>Ga0187815_10001007_pt1 | contig 13414 bp, 18 predicted proteins | sample NC_S_5_FD_132962 | JGI IMG/M metagenome (GOLD analysis project Ga0187815, IMG submission 132962) | Wetland sediment microbial communities from Neuse River Estuary, North Carolina, USA - ASW-S_5 | ecosystem: Environmental > Aquatic > Freshwater > Wetlands > Sediment | place: USA: North Carolina...
ATCCGCGCGAGGTGCTTTGGATCCTCGGCGTGATCCTGTTCCTCGTGATGGTGATCACCGGTTTTATGGGCTACGTGCTGCCGTGGGGCCAGATGAGCTTCTGGGCCGCGACGGTGATCACCAACCTGTTTTCCGCCATCCCCGTAGTCGGCAACTCAATTGTCACCTGGCTATGGGGCGGGTTTGCGGTCGGTAATCCGACGCTTAATCGCTTTTATTCGCTGCACTACCTGTTGCCGTTCGTCATCGCCGGCGTCGTCGTGCTGCACATCTGGGCGCTGCACATGGTCGGTCAGAACAATCCGACCGGAGTAGAACCGAAGTCCGACAAAGATGTCGTGGCGTTCACGCCTTACGCCACGGTCAAGGATTCGTTCTTCATCGGCGTGTTCTGCATCGTGTTCGCCTGGTTCATTTTCTACATCCCGAACTATCTCGGACATTCCGACAACTACATTCCGGCCAATCCCGGCCAGACGCCGACGCATATCGTTCCCGAATGGTATTACCTGCCGTTCTACGCGATCCTGCGCGGCATCCCGAGTAAGCTTCTCGGCGTGACTGCGCTCGCCGCTTCGATCATCGTGCTGGCCTTCATGCCTTGGCTCGACACGTCGCGCGTGCGTTCGGCAAGTTACCGGCCGTGGTACCGGCAGTTCCTGTTTATCTTCTTTGCCGCGGTGATCGGCCTTGGCTATCTCGGCTCGCAGGAACCGACCGGCGGCTATGTGATCGCGGCGCGCATTCTCACCATCTACTATTTCGCGTTCTTCTTCGTGATCCTGCCATTGTTAGGCCTGTTCGAAAAAACCAAACCGCTGCCGAATTCGATTTCCGAATCGGTGCTGCGGCATGGCGTTCCAGTCGGAGCGCCGTCGCCGGGCGCGCACGCGTAAAGGAGCCGCTCGCATGAAGCGTCATCACGGGCTGGCCTTTGCTTTGGCGCTTGCGAGTGTGCTCTGCGGCGCCGGCGCTGCCGTGGCGCAGGAGGCTGATGCGCCGCCACGCCTGCACTGGTCGTTCTCTGGTCCGTTCGGTCTCTACGACCAGGCGCAGTTGCAGCGCGGCTTTAAGATCTATCAGGAGGTCTGTTCGAACTGCCACGGCCTCAAGCTTGTGTCGTTTCGTAATCTCGCCGAGCCTGGCGGACCGGATTTCACCGAGGCACAGGCGGCGTCGATTGCCGCAACCTTTCAGGTGCAAGACGGCCCGAACGACGCAGGCAAGATGTTCAAGCGGCCGGGCAAAATATCCGACACTTTTCCGCCGCCCTTCGCCAACGACCAAGCCGCCCGCGCCGCGCTCGGCGGCAAGCTGCCGCCGGACATGTCCGTTCTCGCTAAAGCACGCAGTTACGAGGCGGGCTTTCCGCGGTTCATCTTTGACGCGTTCACGATGTATCAGGAGGACGGTCCGGATTACATCCACGCCATCCTGACCGGCTACGCCGATCCTCCCGCAGGGTTCGCGCTACCGCCGGGCGGGCAGTACAACAAATATTTTCCCGGTCGCGCCATCGGCATGCCGAAGCCGCTAAGCGACGGACAGGTTGAATATACCGACGGTACGCCGACCACCGTCGATCAATATGGCCGCGATGTATCGGCGTTCTTGATGTGGGCCGCCGAACCGACGCTCGATGCCCGCAAACGGCTTGGCTTCCAGGTCATGGTGTTCCTCTTCGTATTCACCGCGCTTCTGTATTTCACCAAGAAGCGCGTCTGGCACGCCGTCCTGCACGATCCCGAATTGGAAAAGCCGCGCGCGCCGACCGAGTACAAGGTCTGAGCGGCGTACCGGCGGCGGCTTCGACGATGACCAATGACACGCTTGAAAACGATCTGAAGGTCGCAATTCGCACGATCCCGGATTATCCTAAGCAAGGGATTATGTTCCGGGATATCACCACGCTATTGGGCGATGCGCGGGCGTTTCGCCGCGCTGTGGACGAATTGGTGCAGCCGTGGGCCGGCAGCAAGATCGACAAGGTGGCGGGGATCGAGGCGCGCGGTTTTATTCTCGGCGGCGCGATTGCGCATCAGGTGTCGTGCGGCTTCGTGCCGATCCGCAAGAAGGGCAAGCTGCCGTTTAAACGCGTCAGCGTCGGCTATTCGCTCGAATACGGGATCGATGAAATGGAAATGCATGAAGACGCGCTGGTCAAAGGCGAGCGTGTCATTCTGGTCGACGATCTCGTCGCCACAGGCGGCACGGCGGAGGCGGCGGTGAAGCTTTTAAAGCAGATTGGCGCCGAGGTTTTGGCCGCCTGTTTCGTCATCGATCTGCCGGAATTGGGCGGCGCTGAAAAGATCAGAAAGCTCGGCGTGCCGGTGCGCACGCTGGTAAGCTTCGAAGGCCATTAGCTCGTATTTAGCTAGTCGCGCCTCGCGCGCGCGAGCGTGATCAGCCGGTTTGGCGAGCCTGCTCTTTGCCGCCGCCGCGCAGCGACGATTCAAGTTCGCCGATCAGAAGCTGCAATTCTAGCTCGCGAAACTCCGCGAAAATCTGGCCGATCCAGCTATGCACCTCGGTAGGTCCGCCGGGCTGTTGCGACATATATGTGCTGAAGGAGAAGCCGGGCCGATCGATCACGCCGCGCACGATCGGCGACAGACGAGGAATGCGGATCGTCTCATATTTCGGCGACGACGGCGGAAAGTCCTGGGCGATGACCATGAACGAGGCGGCTTCATTGTGCACCGGGACGAAAATGGTCTGTTCCAGGCGCCCGCGCAGCTCGGCGTAGGTTTGGGCGGTGAAGGGAGCGGGATCGGCGTTGATGTCGCTCAGCGCGGCGGTTAAGTCTCACTGAGGCTGATATAGTCGACATGCTTTTTGGGCAAAACAAGGCTTACCAACAGCGGGTCAATTCGGCTTGCGGATTACTCGTTGCGCGGGGACTACTTGTGCGACGTGGACGCGGTGGCCGTGACGATCCGTTTACATATCATCCGCGACCGATCAAGCGTCGCAAGTTCTAAACTGAATAGATTTGCATGACGCGCCCATTTTTTTGCGGGCTTGCTGCACTCCTGACTTTCGATGCATCGGGAATGCTCTATCTCGGTCACGACGCGCTGACAAAGACGGTTTCTAATTGGGTTGGGATCGTTAGCTTACTAGTCGCCGGTTGCTCAATATGGGCAGCTCAACGAATGCCGCAAAGCAAGACATGGTGGACCGCCATTTTGCTCTGGATCAGTGGCGGTGTAGTCGCTGTTATCGCGCTTTGGCCAGTATTCTATTTCTTTGGAGAGATGCCGCACAGGTAAGACTTAATTCGCCCAATCTTCCTCAGCCTCGCGCTTCCCCTGCGCTTCCCGGACAGATTTCGGGGAAGCACCGGCTTTATAAATACCTGTTATTCCGAATTAAATTCGTCGTCGGCTCCGAAACAATGCCATGGCACATGATGTGCGGTGAAATAATCGAGCAAGGTCCGGGCGACGGTGGTTTTGCCGACGCCTCCCTTGTCCGCGCCGACTAAAATCAATGCTGGTTTAGCCATGGTCCCACCCTCACAACAAAAACTACTCGCGTCTCCATCCGGAATTGATTGTTACACAGCCGTCGGAACGTTGGAAAGGCTGATCGCTCTCGCGTCACGCCACGACGATGCTTTTGCGCAAGTTGTAACCGCGTATGGTTAACCGCGGTGCGGTCCCCACGGTCCGGGCGCCGGCGCCGGTTCCGCAGACGGTTGCGACCACGGTCCGCGATCATCGCGCGTGTCGGATTCCGTCGATGTTTCAGCGTTTGTTTGTTGTTCTGTCGATTCCCGCGGGCTGGATCGATCATCATCTTCATCGGTCGGCGGCGGCAGCGCCAGCGGACCAGGATCGTGTCCGCCTGCGAATTTCACCAGAGCGGTTGTGCGTTTCTCAACGCTGGGGTGAGTATCGAACAACTCACCGAATCCTTCGCGCGGATTGTCGATGCACATTTCCATGATCGCGGAGGTAGCGCCCGGCAGTTCGCCGCGCCCTTCGATCTTGCGCAGCGCCGAGATCATGGCGTCGGGATTCTTTGTCAGCTCCACCGAACCGGCGTCAGCGAGGAATTCGCGCGAGCGCGACAGCGCCAGGCGAATGAGGAACGACAATAGATAGGCGACGACGAGGAGCCCGATCGCCACAAGAATGGCTATGCCGGTGCCGCCGCGTCGTTCATCCGAACGCGAGCCGCGAAAGCTGAAGCCGTTGTAGAACCACAGTCGGAAGATAAGTTCGGCAAAAAAAGAAATAACGCCGACAATGATGACGGCGACGACCATCATGCGCACGTCGCCGTTGCGGATATGGGTGAGCTCGTGGCCGAGCACCGATTCGATTTCGGCATCGTCGAGCCGGTCGAGCAATCCGGTGGTGACGGTGATGGAATGTTGCTTGGCGTTCATGCCGGTGGCGAAGGCGTTGAGCGCATCGGATTCGATCACTTTCAGCCTCGGCGTAGGAATGCCGCGCGAAATGCAAAGATTTTCCAGGATGGTGTAGAGCCGCGGGTCGTCGGCGCGCTGAATTTCGCGGCCGCCCGTGACGGCATCGATCATGCTTTGATGAAAATAATAGGCGATCACGATCCAGGCCGCTGTGCCGATGGTCGCAAACGGCGCCGCCTTGAGGAGATCGATCCAGGCGATCTGCATCAGCGTGTCGAGATCGGCGTCGAGCGACAGCGCTGCCGCCAATAGCGCGCCGGCATAGACCAGCACATAGACCAGAAAAAACAGCCCGATCAGCAGCGCTATCGAACGGCGCCGGTTCGATTGGATGTGACTGTAGAGACCATAGGCAGCCATCGTGAACGACTACGCCGAAACGAGGTTAGAACTTGACCGGCGGCGCTTCGCCAACGGCCGCGCGCTCGTCGCCAAGATCGAAAAAGGTTTTCGGTGCGAAACCGAAGGTGGAAGCGAACAAAGCGGCGGGGAAGCGTTGGATCCCGGTATTGTATTCCTGCACCGCATTGTTGAAGAAACGCCGCGCCGCCGCGATCTTGTTCTCAAGGTCCGTCAGCTCAGCCTGTAATTGCTGGAAATTCGTACTGGCTTTGAGGTCGGGGTAGGCCTCGGCCACGGCAAAGAGCTGCCGCAGCGCTCCGGTGAGCATGTTTTCAGCGGCCGCTTGCTGCGCCGGGCCTTGCGCGGTCATCGCTGCATTGCGGGCTTTCACCACTTCATCGAGCGTACCGCGCTCATGCGCGGCATAGCCTTTCACCGTTTCCACCAAATTCGGGACGAGATCGTGCCGCTGCCGCAGCTGCACGTCGATATCGGCATTGGCCTGATTGACCCGCTGCCGCATCGAAACCAGGCTGTTATAGACGCCGATGGCCCAAATAACGAGGATGACGATGACGGCAAGGATGATCACGGTCGAAGTGGACACTGCAAGCTCCTTTGTTCGGCGGCGCAACGGCTTTCACCACCGCGATCGATGATATAGCCGGGAATATAGGGGCTGCACGCGCGCGCCGCGAGAGCTTGTCCGTGACCGGTTGCAACGATGTATCAAAGTGGGCAACGAGCGGCTGACGACGTGTTAACGTGGTCAGGCGTGGCTAGATAATAATCGCGCGATTGCGTCGGCTTAAGGAAACAGGAGAGGGAGGGATCATGCAGGGCAAGGTCGCGCTTGAGGAGCATTTTGCCATTCCCGATACGCTTGAAGATTCCCACGGCTATTTCCCCGATCGGGTGTGGCAGGAAATCAAAAGCCGCGTCATGGACATTCATGAGCGGCGCTTACGTGAAATGGACGACAACGGCATCGAGTTGATGCTGTTGTCGCTCAATGCGCCGGCAGTGCAGGCGATCCCCGATGGAAAACGCGCGGCGCAGATCGCCCGCAAGGCCAATGATTATCTCGCCGAACAAGTTGCCAAGCGGCCCAATCGATTTCAGGGACTAGCGGCGCTGGCGATGCAGGATCCCGATGGCGCGGCGCGGGAGCTCGAGCGTTGCGTCAAGGAGCTTGGCTTTCGCGGCGCGCTGGTCAACGGTTTCTCGCAGACCGGCGATGGAGATAAAGTTGTCTATTACGATCTGCCGCAATATCGACCGTTCTGGGCGACGGTCGAGCGGCTCGATGTGCCGTTCTATCTTCATCCGCGCAATCCGCTGCCGCGCGACGGCAAAATATACGACGGGCATTCCTGGCTGCTCGGGCCGATCTGGGCATTCGGCCACGAGACCGCGGTTCACGCCTTGCGCTTGATGGGCTCAGGCCTGTTCGACGAACATCCGCGACTCAACATCATTCTCGGTCATCTCGGCGAGAACCTGCCCTATGCGATGTGGCGGATCGACAATGCCAATGGCTGGATCGAGAACCGGCACAGCTATCCGGCGAAGAAGCGGATGCGCGATTATTTCTGCGGCAATTTCCACATCACCACGTCCGGAAATTTTCACACCCAAGCGCTGATCGATGCGATTTTGGTGCTCGGCGCCGACCGCATCATGTTTTCGGCCGACTGGCCGTTCGAGAACATCGATCACGCCGCGCACTGGTTCGACGCCTGCCCGATCAGTGAACCGGACCGGCGCAAGATCGGCCGCGATAATGCGCGCAAGCTGTTCAAGCTCAAGAACTGACGGGCTCCAAAGCTTGGCACGCCGTCAGCCGGCAAGGCTGCGTCAGAACGATCACTGCCCGACTTTGATGGCGACTTCGAGGTTTTCGCTGCCGACGCCAAAGCGTACGCCGCGCACCGGCGCCGCGCCGATCGAATCAAGCCCGACGGCGACGCGCACATAGGCCTCAGTGGGACAAAGGCCATTGGCCGGGTCGAACCCGACCCAGCCGATATCGGGGATGAAAGCTTCTGCCCAGGCGTGGCCGGCCTCCTGCTCGATCCGGCCGTCGGCCATCTGCAGATAGCCGGCGATGTAGCGCGCCGGAATGTCGAGGTAGTGCGCGGCGGCGAGAAAAATATGGCAGTGGTCGCGGCAGACGCCGCGCTTGAGCGCGAAGGCTTCGCTCGCGCTCGGCACCACCTCGGTCATGTCAAGGTCGAACGCCACTTCACGGTGTAGCCCCTCTAACAAAGCGTGCGTTTGCGCCAATGCATCGCCTTCACAGCCGGCGCGCGCCCTTTCTGCGAAATCGCGGATCGCTTCGTCCACCGCGGTCAAGCGGGTCGGACGCAGGAACAGGCGCGGCGGAAAACGTTCGACGGCGCCGCTGATGACGCCATGGGTGTTGTGCGTCTCGACTTCGCCGTCAACATCGACGCGCAGTTCGACCAAGGGGCCGGTGGCGGTGAACGCGTGGGTGATGTTGCCGAATGCGTCTTCATGAGGCGTCAGGCGCGCATCCGCCGACAGCTCGATGCGCCAGCGCACGACATGCTGGCCGTCGAAGTCGCGCGGGGTGAGCCGTAAGAGCTGTATCGCCCCGGCCGCCGGCGGGTCGTAACGATAAACAGTACCGTGGTGAATTCGTACGTGCATGGTGTCGCAATTTCGGAATTTGCAGCAAGCATCGGCTTAAATAAGCACTGCGCTGATCTACAGCAAATACTGCGCGGCGACCGCGGAGCCGAGCCGGTTATTGTCCTCGATAAAAGTGCCGATGAATTCGTGCAATCCGCTCTGGAAGATATCCTCGATCCGGCTGTTCATCAGCCGCGCCCGCACCGCGTGGGCTTGGCGCTGCGCCGGTCCCTGCCGTCCGTAAGCGGTCGCGATATGGTCGAGGTCCTCCACCAGATTTTCATAGCAGCTCGCCAGCGAACGCGGCATTTCATCCTTGAGCATCAAGAGTTCGGCGACGAGCCACGGCTTGACGTTCTGGCGGTAGACCCAGTGATAAGAGGTCAACGCCGAGACCGAACGCAGGATCGATGCCCATTGGAAATAATCGAGCGGTCCACCCACTTTGGCGACCGGCGGCAGCAGCAGATGGTATTTGACATCGAGGATGCGCGCGGTGTTGTCGGCGCGTTCCAGATAGACGCCGATGCGCGAGAAGCAATAAGCGTCGTTGCGCAGCATGGTCCGATACGCCGAGCCGTCATAACGCAGCGACGACCCCATCACCCAGCGCAGGAACCGCGCCAGCTCCTCGCGCGAGGACGAGCCCTTGCTCCAGGTCTTCAGTTCGAGCCAGATGCTGTTGATGGTGTCCCACATCTCGGTCGTGAGCGCGGTGCGCACGGCGCGGGCGTTAAGCCGGGCAATTTCAAAACAGTTGCGGATTGATGAAGGGTTTTTTGCTGAAAATGCCAAAAAGTCCGTCACCGTTTCTTCATTGGCTTCGTCGTAGGCGGCAAAGAAGGCATTGACGCAGCCGGCGCTGGCGACCGCCGATTCCCATTCATTGGTGACGCCGCCATAGCTCAACGGCAACGTGTTTAAGCGCAGCGTGGTGTCGAGAATGCGCGCCAGATATTCCGCCCGCTCAACATACCTGGCGAGCCAATAAAGATTATCGGCGGTGCGCGACAGCATCGCGTCAACTCCACACTCGGCACTTGCGCGTCGCGGTGGTGCGACACGCACGCTTCATTCGTCCAGCACCCAGGTGTCTTTGGTGCCGCCGCCCTGGCTGGAATTGACGATCAGCGAGCCATCCCCAAGAGCGACACGGGTGAGCCCGCCGGGAACAATGCGCACACCGTCCCGCCCGCTCAGCACGAATGGGCGCAAATCGACATGGCGCGGCGCCAGTCCATTGCCGGTGCAGGTCGGGCAGGTTGAAAGCGCCAGCGTCGGCTGGGCGATGAAATTGTGCGGCGCCGATTTCAGTTTGCGCCGGAATGTGGCGATGCTCGCCTTCTCGGCTTGTGGGCCGATCAACATGCCGTAACCGCCGGAGCCATGCACCTCTTTGACCACCAGTTCCTCCACGTGGTCCATCACATAATTCAAATGGTCCGGCTCGCGGCAGCGCCAGGTCGGCACGTTGTTGAGGATCGGGCTCTCGCTCAGATAGAAATCGATGATCTCCGGCATATAGCTGTAAACCGCCTTATCGTCGGCGATGCCGGTGCCGACCGCATTGGCAAGCGTCACATTGCCGGCATGGTAAGCCGACATCAGGCCGGGTACGCCGAGCGCGCTCTCGGAACGGAAGACCAGCGGATCGAGAAAGTCGTCGTCGATGCGCCGGTAGATCACATCGACGCGCTTGAGCCCTTCGGTCGTGCGCATATAAACGACGTCGTCTCGCACCGTCAGGTCGCGGCCTTCGACCAGTTCGATGCCGAGTTTGTCGGCGAGGAACGAGTGCTCGTAGTAGGCGGAATTGGCGAGCCCCGGCGTCAGCAGTACGACGGTCGGATCGCCGCGCGCACTCGGCGGTGCCACCGATTTGAGCGTGTCCAAAAGCTCGTCCGGATAATTTTCGACCGGCGCGACGCGATAGCGGGAGAACAATTCGGGGAACAGCCGCAGCATGATTTCCCGATTTTCAAGCATGTAGGAGACGCCGGACGGCGCGCGGACATTGTCCTCGAGCACGTAAAACGTTTTCGGATCCACCCGGACGATATCGATCCCGGCGATATGGACGTAAATGCCGTGCGGCACGGTTTGGCCGTTCATTTCCGGACGGAACAGCGGATTCTGAAAGATCAGATCCTCCGGCACGATGCCGGCTCTAATGATGTCGCGCTTGCCGTAAATGTCTTTGAGGTAGGCATTGATGGCCTTGACCCGCTGCTCCAGCCCGCGATGCAGAAGCTGCCATTCCTCGGCGGCGAGAATCCGCGGGATGATATCGAACGGGATCAGGCGCTCCTGAGCCTCGGGATCGCCGTGGACCGCAAAGGTAATGCCGATGCGGCGGAACACCAGTTCGGCCTCGCGCCGGCGCAAATTGAGCAGGTCCGGCTTGACGCTGTCCAACCAGCGCGACAGTTCGGCATAGGGCGGCCGAACGGCGCCGCCCATATCCGCGCTTCCCGTCATCTCGTCGAACATGACGACCCGGCTTCTGTTATGTCGGCGAACAGATGCTAAGCAATCTCCGCGCCAAAGGCACGCCGCCGTAAATCGCGGTTGTGCGCCATCCCGACGTGTCGGTTGCTCAAATTATAGGCTCGCTGGCTATGGCGGCGGCGATCGCGGCTTGTCACCCGCTGGCACCGACGATAGTGTTTTTGCGAGGCGGATTTCGCCTTGCATTCATTCCGCGCGAAGGTCGCCGCCGTTACGGCGCTCGTTCTTGCATCGACGCTGACCGCTGGCCGCTCGCAGCCGGCCGGGAAGCTATCGATCACCGTCACTGGAGCACGCAGCAGCGACGGCGTGGTACGCTGCGCGCTCTTTAATTCGCCCGCGGCGTTTCCGAAAATCGGCCAGGAATGGCGTGGCGTGATCGCGCCGATCCGCGGTGGTGCAGCCAATTGCGTGTTCGCCGGCGTTCCAGCAGGCACTTACGCGGTGGCTTTCTTCCATGCCGAGCATAATGAGACGCAGCTGACCACCGGCCTGTTCGGCAAGCCGCAGCAGGGCTACGGCTTTTCCAATAACGCCACCGGCAGCTTCGGTCCGCCGAATTTCAGCGCCGCAGCGTTTCGTTACGATGGCGGCAACCTGGCGCTGCAGGGCGCGCTCACGTACTAAGCGCTCTTGTCACTGCGGCACCGTCGCGTGCGCAGCTCCCCGCGCCCAAGCTTCCTTGCCTAACGAGTTATTAACCGTTTGGGCGTTCCGTATTTTCCCACTATATGTCCGCTCGACACATCGAGGAGGGGGATTCCGTGCGCTGGCTCATCGCAGCATTTGTGGGGATTCTTACGCTCGCACCGCTCAGCTTGCAGGCGGCTGATTTGCCGCTGCCCGCGCCCGGACCGGCGGTCTATGCGCCGCCGCCGGCGTACCGCGCCGTCACCAATTGGAGCGGTTTTTATGTTGGCGGTAATGTCGGCGTCGGCTTGGCGCGCGACAAGAGCACCTTCAGCTTTGGCGGCGCGCCATTCGCCACCACCGACACCGCGGTTTTTGGCGCGGTTGGTGGCGCTCAGGTTGGTTACAACTGGCAATCCGGCGCGCTGGTCTTGGGCGCGGAAGATGATTTCGACTGGAGCAATCTCAAGGGCAGCATCAGCGCCCAATGCGGGATCTGCGGACCGGTGACCAACGCGTCGCTCGAACATGACGTCGACTGGTTCGGCAGGCACGCGCCCGGATCGGTTACGCTGCCGACGGCTGGCTTGCTTATGCCACCGGCGGATACGCCTTCGGGCGTGTCGCGCTCAAGGGCACCGCAACCGGCGGCGGCGTGAGCGCCTCGCTCACTCAAAACACAACGCCAAGCGGCTGGACCATCGGCGGCGGCGCCGAACTCGCGCTCGGCCCGAACTGGAGCGCAAGACTCGAATACCTCTACGTGGATTTGGGTACCGTCAACAACACTGTCGTGGTCACCGGTGCGCCGTCTTTGACCGACAGCGCCCGCATTCAGATGAATGTGGTGCGCGCGGGCGTCAATTATCGGTTCTAGCGCATGATCCCGAAAAATGGGAACCGGTTTTCGGATAAGATCATGCGCAAACAAAATCTTAGAGACGCATAGTGATTCAACTTTATCAGATCGCGCTCTAGGCACCGCGCCGCCATGCCGCTGGTGTCGATCACCCGGCTGCGCGTACGGTCGTTCCGTTTTTTGCCGGCGTTTTTGCTCGGCTCGCTGTGCTCGGCGCGCGAGGCAAAAAATGCGTCGGGAAACCTTGCGGTTGCCGTGTTGAGCGATGCCAATCTCGCATTCTGGACACGCACACTATGGACCGATGAGCGGTCGATGCGCGCGTTTATGTTCGCGCCGGCGCATCGCCGCGTGATGCCGAAACTTCTACAATGGTGCGACGAGGCGGCGGTAACGCATTGGCTGGCGGACTCGCCCGAACCGCCGCCATGGCAGGAAGTCCATCGCCGCCTGCAACGAGAGGGGCGCGCTTCCAAGGTCGATCATCCCTCGGCGGCGCAATTGCGCTTTGAAATTCCGCCGCCGAAAACGACGCGGCAATTGAAATTAAAGTGAGCGGGCGCTCGCCCTGCGATCGGCCAAATAATTATTTCAGTATCCATTGAAATATTACTTGACTCGCCGATAATATTTCAATAATTATTGAAATATGAAAAGGTCCGACGCGCTGGCAGCTTTGGCGGCGCTGGCGCAAGATAATCGCCTCGACATATTCCGCCTCCTGGTCGAGGCTGGGCGCGACGGCATGCCGGCCGGCGCTGTCGCCGATGCGCTCGACCTCGCCCCCAACACGCTGACCTTTCATTTCGATCGTCTGCGCGATGCCGGCCTGGTCACGGTGCGGCGCGACGGCCGCTCCATGATCTATACGGCGCGCTACGAGTCCATGAATGCGCTGATCGCTTTTCTGACCGAAAATTGCTGCCGCGGCCGCCCGGAGGAATGCCTGCCGGTCAAAAAGGAAAACGCGCGGCGTAAAACCCGCAAGCCGCATTGGGCGGAAACGACCGAGCCGGTATCATGAGACTCTATTTGTTCGAACATTGCTCGATCTGTTTCGGCGTGCGCATGGCCGCTGCGCTCAAGCGCCTGCATCTTCAGGAAACCATCGTTCTCGAAGATGACACCGAAACAATGGTTCGCCTTGTGGGTAAGCGCCGTGTTCCTATTCTCGTCAAGGACGACGGGCAGCCCATGCTGGAGAGTATGGATATGGTCGCGTACATCGACGACCTCGGCGCACCTATTCTCGTCGGCCCGCAGCGAAGTGAACTCACAGAGTGGGCCAGCGCCACGGCAGATAAGACCGCGCCTCTGACTTGGCCCCGATACCCACTTCTCGGTCTTCCGGAGTTCGGCACGATCGCCGCGCACGATCACTATGTCGTCCGGAAACGAGTGCGACTGGGCGATTTGGTCGAGCTGCGCGCCAAGACTCGCGAACTCGTCGACGCGCTGATGCCCGATCTCGAACTGCTCGATCGGCTGATCGAAAGCCCGACTGCGGTCAACGGGACATTATCGCTGGACGATATTCGCGTGTTGCCTCTGCTCCGCTCGGCAGCTGTGGTCAAAGGCCTGCGCTTTCCACAGAAGGTCAGAGATTATTTTGAAACCATGATGAGCCGCATCGGCTACCAGCCGCTTCCGGCGGTATAGGGTGAATCCATGAAACGCCTGCATGTCCATGTCGCCGTCGATGATCTGACCGCTTCCATCAACTTCTATTCGGCGCTGTTCGCGGCTGAGCCGTCCGTCATCAAATCGGATTACGAAATGGATGTTGGATGATCCGCGCGTGAATTTCGCCATTTCGGCGCGCGGCCGCGCAGCCGGATTCGATCACCTCGGCATTCAGGTCGAGAACAAGGACGAGCTCAACGAAGTTTATCGCGGCTGCGTGAGGCGGGCGGGCAGGCAGGCGTACAGGTGATCGAGCAGGGACAAACCAGTTGTTGTTACGCCAGGTCGGAGAAATCCTG
>Ga0187815_10001008_pt1 | contig 13400 bp, 12 predicted proteins | sample NC_S_5_FD_132962 | JGI IMG/M metagenome (GOLD analysis project Ga0187815, IMG submission 132962) | Wetland sediment microbial communities from Neuse River Estuary, North Carolina, USA - ASW-S_5 | ecosystem: Environmental > Aquatic > Freshwater > Wetlands > Sediment | place: USA: North Carolina...
CATCTCGCACCGCATGGACGAGATCTTCACCATCGGCGACCGCGTGACCGTCATCCGCGACGGCGAGACGGTCGCGACCTCCATGATCGCCGACACGAACCAGGCCACGATCATCCACCAGATGGTGGGCGAGCGCGAGGAACTGGCCGCGCCGTCGGTCGCGCCGGCGGCCCATGCCACGTCGCGCGCGACGGTGCTGTCCGTGCGGGGCTTGAGCGGTCCGGGCTTCCGCAATGTCGGTTTCGAGGTGGCCAAGGGGGAAATCCTCGGCTTTGGCGGCTTGCACGGGCAAGGCCAGTCGGCGGTGATGCGCGCCATATTCGGCGCCTCGTCGCATCATGCCGGAACGATCACGCTGAATGGCAAGGTGCATGCCATGCGCTCGCCGCGCGAGGCGATTGCCGCCGGCTGCGCCTATGTCTCGGGCGATCGCCGCCGCGACGGCATCCTGCAGGGGCGGCCGCTCCTGGAAAACGTCACGCCCATCCATTTCCTGCGCAACCGGCTGATGCTGGCGCGGCCCTCGAGCTTGCGGCAGAACGCGCTGAAGCCGCTCCAGGCCCTGAAAACCAAATTCCAGGCCTTGGAACAGCCGATCAACTCCCTTTCTGGCGGCAACCAGCAGAAGATCGTCATCGCGCGCTGGCTGATCGACCGGCCGGACGTGCTGCTGCTCGACGATCCCACCAAGGGCATCGACCTTGCCGCCAAGACCGATCTTTTCGCGCTCATCCGGGAGCTGGCGGCGGAAGGCATGAGCATCGTGCTCTACTCGTCGGAGGACGCCGAGCTTCTCAACAATGCCGACCGCATCCTCGTCTTCAATTCCGGTTCGGTAACGCGCGAACTCACCGGCGCCGATCGCACGCGCTATAACCTTTATCACGCCGCCTACGAGGCCGCCTGATGCCGCAGATTGCTTCTTCAACCTCGACAGCCCGCGAAGGCACGCTGAAAGGCGTGCTCCAGCGCTTTCCCTTCGTGCCGGCGCTGGTCATCCTTGTGGCCTTGCTGGCGCTCAACGGCTTGTTCGAGCCGCGCAGCCTGAGCTTCGGGTCGCTCACCGGGCTCGTCAGCACCTATCTGGCGCTGATGCTGCTGGCGGTCGCGCAGACCTATGTGGTGTTCGCCGGCGACATCGACCTGTCGGTCGGCAGCATCATCTCGCTGGTCAATGTCGTCATCATCGTTCTGATGGACAAGTGGGGAGGCAGCGGGCTCACCGTGATCGCCGCCTGCCTCATCGGCGTGCTGACTGGCCTTGCCTGCGGCATCGTCAACGGCATCATGATCGCCGGGCTGCGGCTGCAGGCCATCGTCGCCACCTTCGCCACCAGCATCTTCTTCACCGGCCTTGCGCTCTACGTGCTGCCGGTGGCCGGAACGCCGGCGCCCGAGGCCTATTGGGAAACCTATGGGGAGACCTATTTCGGCATTCCCTTCGTGTTCTACATCGTGGCTGCGGTGGCGATCGTGCTCGGCCTCTTGGCGCGCATGCGCCTGACCACGCAGATGCTGGCTGTGGGTGACGACGCCATGGCCGCTTTCCAGAGCGGCCTGCCGGTAACGTTGATCCGCATCAAGGGCTATATGCTGTGCGGACTGTTTTCGGCGCTGGCGGCGCTCTGCCTTACCGGGGACACCGCCAGCGGCGATCCACTGGTCGGCGGCAAGATGACGCTTTACAGTGTCGCGGCCGTCGTGCTGGGCGGCTCGGCCTTGTCGGGCGGAGCGGGCACGGTCACCGGCTCGCTGGTCGGCGCGCTCATCATCGGACTCATCAATTCGCTGGTCTTCTTCGTCGGCACGCCGTCCGAGTGGCAGAACCTCGTACAGGGCCTTGCCATCCTGCTTGCGCTGATGGCCGGCATTCTCGTCAGCCGGGGAGCGCGCTCATGAGCACCGAAACCGCTGTCTCGGCCATCAAGACGCCGTCAAGGGCGATCGAGTTCCTGAAACGCCCGCTCGTAGTTGCAATTATCCTGATCGCGGTGCTGCTGGCGTTCGGCGAGGCACTGTCGCCGGGCTTCGCCTCGCCCACGCAGATCCTGCGCCTGCTCATCGTCGCCTCGGTGATGGGCATCGTGGCGGCCGGGCAGAACCTCGTCATCCTGGGCGGGCGAGAAGGCATCGACCTGTCGGTTGGCGGCATCGTGTCGCTCGCCGCGATCGTGGCCGGCAATGTCATGAACGGCGCCGATGGCGGCATCCTGCCGGCGGTGCTGGCCAGCATCGCGGTGGGCGCGCTGATCGGCCTGTTCAACGGCCTCGGCATCACGCTGCTGCGCATTCCGCCGCTGGTGATGACGCTCGGCATGCTGGGCGTCTTGCAGGGCTTGCTGGTGGTGATCCGCAATGGCATGCCTTCGGGCCAGGCAGCGCCGGCATTGGCGAGCTTCGTGACGCAGCCGTTCCTTTTGGGCCTGCCGGGCATCATCTGGCTGTGGATCGCCATCGGGCTTTTCATGGCGTTCCTGCTGAAGCGCACCGTGTTCGGCTATCGCATCTACGCCATCGGCTCCAACGAGCAGACGGCCTACATGGCTGGCGTGCCGGTGAAGACCATCCGCGTCGGACTGTTCATGCTGTCGGGCGCCTTCGCGGCAGTCGCCGGCTTCTGCCTGCTCGGCTATTCGGGGTCGTCCTTCGCCAATGTCGGCGAGCAGTACATGCTGCCCTCCATCATCGCGGTGGTTCTGGGCGGCACGCCGCTGGCCGGCGGCAAGGGCGACTACACCGGCACCATGGCGGGCGCGGTGCTGCTGGTGGTGCTGCAGAGCATCCTCACTACAATCCACATCGACGAATCCGGCCGCCAGATGGTGTTCGGCACCACGCTTCTGGTGCTGATGCTGTTCTACGGCCGCGGCCGGGCGATGCGAGGCTGACCGTCGAGCCATGAGCAGCCGGGCCAAGATCAAGGACATCGCAGCGCGCGCCGGCGTCTCACCGGCCACGGTGTCGCGCGCGCTGTCGGATTCCGGTCTGGTCGCCGAGCCGACGCTGTCGCGCATCCGCGAGGCGGCGCAATCGCTGGACTATCGGCCCAATGTGCGGGCCCGCAACCTGCGCACCCAGAAATCCATGGCGGTGCTGCTGGTGGTGCGCGACGTCAGCAACCCGTTCTATCTGGAGATATTCAAGGGCGTGGAGGCCACCGCCCGCGAAGCCGGCTATTCGGTGCTGATGGGCAATACCGAAAACCATCCCGACCGCGAACTCGAATATTTCGACATGCTGCGCGACGGGCATGCCGACGGCATGATCCTGATGAACGGCAAACTGCCGTCGAGCACGGCGCGCGACCCGCAGCAACTGGCCCGCCTGCCCATCGTGGTGGCGCTGGAACTGATCGAGGATTGCGTGCTGCCGCATGTGCAGATCGACAATGTCGGCGCGGCGTACGGTGCGGTGAAGCATCTGCTCTCGCTCGGGCATCGGCGCATCGCCCATATCTGCGGCCCCATTCCCGAAGTGATGAGCGTTCTGCGCCGGGAGGGCTATCGCAAGGCGATGGCCGAGGCAGGCCTTGCCGTGCCGGAAGGCTACGAGCCGATCGGCGACTACACGATCGGCTCGGGCGCTGCCCTGTGCCGGCAGCTGTTTTCGCGAGCGGATCGCCCGACGGCCCTTTTTATCGGCAATGACGAGATGGCGTTCGGCGCGATCAACGAACTGCGGCGGCTGGGGCTCGATGTGCCGGGCGACGTTTCGGTGGTCGGCTTCGACGATTTGTTCCTCAGCGAATGCTTCTACCCGCCGCTGACGACCGTCAGCCAGCCGCGCGTCGATATCGGCAAGCTGGCCATGAAGCAGCTTTTGAAGGTGATGAACGGCGACGTCGATGTCGAGCCGCTGGTCGAGATCGAGACGACGCTGAAAATCCGCGGGTCCACTGGCCCGGTCAAAACATCCGACAATTGATCGATTGAAAGGAAGGCATCCATGAGCAATCTGCCGAAGGAAAGACTGCGCGTAGGGTTCGTGGGCAGCGGCTTCATCGCCCAGTTTCACCTGAAGTCCATGGTCGGCGTGCGCAATGTCGATGTCGTGGGGGTCTATAGCCGCAAGGCGGAAAACCGCGCGCATTTTTCGGCAATGGTCTCGGAGCTCGGTCTCGGCACCTGCAAGAGCCATGAGAGCCTGGAAAGCCTGCTGCGCGACGAAAGCGTGGATGCGATCTGGGTCCTTTCGCCCAACTACACGCGCCTCGACACCATGCGCACGATCCATGCCGAGGTGAAGGCAGGCCGCTCCAGGGTGTTCGCGGTGGCCTGCGAAAAACCGCTGGCGCGCACCATCGCCGAGGCGCGCGAGATGCTGCGCCTGGCCCAGGATGCGGGGCTGAACCACGGCTATCTGGAGAATCAGGTGTTTTCCACGCCGGTGCTGCGCGGCAAGGAGATCGTCTGGCGCCGCGCCGCCTCCACCACCGGCCGCCCCTATCTGGCGCGCGCGGCCGAAGAGCATTCCGGCCCGCACGAGGCCTGGTTCTGGCAGGGCGACAAGCAGGGCGGCGGCGTGCTTTCCGACATGATGTGCCATTCGGTGGAGGTGGCGCGCCACCTGCTGACCGAGCCCGGCGCGCCGCGCAAGTCGCTCAAGGTCAAGTCGGTCAACGGAACCGTCGCCAATCTGAAGTGGACGCGCCCGCATTATGCCGACCAGCTCAAGCAGCGCTATGGCAGCGGTGTCGACTACCGCAACCATCCGTCCGAGGATTTCGCCCGCGCCACGGTCGCGCTGGAGGACGAAGAGGGCAACGAGCTGATGATCGAGGCGACGACCTCATGGGCCTATGTCGGCGCGGGCCTGCGCATCCAGCTCGAGCTTTTGGGGCCCGAATATGCGATGGAGTTCAACTCGCTCAACACCGGGCTCAAGATCTTCATGTCGCGCGCGGTCACCGGCTCCGAAGGCGAGGATCTGGTGGAGAAGCAGAATGCCGAGCAGGGCCTGATGCCTGTATTGGAAGACGAAGCCGGAATTTATGGTTATACGGACGAGAATCGCCACATGACGGAATGCTTCCGCAAGGGCGAGACGCCGCTCGAAACATTCGAGGACGGGCTCGCAGTCGTGGAAATCCTGATGGGGCTCTATCGTTCGGCCGAGATCGGCGAGACGGTGCGCTTCCCCGCCGCCGAACTCGAAGACTACGTGCCGGTCGTCGCACGTCATATCAGCTAGGTCTGCCTCTCGAACGTCATGCCAGTACCGCCTCTCCTCGTCCTCGGAAACGTCAATGTCGATCTCGTCATGGGGGAGATCGACGGCTGGCCGGCTGTCGGCACGGAGATCGTCGTGCCGCGCAGCGAGATGCGGCCGGGCGGCTCGGCCGGCAATACGGCGCTGGCGCTGAGCGGCATGGGCATCGAACACCGGCTGGTGGCCAGCGTCGGCAACGATGCCATGGGCAAATGGCTGGCCGACAGTTTCGACGAGGCCTGCTCGACCTGGGTGACGGACGATTCCGACACCACCATCAGCGTCGGCATCGTTCACAAGGGCGGCGACCGGGTGTTCTTCACCGCCCCCGGCCACCTGCACCATGCAAGGCTGGACGACCTGCTGGCGCAGATTCCGGCCGCGCCGACCGGGTCGAGCTTTGCCTGCGTGTCCGGCGGCTTCCTGATGCCGTCGCTGATCGAGGGTACGAGCGAGCTGCTGCGCCTGCTGAAGAAGCAGGGCTGGCAGACCGCGATCGATCCGGGCTGGCCGCCGGAAGGCTGGACGGACGCCAACATGGCCCGTTCCTTCGAATGGCTCTCGCTGGTCGATTATGCGCTGCTCAACGCCGAGGAGGTGAAGGGGCTGGGCGAAAACGACGAGCTGGATGCCGCTATCGCGGCGCTTTCGGCGCGATTCGGCAGCGGCCAGGCGCTCGTCATCAAGAAGGGGCCGGACGGCGCCGCCGCCGTGCGCGATGGCGTGACGGTCGCCGCCAAGGCGCCGCCCGTGAAGGTGATCGACACGGTGGGCGCCGGCGATACGTTCAATGCGGCCTTCCTCGCGGCGCTGAGCCGGGAAGAGGGCCTGCGGACGGCGCTCGAGCGCGGCGTGCAGGCGGCCTCCCTGGCAATCTCGACATTTCCCCGCCGATACAGCGCCTGAGCGTTTGTGCCCCGAACGCCGATTGCCGGGCGCTCAAGATGTGTTGAGCGCCGAAAAGCTTGAATTTTCCACGCAAAACGCGTACTGAAAATAAAAAACTTTACTATCAGTGAAATTTCAGCAGGGCGGGGTGAGCGAAGTGGCGAAGACATCGGCACAGACGGCAGAGCCGCGCAACAAACGCAGAAGCGAAGCGGTCCAGGCGATCAAGCCGCTGTCCAAGGATCTTGCCGGGTCCAAGGGCCTCAACCAGAATCCGCACGCGGTGCGCGACACGCGCGAAAACGTGCTGGAGGTGGCGATCGGCCGGGAGGTTCGCGCATACCGCAAGAAACTCGGTATCACCGTCGCCGATCTTGCGGCGGCCACCAACATTTCACTCGGCATGCTTTCCAAGATCGAGAACGGCAACACCTCGCCGTCGCTGACGACGCTGCAATCGCTGTCGCGGGCGCTGGGGGTGCCGCTGACGGCGTTCCTGAGGCGTTTCGAGGAAGAGCGCAACGCCGTCTTCGTCAAGGCGGGCGAGGGGGTGGACGTGGAGCGCCGCGGCACGCGCGCCGGCCACCAATACACGCTGCTCGGCCATGTCGGCTCGAACACCAGCGGCGTGACGGTCGAGCCCTATCTCATTACGCTGAGCGAGGATTCCGACGTTTTTCCCACCTTCCAGCACGACGGCATGGAGTTCCTCTACATGCTGGAAGGGGAGGTCGTGTACCGCCACGGCAACCACCTCTACAACATGCTGCCGGGTGACAGCCTGTTCTTCGACGCCGATGCGCCGCATGGGCCGGAAGAGCTGAAGAAGCGGCCCATCCGCTATCTGTCGATCATCTCCTACCCGCAGGGCAGCGGCGGCGACTAGGCTGAAAAGCTGCTGATTTATGCCAGTTTGGTCTGCTGAAATGATGGATTCGTCCGAGGATTCCATACAAAAGCAGAGGTTTTCCGGGTCTATTTCAGTAAGAACAGCCTGAAAAACTGGTGATTTTCACACGGTTGCCGCAGAGTTCGCGGCATCTCCGGGATGCCCCCGTCATGTCCGGCCCGCTCGTGCTCCGTGCGGATGTCGTTGTATATGTAGAAATATAGCGCTTCTCCTCATTTCCCCACACCATCCAGGCGGATTGACCGTCTTGCGGATGTTCACTTCTGCTGACGTAACGTCATTGGCTGCTTGACAAGCAAGAAAGCCGGTGTTTCTCATTAGGGAAATAATTTGCCTGGCAGTATAACCAGAACCGGGGGAAAACGGCGTCCCGCCAGGCTTTAGCGGACGCTTCGAAAAGGGAGAGAAATGCCGAACCTCAATCGACAGATTGGGGCTGCGCGACCTGTTGTCCTGCATGGAGCGCGGCCACCGACAGTGCATCCATTCGAATGGAGGAGATTCGATGGCTGAGCGAACACGCAGTTCCGACACCCAAGGAATAGATCGCTTCATCGGGATCATCTCGGGAAGCCAGGCGCGCATGACGGAGGAGGTCATCAAATGAGCCAGGCTGGATCAGAGGCATTAGACGTTCTTGACTACGAACACGGCAATCTTCAGACCGGAACCAATTGGTGGGGAGCCTTTGTCATCGGTCTTGCCGGCACCATTCTCGTCACCGGAGCCGCGCCCGCTTTCCTCACGGTTTTCGGCGCTTCCTACATTCCCTTCATAACCTTCTTCACGCTCACCGGCGTCGCCCTCTGTCTGCTTCTGGCGGAACTTTCGGCGATGATGCCCGGACGCACGGGCGGTTCGCCCTCCTACGCCTATCCGGCCTACAAGGATCGCTGGCCGCGCCTTGCGCCGCATGTCAACGGCATTACCGCCTGGATGTACTGGGTGGGCTGGATGCCGGTGGCGCCGCTCAACATGATCCTGGCGTCCTTCTACATCACGCATCTGTTCGGCCTCGATGCCACACACGGCATCACGCCGGTCAGCACCTTCATTCCGTACTGGACGCTCGCCATCACGGCCGTCGGCCTGCTGGTCCTGTCCATCCCGGCCTATCTGGGCATTCGCTTCGGCACGTCCATGGCCACGGTACTGGCGGTGCTGTCGATGATTCCGCTGACCTTCCTGTCCATCGGCTTCATCTTCAATCCGGGTGCCGCGAACTGGAGCGAGCTTGCCGGCTTCCCGCATCTGGACGGGTCGAGCTTCTCAAGTCCGATCGGCGGCTATCCGGCCTGGATGATGTATGTCGCCTATGCCTTCCCGCTTCTGTGGACGGTGATCGCCTATGAGGCGGCGGCCTGCTACATCGGCGAGTGCAAGCATCCCGGCCGCGATGCCAAGATCGCCATGACGCTCGAGGGGGGCTACGGCGTGTTCGTCTACACGATGCTGCCGATCTCGTTTGTCGTGGTGTTGGGCGCCAAGGCGATTTCCGATCCCGCGCTCGTCGATCCCAAGACGATGTTCGTCACCTTCGCCAGCAACATCTTTCCAGGTGTGGCCGGAACAGTGATGGAATGGCTGATGGCCGTCATGCTCATCGTCGCGCTGGTGCTTTCGGCGCTGAACTCGCTCATGGGCTGCTCGCGCTCGCTGTACCAGATGTCGCTCGACGGCCAGTTCCCGCGCTTCTACCAGCATCTCAATAAGCACCATGTGCCGGACCGCGCCATGATGACCAATGTGGTGGCGAGCCTGGCCATCGCTTTCATGGGCGGTGCGATCGAGATCTATTCGTTCTCGAATGTCGGCTATCTCGGCTCGTTCGTACCGGTGCTGATCGCCTATTACCTGCTGCGCAAGGATCGGCCGAACGTGCATCGCCCGTTCCGGCTGCCGGAATATTTCAAGTATGTCGCGCTTTTCCTGGCCGCTCTGTATTTCTTCGTGTGGCTGGTCGGTGGCCTGATCTACTCGTATATCGGCGGGCAGGCGATCTACTACTTCCTCGGCGTCGCCACCATCTTCATGTATCCGCCGCTCTATTGGTATCGCATGTGGGAAGACCGGCGCGCCGGCTTCGCGCCAGCGATAGCGACGTCCGGCGGCTGAGGGGTGCGCGAATGATCCGTGCTCTGTTCAGGCGACGGCAGCCGTCCGACGATCAGCAAGGCGTGAAAAACGTGCTGGTGGCGTCGGAGGGGCGGAGGTTCACGCAGGATGTGATCGACCTGGCCGTGCGCATGGTTGGACCGCAAGACGGCCATGCCCAGGTCATCACCGTGGCGAGGCTCTGGGGCACGAGCTTCGGCCTGCCCAATCCGGGCCTCCGCCCCAGCCGGCGCGAAATGGCCGAGCAGGAAGAAAACATCACCTGGGCGATCAGCCAGCTTGAGCGCGCCGGGGTGATGGCCGACGGTCACATCGTCACCACACGCAACCCCTGCCGAAGCATATTGAACGAGGCAAGGCGCAAGGGGTGCGATGCGATCGTCATGGGCGCCGATCCTCGCCGCGGCTGGTTCATCGGCAGCATGATGTGGAGCCAGGAGCCTTACCGGGTGCGCGAGCGCACCCGTGTACCGGTTCATCTGGTGTGTCCGCAGTGCAGCGCCTGAAATCTCGCCGCCGCCCGGCCATGTCGGGCGGCGGCGAAACATACCCGGCTAAGGCCAGCAGCGTTTCATGACATGGGCCAATCTTTTCTAATAGGAAAAAAACATTCATGTCAGTTGAATTCCATTTTGGGACCTGCTAGCTTTCATGACAGGCAGAAAACAGGATGAGGTGAACGCCATGTGTGGCATTGTGGGGCTGTTTCTGAAGGACAAATCGCTGGAGCCTCAGCTGGGTGCGATGCTGTCGGAAATGATGGTGATGCTGACCGATCGCGGTCCTGACAGCGCCGGCATCGCGATCTACGGATCGGCGGCGGAAGGGCAGGGCAAGATCACCATTCAGTCGCCGTCGCCCGCGCAGGACTTTGCAGGGCTGGACGCGGAACTTTCCAGGAAGCTCGGAGCCAAGGTCGGCATGACGGTGAAGTCCACCCATGCCGTTCTCGACGTGCCGGCCGGCGAGTTGCAGGCGGCCCGCGAGGCCATTTCCGAACTGCGCCCGAACGTGCGCATCATGGGGGCGGGCGAAGCGATCGAAATCTACAAGGAAGTCGGCTTGCCGGAAAAGGTGGCCGCGCGCTTCGAGGTTTCGAAGATGAGCGGCACGCACGGCATCGGCCATACCCGCATGGCGACGGAATCGGCCGTGACGACGATGGGCGCGCATCCGTTCTCGACGGGCCCCGACCAGTGTCTCGTGCACAACGGCTCGCTGTCCAACCACAACAATCTGCGCCGCGAATTGCGCCGCGAAGGCATGACCTTCGAAACCGAGAACGACACCGAAGTGGCCGCGGCCTACCTGTCGCACAAGATCGCCAGCGGCATGGATCTCGGTCAGGCGCTGGAATCGAGCCTCAACGATCTCGACGGTTTCTTCACCTTCGTGGTCGGCACCAAGAACGGTTTCGGTGTGGTGCGCGATCCGATCGCCTGCAAGCCGGCCGTCATGGCCGAGACCGACCAGTATGTGGCCTTCGGTTCGGAATATCGCGCGCTGGCCAATTTGCCGGGCATCGAACAGGCCAGGGTTTGGGAGCCCGAGCCCTCAACAGTTTATTTCTGGGAGCATTGAGACGATGGCTACATCCAATCTTGCCACGGCGCCCGTGCCGGAGATGCAGTACGATACGAAGGTATTCGATCTCTCCAAGACGACCCTGCGCGAGCTCAACCAGGCGCTTCACGATGTGGCGGACGGTTCTAACGAGACGGCCTGGGAGGTTCTCAATCCCAAGGGCAGCCATGCGGTGGCGGTCGGCGTCAACGCGCCGATAAGCGTCGATGTGCGCGGCAGCGTGGGCTACTACTGCGCCGGCATGAACCAGCAGGCCACCATCACCGTGCACGGCTCGGTGGGGCCTGGCGCGGCAGAGAACATGATGTCGGGCGCGGTCGTGGTGAAGGGCGATGCCAGCCAGTATGCCGGGGCCACGGGTCGCGGCGGGCTGCTGGTCATCGAAGGCAATGCCTCCTCGCGCTGCGGCATCTCGATGAAGGGCATCGACATCGTCGTGCGCGGCAATGTCGGCCACATGTCGGCCTTCATGGCGCAGTCGGGCAATCTCGTCGTTCTGGGCGATGCCGGCGATGCGCTGGGCGATTCCATCTACGAGGCACGGCTGTTCGTGCGCGGCACCGTGAAAAGCCTTGGCGCCGACTGCATCGAAAAGGAGATGCGGCCCGAGCATATCGAAATCCTGAAGGGTCTGCTGGAGCGGGCCGGAATGACCGATGCGAAGCCCGAAGAGTTCAAGCGCTACGGTTCGGCGCGCACCCTCTACAACTTCAACATCGACAACGCCGACGCGTACTGAGGTAAGACATGAGCTATCACAATCCTCCGACCACGCCGCGCAGATCGGCGACCTTCGACGAATACACGATGTCGGAAATCCGGCGCGCGGCCGCGACCGGCATCTATGACATCCGCGGCGCGGGCGCCAAGCGCAAGGTCCCGCATTTCGATGACCTCCTGTTCCTCGGCGCCTCGATCTCGCGCTATCCGCTCGAAGGCTATCGCGAGCGGTGCGACACCAAGGTCACGCTCGGCACGCGTTTCGCCAGGAAGCCGATCGAGCTGAAGATCCCGATCACCGTCGCCGGCATGAGCTTCGGCTCGCTGTCGGGCCCGGCCAAGGAGGCGCTCGGCCGGGGCGCGACGATTGCCGGAACCTCCACCACCACCGGCGACGGCGGCATGACCGAGGAAGAGCGCGGCCATTCGCAGACGCTGGTCTACCAGTACCTGCCGTCGCGCTACGGCATGAACCCGCGCGACCTGCGCCGCGCCGATGCCATCGAAGTGGTGGTCGGACAGGGCGCCAAGCCGGGCGGCGGCGGCATGCTGCTGGGCCAGAAGATTTCCGACCGCGTCGCCGAGATGCGCACGCTGCCCAAGGGCATCGACCAGCGCTCGGCCTGCCGTCATCCCGACTGGACGGGTCCGGACGATCTGGAGATCAAGATCCTCGAAATCCGCGAGATCACCGACTGGGAAAAGCCGATCTATGTGAAGGTCGGCGGCGCGCGTCCCTACTACGACACCGCGCTTGCGGTGAAGGCGGGCGCGGACGTCGTGGTGCTCGACGGCATGCAGGGCGGCACCGCGGCGACGCAGGAAGTGTTCATCGAGAATGTCGGCCAGCCGACGCTCGCCTGCATCCGCCCGGCGGTCCAGGCGCTGCAGGATCTCGGCATGCATCGCAAGGTGCAGCTCATCGTCTCCGGCGGCATCCGCAACGGCGCCGACGTCGCCAAGGCGCTGGCGCTGGGCGCCGATGCGGTATCGATCGGCACGGCCGCGCTGATCGCGCTCGGCGACAACGATCCGCGCTGGGAAGGCGAATACGAGAAACTCGGCACGATCGCCGGCGCTTATGACGACTGGCATGAAGGAAAGGACCCGGCAGGCATAACTACCCAGGACCCCGAATTGATGAAACGTGTGGACCCTGTCGCGGCGGGGCGGCGCCTGGCCAATTACCTGAAGGTCATGACGCTGGAAGCGCAGACCATCGCGCGCGCCTGCGGCAAGAACCATGTGCACAACCTCGAGCCCGAGGACCTGTGCGCGCTCACGATCGAAGCCGCGGCCATGGCAAGCGTACCTCTGGCGGGCACCAACTGGATACCGGGGAAGACCAGCTTCTAGTCAAAATAATCAAAACAAGCCGAGAGGAACAAATAAATGGGAACGGCTTTCGATACGAAACTTGAGCACAAGACGACGACCGACCTCGCAGAGTTCGCGAGGGCAAGGGACGTCAAGTACTTCATGGTTACCTATACCGACCTGTTCGGCAGCCAGCGGGCCAAACTCGTTCCGGCGCGGGCCATTGCCGATATGCAGAAAGACGGGGCCGGCTTTGCCGGCTTCGCGACGTGGATGGACCTGACCCCGGCCCATCCGGACATGCTCGCGGTGCCGGATCCGAGCTCGGTGATCCAGCTGCCGTGGAAGCCGGAAGTCGCCTGGCTGGCGTCCGACTGCGTCATGGAAGGAAAAAGCGTCGAGCAGGCGCCGCGCAACACGCTGAAGCGTCTTATCGCTGAGGCGGCTAAGGAAGGCCTTCGTGTCAAGACCGGTATCGAGCCGGAATTCTTCCTGACCACGCCCGACGGCAAGATGATTGCCGACTCGTATGACACCGCGACCAAGCCCTGCTACGACCAGCAGGCGGTCATGCGCCGCTACGACATCATCGCCGAAGTCGCCGACGCCATGCACGACCTCGGCTGGGAGCCGTATCAGAACGATCACGAGGACGCCA
>Ga0187815_10001009_pt1 | contig 13397 bp, 14 predicted proteins | sample NC_S_5_FD_132962 | JGI IMG/M metagenome (GOLD analysis project Ga0187815, IMG submission 132962) | Wetland sediment microbial communities from Neuse River Estuary, North Carolina, USA - ASW-S_5 | ecosystem: Environmental > Aquatic > Freshwater > Wetlands > Sediment | place: USA: North Carolina...
AAAGCAGTCTGCTGCGTGCCGTCATCGGCTTGCAGAAGCCGCTGGCCGGCGCGATCGAGACCGACATTGCTGCTGGCGACATCGGCATGTTGTTTCAGGACGACGCGCTACTGCCGTGGCGTACCGCCGAGCAGAACGTCGCGCTTGGCCTCAAGCTCAAGGGTATCGCTAGCGGCACGGCGATCGCCAGCGCACGGCAATGGATCACGCAGCTCGGGCTTTATGGCCTGAGCGAGCGCTTTCCGCGCGAGCTTTCCGGCGGCCAGCGCAAGCGCGTCGCGCTGGCGCAGGTGCTGGCGCGCGAGCCACAGCTCATTCTGATGGACGAGCCGTTCGCTTCGCTTGACGCCATCGTGCGCGCGCGGGTGACGCAGGATCTCGTGCGGCTGGTGGAGCTTCGCGGCATCTCGGTATTGCTGGTGACGCACGATTTGGAAGAAGCGCTGGCGCTGTCCGACGTCGTCTATCTGCTGTCGCATGGCCCGCGAGCGCGGATTTCTGGGCGTTACGAGGTGAACCTGCCGCGGCCGCGCGACGTGATCAAAGCGCGCAGCCATCCCGATTTTGCGCCGCTGCTACAGCGGCTGTGGAACGACCTGTCGCGCGAGGTTGGCGAGCGCGCGGCATGAATCCCAAAACCGCCTGGCTGCGCAAGACTGTCGCACTTATCATTCTCATCGGCGTGTGGGAGGCCTGCGCCGATCTCGGCTATTTCGATCCGCTCTATATGCCGGCGCCGTCCAAGGTCGCGGTGGCGCTGGTCCAACTGTTCGCACAGGGCACGATTTGGCCGCATCTGATCGCCACTTTCAGTGCCGCGCTTGGCGGCCTCGTCGTCGGCTTGGTTATCGGCACGGTGCTCGGCGCGGTCGCGGCGCTGACGCCGCTGGTCGGAGAGCTGTTGGCTCCGGTGATGATCTCGCTCAACGCCGTGCCGCGCGTCGTGCTGGCGCCGCTGTTCGTCATCTGGTTCGGCATCGGTATCGGCTCGAAGGTTGCGCTGGCGTTCATCCTGGTCGCGGTGTTGATCTTCTTCACCGTCTTCACCGGCATCCGCGACGTCGACCGGCGGCTGGTCGAACGCGTGATCACACTCGGCGGCGGCCGCGGCGCGCTGTTGCGCGAGGTCTATGGCCCGTCGGTGATCGCGTGGATTCTGGGCAATCTCAAGGTCGCTGTCGGCTTCGCCTTCACCGGCGCGGTGGTCGGTGAGTTCGTCGCCGCGACCAAGGGCCTCGGCTACCTGCTGTCGTTCGCGCAGAGCAGCTACAACGCCGCGCTGATGCTGGCGCTGGTGGTGCTGATCATGGGCTTCGTGCTGCTGCTCTTCGGCCTGACCGGCTTGCTCGAACGGCGGCTGCTGCGCTGGCGCGGCTAGGCGTTCTTTTCGCCTTCGAGCTTTTCGACCAACGCCGGCAGGACGCGCAAATCGTAACCCTTGCGCGCCGCGTCGGCGACCAACGGCAGCGAGCTTTCGCCGTCCAGCAGCGCACGCGACAGACCCCACAGCAAAAAGCAACGGGTGCCGCTGCGGCAATGGGCGAAGGCCGGACCGTCGCGCAGCATCGCCTTCTGGAACTGCACGACGTCGTTGCGCGTAATGTTGCCGGTGACCACCGGGATGAAGTGGTAGGTGAGGCCGTGCTTCTTAGCTTCGGCCGCGATCGTCTCGTGGTCGGGTTGGCCGGGCTCTTCGCCATCGGGCCGGTTGTTGATGATCGAGGCGAAGCCCTGCTTGGCGATCTCCGCGACGTCGGCGAGGCTTATCTGGCCCGAGACGGTGAGCTGATCGTTGATCCTGGTAGCACCCGGCATTCAACCTCCCTGCGCCGGCCAGACGCCGGCAGTTTCGAGCTCGCGCATCGCCTTGTCGGTGAACTCGGCTTGCGGCGCGTTGCCGCCGATAACGAACATCAGAAGATACTCTTTTTCGGGATCGCCGGGGGTCACGCATTCGAAGCGGCGGATGGCGCCGGCCGGAAATGAGATCACGTCGTAGGGATCGAGATCGACATGCTCGACGCCGCCGGCATCGTTTTCCCAAGCGCAGCGCCAGCGGCCGGTCATCGGAATGAAAGTCTCGTTGGTGTCGTGGTTGTGCATCATCGGCCCGTGGCCCGGCTTGGCCTTGCAGAAGCCGAGATTGAAGCCCTCGGAGATCGGGATCGCCGACAGCCGTGCCGCGTCGTCGCCGACCGGCGAGGTCGCGGCGTCGTTATCGTCGGTCTCCGGCGGCTGGAAGCCAATGACGTTGTAGAGGATGCGCTCGCAGCCCGGCATCTTGCTGTCGGGCAGGCCGCCGTCCGAGCCTTTGAGGTCCTTGAAGCGCGCCACGCGTTTCATCATCGCGGCGCGCGAAACGCCGTATTTGGGCAGCTTTTCCATCGCCGGCCTCCCGGTCGAATTCGGCCGAGGTTAACATGCCAGCAAGCGGGCGCGCGAGCGGCGGCGCCCGCCTTGAACGGCCGGCAGCCTTCGGCTTTAATCCGCCCCGTGTGTTTACACCTCGGGCCGCGGGTGTAGCTCAATGGTAGAGCAGAAGCTTCCCAAGCTTACGACGAGGGTTCGATTCCCTTCACCCGCTCCAGCCCTCAACCGAGCCCGGATTTAGCGCCGCACCGTCGCCAGCAGCTTCTGCCGGTCGCGGTCGCGGACCTTCTGCACCGCCGCGAGCGTACGCGGATCGAGGCCGGCGCCGGCGTGCTCTTCGAGATGCACGACGATCGCCTTGCGCATGCGCGGATCCCAATACTTGAACAAATGGTCGGCGATGCTGTCGATCGCCTTGTCCGTCGGCTGGTGCGCGAAAAACTTGCCGATCTGGTTGGCCATATAGACCAAGTTGCTGTCATGCGACATGTTCGGTCGATTCCTGGATGATGCGGTCGCCGTTGGTGAAAATCTCGAAGCCGTCGTCGCGCACCACCGCCGCCAGGGTGATGCGTGCGCGCTCGGCGAAGCGCACGGCGAGCGCCGTCGGCGCCGAGACGGCCGCCACGACCGGCGTGCCGAGCATCGCTGCCTTCTGAATCAGCTCGACCGAGACGCGGCTGGTCAACAGCACGGCGCCGCTGCCGGCGCGGATGCCATCGCGTGCCAGCGCGCCGGCGAGCTTGTCGAGCGCGTTGTGCCGGCCGACATCCTCGCGCAGCGCGACGATGCCGCGGCCCGGCTCCCAATAGGCGGCGGCGTGCACCGCGCGTGTCTGGCGGTTGAGGCGTTGGCCGGCGGGCAGCGCCCTGATCGCCGCGGCGAGCGCTTCGGCCGAAACCCGGAAATCCGACACTACTTCACGCGGCGGGCGCATCGCCTCGGCCAGACTATCGACGCCGCATAGGCCGCAGCCGGTCGGACCAGCGAGATAGCGGCGACGCGCGGTGAAAGAGTCCGCCCGCTCGTCGGCGAGCCACATGCGCACGTCGATGCCGTCGTCGCTCGGCGCGATCTCGATGTCGTGGATGTCGCCGGCGCGGCTGACGATGCCTTCGGACAGGCTGAAACCGACGCCGAAATCCTCGAGGTCCGCCGGCGTCGCCATCATCACCGCGTGCGTGACGCGGTTGTAGGTCAAGGCGATCGCGGTTTCCTCGGGAATCGCGCGTTCGCCGGGCGCAGCCTCGCCGCCGCGCCACGCGATCCGCGGCACCCGTTTTACCGGGTTGAAGTCGTCCACGCTCATTCGGCGGCGGTGGCCGGCACTTTGACGGCGATGCGGCGGCTCTTTTCCGCCAAGTCGCGGTAGCTTTCCTGCCACTCGGTCGGACCGTTTGACGGCGAGATCTGGACCGCCGTCACCTTGTATTCGGGACAGCTCGTCGCCCAGTCGGCGTAGTCGGTGGTCACGACGTTGGCCTGGGTGTTGGGGTGGTGGAACGTGGTGTAGACCACGCCCGGCGCGACGCGCTCGGTGATCTTGGCGCGCAGCGTGGTTTCGCCCGAACGGCTGGCGAGCCGCACCCAATCGCCGTCGCGCACGCCGCGTTCTTCGGCATCGTGCGGATGGATCTCGAGCCGGTCTTCCTCGTGCCAGACGACGTTGTCGGTGCGCCGCGTTTGGGCGCCGACATTGTATTGGCTGAGGATGCGACCGGTGGTGAGCAGCAGCGGGAAGCGCGGTCCGACCTTTTCGTCCGTCGGCACGTATTCGGTGACCATGAAATTGCCCTTGCCGCGCACGAAGGTACCGATATGCATGATCGGCGTGCCTTCCGGCGCCTTGTCGTTGCACGGCCACTGGATCGAGCCGAGTTCTTCGAGCCGTTTGAACGACACGCCGGAGAAGGTCGGCGTCAGCCGCGCGATCTCGTCCATGATCTCGGACGGATGCGAATAGCTCATGTCGAAGCCCATCGCCTTGGCGATGGCGATGGTGACCTCCCAATCTTCGAAGCCGTTCTTCGGCTGCATCACCTTGCGCACCATGCCGATGCGGCGCTCGGCGTTGATGAAGGTGCCGTTCTTCTCGAGGAAGGTCGAGCCCGGCAGGAAGACGTGCGCGAAGTTCGCGGTCTCGTTGAGGAACAGGTCCTGCACGACAATGCACTCCATCGCCGCCAGGCCGGCGGTGACGTGCTTGGTGTCGGGATCGGACTGGACGATATCCTCGCCCTGGACGTAGAGGCCCCGGAAGCTGCCATCGAGTGCGGCATCGAACATGTTGGGAATGCGCAAGCCGGGCTCCGGTTCGAGGGTCACGCCCCAGGCGGCTTCGAACAGGGCGCGCGTCGCCTCGTCGGAGATATGGCGATAGCCCGAAAGCTCGTGCGGGAACGAACCCATGTCGCACGAGCCCTGGACGTTGTTCTGGCCGCGCAGCGGATTCACGCCGACGCCGCGCCGACCGATATTGCCGGTTGCCATCGCGAGATTGGCCATCCCCATGACCGCCGTCGTGCCCTGGCTGTGCTCGGTGACGCCGAGGCCATAATAGATCGCGCCATTGCCGCCGGTGGCATAGAGCCGGGCCGCGGCGCGGATCTCCTTGGCGTCGAGGCCGGCGAGCGGCGCGACTGTCTCAGGGCTGTTTTCCGGCAGCGCGATGAAGCTCGCCCATTCGGCGAACGCCGCCTTGTCGCAACGCTCTTCGACGAACGCGCGATTCACCAGGCCCTCAGTGACGATGACATGCGCCAGCGCGTTGAGCACGGCGACGTTGGTGCCGGGCCGGATCGGCAGATGGTGATTCGCTTCGATGTGCACCGAGCGCACAAGATCGGTGCGCCGCGGATCGATGACGATCAGCTTGGCGCCGGCGCGCAGCCGCTTCTTCATCTGCGAGCCGAATACCGGATGCGCGTCGGTGGGATTAGCGCCGATAACCATGATGACGTCGGCCTCTTCGACCGAATCGAAATCCTGGGTGCCGGCCGAGGTGCCGAACGTCTTGCTCAGACCGTAGCCAGTCGGCGAATGGCAGACGCGCGCGCAGGTGTCGACGTTGTTGTTGCCGAACACGGCACGGACCAGCTTCTGCACCAGGTAGGTCTCTTCATTGGTGCAGCGCGACGAGGTGATACCGCCGATCGAACCGCGGCCGTATTTCGCCTGAATGCGCTTGAACTCGGAAGCGACGCGGCCGAGCGCCTCCTCCCACGACACTTCGCGCCACGGATCGGTGATCTTCTCGCGCAGCATCGGCTTGAGGATGCGGTCGCGGTGCGTCGCGTAGCCCCAAGCGAAGCGGCCTTTGACGCACGAATGGCCGTGATTGGCCTTGCCGTCCTTGTACGGCACCATGCGCACCAACTCGCTGCCGCGCATCTCGGCCTTGAAGCTACAACCGACGCCGCAATAGGCGCAGGTCGTGACCACCGAATGCTCGGGCTGGCCGGTTTCGATGACGGATTTTTCCATCAGCGTCGCCGTCGGACAGGCCTGGACACAGGCGCCGCACGAGACGCATTCGGATTCGAGGAACGATTCCGCCATGCCGGCTTCAATCGTCGATTGGAAGCCACGGCCGTCGACAGTCAGCGCGAAGGTGCCCTGCACTTCCTCGCAGGCGCGCACGCAGCGCGAGCAGACGATGCATTTTGCCGGATCGAAGGTGAAATAGGGATTGGATGTGTCCTTTTCGGCCTTGAGGTGGTTCTCGCCTTCGTAGCCGTAGCGCACTTCGCGCAGGCCGACGGCGCCGGCCATGTCCTGGAGCTCGCAATTGCCGTTCGCCGAGCAGGTGAGGCAATCGAGCGGATGGTCGGAGATATAGAGCTCCATGACGTTGCGGCGGAGGTCTTTCAGCCGCGTACTCTGCGTCGTCACCGCCATACCTTCCGCTACCGGTGTGGTGCAGGAGGCCGGCGTGCCGGCGCGGCCGGCGATCTCGACCAGGCAGAGACGGCACGAGCCGAAGGCCGCGACCGAGTCCGTGGCGCAGAGGCGCGGCACTTCCGTGCCCACCGTCATCGCCGCGCGCATGATCGAGGTGCCTTCGGGCACCGTGACGGTGAAGCCGTCGATCGTCAGCGTGACGGTTTTGTCGCTCTTCGCCGCCGGCGTGCCGTAATCGGTTTCCTTGATCAGTGACATGACGCTCTCCTATTCAGCGGCGGCGAGGCCCGGCTGCGCGCCGAAATCTTCCGGGAAATGGGTGACCGCGCTCATCACCGGATAGGGCGCGAAACCACCGAGCGCGCACAGCGAGCCCAGTTTCATGGTGGTGCACAATTCCTTGAGCAGCGCGAGATTGGCGGCGCGGTTCTCGTTACGCACGATGCGGTCGACGACCTCGACGCCGCGTGTCGAACCGATGCGGCAGGGCGTGCACTTGCCGCAGGATTCGATGGCGCAGAACTCCATGGCGAAGCGTGCCTGCTGCGCCATGTCGACGGTGTCGTCGAACACGACGATGCCGCCGTGGCCGATGAGGCCGTCGCGCGCGGCGAAGGCCTCGTAGTCGAACGGCGTGTCGAACAGCGCGCGCGGGAAATAGGCGCCCAGCGGGCCGCCGACCTGGACCGCGCGCACCGGCCGGCCCGATGCAGTGCCGCCGCCGATATCGTCAACGAGTGCGCCCAGCGTTACGCCGAAGCCGGCCTCGAACAGCCCGCCGTATTTGATGTTGCCGGCGAGCTGCACCGGAATCGTGCCGCGCGACCGGCCCATGCCGACATCGGCGTAGGCCTTGGCGCCTTCCGCTAGAATGAACGGCACCGACGCCAGCGAGATTACGTTGTTGACCACGGTCGGCTGGCCGAACAGGCCGTGATGCGCCGGCAGCGGCGGCTTGGCGCGTACCATGCCGCGCTTGCCTTCGAGGCTGTCCAGCAGCGCGGTTTCCTCGCCACAGACATAGGCGCCGGCGCCGACGCGGATCTCGATGTCGAATTCGTAGGCCGAACCCGCCAGCTTCGGACCGAGATAGTGCTCGGCCCGGGCGACCGCGAGCGCGCGGCCGAAGGTCTCGATCGCGTGCGGATATTCCGACCGGATGTAGACATAACCCTTGGTCGCGCCGACGGCGATGCCGGCGACGGTCATGCCTTCGATCAGGACGAACGGATCGCCTTCCATAATCATGCGATCGGCGAAGGTTCCGGAATCGCCCTCGTCGGCATTGCAGACGATGTATTTCTGCGGCGCCGTAGCCTGCGCCGTCGTGCGCCACTTGATGCCGGTCGGGAAGCCGGCGCCGCCGCGGCCGCGCAGGCCCGAACGGGTGACCTCCTCGACGATTGCGGCCGGCGCCATGCCGATTGCGCGCTCGAGCCCCTTGTAGCCGCCGTGCGCGCGATAATCCGTCAGCGACAGCCGATCGACGATGCCGCAGCGCACAAAGGTGAAACGCTGCTGGCGCTTGAGGAACGGAATGTCGTCCGGCTGGCCGCGGCGGCGCGCATGCGGCTTGCCATCGAGGAAACCGGCGTCGAACAGCGCTTCGACCTCGTCGGCGGCCACTGGACCGTAGGCGATGCGTTCGCCGCCGACGGCGACTTCGATCATCGGCTCGAGCCAGAACAGGCCGCGCGAACCGGTGCGGACGATTTCAGCGTCGATCTGGCGGCGGCGCAGCGCGGCGACGATCGCCCGTTCAACGTCGTCGGCGCCGAGCGCCAGTGCGGCAGCGTCGCGCGGAACGAAAATGCGCGGGCGCGTCATGGCTGGCGTGCCCGGTCGATCAGGGTTTCGAGACGCTTGGCGTCGAGGCGGCCGAACACCTGGCTGTCGAGCATCGCTGCCGGCGCGCAGGCGCACAGGCCGAGGCAGAACACTGGCTCAAGCGTCAACCGCTTGTCGGTGGTGGTTTCATGCCAATCGACGCGCAGCTTCTCGCGTGCATGCGCCGCCAGCGCATCGGCGCCCATGGATTGGCAGGCTTCGGCGCGGCAGAGCTTGAGGACATGCTCGCCTGGCGGCGTCGAACGGAAATCGTGATAGAAGGTGACGATGCCGTGCACCTCGGCGCGCGACAGGTTCAATGCCGCCGCCACCATTTTCACCGCGTCGGCATGGACGTAGCCGAAGGTTTCCTGCAGCGCGTGCAGAATCGGCAGCGCAGCGCCCGCATGCTGCGCATGCCGCGCGATAATTTCAGCGCCGCGTTTGTCGTTCCAAGTTTCGTACCGCACCATGACACATCCGCGCTGTTTGATTCACGCGGATATGACGCCTACGCGCCGCCGCCATCAATAAAGCGGACTCGTGTTGCGATAGAACATTTCTATCTAATAGGCCGGGTCTATCGGCTGATACGGACGTTCTATGCGACGTCGGAATTGGCGATTTCGACGTCGAGGGTTCTGGCGACCTTCAACGCTTCGGCAACCAACGCCGCGGTCGCCGGCATCATCGTCTCGCGTTTCGGCACGACGAGGCCGATGGTGTGAAACGCAGCCGGCTCGACGATCGGAATCGCCTGCACAGTGCCGGTCAGGCCGAGCGTTTCGGCGAGGATCGCCGGCATGACGCTGGCCCAACGGCCGGTGCGAACATGCGACACCAGCACCGTCATCGAATTGGATTCGAGCGTCGGCACCTGGTCTTCGCCGCTGCCGGAGTCATGCAACAGGTGGTTGATGATGCGGCGGTTTTGATTGTCTGGCGTCAGCAGGCATAGCGGAATGTGGCCGACTTCGGCCCAGGTCACGCTGCGGCGATTGCCAAGCGGACTGTCGGCGGAAATCAGCAATTGGTAACGCTCGCGGTAGAGCGGGATCGCGCGCACGCTGCCGGTCGGCTCGTTGTCGAGATAGGTGATCCCGGCGTCGACCTGGAAGTTGTCGAGCCAGGTGAGCGCTTCGATCGACGTGCTCGAACGGATCGTGAAGCGCACATCGGGGTGGCGTTCGCGGAACGGCGTGGTCAAGGCCGAGACCATCGGCAGCGCCGTCGGAATCACCGCGATGCGCAGGTGCCCGACGAGGCGTCCCTGTTTGAGCGCGTTGACTTCCTGGCGCATCGCGCGCACGTCGCCGACAATGCGCTTGGCCCAGCCGAGAACCCGATCGCCTTCCGGCGTCAGTCCGACGAAACGCGAGCCGCGGTTGACCAGCAGAATGCCGAATAGATCCTCGAGCTGCTTGACGCCGGCCGACAGGGTCGGCTGCGTCACGCCGCAAACTTCGGCGGCACGTCCGAAATGGCGCTCGCGCGCGAGCGCCAGAAGAAATTCGAGCTTATCGATCACGTCAGCGACGCCGCATGGTTCTTGGCGGTCGCGCATTATCGAGAAAAGCGGCTGTAGAATCCATGCGCACGGTCGTGTCTTTCGGAATATTTGCGGCCGCCGTTCGAAGACGAACGCCAGCAACGGCGAAAATCCTGCAACACTATTCATAATAGAGCGGTCCTATCGGGCGATGGTGGCACTTTAACGACAATTGACTGACCGCGCCGCCGCCAACTGGCTGCTGGCATCGGCGGTTGATGTAAATCAACGTCCGAAACTGCTCGCCGCGCTAATCACATAGGCAAGAGAGGCGGGTGCGCCATGCGGACACAGATTACCTGGTACCTTTTGGCCGACGGTTCGCGGGCGCGGATCGTCACGCGGCCGGATCCGGCGGCGGATTACGTCGTCATATTTGCCGAGGATTCGTCGGCGGCCCATGCGCGGTCGCGCGACCTTACGAGTGACCGGCCGGGCCATGGCCAGGAAAGCGCCTATCCGGGACGGCACGCAATCGAACCGCGGCATGACGCCCATCGTCTCGAGCAAGCGAAGTTCCTGCGTTCGCTTGCCGCCCATGTGAACCGCGAAAGCGCACGCGGCAGCTTCGACCGCCTGGTCATTTATGCCTCGCCGCGGTGCCTGGGGACGCTGCGCGACGGCCTCGATCCGATGACCGCGAAGAAACTGCGCGGCGAGTACCCCAAGGACTTGACCAAGACACCGTTGGCGGAGTTGCCGGCCCATTTCGGCACGGCCTGAGCGGCCATGCGCGCGCCGTCTAGAGCCCGCTACATAGGAGCGTGACATGCCTTACAGCACGAACTCCGCACTGCCCGGCCCAGTCCGCCACCACCTTCCGGCAGGCGCACAGACGATCTACCGCGAGGCGTTCAACGGCGCGTGGCGCCAATACGCTACGAGCGACCGGCGCGAAGAAATCGCGCATCGGGTGGCCTGGGCGGCGGTCAAGCGGCGCTACCGCAAAGACGGCGACATGTGGGTGCCCTTGGCGCCCGTGCCGCCAAGCCGGACGCCCCGCGCCCGTCGCGGGTAAGCAGATTCCCTTACGGAGCAATCCGTATTTTCCGCCGTCATCCGTCTGCGATCATCGGCGCAACGCCGGTTGCACGCCGACCGGTGAGGACGGAGGCGGGTTATGCGTTCAGCATTGTCACTAGATTTTGCCCAGCTCAATCGCTTGCGGGCGAAAATCGCCGAGCTCGAATCCCAGCCGCAGATGGAACGGGCGCGCAAGCAGTGCCTGCTCCAGGCGCTACGGGTCGAAGAAAAGTCGCTGCGGCAGTACACGCGGCGTCTGCGCCCTGGCGTCGCTCCTGCAGAATTGGCGTAATTCGGCCGGTCGGTTGCGTTAAATCAACGCCGAGAACGCTCCGGCGGGCGACAAAGCCGCATGCAACTCTGGTCCCAGATGTCGCGTAACCGCCGGCTCGTTGTTGCCGGCATTTGCCTAGCGATCATCGGAATTGCCGCCGTCGGTTGGGCGCCCGCTTGGACCGCGTGGCTTGGATTGACGCGCCCCGCTCCTGCGCTGCTGGTTTCCGGCAACATCGAAGCGCATGAAAGCGTGCTCGGCTTCAAGACGGTCCAGTCGCGCATTGTCGAATTGCCGTTCAACGAAGGCGCTTCCGTCAAGACCGGAACAGTCGTCGCACGCGTCGATGATTCCGATTACCGCAAGCAAGTCGATATAGCGCGGGCGACGCTCGAGGTGCAGGAGCGCCAGTTGGCCTCAACCGAGCAGAACGTAGCAGCGTTGCAGAAGACGGTAATGAGCGACCGCGCCGACGTTGCTTTCAAGAAGAGTGACGCCGCGCGATACGACACGCTGTGGAAGGCGGGCTGGGTATCGACACAGCAGCACGACTCGAGTGAGACCGCATACAAGCAGGCGGCAGCGGTGCTTGAGCGCGACGAGGCGCTTGAGCTCGGCGCTGAACGCAATGTCGCCCTCGCACAAGCAAATATCCACAATGCCCAGCAGTCGCTCGATCTCGCCAGGATCGTGCTCGGTTACACGACGCTGCAAGCGCCGTTCGACGGCGTCATTCTTGTTCGCCAAGCCGAGCTCGGGGAGGTCACGCAGCCAGGCTCGCCGGTGATCACGCTTGCCGATCTCGATCACGTCTGGCTGCGTGCGTACATCAACGAGACCGATATCAGCCGCATCAGGCTCGGCGCGAAGGTCGCCGTGACCACCGACACGTTTCCGGGCAAGCTCTATGATGGCCGGATTTCGTTCATTTCGGAAAGCGCCGAATTCACGCCCAAGAGCGTCGAGACCCATGCCGAACGGGTGACGCTCGTCTACCGCATCAAGATCGACATCGATAATCCGACGCATGAACTCGTTCCCGGCATGCCGGCGGACGGCCGCATCCAGCTCTCCGGGCCGTGACATGGCAGCAGGCGAGCCGGCAATCACCGTTCAGGCCCTTACCAAACGCTTTGCAACGGTTACCGCGGTCGACGGCGTGACCTTCGACGTCGAGCGCGGCGAAATCTTCGGGTTGGTCGGGCCGGACGGCGCCGGCAAGACCGCGATCATCCGCATGCTCGCAGGCGTGATGCGGCCGAACGGCGGCAGCATCTCAGTCGACGGCATTGACGTCGTGGCGAATCCCGAGACGGCGAAGCGCCATCTGAGCTACATGCCGCAGCGGTTCGGCCTCTACGAGGATCTTACCGTCGACGAAAACATCCGTTTCTACGCCGACCTATTCGAGATTCCACAGGCCCTACAGGTGCAGCGGACCCAGCCTCTGCTCGAGGCGTCTAGCATGACGGCCTTCCGTGGTCGGCTCGCTGGGCAGCTTTCCGGCGGCATGAAGCAGAAGCTCGGTCTGATCTGTGCATTGGTGCACACGCCCCGCATTCTGCTGCTCGACGAGCCGACGACCGGCGTCGATCCGGTCTCGCGCCGCGATTTTTGGCGCATCCTGTTCGGCCTGCGGGAGACTGGGGTCACCATCTTCATTTCGACCGCCTATCTTGACGAGGCGGAGCGCTGCACACGCCTTGCCTTGTTGCATGAAGGGCACTTGCGCTACTGCGACACGCCACAGGCGCTCAAAGCGCGAATGCCGGGTACATTGTTGACGATTTCGTCGGTGGCCGCGCGGGCGGCGCGCGACGCCGTCGGCGGCCTGGCCGGCGTGTCCAGCGTGCTGCTCGTCGGCGACGGAGTCCACGTCGTGGTCGACGACCGCGACCGGCGTCTGCCGGAGCTGCGCGCGGCGCTCGACGCGACGCGCGTGCCGTACGGCGAGATCGCGGTTGCGACGCCCAGTGTCGAGGATCTGTTCGTCGCCCTGCTCGGCAATCGGCGTGGTGCCACATGAACACCACCGACGCGCCCGACACCCCCATCGTCGTCGACCGGCTGGTCAAACGGTTCGGCGCGTTCAAGGCAGTTGATGGGGTCAGTTTTCGGATCGGCCGCGGCGAGATCGTCGGCTTTCTCGGCCCCAATGGCGCGGGAAAATCGACGACCATCCGCATGCTCTGCGGCCTGTTGCGCCCATCGGATGGCCGCGCGCGCGTCGCCGGCTTCGACGTCGGCCGCGATCCCGAACGGGTGCGCGAGCACATCGGCTATATGTCGCAGAAATTCTCGCTCTACGGTGATCTCACCGTAGCCGAGAACCTGCGCTTTTTCGGTGGCATTTATCGCGTACCGCCGGCGGTCTTCGCCGAGCGCATGCGCTTCGTCATCGATATGGCCGGACTCGCGGGTCGCGAGAACGCGCTCGTCAGCACCTTGGCCGGC
>Ga0187815_10001010_pt1 | contig 13385 bp, 8 predicted proteins | sample NC_S_5_FD_132962 | JGI IMG/M metagenome (GOLD analysis project Ga0187815, IMG submission 132962) | Wetland sediment microbial communities from Neuse River Estuary, North Carolina, USA - ASW-S_5 | ecosystem: Environmental > Aquatic > Freshwater > Wetlands > Sediment | place: USA: North Carolina...
CCTTCATGCCGATGATGGCGGCGATGTCACCGGTCCGGACCTCGTCGATCTCCTCGCGGTGGTTGGCGTGCATCTGCAGGATCCGGCCGACCCGCTCCCGCTGGCCGCGGGTGGCGTTGAGCACGTAGGAGCCGCTCCGCAGGGTGCCGCTGTACACGCGGAAGAAGGTCAGGTTGCCCACGAAGGGGTCGTTGGCGATCTTGAAGGCGAGGGCGGCGAAGGGCTCGTCGTCGTCGGCCGGCCGGCGCCCGGGCTCGTCCGACCCGGGGACGTGCCCGTGGATGGGCGGGACGTCGAGCGGAGAGGGGAGGTAGTCGACGACGGCGTCCAGCATCGGCTGCACACCCTTGTTCTTGAGAGCGGAGCCGCAGAGGACGGGGACCAGCTGGGTCTTCAGGGTGCCGATGCGAAGCCCTCTGCGGATATCGGCAGGAGAGAGCTCCTCCCCTTCCAGGTAGCGGGCCAGGAGCTCGTCGTCGGTCTCGGCCACCGCCTCCAGGAGGACGTGCCGCCATCTGGCGACGTCCTCTCGCATGGACCCGGGGATCTCGCCCCGCTCGCTGGTGGTGCCCAGGTCGTCGAGGTAGACGATCGTGTTGAGGTCGATCAGGTCGACCATCCCGGCGAACTCGGCCTCGCTGCCGATGGGCAGCTGGACGGGGATCGGATTGGCCCCCAGCCGGTCACGGATCGACTGGACGGAAGCGTAGAAGTCGGCCCCCATCCGGTCCATCTTGTTGACGAAACAGATCCGGGGCACGCCGTAGCGGTCGGCCTGCCGCCAGACCGTCTCGGACTGCGGCTCGACCCCGGCCACAGCGTCGAACACGGCCACCGCGCCGTCGAGGACCCGCAGGCTGCGCTCCACCTCGACAGTGAAGTCCACATGTCCGGGTGTATCGATTATGTTGATACGGTGGCCGCGCCACTCCGCCGCCGTGGCCGCCGAGGTGATGGTGATGCCCCGTTCCTGCTCCTGGACCATCCAGTCCATGGTCGCGGCGCCCTCGTGGACCTCACCCATCCGATGGATGCGTCCCGTGTAGAAGAGGACGCGCTCCGTCGTCGTGGTCTTGCCCGCATCGATGTGGGCCATGATCCCGATGTTCCGGTAGCGCTCCAGGGCGACGGCGCGACCGGCGACGGCGGTGCTCATCTCAGCTCGGTTCCCGTGGCTCGGCTCAGTACCGGAAGTGCGAGAAGGCCTTGTTGGACTCGGCCATCTTGTGGGTGTCTTCCTTCCGCTTCACCGACGCGCCCACCCCGTTGGCGGCATCCATGAGCTCGGCGGCCAGGCGGTCCGCCATGCTCTTGCCGCCCCGCGCCCGGGCGTAGCGGATGACCCAGCGCCGGGCCAGCGCCTGGCGGCGGTCGTGGCGGATCTCGACCGGCACCTGGTAGGTGGCGCCGCCGACCCGCTTGGGCTTGACCTCGATCACCGGGGTCACGTTGCGCATGGCCTGGTCGAAGACGTCCAGGGGCTCGCGCCGGCTGGATCGGCGGACCTTCTCGAACGCGTCGTAGACGATCCGCTGGGCGGTCGACTTCTTGCCCTCGAGCATGACGCAGTTGATGAACTTGGCCAGCGCGGGGCTCGCGTAGATCGGGTCGGGGAGGATGTTGCGCCGCTGGACGCGGGCTCGACGGGGCATCTCGCTCGGATCCCTACTTCGCCGCCGCTTTCTCGCGCTTGGCGCCGTACTTGCTGCGGCCCTGCTTGCGGTTCTTGGTCCCGGCAGTGTCCAGGGTGCCCCGGATGATGTGGTACCGGACGCCGGGGAGGTCCTTCACCCGGCCGCCGCGGATCAGCACCACCGAGTGCTCCTGGAGGTTGTGGCCGATCCCCGGGATGTAGGCGGTCACCTCCGCCTTGCTGGTCAGCCGGACCCGGGCCACCTTGCGGAGCGCCGAGTTCGGCTTCTTCGGAGTGGTGGTGTACACACGCACGCAGACGCCGCGGCGCTGGGGCGAGCCCCGAAGCGCGGGAGCCTTGGTCTTCCGGTTGATCCGGACCCGGCCCTTGCGGACCAGCTGCTGGATGGTGGGCACAGAACTCCGTTGGGAATCGAACAGCACCCCTTTCGGGGCGCGCGTGGACACATGGCCGTCCCCAGGGGACGCGAGGGAGCATCCTACCAGCGGCGGGGCTTCCCCGTCAATTCGAAACGGGCAGCCAGCCGCTTCCGTCGAGGCGGCGATCCGTCCGGTCCTGAGTCCTTGCGCGGGTGACAGTGAGACGCGATTGGGGCGCCCCATGAACCGCTCCGGGTGCCCTTCCACCACATGAGGGGCGCGCCGCTCCGGCGGTCAGGTGAACCTGGGGTAGGTGCTCATGCCCCCGTCCACCACCAGGGTGGTGCCGGTGATGTAGTCCGCCTGGTCGCTGGCCGCCCAGACCACCGCCGCCGCGATCTCCTCGGGCTGGCCAAAGCGACCCAGCGGGATCTCCCCCTCCACCCGGTGACGGGCCTCGGCGTCATCGAGGACGGCCGAGTTGATGGGGGTGGCGATCGCCCCCGGGGCGATGGCGAGCACCCGGATGCCGAGCGGTGCCCACTCCCGGGCGACGGTCTGGGTGAGCAGCTTCAGGCCGCCCTTGGAGGCGCAGTAGTGGGCGAAGCCCGGCCAGGGGATGAACTCATGTACCGAGCTGATGCTCACGATGACCCCGCGCCCCTGGGCCGCCATCACCCTGCCCGCCTCGCGCAAGCAGAGAAAGGCACCAGTGAGATTCGTGCGGAGGATCTGCTCCCAGAGGTCCAGCGGCATCTCCAGGGTCGGGGCCTGCTTCTCGATCCCGGCGTTGTTGACTAGGATGTCCAGCCCGCCGAAGCGGTCCCGGCACTCCCCCACCATCCGGACCACGTCGGACTCCGATCCCACGTCCGCCCGGACGGCGTAGGCGCGGGAGCCGGCCGGGTCGATCGCGGCCACCACCGTCTCGGCATCGGCGCGCTCACTCTCCGAGTAGTAGTTCACCGCGACCCGAGCCCCCTCCTCGCCGAGGCGCACGGCGGTCGCCCTGCCGATGCCGCTCGAACCTCCCGTGACCAGCGCTCGCCGCCCCTCCAGAAGCACCGCCAGACCTCCTTGGCTCTGGTTCCTATCCCCCAATGGTGAGGCAGCCGCCACTGCGCCAGGGTCCCCGGGGCAGCGATGAGCGGAGTGGCCCCCGGCAGGAAGACGTCGATGGCCGGCAGGAAGGACCCCGACCCGGTTCCTCTGCTATCCTCGGCCACTCACGGAACCATCACGGCGCTCAAGCATCTCGCCCGAGACCGCAGGCGGGGGTCTCCCCCTCAATCTCCTGCGCAGGTGGGATCGGTCGTCCGGCCCGGCGTCCCGGTGACGCCCGCCGTCCGCCGCTCTCATCGGGCGGTGCGGCGGCCCGCCCTGGAGGACTGACCCCGATGCCCAAGGCAGCGAGCGCCGACGAGGCGGCACATCGGGCCGGCCCGCGCAAGCGGGAGCGAGTGGACGGCCTGACCGAGAAGCTCGGCAGGGCGACCTCGGCGATCGTCACCGACTACCGCGGCCTGACCGTCCGGCAGCTCGAGGACCTCCGCACCCAGCTGCGCGCCCTCGGGATCGACTACCAGGTGGTCAAGAACACCCTGGCCCGGCGGGCGGCCGAGGGGGCGGGAATCGCTCAGCTCGGCACCGTCCTGACCGGGCCGGTCGGTCTCGCGCTCGGCTTCGGTGACCTCTCCGCCCCGGCCAAGGCCGTGGTCGACTACTACCGGCTCAACCGGCGTCTGCCGGTGGTGGCCGGCTTCGTCGAGGGCCAGGTCCTGGACGCCCGCGGGGTCCAGGCCCTGGCCGAGCTTCCTCCCCGGGATGTCCTGCTCGCCCAGCTTGCAGGCGCCCTCCAGTCGCCGCTCTCCCAGCTGGCGGCGGCGCTGGCCTCGATCCTCTCCAACCTGGCGGCAACCCTCGAAGCCTACCGGGCCAAGCTGGAGGCCGCCTGACCTCCACCGTCCGACCCCTCACAAGTTCACTCACGCCCATTGAATCAAACTAGGAGATGACCCGAAACATGGCCGCGAAGACCATCACCCCCGAAGAGTTCGTCGACGCGCTTCAGTCCTGGACCGTGCTCGATGTCGTCAATGCCGTCAAACTGATGGAGGAGAAGCTCGGGGTCAAGGCGGCAGCGCCGGTGGCCGTGGCCGCCGCGCCCGCCGCCGCCGAGGTCGCCCCCGAAGAGGAGCAGACCGAGTTCACCGTCGTCCTGACCGCCATCGGCGACGCCAAGATCAACGTGATCAAGGCGGTGCGTGAGATCACCGGCCTGGGACTCAAGGAGGCCAAGGACCTGGTCGACGCCGCTCCCAAGGCGGTCCGCGAGGCGGTTCCCCGGGAAGAGGCCGAGCAGGTGAGGGCCAAGCTCCAGGAGGCCGGAGCGACCGCCGAGATCCGCTGACACCACCTCCAGGGCGGGGCGAGCCGGGCCCGGCTCCGGGCGAGCCTGAGCTCTGCCCGGGCGTTTTGGCGCGTGGCGCCGTCCCGACCGCGTAAAATACACCGCCTGGGCATCCTGGCAGGCGATCGGACCAGCGGTTCGCACGGGCGCGGCCATCCGCGCGTGGGCGCCGGCTGCTTTGGTATGCTGTGAGATTGTGCCCGTCGCTGCCGGCGTCCGCGCGTAGCCGCTTTCCAAGGGAACTCTAGCACATGGTTCTTTCTGCTTCCACACCCTCCAGCCGCCACAACTACGGTCAGATCGCAGACAAGCTGGAGGTGGGGGACCTCATCCAGACGCAGTTGGATTCATTCGCCTGGTTCTGCCGAGAGGGGCTGCGCGAGCTCTTCGACGAGATCAACCCGATCACCGACTACACCGGCAAGAACTATGAGCTGCGCTTCCTCGACTACGAGTTCGGGACCCCCAAGTTCGACGAGGAGGAATGCCGGCAGCGGGACATGACCTTCAGCGCTCCCCTGCGCATCAACACGCGGCTGCACATCAAGACCGGGGAGAACGCCGGAGAGATCAAGGAGACCGAGGTCTTCATGGGCGACTTCCCCATGATGACCCCGCAGGGCACGTTCATCGTCAACGGCACCGAGCGGGTGGTGGTGAGCCAGCTGGTGCGCTCCCCCGGCGTCTACTTCACCGCGGCCGAGGACCGGGTCACCGGCCGGATGCTCTACGCCGCCAAGCTCATCCCCAACCGAGGCGCCTGGCTGGAGATCGAGACATCGAGCAAGGACGTGCTCACCGTCAAGATCGACCGGAAGCGGAAGGTCCCGGTGACGACCCTGGTGCGCGCCCTCGGCTACGCCAGCAACGACGATATCAAGGCGTTCTTCTCCGACGCCGACACCGACCCCGAGCACGCCTACATCCAGGCCACCCTCGAGAAGGACGCCACCGGCACGGTCGAGGATGCACTGATCGAGCTGTACCGGAAGATCCGGCCCGGTGATCCGCCCACGGTCGAGAACGCGCGCAACCTGCTCAGCTCTCTGTTCTTCAACCCTCGCCGTTTCGACCTCAGCAAGGTTGGTCGGTTCAAGCTCGACAAGAACCTGGGCATCCCTGAAGACGAGGCGCGAGAGCGGGCGCTCGACAAGGACCGGCGCGTCCTCGACAACCAGGACTTCGTCTCCATCGTCCGCAAGCTGATCGCGCTCAACAACGGCGCCGGCGAGTCCGACGACATCGACCACCTCGGCAACCGCCGGGTGCGCGCGGTCGGCGAGCTGCTCCAGAACCAGTTCCGCATGGGCCTGATCCGGATGGAGCGGATCATCAAGGAGCGCATGACCATCTGCGACGCGGCCACGGTCACGGCGGCGAGCCTGATCAACGCGCGGCCGGTGGTGGCGGCGATCAAGGAGTTCTTCGGCTCCTCCCAGCTCTCCCAGTTCATGGACCAGACCAACCCGCTGGCCGAGCTGACCCACAAGCGCCGCCTCTCCGCGCTCGGGCCGGGCGGGCTCTCCCGCGAGCGGGCCGGGTTCGACGTGCGCGACGTCCACTACAGCCACTACAGCCGCATCTGCCCCATCGAGACCCCGGAGGGCCCCAACATCGGGCTGATGGGGTCGCTGGCCATCTTCGCCCGGGTCAACGAGTTCGGCTTCATCGAGGCCCCTTTCCGGCGCGTCTACCGTGAGGTCTCACCCCGCGATGCCCGCGAGAGCCATGCCCTGGTGGGACGCACTCTGCGCGAGGACGCCGACTCGCTCAAGGCCGGGCGAGTGCTGGACGACAATGATGTCCGGCGGCTGGCCGATAAGGGAGTCGAGCGCGTCCAGATCATCCCCTGGGTCTCCGACGAGATCGTCTTCCTCTCGGCCGACGAGGAGGACAAGTACACCGTCGCCCAGGCCAACGCACCGGTTGACGAGGCCGGCCATTTCACGGTCCCGCACACCGCCTGCCGGAGCCGGCACACCTTCAAGGACCTGCCGGTGACCGAGGTCGACTACATGGACGTGTCGCCCAAGCAGACGGTCTCGGTGGCGACCTCCCTGATCCCGTTCCTGGAGCACGACGACGCCAACCGGGCTCTGATGGGCTCGAATATGCAGAAGCAGGCGGTCCCCCTGCTGGTCACCGAGTCGCCCATCGTGGGCACCGGCATGGAGGCCCACGCCGCCCGCAACTCCGGGGAGATGGTGATCTCCCGGGGGCCGGGGACGGTGGTCGGCGTCGCCTGGCCGGAGCCGGCCGATGACGACCGCTCCGTGACCAAGGTCCGCAGCGGCCAGGACGCCGGCATCGGCATCCTGGTTCGCCCCGACGACGGCGGTCCCGACCTCTGGTACGGGATCCACAAGTTCGTGCGCAGCAACCAGGGCACCTGCCTCTCGCAGCGGATCTCGACCAAGGCCGGATCGAGGGTGGAGGCGGGCACCGTGCTCGCCGACGGGCCCTCGACGGCGAACGGCGAGCTGGCCCTGGGGCGCAACGTCCTGGCGGCGTTCATGCCGTGGGAGGGATACAACTTCGAGGACGCCATCCTCATCAGCGAGTCGGTGGTGCGAGACGACAAGTACACCTCGATCCACATCGAGGAGTTCGAGATCGAGGCCCGCGACACCAAGCTCGGGCCCGAGGACATCACCCGCGATCTGCCCAACATCGCCGAGGAGTCGCTCAAGAACCTGAACGACCGGGGGATCATCTACATCGGCGCCGAGGTCCAGCCCGGCGACATCCTGGTGGGGAAGATCACCCCCAAGGGCGAGTCCGAGCTATCCGCGGAGGAGCGGCTGCTCCGGGCCATCTTCGGGGAGAAGGCCCGTGAGGTCCGCGACTCGTCGCTCCGGGTTCCCCACGGGGAGCGGGGCACGGTGGTCGACGTCAAGCTCTTCAGCCGCGAGTCGGGACACGAGCTTCCCCCAGGGGTCAACGAGCTGGTCCGGGTCTACGTCGCCCAGAAACGCAAGATCTCCCAGGGCGACAAGATGGCCGGGCGCCATGGCAACAAGGGCGTCATCGCCCGCATCCTCCCCATCGAGGACATGCCCTACCTGCCCGACGGGACCCCGGTGGACATCGTGCTCAACCCGCTGGGCGTCCCGAGCCGGATGAACCTCGGCCAGGTGCTGGAGACCCACCTCGGGTGGGCCGCCCAGGCCCTGGGGATCCGGGTCGCGTCACCGGTCTTCGACGGCGCTCCGGAGGAGCTGATCGAGGATGAGCTGCAGCGTGCCGGGCTGCCCCGGAGCGGCAAGGTGCGCCTCCGCGACGGGAGGACCGGCGAGTTCTTCGACCGCGAGATCACCGTCGGCCAGACCTACATCATGAAGCTCGCCCATCTGGTCGAGGACAAGATCCATGCCCGCAGCACCGGCCCCTATTCCCTGGTGACCCAGCAGCCGCTCGGCGGCAAGGCACAGTTCGGCGGCCAGCGCTTCGGGGAGATGGAGGTGTGGGCGCTCGAGGCCTACGGGGCCAGCCACATCCTCCAGGAGATCCTCACCGTCAAGTCCGACGACATCGTCGGTCGGGTCAAGGCCTACGAGGCGATCGTCAAGGGCGAGAACACGCTGGAAGCCGGCATCCCCGAGTCCTTCCGGGTCCTGGTCAAAGAGCTGGAGGGATTGGCCCTCGGGGTCGAGATCCAGTCCGAGGACGAGAACCAGATCATCCTCGGCGAGGAGGACATCCCCGACATCCCGCTCGACCTGGGAATCCACCTGGAGCGCGACGAGCGAGACGACGTCGACGAGGCCGGCCGTTGATCCCCACCGCCATTCCCGCCGCGATTCCCGCGGCGAGCGCCCACACGTGCCCACGCCCAACTGAAGGCCAGTGATGCTGAAACTCGAGAACTTCGACGCCCTCCGACTCTCCATCGCCAGCCCGGAGATGATCCTCTCCTGGTCGCACGGCGAGGTCACCAAGCCGGAGACGATCAACTACCGGACGCTGAAGCCGGAGCGGGACGGGCTCTTCTGCGAGAAGATCTTCGGTCCCACCAAGGACTGGGAGTGCCACTGCGGCAAGTACAAGCGATACCGGTACAAGGGCATCATCTGCGACAAGTGCGGCGTCGAGGTGACCCGGAGCAAGGTCCGCCGGGAGCGCATGGGCCACATCAAGCTGGCCTCCCCGGTCTCCCACGTCTGGTACTTCAAGGGAATCCCGTCGCGGATGGGGCTGCTGCTCGACATGAGCCCCCGCAACCTCGAGAAGGTGCTCTACTTCGCCAACTACATCGTGATCTCGGTCGACGAGAAGGCCCGCCAGGACCTGCTCGCCAAGCTCGACCCCGACACCGACGAGCGCGTCGTCGCCCTCCGCGAGCGGCTCCGCAGCGGCGGCGGGACGTCCGACCTGAGCGCCCGGATCGCGGCCCGCGAGACGGCGGCATCGGAGCGCGCCGGTGAGATCGAGAGCGAGCGCGAGGCCAGGGTGGCCGCCCTGGAGCGCTCCGCCGCCGACCTCGACGAACGCATCCAGCAGCTCAAGGGCAAGAAGGCGCCGGCCCACTTCGTGCTCAGCGACGGAACCGAGGGCGAGGTGGTGATCGAGAAGGGCACGGTCCTCGACGAGGACGCAGCCCTGCGGGTCCAGGACCATCTCACCCAGCGTCGCGAGGCGATCGAGGACGAGATGGCGCGCCTTGCCCAGGCCATCCAGGACGAGGCGGCCGCCGAGGCCGCCCAGTGGCGCGCCGACGCCGAGGGGGCACGGGCCGAGGCCGAGCACTCCGGCGCCGGAGAGCTGGAGACCCTGCGCCAGGAGATCGAGACCAGCCGCCAGCAACTCGAGTCGCTGTCGCCCCGCGACCTGCTGACCGACACCCAGTACCGCGAGCACATCGACAAGTTCGGCAAGGTCTTCAAGGCGGGCATCGGCGCCCAGGCGGTGCGTGAGCTGCTCAACCAGGTGGATCTGGCTCAGGAGTCGCTGCTGCTCCGCGAGGAGTCCAAGTCGACAAGCGGCCAGCGCCGCCAGAAGGCGATCAAGCGTCTGCGTGTCGTGGAGGCCTTTCGCAAGTCGAGCACCAGCGCCACCTGGATGATCCTCGACGTCCTGCCCGTGATCCCGCCCGAGCTGCGTCCGATGGTGCAGCTCGACGGCGGCCGTTTCGCCACCAGCGACCTCAACGACCTCTACCGCCGGGTCATCAACCGCAACAACCGGCTGAAGAGACTGCTCGAGCTGGGTGCCCCCGAGATCATCGTCCGCAATGAGAAGCGGATGCTCCAAGAGGCGGTCGACGCCCTCATCGACAATGGGCGCCGGGGACGGGCCATCACCGGGACCGGGAACCGCAAGCTCAAGTCGCTCTCCGACATGCTCAAGGGCAAGCAGGGCCGGTTCCGTCAGAACCTGCTCGGCAAGCGCGTCGACTACAGCGGCCGCTCGGTGATCGTGGTCGGCCCGGAGCTGCGCCTCCACGAGTGCGGGCTGCCCAAGAAGATGGCCCTCGAGCTGTTCAAGCCGTTCGTCATGCGCGAGCTGGTATCTCAGAACTACACGCAGAACATCAAGAGCGCCAAGCGAATGGTCGAACGGGTGCGCCCCGAGGTGTGGGACGTCCTCGACCAGGTCATCAAGGAGCACCCCGTGCTCCTCAACCGCGCCCCCACCCTCCACCGTCTCGGCATCCAGGCGTTCATGCCCGTGCTGGTCGAGGGCCAGGCGATCCAGATCCATCCCTCGGTCTGCAAGGCGTTCAACGCCGACTTCGACGGCGACCAGATGGCGGTCCACGTGCCCCTCTTCAGCGGGGCCATCGCGGAGGCCCGCAACCTGATGATGTCGTCGAACAACATCCTGAGCGCCTCCGACGGCCGGCCCGTCGTGGCTCCGTCACAGGACATCGTGCTGGGCGCCTACTACCTCACCCAGGAGGGGGAGGACCGCCCCCGCGATGAGGAGAGCGTCCGCAGGCTACGCGCCTTCGCCAATCCCGAGGAGGCGATCATCGCCTACGAGCACGGTCAGATCTTCCTCCACCACTACGCGCGGGTCCGGCTGCCGAAGCGGCTTCTGGTGGCTCGGCAGCCCGGCGACGACGAGCCGGCCGGCACCGAGCTGGTGGTGACCACGGTGGGACGCCTGATCTTCAACCAGGTGCTGCCGGTCGGTGAGCTGGGCACGGAGAGCAGCCTGCCCTGCATGGTGTTCCGCAACGAGACGATGGACCAGCGCAAGCTGGCCCAGATCGTCAAGGAGTGCTACGACCTCCACGGCTCGGCGCGTACCGCGGTCATCGTCAACGGCATCAAGACCCTCGGTTTCCACTACGCAACCCGGGCCGGGGTCACCATCGCCGCCATGGACATCAAGACCCCGGAGGGCAAGGAGCCGATCATCACCGAGGCGGAGCGCGCCGTCGAGGAGATCGACCTCCAGTACCGCCGTGGCCTGATCACCGACGAGGAGCGCTACCTGAAGACCGTCGAGATCTGGACCAAGGCGACCGACGACGTCACCAAGGTGACCATGTCGTCCTTCGACAAGTTCCACTCGGTGCTCATGATGTCGCAGTCGGGCGCTCGTGGATCGACCCAGCAGATCCGGCAGCTGGCCGGGATGCGCGGTCTGATGGCCGACCCCACCGGCCGGATCATCGACCTGCCGATCAAGGCCAACTTCTCCGAGGGGCTGACCGTACTGGAGTACTTCATCTCCACCCACGGAGCCCGCAAAGGTCTGGCCGACACCGCTCTGCGCACCGCCGACTCCGGCTACCTCACCCGGCGGCTGGTCGACGTCGCCCAGGACGTGATCGTGCGCATCGCGGACTGCGAGACCACGGCCGGCATCTGGATAGAGCTGGAGGACGACGAGCTCAAGGAGCGCGTCATCGACCGCTATGCCGGTCGCATCGCCGCCGCGGACATCGTTCTCGATGACGAGCCGCTGCTGAGCACCGGCGAGGAGATCACCGACGACGTGGCCCGGCGCATCTTCGCCGAGCGGGTCCGCCTGGTTCGCGTCAAGGTCCGCAGCATCATGACCTGCAAGGCTCGCGAGGGTGTCTGCCGCGCCTGCTACGGGCGCAACCTGGCCACCGGCCGGATGGTCGAGATCGGTGAGGCCGTGGGCGTGATCGCCGCTCAGTCGATCGGCGAACCGGGCACCCAGCTCACCATGCGCACGTTCCACACCGGTGGGGTGGCGACCGGAGGCGCCGACATCACCCAGGGACTTCCCCGAGTGGAGGAGCTCTTCGAGGCGCGCGTCCCCAAGGGCAAGGCTCTGATCGGCGAGATCGACGGTGAGGTGGAGGTCATCCGGACCGACAGCAAGTCCCTCAAGGTCAAGATCTTCTCCCGCGACGTCTTCGACACCGCCTACCCGGTGGCCTCCCGTCACGCGGTCATGGTCGACAGCGGGCAGGCCGTCAGCGAGGGCACCGAGCTCATCAGGGGCACCGACGAGCAGGGCAGCGAGATCTCGATCCGCAACAAGTACGCCGGGGTGGTCAAGGTGAGCGGCAACGAGCTCACCGTCCGCACCACCGACGAGGAGGCCCGTGAGTACGCGGTGCCGGCCTCGGCCGAGCTGGTGGTTCGCGACGGCGATCGCATCCAGGCCGGCGATCGGATCACCAAGGGGTCGATCAGCCCTCAGGAGCTGCTCCTGGTCCGTGGCCGCGACGACGTCCAGAACTACCTGGTCCACGAGGTCCAGTCCGTCTACCGCAACCAGGGCGTCGACATCAACGACAAGCACATCGAGGTGATCGTCCGGCAGATGATGCGGAAGGTCCGCGTCGACGCCTCCGGCGACACCGACCTGCTCCCCGGCGAGATCGTCTCCCAGTTCGAGTTCGAGGAGGCAAACGCCAAGGCGCTCAGCGAGGGCGGCGAGCCGGCCATCGCCCAGACCGTGCTGCTCGGACTGATCAAGGCGGCGCTCAACACCGCTTCGTGGCTCTCGGCGGCATCCTTCCAGGAGACCACCCGGGTGCTCACCGAGGCGGCCATCTCCGGGAAGATCGACCGGCTGCGCGGGCTGAAGGAGAACGTGATCATCGGCAAGCTGATCCCCGCCGGCACCGGCCTCGACTACTACCAGAAGCTCCGCGAGGAGGCGGTGCGCCTCTACGAGGAGGACGAAGGGGTCACCGCCGCCGTCGGCTCGGCCGTCGACGGCGAGGTCGGCTCCGAGGACGCGGAGGCGGCCGTCGCCGCCGCCGGGTCCGAGACCCACCTGGCGGACGGCGCCGGGACCGCCTGATCTGCGGATCAACCGAGGATCCCCGTCCGGTTCGCCCGACGGGGCCCTCCTCGTGTCGCCTGCTCTCGGCGGGACCCCCAGCGCTACCGGCGCCCGAGCAGCGCAGCGCGCGAGCGAGCATCTCCTGGCGCGCCACGGCCCTCCAGCCCGTCCCGGGACTCCTCGGCGTGCTCCGGCTTCTCGATCGCCTAGCGCAGGGCCTGCTTCCAGTGGCTTCTTACCGCCCGCTGGACCTGGAGGTCCGACCACCACACCGGAACCTCCGCGAACTGGTCGCGGCGGACCCGGAGGTGGGTCAGGAGGATGCGCCTCCGGATCGGCATCCCGAAGTCGGCGCGGTAGAAGAGCTTGTAGCCGAGGTAGAGGACGAGGCATACGGCCAGTCCCCCGATCGCGGTGGCGAGCCCCGTCGAGGCCAGGGTCATGGAGAGAAGCATCGGGTCGTGCATCGAGAAGAACGATAAGACCGCGCGGCTCGGATGCTTCGCAACGATCCGGTGATGACTCCGCTGTCACGGTGCGCCGGCGCGGCCGGAGCGCGCCTCAGCGGTGAGGGCGAGCTCCTGCCATCGCCGGACTCCGGTTGGCGCTCGGCATACATAAAGGAAGGGGCCGCCCGCGACCTCGAGTCGCCGGCGGCCCTTGGGAAGGGAGGGCTGATGACGAGGACCGGGACGCCCTGGGCACCTCCGGTCTCGAGCATCATCCGGCCCCTCCGATGACGGGC
>Ga0187815_10001011_pt1 | contig 13382 bp, 11 predicted proteins | sample NC_S_5_FD_132962 | JGI IMG/M metagenome (GOLD analysis project Ga0187815, IMG submission 132962) | Wetland sediment microbial communities from Neuse River Estuary, North Carolina, USA - ASW-S_5 | ecosystem: Environmental > Aquatic > Freshwater > Wetlands > Sediment | place: USA: North Carolina...
GGAGGTGATGATGATGTCCTTCATCCGGTCGGTGATCTTCACGAAGCCTTCATTGTCCATCGCGCCGACGTCGCCGGTGTGCAGCCAGCCCTTGGCATCGATGGTCTCCGCGGTCTTCTCCGGCTGGTTCAGATAACCCATGAACAGGAAATCGCCCCTGATCAGGATTTCGCCTACCGGCGAGATCATCACCTCGCCCCACGGCACCGTCTTGCCGACTGTACCGAGCTTGATCCGCTCTGTCGGCATCAAGGTGGCGACGCCGCAATTCTCGGTCTGACCGTAGACCTCGCGCATGTCGATGCCGAGCGCGAGATACCAGCGGATCAAATCCGGCGAGATGGGTGCTGCACCGGTGAACGCGATGCGGCAGCGATCGAGCCCGAGCATGCGGCGGATATTGCGGAACACCAGCCAGTAAGCGAACTTGTTGGCGACGCTCAAGGCCAGCGGCGGCGCCTCTCCTTCGAGCCGGCACTCGGTCATGCGATTGCCGACCGCGAGCGCTTTCGAATACACCCATTTCTGGAGCGAGGTCGCGTCCTTCAGCGCGATGGTGACGCCGGAATAGAATTTCTCCCACACCCGCGGCACCGCGAGGAAGGCTGTCGGCTGCACCTCGCGCAAGTTGTCGGGCACCGTTTCCGGGCTTTCGGCAAAATTCATCACCGAGCCCAGCGCCATCGAGGTGTAGTAGCCGCCGATCCGTTCGGCAACATGGCAGAGCGGCAGGAACACCAGCCGCTCCTCGGCATCGGTCGACGGAAAGAGATCGTTGGCGTGGCGCATCTGGTGCGTAACGCCGCGGTTGGAGTGCATCGCGCCCTTGGGCGGACCTGTCGTGCCCGAGGTGTAGACGAGGATCGCAAGGTCGTTGGCGCTGCGGCTGCCGACCATCTCGTCCCACAGCTCCGCGCGGCCCTGCTCGTGATTCTGGCCCAGCGCCATGAACTCGGCGAGCGATAGCACCATCGGATCGGAGAAGCCGGAGAGGCCCTCCATGTCGAAGACCACGATCTTTTCCAACGTCGGGCAGCGCGAGCGGCAGGTCAGGACCTTGTCGAGCTGCTCTTCGTCCTCGACAAATACGACGCGGGTGCCGGAGTCGTTGATGAGGTATTCGACCTGGGCCGCGGAGTCCGTCGGATAGATGCCGGAGGAGACGCCGCCGGCGCACAGGATGCCCATGTCGGCATAGACCCACTCCGGTACGGCATTGGCGAGAATGGAGGCGACGTCGCCGGGCTTGAATCCGATCGCGTGCAACGCGTAGGCAATGTCCTTCGAGATCTGCAGCCATTGCCGCCAACTGGTCGGCTGCCAGATGCCGAATTTCTTTTCGCGGATCGCAGGCTTGTCGCCGCGCTTCTCCGCGGCAAGCACGAAGCTCCTTGCGATCGTGTCGGCCACCGTCAGCACTGCCGCTCCGGCCATGCCTGCTCCTCCCTCTGGTAAGGCCTCTCCCTGCCTGCCGGCTTGAACCGGTCTTGTTCGCGAGTGCCGGCCCGAATCTAGCGTCAAGTCCTTCTTAACGCCACGTTTTCTTCTTCTTCCAACGCCGCTCGCCCCGCGCGCCTGCTTCCTTGGCGCCAAGGTAGAATTCCTGGATATCCTGCGAATTCATCAACCGTTCGCAGGTGTCGTTCATGACGACCCGGCCGATCTCCAGCACATAGCCATAATGCGCCGTTTCCAGCGCCACCTTTGCATTCTGCTCGACCAGAAGGATGGAGGTACCCTGCTCCTCGTTGACGCGGCGGATGATGGTAAAGATCTCCTTCACCAGGAGCGGCGACAGGCCGAGCGACGGCTCGTCCAAAAGCAGCATGGCCGGCCGGTTCATCAGGGCGCGGCCGATCGCAAGCATCTGCTGCTCGCCGCCGGAGAGCTGTCCCGCCGGCTGGTTGAGGCGCTCCTTCAGCCGCGGGAAATAGCCGTAGACCATGTTGAGGTCCTCGGTGACGGCGTCGCGGTCCTTGCGCGGATAGGCCCCCATCATCAGGTTCTCGCGCACCGTCAGGAACGGAAACACCTCGCGCCCTTCCGGCACATGCGACAGGCCCATGCGCACGATCTTGTCGGCTTCCATGCGCTGGATCGGCTTGCCCATGAACTCGATCGAGCCCTTCTGGGGATCGAGGATGCCGGAAATGGTCTTCAGTACCGTGGTCTTGCCGGCGCCATTGGCCCCGAGCAGCGTGACGATCCGGCCGCGCGGCACTTCGAGGCTGATGCCGCGAATGGCCATTATCGGCCCGTAATAGCTCTCGATATTGCTGATCTTGAGGATGATTTCGGAAGTGCTCATGGCATCGTCCTCGTCAGGCGCCCAGATACGCCGCAACGACGTCGGGATGGTTCTGCACCTCGGCAGGTGAGCCCATCGCCAGCACCTTGCCGTAGTTCAACGCAATCACACGGTCGGAGACGCGGTTCACCAGGCTCATGTCGTGCTCGACCATCAGCACGGTGATGCCGAGCTCGCTCTTCATGTCGCGGATCCAGAACGACATGTCGTCGGTCTCCTCCACGTTCAGCCCGGACGAGGGCTCGTCGAGCAGGATCAGCTTCGGCTCCGAACAGAGCGCGCGCGCCAGCTCGATCACCTTGCGCACACCGTAGGGCAGCCCGGAGATCAGCTTGTCGCGATAGGGCTCGAGATCGAGGAATTCGATCACCTGCTCCACCCTGCGGCGATGCACTTTCTCGCTCGCCCGCACGCCCGGCAGGAACAGCAGCTCCTGCCAGAGGCTGGTGGTGGAGTGACGGTGACGGCCGACCAGGAGGTTCGACAGCACGGTCGCATTCTCGAACAGCTCGATGTTCTGAAAGGTGCGGGCGATGCCGAGCCTGGCAATGTCGTAGGCCGGCTCCTGCGTGATGTCCTGGTCTTCGAAGAAAATCTTGCCATGGGTCGGCGGATAGATCCGCGAGATCAGGTTGAAGATCGAGCTCTTGCCGGCGCCGTTGGGGCCAATGATGGAAAGGATCTCGCCCTTCTCGACGGCGAAGCTCACCGAATCGACCGCCTTCAGGCCACCAAAATGCAGCGACAGGTTTTCGGCGCGAAAGTAACTCATCGGTTTCGCTCCGATTTCACGTAGATCTTCTGCCGCTTGAAGGTGGCGCGCTTGTAGAGCGGGAACAGCTGGAAGAAGAGCTTGATCTTCAGCCAGCGGCCGTAGAGCCCGAGCGGCTCGAACAGCACGAACAGCATGATGATGACGCCGTAGATCGCGCCCTTCAGGCCATTGGCCGACGCAAACGCCGCGACATTGCTCTGGATGGTCGAGGCCGTCGCCTTGCTGGCGCCGAACGTCGATGAGATGCCGGCGATGATGCCCGGCATGTCGTCCTTCAGGTACGTCAGGAAAGGATCGATCATGACCAGGAAGATCGCGCCCAGCACGGCGCCGTGCAGGCTGAAAGTGCCGCCGATCAGGATCACGATGATGAACTCGATCGAGAGCTGCAGCGTGAACATCTCAGGCGAGATGAAGGTTAGCTTGTGCGCATACAGGCAGCCGGCAAAGCCGGTGATCGCGGCCGAGATCGCAAACGCCTTCACCTTGTAGAGCGCGACGTTGACACCCATGCTGCGCGCCGCCGTCTCGCTGTCGCGGATCGCGATGAAGGCACGGCCGGTCGGCGAGCGCAGCAGATTGAGCGTGCCGATGATGGTCAGGATCAGGAAGCCCAAACACAGGAAATAGAAGGCAGGACTGTCGCGCGGCACCGATGCGCCGACCAGCGACAGCGTCTTCACCCGCATGCCCTCGTTACCATTGGTGACGCTTTCCCAGCGCGCCAGGATTTCCTCGACGATGAAGCCAAAGGAGATCGTCGCAATGACGAGATAGATGCCTTGCAGCCGCAACGCCGGAAAACCGACCAGCGCGCCGATCACACCGGTCAGGACGCCGGCGGCGAGGAAGTAGACCGGGAACGGCACATTATGTTGTTGCAGATAGGCGGCGGTGTAGGCGCCGATCGCCAGGAACGCGGCGTGGCCGAGCGAGGCCTGGCCGGTGAAGCCGGAAAGGATCAGCAGGCCCACGCCGACGGTGGCGTAGATGCAGACGAACACCAGCTGGCTCATGATGTAGCTGGAGAGCACGAAGGGCGCGATCGCGAGCAACACCAGCAGCGTGCCGTAGGTCCAGACATAGCCGGAATGCGGGAACAGCCGGATGTCGTCTTCGTAGTCGGTCTTGAAGATGAAACGCATGGCTGTTCCCTAGACCTTCTTGCGCACGTGAAGGCCGAACAGGCCTTCCGGCTTGAGCAGCAGCACCGCGAGCAGAACGATGTAGGGGGCGACGTCCTTCCAGCCCTGAGGCAGATAGAAGCCGGCCATGCTTTCGATCACGCCGATCAGCACGCCGCCGACCAGCGCGCCGGGGATCGATCCGAAGCCGCCGAGCACGGCCGCAGGAAACGCCTTCAGGCCGAGCACGAGGCCGACATTGGAGTGGATGAAGGTGATCGGCGCCAGCAACACGCCAGCGGTGCCAGCAACCGCGGCGCTGATCGCCCAGACGATCGACACCACGCGCTTCACCGGAATGCCCATGTAATAGGCGGCGAGCATGTTCTCCGAGCTCGCGCGCATCGCGGTGCCGAGCGTCGTGCGGTTGAAGAACAGATAGAGCAGGGTGCAAAGGATGACGGTGGCGGCGATCACCGAGAGCTTATCATAGGCCAGCACCAGCGCGCCGACCTTCAGCACGCCATGGCTGAACGGGGTTTCGATCTTGAGGTCGTCGGTGCCCCAGATGATGCCGGCCATCGAGCGCAGGAAATAGCCGAGCCCGATCGTGACCATGATGATGGAGAACTGCGGATAGCCGAGGATCGGGCGCACCACCACGCGCTCGGCCAGCATGCCGAACAGGGCCATGGCGATGACCGCGCCGGCAAAGCCGACCCAGTAGTTGAAACCGAGCATGCCGATGAAGGTGAAGCCGAAGAACCCGCCCAGCATCATCAGGTCGCCCTGGGCAAAGTTAACGACCTCGGTCGCCTTGTAGATAAGGACGAAACCGAGCGCGATCAGGCCGTAGACGCAGCCAAGCGCAATGCCACTCACCAGCTGCTGAACGAAGTCCAGCATCAAATCCCTCCCCCGACGCAACGGCGATTCTTGAAAGACCGCCTTTTCGCATCTTGTGTCCACACGCTACGGCATCTTGGCGCGCCGGTTGGGCCTGTGTCAGGGCCGTGGCTATACAGCCCTAAAGCCCTGATCTCTGTCAACAAAGCATGGTTGGCCCGCGCCCCTTACTTCTTGCGGAGAAATGCCGCAGCCCGCCGAATTGTTAATCATTGCGGCCAGGTGATTCACCGCGCCGAAACATGTTTCGGTCCATGGTCTGGCGTTGAACCGGACATGGATTTTCCGATGACATCAGGCGGAGCCGCCCTGGAAGTGCGAGGGTTAACCAAGCGTTTTGACCGGCTTGCGGTCGATGCGCTCGATCTCGCCGTCCGCGGGGGCGAGTTTTATGCATTGCTCGGCCCGAACGGCGCGGGCAAGACCACCACGCTGCGCATGGTGGCCGGCCTGCTGCGGCCCGATGCCGGCTCGGTGTCGATCCTCGGTATCGATGCGCTTGCCGATCCCGTCGCCGCCAAGCAGATGATGGCGTGGGTGTCCGACGAGCCGATGATCTATGACAAGCTGACGCCACTGGAATATCTCGAATTCGTTGCCGGCCTCTGGGGCATCGACGCCGCATCGGCGGAAGCTTCCGCACACGAACTGCTCGCCTCGCTCGGACTCGCGCCGCACCTGCATGAACGCTGCGAGGGATTTTCCAAGGGCATGCGGCAGAAGGTGGCTTTGGCCGGCGCACTGGTGCATGAGCCGCGCCTCATCATCCTCGACGAGCCGCTCACCGGTCTCGATGCGCTGTCGGCGCGCCACGTCAAGGGCCTGCTGCAGGCGCGCGTGCATGCCGGCTGCACCGTGATCATGACCACGCATATCCTCGAAGTCGCCGAACGCATGGCCGACCGCATCGGCGTCATCGCCGCCGGCCGTCTGGTCGCGGAAGGCACGCTCGACGAGCTGCGCCAGCGCAACGGCCGCAATGATACGCTGGAAGACATGTTCATCGCGCTGGTCGACGAGGCCGCCGCGGCATGAGCTCGGCCTCCAGCCTTTCCTGGTTTGTCCGGCACGAAGTGCGGCTGGCCTGGCGCGAATGGATCGCCATGCTCACCGGCGGCCGGCGCCGCCGCAAGCGCGCCGCGATGATCGGGCTGGTCGCATTTGCCGCGATCATGCATTTGCCGGCCTATGCCGTGATCGGCCGCTTCGCCGGCCTCGAGATGCCGCTCGACAAGACCTCGCTGATCGTGCTGACCGCCACGATCGCGCTGGCCTGGGCCTTGATGCTGTCCCAGGCCATCGAATCAGTGACGCGGGTGTTCTACGCCCGCGCCGATCTCGATTTGATCATGTCCTCGCCGGCGCGGCTGACCAATATTTTTTCGGTCCGCATCGCCGCCATCGCGCTCTCCGTCACCTCGATGGCGCTGCTGTTCTCGACGCCCTTCGTCGATGTCCTCGTTATCAGCGGCGGCGCGCGATGGCTCGCCGCCTTCGGCGTGGTCATCGCGATCGGGCTCTCGGCGGCAGCAATCGCGATTGCGGTCACGCTGATCCTGTTCCGCATGATCGGCCCGAGCCGGACGCGCCTGGTCGCGCAGATCCTTGCCGCGGTCGTCGGTGCCGGCTTCGTCATCGCGCTGCAGGTCGCTGCCATTCTCTCCTACTGCACACTGTCGCGCTTTGCCGTGCTGACCTCGGATGCGGCCGCCGGCTTCGCTCCCGATACGACCAGCCTGCTGTGGTGGCCGGCCCGTGCCGTGCTCGGCGACGGCGAGGCGCTGTTGCTGCTGCTCGCGATCAGCCTCGTCATGCTCGGCGCCGTGATGGCGATTTTCTCGCCGCGTTTTGCCGACACCGCGATCGGCGTTTCCGGAAGCCACGCCGCGGCCCGCGCAAGCCGGCACGGAAGTCCCTTCCGCAAGGGCTCGCGCCAGCAGGCACTGCGGCGCAAGGAATTTTTGCTGCTCAAGCGCGATCCGTGGTTGATGTCGCAGAGCCTGATGCAGCTGCTCTATCTGGTGCCGCCGGCGCTGCTCTTGTGGCGCAGCTTCTCGGATAGTTCCGCCGCGGTCATGCTGGTGACGCCGGTCATGGTGATGGCGGCGGGTCAGCTCGCGGGCGGGCTCGCCTGGCTGACCATTTCGGGCGAGGACGCTGCCGATCTCGTTGCGACCGCGCCGCTGCCACCCGTCAGCGTCACCCGGGCCAAGATCGAGGTGGTGCTGATCGCAATCGCCACGATCTTTGCGCCGCTGGTCGCAGTACTTGCCTTTGCCTCGCCAATGCAGGCGGCCATCTCTGCCATCGGCGTGATCGTGGCGACGGTGTCCGCCACCGCGATCCAGCTCTGGTTCCGCGTGCAGGCCAAGCGCAGCCAGTTCCGGCGCCGCCAGACCTCCTCGCGCATTGCGACCTTCGCCGAAGCCTTTTCCTCGATCGGCTGGGCCGCCACATCGGCGCTCGCCCTTGCCGCGCCGCTTGCCGCTGGCATCAGCGGCGTGCTGAGCGCGCTCATCGTAGCGGCCACCTGGAAGATCAGTCCCCGGCGCGATTGACGCATGCGCCGATACCGTCATGACGGCGGCGGGATTCGACGATAGAGTGCCCGCCGACATCTCCTCATGGACGGGCCAATCATGCCGAGATTGATCGCTGCCTTCGCCCTGCTCTGTTCGTTCGCCGGCTCGGCCTGGGCGCAAGCCCCGCAGCGCAGCGAGTGCCTGGCGATGGCGAGCGCGCCGCGCGCGGTCCCGGTGAGCTACCAGCTGGCGGCCAAGGCCGAAGATGTCGCCATCACCTATGCCGGCCACTCCACCTATTACATTGACACGCCGCGCGGCGTGCGAATCGCGACCGATTTCAGCGGCGCCTACCATCCGCCCGGTCGGTTGCCCGACGTCGTCACCATGAACCGGGCGCACGGCACGCATTACACGCTCTATCCCGATCCGAAGATTCCCCACGTCCTGCACGGCTGGGGCGAGAACGGCAAGCCGGCGCATGTCGACCTGCGGCTCGGCGACGTCTATATCCGCAACGTCACCACCGATATCCGCCGCTACTATGGCGATTTCTCCGGCGGCGACATGATCAGGGACGGCAACTCCATTTTCATCTTCGAAGTCGCCGGGCTCTGCATCGGCCATCTCGGCCACCTCCATCACAAGCTCGACGAAAGCCACTTCGCCCAGATCGGACGCGTCGACATTCTGATGGTGCCGATCGACGGCACCTACACCATGTCGCTGGACGGCATCTCGGAGATCACCAGGCGCCTGCGCTCCTCGGTGGTGCTGCCGATGCACCGCTTCGCCACCCCGCTCGACGAATTCATGCAAAAGATCGGCCAGCAGTTCGAGATCGACCGGCGGGGCGAGCGCACCCTGAAGATTTCGCGCGACAGCTTGCCAACAACGCCGACGGTGATCATTCTCGACGGGGTGTGAGACCCGCCTGCCAAGCAATAAGAACAACATCGGGGAGCGAGAATGTCCGCCAGCACCGCGCCGGCCTCGAAGAGCGGGCTCTATGCCGATCCGCGCGAGGACTGGCTTGCGCAGCACACCGAGGAAGTCATCGATCCGGCCCGCCCGATCGTCGATCCGCATCACCATCTCTGGGACCGCGGCGGCCTCCGCTACATGATCGAGGAGATGGCCAGCGACATCGCCTCCGGCCACAACATCATCGCCACCGTCTATGTCGATTGCCGCTCGATGTATCGCGCGAGTGGTCCCGAAGCCTTCCGCCCCGTGGGCGAGGTCGAGTTCGCCAATGGCGTGGCGGCCATGAGCGCGAGCGGCGGCTACGGCAAGGCGCAGATCAACGCCGGCATCGTCAGCCACGCCAATCTCCTGCTCGGCGACGCCGCCAAGGGCGTGCTGGAGGCCGAGATCGTCGCCGGCAACGGCCGCTTCCGCGGCATCCGCCACTCCTCCGCCTGGGACGAGGAGCCTGATGTCGCCGGCATGTATGCGACGCGGCCGAAGGGCCTCCTGCTCGATCCCACCTTCCGCAAGGGATTTGCGTGCTTGGCGCCGCTCAATCTCTCGTTCGACGCCTGGCTGTTCCATCCGCAGATTGGCGAGCTCGCCAATCTCGCCCGCGCCTTTCCCGACACGAAAATCGTGCTCGATCATTGCGGCGGTCCGATCGGGCTCGGGCGCTTTGCCGGAAAGCGCGAAGAGACTTTTGCGGTGTGGAAGGCCTCGATCCAGGCCATCGCCAAATGCCCGAATGTCTCGGTCAAGCTCGGCGGGCTCGCCATGTGCCTGCTCGGCTATGACTTCCATTTGCGGCCGAAGCCGCCCTCCTCCGAAGAGGCCGCCTCCGCGTGGCGGCCCTACATCGAGACCTGCATCGAGGCGTTTGGTTCCGGGCGCGCGATGTTCGAGAGCAATTTTCCGCCCGACAAGGGCCAGTGCAGCTACCAGGTGATCTTCAACGCCTTCAAGCGGATCGCCGCGCAGTACAGCGAGGCCGAGAAGACCGCGCTGTTCTCGAGGACGGCGATGGATTTTTATCGCCTCCAGCTCTGACGTTCCCGCCTCGCCTCGTCACGCATTACGCCCACTCGCCTTTACGGAATACCGGCACCGCCCGGCCATCGGCGTGGATGCCGTCGATATCGGTCTGCCCATTACCGATCATCCAGTCGATATGGATCAGGCTCTGGTTGCCGCCTTGCGCGGCGATCTGCTGCGGCGTCAGCTTGGTACCGTCGACGAAGCATTTCGAGTAGCACTGGCCGAGCGCGATGTGCGAGGCGGCGTTCTCGTCGAACAGGGTGTTGAAGAACAACAACCCGCTCCTGGAGATCGGCGAGGAATGCGGCACCAGCGCGACCTCGCCGAGCCGGCGGGCGCCCTCGTCGGTGTCGAGCACCTTGTTCAGGACTTCCTCGCCGCGCGAGGCCTTTGCCTCGACGATGCGGCCTTCCTCGAATTTCACCTGGATGTTGTCGATCAGCGTGCCCTGGTACGACAGCGGCTTCGAGCTCACCACATGCCCGCTGACGCGGCGGCAATGCGGCGTGGTGAACACTTCCTCGGTCGGGATGTTGGCATTGCAGGTGATGCCGTTCTTGGCAGTCGAGGCGCCGCCTTCCCATTCATGGCCGTCGGCGAGGCCAATCGTGAGGTCCATGCCGGGCCCGGAATATTTCAGCGCGTGAAAGCGCTGGCCGTTCAGCCAGTCGGTGCGCTCGCGCAGCTTCGCGTTATGCGCCTCCCAGTTCGCCACCGCGCCCTCCTTGTCGACGCGCGAGGCGGAGAAGATCGCATCCGCCAACTTGGCGATCGCGACATCCTCGGGATCATTGGGGAAAACCTGCTTCGCCCAGGAGGTGCTGGGATAGGAGATGATGTTCCAGTTGGTGTCGAAATTGACGATCTTCTCGAGCGCCGGCTGATAGGCCATCGAATTGGCCTTGCTCGCGCGCGCCACCTTGGCCGGATCTTCGCCCGACAGCAGCATCGGATTGTCGCCGACCACGGCGAGCCGCGCGGTGTTGTTGGAAAAAGCCTTGGCCATGCCCTCGTAGAGCCAGCCGGCGGCGCGATCGAAACTCAAATCGTGACCGAAGCGATAGCGCGCCAGCGTGAGTTCTTCGTCGGAGAAGAACGTCGTCACCAGGCCGGCGCCCGCCTTGTAGGCATGCTCGGCGATCCGTCGCACCAGCGGCAGCGACGCCACCGGCGCGGTGAGCAGCAAATCCTGCCCCTCGCGCAGCTGCAACCCCACCTTGATCGCGACTTCGGCGAGGCGGTCCAGCTTGACGGGATCGATGGCGGCGGAAAGGTTGCGTTGATGCGCAGTCATGGCGGGGCCTCAAAACGGTTATTGGGCAGAGATAAGCTACGGTGACGGTTCCTTCAACGCCTTGAATGTCCTTGATTCATCGCGCCGACACTGCGGACCGGGCCCAATCGATGAATGCCTTGATCGAAGCGAGCTTTGGGTGCCTCGGACGGTGGACGATATAGAAGCCAAGACCAGGCAGCTTGATGCTGGACACCGGCACCAACGTGCCGTTTGCCAGTTCGGGACCGACCAGCACGTCGCTGCATATCGCAAGCCCCTGTCCCGCGATCGCTGCCTCGATCCCGTGCAACTCCTCGCGAAAGCTCAGCGCCGGCAGCGAGGAGAGATCCGGCACCGATTTGTGCCGGCGCGCCGCCACCTTCTGCCAGAGCTGCCATCCCGGCGCCCAGGTCTCTCTCGCCAGCCACTCGATGTCGATCAGGGGAAATTTGGCAATTTCCGCCGGACGCAACGGCGCTGCGAGGTTGCCGACCAGTCTTGGGCTTGCGACAATGGAATAGCTGTCATGGACCAGTTCAATGCAGGGCAAACCGGCCGGCGGCTTGCGCGTGTACCGGATCGCAATATCGACCTCTCCCGAATCCAGGTCCAGCACGTCGTCGGTGCCGATGATGTCGAGCTTGAGCCGCGGATGGCCGGCACGCCAGTCCGGCAGCCGCGGCACCAGCCAGCGCGCCGCAAAGGCATTGGTGGCGGTGATGCGTAGCTTGCCGGCCGCCGTTCCGCCACGTACTTGGGCGAGCGCTTCGGCAAAGGTCTCGAACCCGTCGCGCACCACCGGGAAGAGCTGCTGCCCTGCAGCGGTCAGGGCCAGCGGCCGCGGCTGCCGCCGGAACAGTTTCTGCCCGCAATGGCGCTCCAGGAGCTTGATCTGGTGGCTGACGGCCGTCGGCGTCACGCCGAGCTCGGCGGCGGCGCGCTTGAAACTGAGCAGCCGCGCGGCGGCCTCGAAGGCGCGCAATTCGGTTAGGGGTGGCAGCTTTCGCATGATCGCCATTCTAGATGAATTCAATTCATCTGTAACTGAATTGTTCGAGCTTGCCTTATAGCGATCCCATGACGGACATTCCGGCATCGTCAGGCGGAGGATTGGCCATGCTCACCAAGCCAACCGATCATGTTGCAGAAACCCTTTCGGCCATCGCGGCGCTGGCGCCACTGATCGCGGAGCACCGCCACGTCTTCGACCGCGAACGCCGGCTGCCGGATGTCGTGTTCAAGGCACTTGCCGATGCTGGCCTGTTTCGCCTCTTCCTGCCGCAAAAGCTTGGCGGGCCTGGACTCTCGCCGTTGCAGTTCATGGAGATCACCGAGGCGGCTTCCGCGCTCGATGGCACGGTGGGCTGGCTGGTCGGCAATGGCGGCGGCATGAGCCGGGCCGGTGGCTACCTGCCGGAGCCGGTTGCCCGCGAATGGTTTGCCGATCCGTACGCTTTCATCGTGGCGGCGACGGGTGCAGTCGGGAAAGCAGAACCTTGCGACGGCGGCTATCGCGTCAGCGGGCGCTGGCCATTCGGCAGTGGTGCGCATCACGCGACGCATTTCATGGGACTTGCGAACGTGAGGCACAAGGACGGCCGCGAAGAGCCGATGATCTGCGCCTACTTCCCGCGCGCGGATGTCATCGTTCACGACAACTGGCATGTGTCGGGTTTGCGCGGCACCGGCAGCTGCGATTTCGAGGTGAAGGATCTCTTCGTCCCGCTGGCGAACACCCATCTGGCGAGCGATCTCAAACCGACCCAGCCCGGCGTGGTGTATCGGCTGCCGAGCGGATCGATCTTCCCGTGGACAATCGCCAGCGTGCCGCTCGCGATGGCCCGCAGCGCCATGGATACGTTCGTTGCGATCGCAAACAAAAAGTCGCGCGCCGCAGGGACGACGCTGCGCGACAGCGAGGCCGTGCAGATGACGATGGGCCGCATGGATGCGACCCACCGCGCCGCACGCGCCTTCCTGATCGACGCCATGACGGACCTGATGGCCGCGCTTGATGAAGACGCCGCGCGACTTGTCCAGGCGCGCGTCACGTTCCGCCTTGCCTGCGCGAATGCGGGCGAAAGCGCGGTGCAAATTGCCACCCTGCTGGCGCGGGAAGCGGCCACCGCATCGATTTTCGAGAGCGGGACGCTGGAGCGGTCGATCAGGGATATCCACGCCGCGACCAAGCATATCGCGCTGAATCAGATCGGCTACACGATCGCCGGCCGGCTCGGCCTGGGCCTTGATCCGGGTACGCGGTTCTGAGGTCCTCGCCGTCGTTGCGAGCAGCGAAGGAAGCAACAGAGACAATAGCGCCGCACACTTCGATGTCGTCCCGGCGAACCAGGCTGTGCAAGAACGTCGGGCGTTGGAGTTGGAGGCGAAGGGGCCCCTCACCCTGGATAGGGCTGGAGGGCCTTGAGCAGCGCGGGTGTGCCCTTGATGGCGATCAGTCTCTTGA
>Ga0187815_10001013_pt1 | contig 13368 bp, 11 predicted proteins | sample NC_S_5_FD_132962 | JGI IMG/M metagenome (GOLD analysis project Ga0187815, IMG submission 132962) | Wetland sediment microbial communities from Neuse River Estuary, North Carolina, USA - ASW-S_5 | ecosystem: Environmental > Aquatic > Freshwater > Wetlands > Sediment | place: USA: North Carolina...
GGACCGATGGGACCGATTTTCCGAGGTCTCCGAGTAGCCGACTCCGACAAACTTGCGATCGGGGACCGGGTCAGCATTCGGTACGGAGCGGAATTCCTTGCGGCTGACTTTACCGGGACTACGCAGGCGCTGCGTCCGCATGGCGAAGTAGCGGTGCATCTGGCACCGAGTTGGCTGGCGTCCGCGATCGTGGCTGCGGCGGCACCGGAAGAAATGGGGCAGGGCGCGATCGAATCAGCGATGAACAGCCTCGACGAGTTTCCCACGCTGATGATGCGTGACGGGCGCCCGGTGCTGGAAAATGGCTGGCACGAAGAGTTTTCGATACAACATTCGCTGACCAAGAACGCAGAGGTCGGGGCCGCAGTGTTCCATGACCGATCAACGCACACGGCCCTGATTGGCCGGGGCAACGTGACCAATCCCGACTTCCTGCAGGACTATTTCTCTGACGCCTTCGCGTACGATGGCGGAACTACGGCCTCGAGCGGAGTTCGAGTGACGTACCGGCAGAGGTTGAGCGATAGCCTGAGCACAATGTTGGTGTATGCATACGCGGGCGCGCTGGCGCCGAACGACATTAGTGATGTGATCCTTCGCGATGAGCTGTATACGCAGAACCGGCAGAGCGTGGCGGGACGCGTGTCTACGAGAATCCCGTGGGCGAAAACGGAAGTAAGCGCGTCCTATAAGTGGATTAACGGGCCCGCGGTGTCGCAGGTTGACGGCTACGGCGAGTCCCTCTATCACATGGATCCCTACCTCAGCATGGAAGTGCGCCAGCCTCTCCCACTACCAGGGCACGTGGAGGTAATGGCCGACGTCGGCAACCTCTTGGCCCAAGGGTATACCCCGCTGTCGACGAGCGACGGCCGCGTCGTCCTGGTTTCCTCGTATCGGTTCTTCCGCGGCGGCTTGAGCCTGCTGTTTTAGCGATTTCCCGGGCATAAACGGCGGCAACTGAAGCCTACGGGAATTGGGAACATGCCTTCCACAAACGGAATAGGTCCGTTCTGCTGGTCGGGGACACGTGTGCAAGCTGCTGAATCAAAAAGGAATAAGGGCAGGGGGAAGGGGTGCTTGCTGGAAGCGTACGTGCTGGCGTGATGAAGCGGGAGGGTGCGGGTGTACGCGGAATGATGGACGGACTGCGCATACGGTTGGGAGCGGTGACGCTGGCGTTGCTAACGCTCGCGGCTATCATCTTTGCCCTCCTTAATTTCCAGCAGAGTTCGCGGGTGGTATTGCCCGATGACGGCGTCACGTGGATGGAGTCGTCTGAGGGCGTTGCGGCTCGCCATATTGCGGACGGTTCGCCTGCGGCGAAGGCGGGACTCAAGCAGGGCGACATCGTTGAGTCAATCCGCGGGCAAGCCATCCACCGCGGAACGGATGTAGCTCGCGTGCTGGCACGGGCCGGGGTGTGGACCGAAGTGCCGTATCGGATTCGGCGGGCGGGGCAGACATTTTCGCTTCCGGTCGTGACGGTGCCCCAGGACAACCCGCTGGCAAATTACCTGCGAGCGACGGCTCTTCTCTATCTGTTCATTGGCCTGTTCATTTTCGTCCGGCGGTGGAATGCGCCGCGCGCTGTTCACTTTTACGTTTTTTGCCTGGTTTCGTTCATCTTCCTCAGTTTTCATTTCACGGGGAAAATGGATGCTTTCTCGCACTGGTCCATGTTCGACCAGGAAGTGTACTGGGGGAACGTGATTGCGGGGCTTTTGCAGCCCGCGCTGCTGGTGCACTTCGCGCTGGTTTTCCCGGAGAGGCGCAGGCGTCTCTTTTCTGCACTAGCGGCCGTTTACCTCCTGCCGACCGCATTGCTGGTTATTCACGTGGCAGTGGCGCGCGGTTGGTGGGGATTCCGGCCCTGGCTGGGTGCGCGGATCACGTTGGACCAATATGAAGTGGTTTACCTGGGGCTGTACTTCCTCGCGGCCGGCGCAATCTTTCTGCGCAGCTATTTGCGCGCGCCGAGCGGGGTGCTGCGCCAGCAGTTGAAATGGCTCACCGGCGGAACTCTGATCGGGATTCTCCCCTTCCTGGCGGGATATGTTGTCCCCTTCCTTGCGCTCGGCGGTTTTGTGCCGTCGTGGATGAAGCTTTCCGTTTTTTCGCTGGCCCTGGTTCCGCTGTGCTTTGGCTATGCGGTTATACGTTACCGGTTGATGGACGTGGACGTCATCTTCAAGCGCGGCTTGGCCTACACGTTTGCGACCGCCGGAGTCGTGGGGATTTACTTCGGGACGGTCGCGCTGATTGGGGTACTGCTCCACACCCGGCTGACAGCAGGCCCGGCCGGTGAAGTGATCGCGATTGTGGTAGCCGCGTTCTTGTTCCAGCCAATTCGCGACTGGGTGCAAGCGCGGCTGGATCGCTTTTTCTATCGCGATCGACTGGATTACCGGCGAACACTGATCGAATTCGGCCGCACGTTAACGAACGAGGTGAGGCTGGAGCCTTTGCTCGGCTCGGTTCTCGACCGCATTTCGCAGACGCTGCTGGTTGACCGCCTCGCAGTTTTCCTCGAGGATCCTGCTGCGCCGGACCGGTTTGCTCTTTCGCGTTCGATGGGACTGGGCCTTTCGGCGTCCGAGGACGAAGGACCCGCAAGCGATTTGGATCTGAGTTTTCTCGACCCGCAGCGGCCCGCGCTTGCGCGTGGCTGCCTGTTCTACGAATCCGCGCGCGCGGCGACGCAGGAAGCGGAACCGGCGCGGCGCACGATCGAACGGCTCGATCTGAATTATTTCATTCCGTGCCGCTTTCACGACCGCACCGTAGCGATTCTTGGGCTCGGCAAAACTGTCGATGGCGATTTCCTGTCGAGCGAAGACCTGGAATTGCTGTTCACGATCGCGGGTTATGTGGCCATCGCGGTGGACAACGCGCGGCTCTATCAGTCGCTCGAACAAAAGGCGATGCAGATTGAGCGCCTGAAGGACTTCAGCGAAAACATCGTGGAGTCGCTGCGAATCGGCGTGCTCACGGTCGACCTCGAGAACCGCATCGAATCCTGGAATCCGCAACTCGAATCGCTGTTAGAGGTTGAACGCGGCGAGGCGATTGGACGAAACCTGATGGACGTGCTGCCGACGGATCTTGCCGCGGAGGTCGCGGTACACGACAGCGACGGGCACGTTTCCGGGATTTACAAGTTCCATCTGAACACGCGGAGCGGGCGGCACATCGTGCTGAATGTGTCGGTGGCGCCCCTGGTGGGAAAAGATGGGGCACGGCTGGGCCGCTTGATTCTGCTCGACGACATTACGCAGCGCGCCAGCCTCGAAGAGCAGATGCTGCAGACCGAAAAGCTGACGTCGTTGGGCTTGCTTGCAGCGGGCGTGGCGCACGAAGTGAACACGCCTTTGGCCGTCATTTCGAATTACATCCAAATGCTGGCGAAGCAAATTCCTGCCGATGATCCGCGCCAGAAGACGATCGAGCGGATCGTGAAGCAAACGTTCCGAGCGAGCGAGATCGTCAACAACCTACTGAACTTTTCGCGCACGGGAGGCGCGGAATTCAGCGAAGTGAACCTCAACTCCGTGTTGGAAGAGACGCTGACGCTGGTGCAGCATCCGTTCAAGACGGCGCGCGTGAATGTGATCAAGAACTATACGGAAGCGCTGCCGCCGGTGCTCGGTTCTACGTCGCGCCTTCAGCAGGTATTCTTGAACCTGTTCATGAACGCGCGCGACGCGATGCCGGGTGGCGGCATGCTGGAAGTGCGCACGGCGGCACAAAACGGATCCGTCGAAGTGGAAGTGACGGATACGGGCACAGGAATTCCACCTGAACATTTACACCGTATTTTCGATCCTTTCTTTACGACAAAAAGCTCCGGCAGGGGCACCGGGCTTGGACTTTCGGTCAGCTACGGTATTATTAAGGAGCACGCCGCCAAAGTGGACGTGCGCTCGACGCCGGGAAAGGGCACGTCCTTCCGGCTCGAATTCCCTGTAGCGAGGAAAGCCGCGGTTCATGCCTAGAGGTTCGATCCTAGTCGTAGACGACGAAGCAGAGATTCGCGAGGGGCTGGAAGAGCTTCTCAGCTCGGAAAACTTCGAGGTCAGCGTCGCCGAAACCGGCGAAGCGGGCTTGCGCAAGCTCGAAGAACATCCCTTCGATCTCATGCTTCTGGACGTGAGTCTGCCGGACCGCAATGGAATCGACCTGCTGCGGGAAATACGCGGCCGCGACCCTCATCTTGCCATCATCCTCATCACCGCATTTGGGTCCATCGACATGGCGCGCGCCGCGTTCAAGAGCGGGGCGCAGGACTACATCACGAAGCCGTGGTCGAATGATGAACTGATCGCGCAAGTGTCGCTCGCGGTGGAAGGACGGCGGCTGCGCGAGGAAAATGTCCAGCTCAAACGCGCGCTGAAGCAGCGCTACAACTTCCCCAACATCGTCGGGAAAAGCGAAAAGATGCTGGCGGTGCTGGACCTGGTGACGCAGGTAGCGCCGTCGCGGTCGACTGTGCTGATCAACGGCGAGAGCGGGACGGGAAAAGAGCTGATCGCGAAGGCGATTCATTCGGCGTCGCCGCGAGCCGAAAAGGCGTTCATACCAGTGAACACGGGTTCGATACCGGTGGACTTGCTGGAATCGCAGCTTTTTGGGCACGTCAAAGGGGCGTTCACCAGCGCGATCGCGTCGAAGAAAGGGCTGTTCGAGGTTGCAGACCAGGGCACGATTTTCTTCGACGAAATCTCGACGGTCAGCCCGGAAACGCAAGCGAAGTTGCTGCGCGTGATCCAAGAGCGCGAATTCATGCGCCTCGGCGGCACGGATACGATCAAGGTGGACGTGCGCATCCTGGCCGCGTCGAATGAGGACCTGATGAGGCTGGTGCGCGAAGGCCGCTTCCGCGAGGATCTGTATCACCGGCTGAACGTCATTTCGATTCACCTGCCGCCGCTGCGTGAACGCAAGGAAGACGTGCCGCTGATGGTCGAGCGCTTCCTCGAGCAGTTCTGCCGCGAAAATTCGAAGCCGGCGCGCCGGTTCACCCACGGAGCCATGAAGCTGCTGATGGATTACGAATGGCCCGGCAACGTGCGCGAATTGGAAAACGCGGTTGAACGCGCCGTTGTGTTGTCGACGCAAGAGTGGATGGACATCGACCTGCTGCCGGAAAGCATACGCACGCGCGAAATCGTCAAAGGCGTGCGTTTGCAACTTGCGGAATTTCTGCCGCCCATGCCGGGCGAGACGACTTCGCGCAGCAGCGTCCCGGCTCCGTCGCTATTCGAGATTCTGGAGGAAGTCGAGCGGCGAATCATCGTCGATATGCTCGAGCGCACGAATTGGAATCAGACGGAAGCTGCGGAGCGCTTCCAGGTTCCGCTGTCGACGCTGAACCAGAAGATCAAGCGGCTTGGAATCGAGACGCGACGGCGCGCCGGCGGCGCCGCTCGAGGCGCTGCCGCAGGGTTCGACGAAGATACTGCCGAATTTCCCGCCGGCAAATAGGGCCTTCATTCGCCGACAGAGCGAATCAACTCAGCTATTCAGTGAGAGTCGCGGAGAACGGATTGACCACGCGAACCGAGCCGTAGGTGCGTCCGCTTGCAAAGTCTTCCGAGTAGAGAATCGAGGCGCCAGAAGTTTCTGCCGCTTGTAGAATGAGCGCGTCCTAAAAAGAGATTCGATAGCGCTGAACATTTGTGTCGACGAAGGATCTAGCGTTCATGCAGTTCATCCCGCGAGCGGGGCGGTTTCCAACCTAAGTCGAAACCACCGCGAAGCCGACGAATCGCGCGCTGGCGCGCGCGGTCGTACTTCTTTCGCTCGCGCACAAGATCTGCAAGGCGGTCGGCGAGGAGGGCGCTAACCGAGGTGCCTTCCTGGGCGGCCAGGATGCGAGCCTCGTGGAGGAGTTCAGAATCCAGCTTGAGGGTAATGTTGGTTATCATGCGGGCATCACAGCGCTAGGTAAGCACGATGTATCGTGCAGCACCTTTTTACGTGCTACAACCATTGTGCTTGCTCTGTCCGGGTTTGGCAATTTTTTCAAGGCCGTCAGCTAGATGACCTGCCAATCCAAACGCGGCGCGAATTCAGGAGACGAGAGGGCGGGCGGCGAGTTTCTCGAGAATTTTGTACGGCGCGAACTGAGGAGCAAACAAGGCGGCCGGCGGAATCAGGAAAGTCTGCTCGAGGGCGAAGCGGCCGGACAGCACGGCGTGAGCCACGCCGTCGGTGAAAACGATCCAGGTTGCGAGGGGCGGAAACTCCCACCGATTTTTCGGGCAGTTGGCCTGAAATTCCGCGTTCTCCTTCAGATAATCGTGGAAGCGCAGCATGAATGTGTCGTAGGGAGTGCGGCCAAAGCCACTGAAGCCAAGTTTGGCGCCCCAGTTCCGGAGGGTCCGACTGGCGGCGTTTTCGGCGTCCGCAATCTGACACAGGCCAGCCTGTTCGGCATGCGCACGCGCGAGCGATTCAAAATCCTCGGTCGTATTCCAGACACGAGGCTTTTCCGGATTGAGATTCGTGAAGATGCGGAGAATGCGGCCGCCTCGAGTAGGGCGGCTGGGGAATGCATCCACGTGCAAAAGATCGTTGCGCTTGTGCAGCGGGAGATTGCGGTTCTCTTCCTCGATGGGGCGGAAGCTAGCAAAGTCGAGCGTCCAGCGGCCGGCGTAAGGCGATAAGAAGTTCTTCGCGAATTCCACGACCTGTGCGGAATATTCGCGAAAAATCGAATGGATGCGCTCGATTTTGTTCGTATCGCCGGAGATTCCGCGCAAAACGTCTTCCGTCGGACGATATGAGACGTTCTTGTGCATGCGCAAATCCGTCCATTGCTGGCTGACCAGGAATTCGCGCTCGGCGGGCGGGAAACGGAAGGGCGGCCGGCGAAAAAACAAAATTCGTCCCTGCTCGAGCAGCTCGCAATAGGAACGCGCGCGTTTGTCGTGTGCCTCGCCGCCCACCCAGCCGGAGTCCTGGGTATAGTCTTCGACGGCGATCCACGGCGAGTGTGTCATGGAGCGGCTTTCTGTTGTGCTGCGCGGGGACGTTTGAAATTGCGCGGCAGGAGTGCCGTCGAGAGGTCCACGCCAGAAAGATCGACGCCGTCAAGGTTCGTTTCGCGCAGAATTGTGGTCTTCAGATTCGCGCCTCTGAGGTCAACGCCTTGGAGTTGAGCATCGCGCAAATTGGAGGCGGACAGGTCAGCGCCGCGGAGGGTCGCTCCTTGCAGATTCGCGCGGAAAAGTTCCGCGCCGGCGATCAGCGCTTCGGTGAGATCCGCGTTGCTCAGATCCGCCTCAGTCAAATCCGCTTTGCGAAGATCGGCCTTGCACAATCGCGCTTCACTCAGATGCGCCGAAGCGAGTTTTGCTTCGCGCAGGCAAGCGCCATTCAGATTCGTTCCTTGAAAATTGGCGTAAGCGAGATTCGCGCCTCTGAAATCGGCATGAGACAAATCTGCGCCCGAGAAATCGGCGCGCGCGCCCGTCTCGTCTCCGCGGACGAACCGTGCATGGGCCTCCAGGATATCCGAGACGCGTTTGCCGTTGTGCCGAATCGAGCGAGTAGATCTGAGCCCAGAACTCTTAAAGATATCTGCTATGCCCATCCCTGCTTCCTCCGGATCTTGTACAGCTACGATTCTACTAAATCAGACGCGGGAAATAGCGCGTCAGATCACCGATCCAGGAGTTGGCTGCGATTCACGAAATCGCGGCGGTTACAGGTTGGGCTGCGGGGACAGGTTTGTTGAGCGAGGCTATGACTTGCTTGCTTACGTCCTTCCCGCCGCGAAAGTTCGTAACCAGCGCTTGAACCGTGAAGATCGGACCAAACGGAATGCCCCACCAGCCAGCGAGAAGAGTCAAGACAGTGAAACCAAAGCTCTTTGACGTCGTTCCTTCGCCGGCACGAACGAAGTAGACGTTCGAAGCGCGCCGAAACGACATCACGATGACGGAAATCGCGTACTGGAAAATCACAAAGCGCCCACCGCGCTGCAACTCGAAATTGAGCTGCTCGGGCGTCATCCCCTCGATGCCAAGAATTTTCATTTGTGGCGACCCCCGCGACAGGTTCAAAGGTTGATATATCACCCCACTCAATAGGCGCGCACGAAAGGTGGTCGCGAGTTTACAGAACTGGCACTAGGGGTCTTCGCTTCGTGCTTGAGCACGACGCTCGTTCCGCTGTGATAAGGTAACGATATGGAGTTGCTGCGGATTCTGAGGAACTGGGCGCGCGCTGCCGTTAAAATGACTGCACCTTCGGTGCGCCTGCGGCGAAAACTGCTTTGGATGACCGCTACCTCCTTTCTGCTTGCCTGGGCTGCGACGCTATTTTTGTGCGTGTCGTTTGTTTCCGCGCAGCAGATGTCGGAGACGCCGCGCGAAGAGATCGTCGCCAATCTCGCTGCCGGGCGCGTGATCGTAGCAGTGGTTAAAGACGCGATTCTGGTGGCCACGGTTGAGAACCCGATCGAAGCGCAGACGCGCCCGCCCATCCCCGTTCAACTCAGTTCGGAACGACTGGCTGTGACATTGGGGGCCATGGATTGGTTCTCGCCATCTTCCCACGAGGAACTCGCGAGCATCGCCACGGAACTGCCGCACTTGCGCAGCCACTTGACGCCCGCCGGCCCTCATCTGCAACAAGGAGAGGGCGGCAGCGAAGCGTCGGATATCGAAGCGATCGGCCAAGGCGTGATGGAACGGCTGAACGAGGTTGCGCGCCAGCTCCATAACAAGATCGATCAGCCGGCCAACGAGCCGCTGGCCGAACTTATCCTGGCGGACTTTCTCACGGGTTATGGCGCGGAGGTCTGGCAACTCACTTACGACATGGAGCAAGAGCAGCAGCAAGGAGACTATTGGGATACGCGCGTCCTGAGGCCTAAATACCTGCAATTCTGGCCGCCTGAAAAAGGCCTGCCGCATACCTTGGTTGAGTTTGCCTACCCGCCGGAAAACGTGCCGCCTTCGCTTCTGGACGCCTTGCGCCAGAAAGACCCCCGAATTGAAAAGGTCATCGCGTCGGACCCGGCCATGGCTGAAGTGGCCAGCCGATTTGTAGAGGGGGACAGCAAGAAAATCCGGTCGCAGGACGGAATCCAGTTCTTGCGGGCGGCTGTCGCGGCCATCAGCCCGCCGAACTCGCGGCAGACGTTTGCGGTGATCGGGCAGGAGTCCGGGTTCGCTTGGGTTCTTCCGCCGCCATCAGAGCCGAAAATGCCTGGACTGCGGAAAGAGCAACCACGCGAGCCGGGCGCTCCGTCGCTGATCAAACACCCGGACCAATAGCTGGTGTGGCGCTCGGTTCCGTCACCACAGGGAAAAGGTATCAGAATTTGAAAGCAGCCGAGCCGATAAACTGGCTATTTCTTTTTCTTTTCGGCGAGGAGCTTCTGGACCCGCGCATTCTTCTCAGCTACAGACTTAGACAGGTCCTCTTTATGCGCGGCCAGCATGCGGGCAATCTCCGGGTCGGCTAAACCCAAGATCTCAGCCGCGAAAATCGCGGCATTCACTGCGCCGGCCTTGTCGATGGCCATCGTTGCGACAGGTATGCCTCCGGGCATCTGTACGGTCGCAAGCAGGGCATCGAGACCGTTCAGCGTACTGGTGGCTAGCGGCACACCTATGACGGGGAGAGTCGTATTCGCGGCGATGACTCCGGCCAAGTGAGCCGCGGCACCCGCAGCCGCGATCAGCACCTTCAGGCCGCGAGACGCGGCTGTGGTTGCGTATTCGTGCGCACGGGCCGGCGTGCGATGCGCCGACACAACTTCCATCTCCCAGCGGATCCCAAACTTATCCAGCGTGGCCGCCACTTCGCTCATCATCGGCAAGTCCCTGTCGGACCCCATGACAATTCCAACTTTGCATCCGTCCCCGCGCTTGTCCACGCCGCTCCCCTCTCATTTTTACTTCAAACCGAACTTGCGAAAATGTCTCGAATCAGCCTGCCTACCTTGCTCCGTCCAACTACGCAGCAGTTCTCGGCGTGCACGCACACGATCCCGGATTCCACAAAAGAACCCCTGCTAAGAGACAGCGGTCTGTTTCTGCCTCGCGGCGATGTCTTTGCGGTAATGCGCTCCAGAGAATGAAATAGTACTACCTACATCGTACGCATGTTGCCGGGCCTGACCAAGGCTGTCGGCGGCAGCAGAGATCATTAGGACTCTACCACCACTTGTGTAGTATTCATTTCCTTCACGCTTCGTTCCGGCGTGAAAAACGACCGCGCCAGATAGTGTCGCGCCGGACCGAATTCCGGTGATCGGAACGCCTGTTTTCGGGTGGCCGGGGTAACCTTCCGACGCCATAACTACGCAAGCGGCCGCTTCCGGCGACCATTTCGGGTGGACATTCGCCAGTTTGCCGTCGACGGCGTCCATGCACGCTTGCGCGAAGTCGAAATCAGCCCGCAGAACGATAGCCTCGGTCTCCGGATCGCCCAAACGACAGTTGAATTCGAGGACCTTGGGGCCGTCCGAAGTGAGCATCAGGCCAAAATAGAGGAAGCCGCAATATGGGATGCCGTCGGCAGATAAGCCACGCAATGTCGGCCGGACGACAGTTTCGACGATCTTCGCTTCGAGATCGCGGGGCAGAATATCGTCGGTCGAATAGGCGCCCATGCCGCCCGTATTCGGACCCTCGTTTCCGTCGAACACGCGCTTATAATCGCGCGTGGGCGCCATAGGAATGAAATCCTTGCCGTCGGTCAGGATGATGTAAGACAGCTCCTCGCCCGTAAGCCCTTCTTCCAAAATCACTTGCTTGCCCGCACCACCGAATTCGCGGCGATCCATGAGGCGGTCGATAAAGGCGGTAGCCTCGTCCGGCGAGGACGTCACCAGCACGCCTTTTCCGGCACATAGGCCGTCGGCCTTAACCACTAGCGGCCAGTCCACGCCGCAGAGTTCACCGTAGGCATCCACGGGAGAATCGAAGATCCCGTAAAGTGCGGCAGTGGGAATTTGGTGCCGGTCCATGAATTTCTTGGCAAAGACTTTGCTGCCCTCGAGTTGCGCCGCCTGCCGTCTTGGCCCGAGGATCTTCAATCCGCGCCGCGTGAACTCGTCGGCGATGCCGGACACCAGCGGCAACTCCGGCCCAACGACTGTAAGGTCGGCGCCAATTCTGGCAGCAAGATCCGCGGCCGCTGCCACGTCTTTCGAGTCGAGGTCAAGACACTCTGCGTCGTTCTGAATGCCCCCATTGCCAGTAGCGCAATACACTTTATCGATAACAGAGCTTTGACGGAACTTCCAGCAGAGCGCATGCTCGCGTCCGCCACTGCCGATCACCAGGATTTTCACGTTCGTACCCCAATCGGATCGCAATCCAGAGAACGAACGATACGGCGGCACCTCTTCAAGTGTCAACTTTTACCTGACGCTAAATCGCGGCGCTCAGACGAGCGCGCGGGAGCCAACCGCCAAATTTAACCGTCCAGCTTGCCGCCAGAAGCAAAAAATGATTGTATCGAATCGTTCATGCACTGGGATTTCGCGGTCATTCTGATATTTCTCGGCGTCATCGCACCGTGGCTCAGCTACCGACGGGTGCGTCGGCTGATGCAGACGTCGATGATCGGAAGCATGGACCGGCTTGCCCTCTACGCGTCGACCATCGCATTTCAATGGATTGCGGTTGGAATCATCGTGTGGAGGACGACGGCGCACGGGATCCGTCCCAGCGACATGGGTTTGGCCATATCAAGGCCAGGCTTGACCACATCCCTTTCCATCGTCCTATGCCTGCTGGCCCTCGTAAATCAAATTTTCAGCATCCGTCGTCTGGCGGCGCACCCCTCTGAACTCAAAGCGACGCTTCCGCAACTGGTGCTGAAGATATTCCCGCAGACGGATGTCGAGCGGCTTGTTTTCGTCGCCTTGGTCATTACCGTGGCGCTCTGCGAGGAGCTGATCTACAGGGGCTTTGTCCAGAGATTATTCGAGAACGCGTCCGGCGGCATTGCCCTTGCCGGCATTTTCATCTCGGCCGGTTTTTTCGCCGTTGCCCATCTGTACCAAGGGCGCAGGGGTCTCGTCTCCACGTTCATTGTAGGCGCCCTATTTGCGGCGATCCGGTGGTGGAGCGGAAGCATCGTACCGTCCGCATGCGCACATTTTGTTGCCGATTTGTCGGTCGGTCTGCTGGCACCGAAGAAGCTGCGTGCTGTGCTTGAATCGCATGACAGGCGGGAGTCTGAGAATGCGACGCAAACACTACATACGTAGTTGCATGGAGGCGATTACGACCCTTTCCTATGACGTTACTGAGAGATCCGTCCAACCAAGAGATCGTTGACGCTCTGCGCCCCTACGAGTTTGGAGCGACACCAGATTTTTGTGAGAAGACCAAGCTCTACATTAACCTTCTTCTGCGCTGGAACGAGAAAGTGCCTTTGACGACGATCACATCTACGAAGGAGATTTTGCGATTCCATTTCGGCGAGAGCTTGTTTGGCATTGTGGCGGGACGAATTGAGGAACGTCGGCTCGCCGACGTCGGATCCGGGGCTGGGTTTCCCGGTGCACCATTAGCGATGGCATTGCCCGGGCTTCAAGTTATCTTGATCGAGTCAAACGCGAAGAAGGCCGCCTTCCTTTCGGAGTTGAAACGCGAGCTTCTCCTCCAAAATTTGGCTGTCTATCGGGGCCGGGCGGAATCAATGGCCGCGGAGGAGAGGTTCGACATTGTCACCGCACGTGCTGTCGGCGAGTACGCGAAGCTGTTGACTTGGGCCCGGAAGCACTTGGACCAGGCCGGTACCGGTAGGACGGTTCTTTGGTTGGGGACCAGGCAGATTGATGAAGTGCGGACGCACGGACGCTGGGAATGGGCGAAACCAATTCCCGTCCCCAAGACGAGGGGCAGGTACGTGCTGGTTGGCAGCTTGAGTCGATTCGAAGCGTGACGGCTTCTCGAGAAGAGTGTGTTCCACGTGGAACACAGCCGCTTGCGGATTGCTCCCCTTCCACTGCAGGTGGAATCCACGTCTTTTAGATGTTCTTGCTCGCTTCTCGCAATTGCAGCCCGAATCTTTAGTGTTCCACGTGAAACACCTTGCATAACAGAAAAAACTCCGTTACATTTCGCCGTTCGTTCACGATGAGCAGGCGGTGGGTCATTGGCGCGCGTCATTGCGGTCGCTAATCAAAAAGGTGGAGTCGGCAAGACGACTACGGTTGTGAACTTGGGCGCTTCGCTGGCGGCTGCAGAGCGCAAAACCCTCATTATCGACTGCGATCCGCAAGCAAATACGACCAGCGCTTTCGGATTCCCAAAAGACCCCGCCCGGCGCACGCTGTACCAGGCGCTGATTCTAGACGAGCCAGTAGAACGCATCATGGTCGATGCTCACGTA
>Ga0187815_10001014_pt1 | contig 13354 bp, 10 predicted proteins | sample NC_S_5_FD_132962 | JGI IMG/M metagenome (GOLD analysis project Ga0187815, IMG submission 132962) | Wetland sediment microbial communities from Neuse River Estuary, North Carolina, USA - ASW-S_5 | ecosystem: Environmental > Aquatic > Freshwater > Wetlands > Sediment | place: USA: North Carolina...
GAATATCTCGACCGCATCGAGGCCGAGCATGACGCCAAGCGTCGCGAACTCGGCGTTGCCGACGAGCTGCGCGAGCTGCCGGGCATCACCACCGCCATGCTGGTGGCGCTGGGCGAGGACGGCGTCAAGACGATCGAGGACTTCGCCGGTTATGCCGTCGACGATCTCGTCGGCTGGAAGGAGCGCAAGGACGGCGAGACCAAGTTCTATCCGGGCGTTCTGGCAAGCTTCGGCGTCACCCGCGCCGATGCCGAGCAGATGGTTCTGGCCGCCCGCCTGAAGGCCGGCTGGATCACCGAGGAAGAGGCCGCCGTCGGCGAAGACGACGACGAAGCCGCGGATGCGTGAGGTGACCGCGCATCGAACAGGATATGGCCTCCGACGAGATGAACGATCGCACATGCATCGTCACGCGCAAGACCGCCGAACCGGATGAACTGATCCGGTTCGTCGTCGGGCCGGACGGCGCTGTCGTTCCCGATCTCAAAAGAAAGCTGCCCGGCCGAGGTTGCTGGGTAACGGCCGATCGCCTACATGTAGACAAGGCGGCCGGGAAAAACCTATTTGCACGTGCCTTCAGGAAGGATGTCGCCGTTGCGCCGGATCTCGGTGCGCTGGTGGATGCCCTTCTGGTCAAGCGGGCGCTTGGCGCGTTGGGTTTGGCTCGGAAGGCCGGTGCGGTTGCGCTTGGTGCGACGAAGGTCGAAAGTGCGGTCCGCAGCGGCGAGGCGCTTTTCGTGCTGCATGCCGAGGAAGCGTCTGAAGATGGCCTGCGCAAGATCACCCAGGCGCGCAAGGCCACGGCCTATGCGGGTGGCCCTGCAATCCATGCCTATAAACTTTTTTCGGAAGCCGATTTGAGTTTGGCATTGGGGGGCACAAATGTGATACATGCAGCCGTGCTCGCGCAAGATGCGGGTCGGGCGGTGCAGAAGCGCATGGTTGCGCTTGACCGTTACCGGGGCGGATCCTCGGAAGATCGGGCAATGTTTGCGGCAATTGCTGACGAAGATGACGCCGCAGAGGATTTGGAATGAGCGATACGAAATCGGGTGACGACAACACTTTGAGCGTCAACACGAAGAAGACCTTGACGTTGAAGCGGCCCGGCATCGAGCAGGGCACCGTGCGTCAGAACTTCTCGCACGGACGCACCAAGTCGGTCGTCGTCGAGACCAAGAAGCGCAAGTTCACGATACCCGGCGAAAAGCACGAACCCGTCGCCGCGCCGACGCCTACGCCTGCACCCAAGCCTCAGCCGCAACCCCAGGCAGCGGCCCCTGCGGCGCAGAAGCGCGAAGCCCCGCGCGCCGCGCCGCGGCCGGCACCGGCCGCTGAGCGTTCCGGCTTGGTGTTGAACGAGCTCTCGTCGAGCGAGATGGAAGCGCGCCGCCGTGCGCTTGAGGGTGCGGTCGCCCGCGAGGCCGAGGATCGCGCCCGTGCGGCCGACGAAGCCAAGCGCCGTCAGGAAGAGGAAGAGCGTCGCCGTCGTGAGCGCGAGGAATCGGCGCGCCGTCAGGCCGACGAGGAAGCCCGTCTGAAGGCCGAGGCGGAAGCCCGCCGTCGCTCGGAAGAGGAAGCGCGTCGCCGCGCGCCTCAGGCCGCCGTCGCTGAAGAGGCCGACATCGATGAGCCGGAGGTGAAGAGCAAGAGTGCGCCGTCGCCGCGGAGCGGCATCCCGCCCAAGCGCATCGTCACGCCGGAGGTTGCCCGTCCCGCCAAGACCAAGGGCGAGGAAGATCGCCGTCGCGGCAAGCTGACGCTGAATACCGCGCTCTCCGAGGATGGCGATTCCGCGCGCTCGCGCTCGTTGTCGGCCATGCGTCGCCGCCAGGAGAAGTTCAAGCGCGCCATGCATCAGGAGCCGCGCGAAAAGATTTCGCGCGAAGTGGTGCTGCCCGAAACCATCACCGTCCAGGACCTTGCCGCCCGTATGGCCGAGCGCGCCGTGGACGTGGTGAAATTCTTCATGAAGCAGGGCCAGATCCTGAAGCCGGGCGACGTGATCGACGCCGACACCGCCGAGCTGGTTGCCAGCGAGTTCGGCCACACCGTGCGACGCGTTGCCGAATCCGACATCGAGGAAGGCCTGTTCGACATTCCGGATCGTCCGGAGGACATGCTGCCGCGTCCGCCGGTGGTCACCATCATGGGCCATGTCGACCACGGCAAGACCTCGCTGTTGGACGCCATTCGCAACGCCAATGTGGTTTCGGGCGAGGCCGGCGGCATCACCCAGCACATCGGTGCCTATCAGGTCGAGAAGAACGGTCAGAAGATCACCTTCATCGACACGCCGGGCCACGCGGCCTTTACCGCCATGCGTGCGCGTGGCGCGCAGGTCACCGACATCGCGATCCTGGTGGTTGCCGCCGATGACAGCGTGATGCCGCAGACGATCGAGTCGATCAGCCACGCGAAGGCGGCCGGAGTGCCGATCATCGTGGCGATCAACAAGATCGACAAGCCCAGCGCCGACCCGCAGAAGGTACGTACGCAGCTGCTGCAGCACGAAGTCTTCGTCGAATCCATGGGCGGCGATGTGCTCGAGGTCGAGGTTTCGGCCACCAAGGGCACGAATATCGACAAGCTGCTCGAAACCATCCTGCTGCAGGCCGAAGTGCTCGATCTGCAGGCCAACCCGAACCGGACCGCCGAAGGGGCGATCATCGAGGCCAAGCTCGACAAGGGCCGCGGCTCGGTCGCTACCGCGCTGGTGCAGACCGGTACGCTGCTGGTCGGCGACATCGTCGTGGCCGGCAACGAGTGGGGCCGCGTTCGTGCGCTGGTCACCGATCGCGGCGACCATATCAAGGAGGCGCTGCCTTCGACGCCGGTGGAAATCCTCGGCCTTCAGGGCACGCCGCAGGCGGGCGATCGCTTCGCCGTGGTCGACAACGAGGCCAGGGCGCGCGAGATCACCGAATATCGCCAGCGCAAGGCGCGCGACAAGGCGGCTGCCAAGCATGCCGGCCAGCGCGGCTCGCTCGAGCACATGATGTCGCAGCTCCAGTCCAGCGGCCTGAAGGAATTCCCGCTGGTCATCAAGGCCGACGTGCAGGGCTCGGTCGAAGCCATTGTGGCCGCGCTCGACAAGCTCGGCACCGACGAGGTGCGGGCACGCATCGTGCATGCCGGCGCCGGCGGAATCACGGAAAGCGATATCTCGCTGGCCGAGACTTCCGGTGCGGTTGTGATCGGCTTCAACGTGCGTGCCAATCCGCAGGCGCGTCAGGCTGCCGAGGCCGCTGGCATCGATATCCGCTACTACAGCATCATCTACAGCCTTGTGGATGACATCAAGGATGCGATGTCGGGCCTGCTGTCGCCGGAGCGCCGCGAGACCTTCATCGGCAATGCCGAAATCCTCGAGGTGTTCCACATCACCAAGGTCGGCAAGGTTGCCGGCTGCCGCGTGACCGAGGGCAAGGTCGAGCGTGGTGCAGGCGTGCGCCTGATCCGCGACAACGTCGTCATCCACGAAGGCACCCTGAAGACGCTGAAGCGCTTTAAGGACGAGGTGTCGGAAGTGCCGGTCGGCCAGGAATGCGGTATGGCCTTCCAGAACTACGAAGACATCCGCCAGGGCGACATCATCGAGTGCTTCCGCGTCGAGATGGTGACTCGGACGCTCTAAGCGCCCATACTACCAAACTGATCGGATTGCCGGGCGGTGGTGCGTTGCACCGCCGTCGGCAAGCCGGTTTTGTGCTCGCGGTTTGATCCCGCGGTCCATGATTTTTCAGGATTGCACCGAACAATGTCACGTTCTCATTCTTCTGGGCCCTCCCAGCGCATGCTGCGCGTCGGCGAGCAGGTCCGCCATGCCCTGTCCGATGTGCTCCAGCGCGGCGAAGTGCGCGACGATCTGATCGAGACGACCGTGATCTCGATCTCCGAAGTGCGCATGTCGCCGGATCTCAAGATCGCGACCGCCTTCGTCTCGCCGCTTGGCGCACCCGACGACAAGGCCGTCGTCGAGGCGCTCAATCGACATACGCGCTTCATCCGCGGTCGCATGTCGTCCGCGCTCAGGCAGATGAAATACATGCCCGAGTTCCGTTTCAGGCTCGACACGAGCTTCGACAATTTCAGCAAGATCAATGAACTGCTCAAATCCCCGGAAGTAAGCCGGGATTTGGGAGCCGACGACGACAAGGAGCAAGAAGAATAGTGGGTCGCCGAGGCAAGAAGAAAGGCCGGCCGGTTTCCGGCTGGGTGGTGTTCGACAAGCCGGTCGGCATGGGCTCGACCGAGGCCGTGTCTAAGATCAAGTGGCTGTTCCAGGCCGAGAAGGCGGGCCATGCCGGCACGCTCGATCCGCTGGCCTCCGGCATGCTGCCGATCGCGCTGGGCGAGGCGACGAAGACGGTGCCCTATGTGATGGACGGCGCCAAGGTCTATCGTTTTACTGTTGCCTGGGGCGAGGAGCGCTCCACCGACGACCTCGAAGGCCCCGTCACCAAAACTTCCGACAAACGTCCGGCCGAGGCCGAGATCCGCGCGTTGCTGCCGAAATATACCGGCGTGATCATGCAGACGCCGCCGCAGTTCTCGGCGATCAAGATCGCCGGTGAGCGCGCCTACGATCTCGCCCGCGACGGCGAGACGGTGGAGATTCCGGCGCGCGAGATCGAAATCGGCCGGCTCGACATCGTCGAGATGACGCCGGAAGGGCATACCGTGTTCGAGGTCGAGTGCGGCAAGGGCACCTATGTGCGCAGCATAGCCCGCGACATGGGCCGCGACCTCGGCTGCTATGGGCATATCTCCGCCCTGCGCCGCGTCGAGGTCGATCCCTTCACGCCCGAGGATTTCGTCACGCTGCGGGAACTCGAGGCCGCCGCGCCTTCGGCGGAAGACAGGAATGCCGGCGTCGAACTCGATTTCAAGGCACTCGACGACTATCTGCTCGATACCGGTGCAGCGCTCGACTGCCTGCCGCAGGTGGCGTTGACTGATGACGCCGCCACCAAGGTGCGGCTGGGCAATCCGGTCATCATCCGTGGCCGCGACGCGCCGGTGGAGGCCGAGGACGCCTGCGTGACCGCGCGCGGCAAGCTCGTGGCGATCGGTGCGATCGAAGCGGGCATGTTCAAGCCGCGTCGTGTGTTCACTGTCTGAGGCGCGATCCGGCCAGTTTGCATTAGCTCTGGCCTTTCCGCGTGTTTTGGACTATATGCGCCGCAGCATTGTGCCAATAGTGTGCAATGTGCATCGGCCCCTGCTGGACGACATCCCGGCTGTGGGCATCTCGTTTCCCAAACCGAAAGGAAAAACGCGATGTCGATTACTGTCGAACGCAAGAAGCAATTGATCGCCGAATTCGCGACCGCCGCGGGTGACACCGGTTCCCCCGAGGTCCAGGTTGCGGTTCTTTCCGAGCGCATCAAGAACCTGACCGAGCACTTCAAGGACCACAAGAAGGACAATCATTCCCGCCGTGGTCTTCTGGCTCTGGTTTCGCAGCGCCGCAGCCTGCTTGACTATCTCAAGCGCAAGGATGAGGCCCGCTACCAGACGCTGATCGAGAAGCTCGGCCTGCGTCGCTAAGCTTTTGACCGGCGGACCCGAGTAAAGGTCCGCCGGTCTGCCATCCGGGTCCGGCTTAGCGCCGGGTTCGTGAGCGTCCAGATGCCGGATAGCTGTGAAATCCGACCGGCAAATCAGGCGCCAACAGTTTCGGCGGGGCAGAGGGCCAGCCGAAACCGCCCCTGGGCTGGTCATGGGGCAGGATTGCAGGATGCCTGGCGCGTTGCACTCAGCGCTTATGTCCAGACACCCCGTTGTCTTGCCCGTGGCTCGTCCGAAACAAGCCAGGAGAGAGATGCGCGTATGCGCGCGCTCTCCGCATTTGAAGGACAGGACATGTTCAATCATCACTCCGTGGAAATCGAGTGGGCGGGCCGTCCGCTCAAGCTCGAAACCGGCAAGATCGCCCGTCAGGCCGACGGCGCCGTGCTTGCCACCTATGGCGAGACCGTCGTGCTGGCCACCGTCGTTTCGGCCAAGGAGCCGAAGCCGGGCCAGGACTTCTTCCCGCTGACCGTCAACTATCAGGAAAAGACCTACGCCGCCGGCAAGATCCCGGGCGGCTATTTCAAGCGTGAAGGCCGCCCGAGCGAGAACGAGACGCTCGTTTCGCGCCTGATCGACCGCCCGATCCGCCCGCTCTTCGCTGACGGCTACAAGAACGACACGCAGGTCATCGTCACCGTCATGCAGCACGATCTGGAGAACAATCCGGACATCGTGTCGATGGTTGCCGCCTCGGCCGCCCTGACGCTCTCGGGCGTGCCCTTCATGGGCCCGATCGGCGGCGCGCGCGTCGGCTACATCAACGGCGAATACGTGCTCAACCCCTATCTCGACGAGATGCCGGAATCGAAGCTCGACCTCGTCGTCGCCGGCACCGGCGACGCCGTGCTGATGGTCGAGTCGGAAGCCCAGGAGCTTGCCGAAGACGTCATGCTCGGCGCCGTCATGTTCGGCCACAAGGGCTTCCAGCCGGTGATCGACGCGATCATCAAGCTGGCCGAGGTTGCCGCCAAGGAGCCGCGCGAACATGTCGCCGAGGACCTCTCGGAACTCGAGAAGGAAATGCTGGCGATCGCCGAGGCCGACCTGCGCGAGGCCTACAAGATCACCGACAAGCAGGCGCGCTATGCCGCCGTCGACGCCGCCAAGGCCAAGGTCAAGGCAGCCTTCGCCGCCGAAGGCGAGGAAGCGCCCAAGTGGGCGGCCGAACAGGTCGCTACCGTGTTCAAGGAACTCCAGGCCAAGATCGTGCGCTGGAACATCCTCGACAGCGGCACCCGCATCGATGGCCGCGACCTCAAGACGGTTCGCCCGATTGTGGCCGAAGTCGGTCTCCTGCCGCGCACCCACGGCTCGGCCCTGTTCACCCGCGGCGAGACGCAGGCGATCGTGGTCGCCACGCTGGGCACCGGCGAGGACGAGCAGTATGTCGACGCGCTGACCGGCATGTATAAGGAGACCTTCCTCCTTCACTACAACTTCCCGCCCTTCTCGGTCGGTGAGACCGGCCGTATGGGCTCACCCGGCCGCCGCGAAATCGGTCACGGCAAGCTCGCCTGGCGCGCCATCCACCCGATGCTGCCGGCCCAGGAGCAGTTCCCCTACACGATCCGCGCCGTTTCCGAGATCACCGAGTCGAACGGCTCGTCTTCGATGGCGACCGTCTGCGGCACCTCGCTGGCCTTGATGGATGCCGGCGTGCCGTTGGCCAAGCCGGTGGCCGGCATCGCCATGGGCCTGATCAAGGAAGAGGAGCGCTTTGCGGTTCTCTCCGATATCCTGGGCGACGAGGATCACCTCGGCGACATGGACTTCAAGGTGGCCGGCACGGCTGGCGGCATCACCTCGCTGCAGATGGACATCAAGATCAGCGGCATCACCGAGGAGATCATGAAGATCGCCCTCGACCAGGCCAAGGGCGGCCGAATCCACATCCTCGGCGAGATGTCGAAGGCCATCACCGAGGGCCGCAAGGAACTGGGCGAGTTCGCGCCGCGCATCGAGGTCATGCATATCCCGACCGACAAGATCCGCGACGTCATCGGCTCGGGCGGCAAGGTCATCCGCGAGATCGTGGAAAAGACCGGCGCCAAGATCAACATCGAGGACGACGGCACCGTCAAGATCGCTTCGGCCAGCGCCAAGGAGATCGAGGCGGCCAAGAAGTGGATCCACACCATCGTCGCCGAGCCGGAAGTGGGCGAGATCTACGAAGGCACGGTCGTCAAGACCGCCGACTTCGGCGCCTTCGTGAACTTCTTCGGCCCGCGCGACGGCCTGGTCCACATCTCGCAGCTTTCCAACGAGCGCGTCGCCAAGACCACCGACGTCGTCAAGGAAGGCGATAAGGTCTACGTCAAGCTCATGGGCTTCGACGAGCGCGGCAAGGTTCGCCTGTCGATGAAGGTCGTCGACCAGGAGACCGGCAAGGAAATCGTCAAGGAAAAGAAGTCCGAGGACGAGGAAACCGCCGCCTGATCCAGGCAGCCTTTTGACAATTTGAGCGGGCGCCCCGAAAGGTGGCGCCCGTTTTCGTTTTTTAAAACCGCTATGTGCTGCCCAAAGAAGTGCTAGCTGGCGAAGCGAACCATCCCGGACGGCAGCTCAATCCTGCGTGAGATGTCGAGCGCGGCCAGAAATGTCTCGTCATGGCTGACGACGATGAGTGCCCCGTCATAGGCGCGCAGTCCCGCTTCGATGGCCTCGATCGCTTCCAGGTCAAGATGATTGGTCGGCTCGTCGAGGATCAGCAGAGGCGGCGGCGTGCTGCCACCGAGGGCACAGGCGATCCCTGCGCGCAGCAGTTCCCCCCCGCTCAGTTCCGAGACCATTTTCAATGCCGCATCGGCCCTGAACTTGAAACGCGCGAGTGCCGCGCGGCATGCATTCTCGTCGTCCTGCGGATTGATCCGGCGGAAATTGTCCCGGATCGACGCTGTCGGGTCGAGCATGCTGACGCGCTGATCGAGCATCGCAAATTCGGTCGCAACCTGTACAGTGCCGGAGGAGGGCGCCAAGCGACCGGCGATAAGCTCGAGCAGCGTCGTCTTGCCAGAGCCGTTCTGCCCGGTGACGGCTACGCGCTCCGGGCCGGTTACACCGAACGACAGGTTGGCGAACACGGGACGGTCCGGCGCGTAGCCGGCACTCACGCCATCCAGCCTCAGCACCGTCTTGCCGGGCGAGAGCCTGGTAGGAGGCAATGTCACGGCCATCGGCTGCAGCACCTCGATACGCTCCCGTGCGGCGGCGACCGCTTCATGGGCTTGCGACTGCCGGTCGCTCGCCAGCCGAGCCTGCGCGCCGCTCGTATTTTCGCTTCGCGCTTTCAGCGCGCCCAACAAGATGCGAGGTGCGCCCCCTTTCAGTGCCTGTCTGCGGCCATTGCCATCCCTGCGCGCCTTGCGTTCCTGCGCGATCCGCGTCGCGCGGGCAATCTCGGACGCCTGCTTCTCGGCTTCATCGAGGTCGTGCTGCGCCGAGGCAAGCTCCAGTGCCTTGCGCTCGCGATAGACGCTCCAGTTGCCGCCGTAGCGGGTGGCGCCGAGCGAGGTGAGTTCGACAATGTCGTCCATGAGTTCGAGAAGCTCGCGGTCATGGCTGACGACGATGGCGCCCCGGCGCCAGTTCGCCAGCATGTCGTAGAGTGCAAGCCGGCCCTCGCGGTCGAGATTGTTGGTGGGCTCGTCCATGAGGAGGTAATCTGCTTCGGAGAAGTACAGAGCCGCGAGCCCAGCGCGCGTGCGCTGGCCGCCGGATAGTTTGTGCAACGGCGTCTGGGGGCTGAAATCGAGCCCCATCTTCGCCAGCGCCGCCTCCATGCGAGCTTCGAGTTGCCAGTCGACGTCTGACAATTCCTCAAGCGTGGCGTTGCCTTCATAGGCCCGCTGCAACAGGGCGAGCGCATCGCCGGCACCGAAAAGATCCGTGACGGTCTCTTCCAGGGTCACTTGTACCGATTGCTTGAAAATGCCGAGCCGGCCGCTGACGGAGATGGAGCCCGATGTGGGCGGCAGCGTCCCGGCAATCAGAGCGACGAGCGTGCTCTTGCCGACACCGTTGCGGCCGATCAGGCCTGTGCGTCCAGGTCCGAAAGCGAGATCGATGCCGGAGAGAAGGGCGCGACCGTCAGGCGTGGAAAGGCTGAGATTGGATAGCGTGATTGAAGCAGGCATGCGTGATGATTTCCCTGATGACAAAGCGGATTCGCGTTGCGGTCAGGTTGAAATCACATTCGATGCGTTGCTCCTGTTGGTGTGTATCGGCCGGCATAACTAAGGGTTCTCGCTGGCATGTGCAAGGGTGCGTCCGAAGCGACCACCTTGAAGACTGCAGGAAGGGGCTGCGCATTCTCGCGGAATTGTCTATCAGCAGCACATGACCCGCGATGCATTGAAAACCCTTTTCCATCCTTTCGACGCCGAAGCGCTGATGCCGCCAGGGGCGGGGGAACGTGTGCTGTTCCTTGGCGCGGAGCCCGGTTTTCGCCTGCCCGAAGGATTTGAGGCCGAACTGTCGTTGGTCCAGGGATTTCGGCCGTGGTACCTGCCGCTGGAGGCCTTGGACAGCCGTGTGACGCCTTTGGCGGAAGGAGCGGGCTATGATGCCGCGCTGGTGCTCTGCGGCCGCCACAGGGGCGCCAATGAGGTTCTGATCGCCGAGGCGCTGGAGCGCGTGCGCGGCGGCGGGCTTGTGTTGGTGGCCGGCAGCAAGGACGACGGCATCGCCAGCCTGCGCAAGCGCATGGGCGAGCTTGTGCCGATCGAAGACCAATTGCCCAAGCATCACGGCATCGCCTTCTGGCTGCGTCGTCCTTGGGAAATAACGACCATCGTCGAGCAATTGCGCGAAGGCAATGGCGAGAGGTTGCTGGAGGGGCGTTTCGTCACCGCGCCCGGCATGTTCTCTGCCGACGAGATCGATGCGGGCTCGCGGCTTTTGGTGGAAAACCTGCCGGACAAGGTTTTCGGGGCGGTCGCGGATTTTTGCGCCGGCTGGGGTTTTATCGCAGCCGAGCTGGCGGAACGCTTTCCAAAGCTCTTCACGCTTGATCTCTACGAGGCAGACTTTGCCTCGCTCGAAGCGGCCAAGCGCAATCTGGCAACTACCGGTTCGATGCAGAAGAATTTCTTCTGGCACGATCTTTTGGGCGAGCCGGTGTCGCGCCGCTACGATTTCATCTTCATGAACCCGCCATTCCACCAGCGCCGCACCGCCGAGCCGGATATCGGCCAAGGCATGATCAAGGCGGCCGCGGCGGCGCTCAAACCCGGCGGGCGGCTCGTCATGGTGGCCAATCGCCAGCTGCCCTATGAGAAGACGCTGGCGCAGGTTTTTGCCACACAGCAGGAGGTCGCGCGCGACAATCTGTTCAAGGTGCTGAGCGCCCGGCGCTGAGATGGGCCGCTCTGACGGGCGCCAAAAAGAAAACGGCCGGTCGAGCCGGCCGTTTCTGCATCTCAATAAAGTTGCTGCGCTTACTCGCCGTGGTCGCTCTGCTTCAGTTCTTCCAGCGTCGGCATCGAGACGATGTGATAGCCCGAATCCACATAGTGGATCTCGCCGGTCACGCCCGAGGACAGGTCCGAAAGCAGATAGAGCGCCGAGCCGCCGACTTCGTCGAGGGTCACGGTGCGGCGCAGCGGCGAATTGCGCTGTTGGTAGGAGAACATGTGGCGTGCATCGGCAATGCCGGCGCCGGCCAGCGTGCGGACGGGGCCTGCCGAGATCGCGTTCACGCGGATGCCGCGCGGGCCGTAGTCGTCGGCCAGATAGCGCACGCTGGCCTCAAGGCCGGCCTTGGCAACGCCCATGACGTTGTAGTTCGGCATGACGCGCGTGGAGCCCGCATAGGTCAGCGTCAGCATCGAGCCGCCGTTGTTCATGAGGGCCGCGGCATTGCGTGCGATTTCTGTGAAGGAATAGCAGGAGATCACCATCGTGCGGATGAAGTTCTCACGGCTGGTGTTGGCGTAGAGGCCCTTCAGCTCGTTCTTGTCCGAGAAGCCGATGGCGTGGACGACGAAGTCCAGCCCGCCCCATTCGTTGCCCAGCGTCTCGAAGACGGAGGTAACGGAGGCGCTGTCCTCGACGTCGCAAGGCAGGATCAGCGAGGCGTTGACCTGGTCGGCCAGCGGCTTGACGCGGCGGCCGAAAGCCTCACCCTGGTAGGTGAAGGCCATCTCGGCCCCATGCGCGTGAAGCTGCCTGGCAATGCCCCAGGCAATAGAATGGTCGTTGGCGACGCCCATGACGAGGCCGCGCTTGCCTTTCATCAAACCTTCCATGGGATGAATATCCTCAGCCGTTGTAGCGCTGGAACACCAGCGTGGCATTGGTGCCGCCGAACCCGAAGGAGTTCGAGAGAACCGTGTCGATCTTGGCGTCGTCGATGCGCCTGCGCACGATCGGCATGCCTTCGAATTCGGGGTCCAGCTCCTCGATATGAGCGCTCTCGCCGATGAAGCGGTTCTGCATCATCAGGATCGAATAGATCGATTCCTGCACGCCGGCAGCGCCCAGCGAATGGCCGGTCAGCGACTTGGTCGAGGTGATGTTGGGCATCGTCTCGCCGAACACTTCGCGGATCGCGCCCATCTCCTTCGAATCGCCCACCGGCGTCGAGGTGCCGTGGGTATTGATGTAGTCGACCGGACCGGAAACGGTGGACAGGGCCTGCTTCATGCAGCGGATGGCGCCTTCGCCCGAGGGGGCAACCATGTCGTAGCCGTCCGAGGTCGCGCCATAGCCGACGATCTCGCCATAGATCTTGGCGCCGCGCGCCTTGGCATGCTCCAGCTCTTCCAGAATGAGCACGCCGGCGCCGCCTGCGATGACGAAACCGTCGCGGTTGACGTCGTAGGCGCGCGAGGCGACCGCCGCGCGGTCGTTGAACTTGGAGGACATCGCGCCCATGGCGTCGAACAGGTCCGACATCGTCCAGTCGAGGTCCTCGTGGCCGCCGGCGAACATCACGTCCTGCTTGCCCCATTGGATCAGCTCGTAGGCGTTGCCGATGCAGTGCGCCGAGGTCGAGCAGGCCGATGAGATCGAGTAGTTCACGCCGTGGATCTTGAACCAGGTGGCGAGCGTGGCCGACGCCGTCGAGGACATCGCCTTCGGCACCGCGAATGGTCCGATGCGTTTCGGGCTGCCGTTCTTCAGCGTGGTTTCGGCGGCTTCGACGATGGTCTTGGTCGAAGGACCGCCCGAGCCCATCACGATGCCGGTGCGCTCGTTGGTGATGTCGTTCTGCTCCAGGCCGGCATCGGCGATCGCCTGCTCCATGGCGACGTGATTCCACGCGCCGCCCTTGGACAGGAACCGCATGGCGCGGCGATCCACCAGCTCGGTCGGGTCCAGCGTCGGCGCGCCCCAGACCTGGCAGCGGAAACCGTGCTCGGCAAAGGAATCCGAGAAGCTGATGCCAGACTTGGCGTCGCGCAGCGAAGAGGTCACCTCGTCCGCATTGTTTCCGATGGATGATACGATGCCGAGGCCCGTTACAACGACGCGTCTCATGTGTGCTCCTTCGTGACTGCGAGCCCGCGGTCAGGCCGCTGCCGCTTCCTTGAACAGGCCGACGCGCAGGTCGGTAGCCTTATAGATGGTTTCGCCGTCGGCCTTCAGCCAGCCGTCGCCGATGCCGAGCACCAGGCGGCCGCGCATGACGCGCTTGAAGTCAACGCCGTATTCTACCTTCTTGTTGGCTGGCGTCACCATGCCGGTGAACTTCACCTCGCCGGTGGAAAGGGCGCGGCCCTTGCCGGGTTCGCCGAGCCAGCCGAGGAAGAAGCCGGAAAGCTGCCACAAGGCA
>Ga0187815_10001015_pt1 | contig 13344 bp, 13 predicted proteins | sample NC_S_5_FD_132962 | JGI IMG/M metagenome (GOLD analysis project Ga0187815, IMG submission 132962) | Wetland sediment microbial communities from Neuse River Estuary, North Carolina, USA - ASW-S_5 | ecosystem: Environmental > Aquatic > Freshwater > Wetlands > Sediment | place: USA: North Carolina...
GCGTCATCGTCCAGCCGTCCAGGTTGCCGGCAGAACCCGAGTTCACGAAGTCCACGCCGCAGCTCGAACCCATGTCCATGTTGTAGGGCTGGTTGCTGTAGGCGATGTCGCCGTACGACGAGGTGGTGTAGTTGTGCCACGCGCAGTAGCCCTGGGTCGGGCTCTGGTAGTTGTCCGGATCGGAACCGTGCGGCGACATGATGATGTAGTAGGTGTAGCGGTTCGAGCCGGCCGCGGTGTTGCCGAAGTGCGCCGCTGCCTTGATCGCCTCGTTCGCCAGGTCGGTCGCGGTCGGGGCGCTGGGCGCGGCCGAGTTGTCGTACCACGAACCCGCGTACACGCCACCGGTCTGGTACGGCACGAAGTTCGCGTTCGACGGGCAGCTGGTGGCGCCGGAGGACACGTTCGGGCCGTCGCACCACTGGGTCAGGTCGGCCGACCACAGCTCGTTGCCGGTGCCGATGCCCTTGAACATCTCCTCGGCCACCGCCGCGGCGCCGTAGGAGTCGTTGGAGAACACGTCGTCGCCCTTGGTGTTGGTGCTCTGCGTGCCCCACTGGTTGCCGTAGTACACGACGTAGACCTTCACGTGGCCGTTCATCACGCCAACGCCATCGATGCCGCCGCCATAACTGAGCGTGTTCGAGCTGGTCGACGCCGTGGTGGAGGCATGCGTGTCGCGGTAGTGCTTCATCTTCTGGTGCACTTCGCGCGTCGGCACCGCACCGTGGCGATAGCCGTGCCCGTACGCCGGTGCATACGGATTGAACTCCGAGGACAATCCGGCGTTGTTCTGTGCCAGCGCCGGCCCTGCCGCCAGCCCCAGGAGCACGGACGTCGCAACTGCCTTCAACATAAGGTGTTTCATGAAAGACCCTCTTGAAAGTGATTTTTGGACAAGCCGAGGCCTCGCCTTCGCGCGCCTCTACGCCTCACACTGCTGCGCCACGGCGCAGTACCTCCCCCGCCGACTGTCCGTGGCGTCTGGGGTTGTTCGAAATGCCGTTCCCCATGCTCCCCGCATCGGCATCCCGCAACGCCACCACATGCTCAACAACGTGCGCCGGCGCAAAAGCCCTACCTTCGGATTTCGGCCGCCATCCCATCGGCGCAGCCAAAGTGTGTGCGCCGTCCCATATTCCATGTCGCCTTGGGATGCTCTGATCCATTCCACATGCTCGTCAGCGCGGCTGTGGCGAACAGGGTTTTTGAGGCACCCTCGAATGAGATGAGCCTTCGGAGGGCTCGCGCCGGCAGCAGAGGCGCCGGCACGGCGATGTCGGCATGCGCCGGAGTCGCTCCTTCGGCCGCACAGCTGCATGCCCGCCCTGTGCTTGAATAGTGCGTTCGCGCGTGGGCGGCTGTGCTCGCCTGTATGCTTCTGCGCCGGCGATCAGCCTTATCGAGGTGCCTCAGCGCTTGCGGGGGAGTTCCGTTTGTCCTGCAAGCGGTACCAGCAGCACTCGTGCACCGCCTATGCGGCGGGCATGCACAGGCCAGCCTTGCTGCAACATCTGCAGCATGGTTTCAGGGTCGTTGGCGTCGAACACGCCACTGACGCGCAGGTCGTTCAGCGACGGGTCGCCAATGGCGACCTGCGTGTGGTTGTAGCGGTTCATTTCGCTCAACAGTTCGGAAAGGCGCCAGTCATGCACGATCAACTTGCCGCGGGTCCAGCCTTCGGCGGCCCGCGTGTCGGCTGGTTGCGGCGGCGAGATGCTGCCGTCGCGGGAGAACCATACCTGCCGGCCATCGTGAAGCAGCGACACGTGCTCAACCGCGTGGCCGGGCGTGGCCACGGAGACGTTGACCGCGCCCTTGAGCAGGATCACTCCGGTGCAATCTTCATCGGTACGTACCTGGAACACGGTGCCGACGTCGGTGATGGTGCCATTACCCGCGCGCACCTCGAAGGGGCGTTGCGGGTCGTGGTGCACCGCGAACTGGGCGCGGCCGCGCAGCAAGGCCACGTTACGGAAGTGCTCGCTGTAGCGCACTTGCAGGCTGGACTGTGCGTCCAGGATCACGAGAGTGCCGTCGGCGAGGCGAACGTCGCGCGGCTGGCCGGTAGCCGTCTGATACACGACGGTATAGGGCGGCGGCACGCGCCAGCGCGGCAGCGCAACCAGCACGGCCACGGCGGCGGTTGCCAATGCAGCAACGGCTGGCAGGAGGACACGTGGGCGCCGGTACCAAGGCGCGGGCGGCGGCTCCTGTAGCGCCCGCCAAGCCGCGGCGGCCAGCGCCGGAGAGCGCACAGCTTCGGCGCTTTGTCGCCACAACGCGTTCACTTCGCGCCATGCGGCAGCGTGGGCGGGATCTGCGTCGTGCCAACGCTGGAAGGCGGCCGATTCGGCGGCGGAGCAGCCGGGTTCGAGCATGCGTACGAACCAACGCTCGGCGTCGCCGGGGCGGCCGTTGGTGGTTCCGCGCTGTTCGAACTCCGTATCCATGATTATCTAAAACGTATCCTTGAAGGAATCGCCTACCTTGCGACGCAGCAAGGCCATGGCGTTGGCCAAGTGTTTTTCCACCATTTTCACCGAAATGCCGCAGCGAGCGGCGATCTGGGCGTGGCTAAGCCCGTGAGCGCGCTTGAGCAGATACACGCGCTGGCACTTCGGCGGCAGAGCAAGAATCGCCTCGCCGATTCGGGTCACCTGCTGGTTGTAGGCGGCGAGCTGTTCCGGCGTGTGGTCGGTGTCCGCGATCGGCAGGTCATCCAGCGGCACATGGTCGCTGTTGTGCCGGCAGGCGCCGGCACGATACTGGTCGTGGGCGACATTCGTGGCAATGCGATAGAGCAGGGCCTTCCATGCCTCGGGGGACTCCTTATTGCGGTAGCGCAACAGCCTGGCCAGGCTTTCCTGCAGTGCATCTTCGGCGTCCTGCTCAGTGGCAGTGCGAGTGCGCAGGAACTGCAGGAGCGCGTGGCGCTGTTCGCGCACAAAGGTATTGAAGGCGTCCGTTGCAGTGGATGCCTCCGGCGTTGCCAGGGATGTGATCGATGCGTTGTCGTGTATACCACGCATGCATTGGCGCCCCCCTATCCACGCAGGACTGTGCGACAAGGCAGGGCCAGTGTGCAACAAGCATTGTGGAATAAGTCCCGGTTTCAGCACTGCGAGGCGAGGGGGTGTGCCGCCGGCAGGCCGAAGAATGCCTCGGCCGTCGCCGTGCTGTTCGCCGCGGTGACGTCCATCGGCTCGCCGCGGTCGCGCGCGATCTCCTCGCAGATGTGCTTCAGGTACATCGGTTCGTTGCGCCGGTGCGCGGGCTGCGGGCGCACCGTGCGCGGCAGCAGGTAGGGCGCGTCGGTCTCGATCATCAGGCGGTGCGCGGGAATTTCCCTCGCCAGCTCGCGCAGGTGGGTGCCGCGGCGTTCGTCGCAGATCCAGCCGGTGATGCCGATGTGGCAGTCCAGCGCGAGGTAGTCGGCGAGCGCTTCGCGGGTGTCGGTGAAGCAGTGCACCACCGCGGCCGGCACCTTGTCGCGCCAGCGCCTGAGCAGGGCGATGAAATCCCCGTGCGCATCGCGCTGGTGCAGGAACAGCGGCTTGCCCAGCTCCGCCGCGATCGCCAGCTGGCGCTCGAACACCTGCAGCTGCACGTCGCGCGGCGAGTAGTTGCGGTTGTAGTCCAGCCCGGTCTCGCCCACCGCGCGTACCGCAGGATCCTGCGCAAGCTCGCCCAGCCGCGCGTCGGTGGCGTCGTCGTAGTCCACCGCGTGGTGCGGATGCACGCCGGCGGTGGCCCACAGCACGCCCGGGTGCGCATGCGCCAGCGCCAGCGCATGCTCGCTGCCCTCGCGCGAGGCGCCGGTGACGATCATCCGGCCCACGCCATGTTCCTGCGCGCGCTGCAGCACGGCGTCGAAGTCGTGGCGAAAGGACTCGTGGCCGAGATTGGCGCCGATGTCGACGAGTTGCATGGGGAACCCGGAGAAAAGCGCCATTGTCCCAGACTGGCGCAGGGCAGCAAATCGGTGGATCGGCGCAGGCTTGCGGCGTCGTGCTCGCCAGCCGCTCCGCCGATGTGTTACCTATGTGTGTTCGCCGTGCGGCTTCGGGGGAGGGGCGCGGTCGGAGATGCGGTCTACTTGGCAGTCGTGATTCGAGAGCGGGGTGACGTATGTCGGCAGTCGTGCAGCCGGCGCGGAGCGGGGGAGCGGCAACGATGGAGGAACGCGAGGCGGCGGTGTGCGCACTGCTGGTGGCGCGCGGCCGCCTGAAGGACGGCGACCTGGTGCGGGCGCGGCGGCTGCACGAGGAGGCGACCGAAGGCACGCTCACCGCGTTGCTGGCGCGGCTGGGCCTGGTCAACGAGCGCGAACTGGCCGAGGCCTGGTCCGAGCTGCTCGGCGTGCCGATGTTGGGCGCGCGCGATGCGCCGGAACTGGCGCCGCCCGATCTTGAGCTCTCGCTGCGCTTCCTCAAGCAGCAACACGTGGTGCCGGTGAGCGACGGCGAGCACGGGCTGGCGCTGGTAATGGCCGATCCCGCCGACCCGTACCCGCTGCAGGCGGTGACGCTGGCGGCGGGCCGTCCGGTGGCGCTGCGGATCGGCCTGCGCTCGGAAATCGACGACCTGATCGAGCGCTATTACGGCAGCGGCCGCTCCGCGATGGGCACCATCGTGGAGAACATCGACGGTGGCGCCGCCGAAGTGGACGACGTGGAGCACCTGCGCGACCTCGCCAGCGAGGCGCCGGTGATCCGCCTGGTAAACCTGATCCTGCAGCGTGCGGTGGAGCAGCGCGCCTCCGACGTGCACATCGAGCCGTTCGAGAACCGCCTCAAGGTGCGCTACCGCATCGATGGCGTGCTGCACGAGGTGGAGGCGCCACCGGCCAGCTCCACCGCGGCGGTGATCTCGCGCGTGAAGATCATGGCCAAGCTCAACATTGCCGAGCGGCGCCTGCCGCAGGACGGCCGCATCCAGTTGCGCGTGCAGGGCAAGGAGCTGGACCTGCGCGTGTCCACCGTGCCGACCAGCTTCGGCGAGTCGGTGGTGATGCGCATCCTCGACCGCGAGTCGGTGGTGTTCGACTTCGCCTCGCTGGGTTTCACCGACAGCTTCCAGTCGCGTTTCGTCGATGTGCTGCAGCGCCCGCACGGCATCCTGCTGGTCACCGGCCCCACCGGTTCGGGCAAGACCACCACGCTGTACACCGCGCTGTCGCAGATCAACACCCCCGACGTGAAGATCATCACGGTCGAGGATCCGGTCGAATACCAGATCGAGGGCATCAACCAGATCCAGGTGAAACCGCAGATCGGGCTGGATTTTGCCGGGGCGCTGCGCTCGATCGTGCGCCAGGATCCGGACGTGATCATGATCGGCGAGATGCGCGACCTGGAAACCTGCCGCATCGCGATCCAGTCAGCGCTCACCGGCCACCTGGTGCTCTCGACCCTGCACACCAACTCCGCGGCCGGCGGCATCACGCGCCTGCTCGACATGGGTGTGGAGGACTACCTGCTCGGCTCCACCGTCAACGGCATCCTCGCGCAGCGCCTGGTGCGCCGGCTCGACCCGGAGACGGCGGTTCCCTACGAGCCCTCGCCCGAGGTGATCGCGCAGTTCGAACTGGAGAAATACGCGGGCGGCAAGCCCATCCGGCTGTGGAAACCCGGCTCCAGCGCGGCCAATCCCAGCGGCTACCGCGGCCGCCAGGCGATCATGGAATTCCTGGTGATGAGCGACCCGCTGCGCCGCCTGGTGATGCAGCGCGCCGATGCCGGCGAGATCGAAAAGCAGGCCCGCGCCGAAGGCATGCGCACCATGTACGAGGACGGCATCGCCAAGTCCCTGGCCGGCGTCACCACGCTGGAGGAGGTGCTGCGTGTCACGCAGGAGGGTTGAAGTGTTGGGGACCGCGCCCGCAAGCGGATGCGACGAAACGCCCCTCTCCCGCTTGCGGGAGAGGGGTTGGGGGAGAGGGCGGTTTTACCCGGCCATCGCTGACGCACAAGCACAAACCAAGAGCCCCTCTCCAGCCCTGCCGGGCAGCTTCTCCCGCCTGCGGGAGCAAACCTGCCGTGCGGGTTCGCATGGGTTGGAATTGGCCGAGGCTTGGGGTCATCGAGTCCCATGAGCCAGTTTCGATATCGCGCCATCAGCGAAGCCGGCGAGGTGCTGCAGGGCCAGATGGAGGCGGCCAGCGTCGATGAGGTGGTGGCGCGGCTGCAGGATCAGGGCCACACGCCGTTGGAGGCGCAGCCCGCCGATGCGATGGGCGGCGGTTCCGGTTTCGCGGCGCTGTTCAAGCGTGGCGCGTTCACCGGCGACCAGCTGGCGCAGTTCACCCATCAGCTGGCGACCTTGCTCGGTGCGGGCCAGCCGCTGGATCGTGCGCTGGGCATCCTGCTCGACCTGCCCGAAGGCGAGCGCGCGAAGAAGCTGATCGAGCGCGTGCGCGACCGCGTGCGTGGCGGCATGCCGCTGTCGCAGGCGCTGGACGAGGAGCATGGCGTGTTCCCGAAGCTGTACATCGCGCTGGTGCGCGCGGGCGAGGCGGGCGGCTCGCTGGAGGAAACGCTGCGCCGGCTCGCCGATTACCTCGAACGCTCGCAGCAGCTGCGCGGCAGCATCATCAACTCGCTGATCTACCCGGCCTTCCTGCTGGTGGGCGTGCTGGGTTCGCTGGTGCTGCTGCTGGCCTACGTGGTGCCGCAGTTCGTGCCGATCTTCCAGGACATGCAGGTGCAGCTGCCGTGGATCACCGAGGTGGTGTTGGCGCTGGGCAACACCTTGCAGGCATGGTGGTGGCTGATCCTGCTGCTGATCGGCGGCGGCGTGTTCGTGTTGCGCGTGCGTCTGCGCGATCCGGCGACGCGGCTGGCCTGGGATGCACGCGTGCTGCGCCTGCGCGTGGCCGGCCCGCTGCTGCTCAAGGTGCAGACCGCGCGCATCGCCCGCACGCTGGGCACGCTGCTGAAGAACGGCGTGCCGCTGCTGGGCGCGCTGTCCATCGCGCGCCAGGTCACCGCCAACCGCGCGCTGGACGCGGCGCTGCTGCAGGCGCACGAGCAGGTGAAGGAAGGCTCCGGGCTCAGCCTTGCGCTGGGGCAGTCGAAGGTGTTCCCGCGCCTCGCGCTGCAGATGGTGCAGGTGGGCGAGGAGGCCGGCGAACTGGACGGCATGCTGCTCAAGGTGGCCGATACGTTCGAGCTGGAAAGCCGCCGTTCCATCGACCGCCTGCTCGCCGCGCTGGTGCCCGCGCTCACGGTGGTGATGACCGTGCTGGTGGGTTTCATCATGGCGGCGATCCTGCTGCCCTTGCTCAGCCTTACCAGCAACATCCAGTAGCGCGCGATTCCCGATTCCGACAACGATGCCACGAGGTCAGACCATGCAGCACAGACATATCCGTATTCGACACCGCGCGAGCGGTTTCACCCTGCTGGAAATGCTTGCGGTGATCGTGCTGATCGGCATCGTGGGCGCGGTGGTGGTGACCCAGGTCGGCAAGAACATGGACAAGGGCAAGTACGGCGCCGGCAAGGCGCAGCTCATCACCCTCAGCCAGAAGATTGAAAACTATGCGCTGGACAACGGCACGCCGCCGCAGCAGCTGGAAGACCTGGTGACCAAGCCGGCGAACGCGCCGAACTGGCAGGGGCCGTATGCGAAGGAATCCGAGCTGAAGGATCCGTGGGGCCATGCCTTCGGCTACAAGTATCCCGGCGATCACGGCAATTTCGACCTGATCTTCTACGGCCGCGACGGCAAGCCGGGCGGCGGCGGCTACGACAAGGACGTGGGCAACTGGCAGTAGGACCGATGTGCCTTGCCTCGCCACGCGTGACCCGGCTTCCCCCTGCGCAGGCGCGGGGGAAGCTTCCGCGCGCCCGCGGCTTCACGCTGCTGGAGATGCTGGTGGTGATCCTGCTGATCGGCATCGCGGCGGCGGCGGTAGCGGTGTCGGTGACGCAGGGGCTGGCCAGCGCGCGCATCAACGCGGCCAGCAGCGAGATCGCCGCCGCACTGCGCGCCACCAGGGCGCAGGCGATCGTGCTGGGCAAGGAACAGTATTTCGACGTGGACGTGCGCGCCGACACCTACAGCGACGCGAAGCGCAAGGATGTGCACCTGCCCAAGGGCCTTAAGCTCTCCATCACCAGCGCGCTGGAAGATCGCCCGGACCAGCATGTCGGGCGCATCCGCTTCTTTCCGGACGGCAGCTCCACCGGCGGCCACATCACCCTGCAGAGCGGCCGCCGCCAGTGGCGGATCAACGTGTCGTGGCTCACCGGGCAGGTCGCCGTGGTCGACCGGGTAGCGGCGCAATGAAACCTCAGCGCGGCTTCAGCCTGCTCGAAGTGATCGCCGCGATGCTGCTGCTGGCGATCGCCTTCGCCGCGCTGATGAAGGTGGCCAGCGGCGCGATCGTGCTGTCGCGCAACGCGGCGGCGCACGACGAGGCGGCGCTGTGGGCGCGCAGCCTGCTCGACAGCGCCTACGTGACGGAGCCGCTGCAGCCGGGCAGTCGCTCCGGCGATTTCGACCACCGCTACCGCTGGCAGTTGGACGTGGCGCCGTGGAATCCGCCCGGCCCGCGCCCGCAGGACGCCATGCTGCAGCTGTACCGGCTCGACCTCACCGTGCGCTGGGGCAGTCATGCGCACCCGCAGGTCGCGCATTTCAGCACTCTGCGCGTCGGCGGCCCGCAGGCCCCGGGCGGCAATGCGCCATGAAGGGACAGCGTGGTTTCACCCTGCTGGAAGTGCTGGGCGCGATGGCCTTGCTGGCGCTGTTGCTGGTGGGCGTGTATGCCGGCGTGCGCAGCGCGATCCATGGCGTGCGCTCGGGCAGCGCGGCGATCGAGCGGATCGACGAGATCGGTTCCGCGCAGCGTTTCCTGCGCCGCGAACTGGCCCAGGCGCTGGCACAGCCGATCGAGCGCGACGACCAGGGGCGGCCGGTCTATTTCAGCGGCAGCGATCATGAGATGCGCTATGTCGCGCCGCTGCCGGACTATCTCGGCAAGCTGGGCTCCCAGCTGCAGGTGCTGCGCCTGGTGAGCGACGGCAAGGGTGCGTCGCGGCTGGAGCTGAGCTTGGCGCTGCTGCCGCCGGACGGGCAGCCCCCGAAGCCGCTGGGCGAGCCGCAGGTGCTGCTCGACCACGTCAAGGCCGGCGGCTTCGGCTACCGCGGCCTCGATGCCCAGAACAAAGAGTTGCCGTGGGCCGACAGCTGGGCGGACGGCCAGCGCCTGCCGCAGCTCGTGCGCGTGCGGCTGCAGCTGCAGGGCGGCTACGACTGGCCGGAACTGGACGTGCCCTTGCGGGTCGACGCTTCGGCCGTGGTCGGCCGGGTCGGGCTGTTGCCGGGCAGCATGCCGTTCAATGGCGGTGCGCGGTGAAGCGGCGTGCAGGCCAGCGTGGCGTGGCCCTGCTGCTGGTGCTGTGGGCATGCACCCTGCTGGCGATCCTGCTGGGCGGCTATGCGGTGCTGGCGCGCACGGAAGCCTTGCAGACCCGTTACCAGTTCGCGCAGACGCGCGCCCACTACGCGGCGGAAGCGGGCGTGATGAGGGCGGTGTATGCGGTGCAGGATCCCGTCGTGACGCGGCGCTGGGCCGGCGATGGCCGCGTCTATCCGTTCCGCTTCGACGATGCCGCGGTCACCGTCACGGTCACCGACGAAGGCGGCAAGGTCGATCTCAACGCCGCCACGCCGGAGGTGCTGAAGGGCCTGTTCCACGCCGCGGGGTTGGACGAGGCCGCCGCCGGCAAGCTGGTGGTGAACGTGGTGGCGTGGCGGAGCTTTCCCGGCATCGGCACCGACGCTGCGCACGACAGCGCCGTCTATGCTGTGGCGGGTCGCGATTACGGCCCGCGCCACGGCCCCTTCGCCAGCCTGCAGGAGCTGCAGCTCGTGCTGGGCATGACACCGGCGCTGTACCAGCGCATCGAGCCGGACATCACGCTCTGGTCGGGCCTGGCCATTCCCGATCCGAATACCGCGCCGCCGTTGGTGCTGGCGGCGATTCCCGGACTCGACCTGCAGCAGTTGCAGGCGTTGAAGGCAGCGCGGGAGCGGAACAGCCGCGAGGCCGCACCGGCCATCGGTGGCGGGATTACGCATAGTATCCGTGCAGAGGCGGTACTGGCCGACGGCACGCGTGCGGTCATCCACGCCACAATACGTTTCCAGGTCGGGGGAATGGGAACGCAGCCGTACAAGGTTTTGCGCTGGCAGGAGGGAGACGGGGAATGAGTGCTGCAACGCAGTCGCTGCGGCCGCTGCTGGAAGGATGGCGCCGCGGCTGGCGGGCTTCGCCCTTGCCGGCGTTTTTTGCATGGTGGGGCGGCGAACTGGTTGCGCTGCTGCCGCGGCGCTGGCGTGCCGCGCTGGCCGAAGGCGCCGGTTGGCATCTGCTGCAGCAGATCGACGGCGACTGGCGGTTGCGCCGCGCGGGCCAGGCCGAGCCGCTGGCTCGCTGGAGCGACAGCCTCGATGCCGTGGCGCAGCAGGCCGCGCTGGCCGCTGCCTGGCAGGACACGGATCCCGAGGATCGCCGGCTGGCGCTGTTGCTGCCCGCCCACGCGGTGCTGCGCCGCGTGCTGCAGCTGCCGCTGGCCGCACGCGGCAAGCTGCACCAGGTGGCGGGCTACGAGATGGACCGGCAGACCCCGTTCAGCGCCGCGCAGGTGTATTACGCGGTGCGCGAGCTGGCGCAGCCGGCTGCGGCCGGCCGCTGCGCGGTGGAACTGCTGGTGGTGCGGCGCGATTCGCTCGATCCGCTGCTGGCCCGCCTCAGGGCGCTGGGCATCACGGTGGACGCGGTGGACCTGCCGCAGGACGCGGGCCGCCTCGGCGCCGATCTGCTGCCGCCGGAGCAGGCGTCGCATCGCACGCGGCCGCGGCTGCGCCTGAACCTCGCGCTGGCCGCGGCCTGCGTGCTGCTGGTCTTCCTGGCGCTGGGCAGCTGGCTGCACAACCGCGAGAGCGCGCTGGCGCAGATGCAGGCTCAGGTGGATGCGATGCACGGCGAAGCACAGCAGGTGGCCGGCCTGCGCAAGCAGCTGCAGGACGATACTGGCGCTGCCGGCTTCCTGGTGCGGCGCAAGGCGCAGCGCGCCACGGTACTCGGTGTGCTGCTCGACCTCACCAAGCGGCTGCCGCCCAGCGCGTGGCTGGAGCGCTTCAACATCGACGACAACGGCCAGATCGGCTTCCAGGGCCAGAGTCCGCAGGCGGCCAAGCTGCTCGACCTGTTCAAGGGTTCGCCGCTGATCGACAACGTGAACTTCCAGGGCAGCATCCAGTCCGACCCGTCCACCGGCAAGGAGCGTTTCTACATGGTGGCGCAGTTGCACAAGCCGGCACCGGAGCATGCCGGCGCCAGCCAGCCGGCCGCCAGCGGGAGCGCGCCATGAACAGGCTCTTGAAACTCACCCCGCGCGACAGCCGCATCGCGGCGGTCGGCCTGCTGCTGCTGGCGCTGCTGCTGGCCTACTTCCTGCTGCTGCACTGGTGGTTCGTGGCGCCGTTACGCAGCATCGCCGCGCAGATGGACGACTTGCGCGACACCCAGAGCCGCTACGCCGCGGCGATCGCCGAGAAGCCGTTGCTGGAGCGGCGCATCGCCGCGCTGGGTGCCGGCCGCGCCGCCAGCAACGCGTTCCTGCCCGAGGGCGATCCGAACACCGCCACCGCCGACCTGATGCAGCGCGTGGTGGACGCGGTGAGCGCCCACACCGAGGGCGGCAGCTGCACGGTGACGCAGAAGATGCCGGTGCCCAACCAATCGGCGGTGTCGGGCGAGCCGTATCGCAAGGCGGCGGTGAGCATCAACCTGAGCTGCGACATCGAGCCGCTGGTGGGCGTGCTGCAGTCGCTGGAGCAGGGCACGCCCTACCTGTTCGTGGACAACCTCAACGTCTACCGTAATCCGGTGGCGGCGCAGCAGGCCAACCGGCCGTCGCTGGAAGTGCAGTTCGCCCTGTCCGGCTACCTGCGCCCTGCGAATGCCGCCCCCGCCACGGCGGCATCGATGCCTGCGCCCGGCGAAGCGCCGGACGCGCCGGGAGCAACGCCATGAACGCCGCCAGCCAACGCCGGCTGACTCCGGTCCTGGTGATCGTCGCGCTGCTGCTGGGCGTGTTGTGGCTGTCGCTGCTGGCCGGATTCGGCCGCGGCGTGCACTGGAATGCGCCGCGCGCCGCAACTCTTCCGCCCTCGGACGGTACACACGCCGGCCTGCCGAAGCCGCTGCCGCTGGCGGAGTTTGCGCCGGTGTGGCAGCAGTCGCTGTTCAGCCCCGACCGCAAGCCCGAGGCGCACGCCGCCAACGGCGGCAGCAGCCTCGGCGACCTGGCGCTGACCGGCATCATCCTCACGCCGCAGCTGCACATGGCGCTGCTGCACGACAAGAACGGCAACAAGGAACTGCGCCTGCGCGAGGGGCAGTCGTTGCCCGATGGCAGCCTGAGCCTGATCGAGGTGAAGCCGCGTTCGGTGATCCTCGATTCGTCGCAGGGGCGCACCGAATTGAAGCTGCCCGCCGGCGCGCCGATCGATGCCGCGAAAGCGGCGCCGGCACCTGCCGCGCAGCCTGCGGAACCGCCGCAGGGCAATGCCGCCCCCGGCGCCGACAGCGTGCAGCGGGTGAGCTCGCTGAGCCAGGGCGTACCGCACCCGGCGGCGGCGCCTCAGTACAGTCCGCAGCAACTCGACCGCCTGCGCAAGCTCAAGGCCGCGATCCTGCAACGCCGCGCCGCCGGCCAGGCCGCGAACCACGAAGGAGTTCACTGATCCATGTCCCACCAGCACACCTCCGCGCGTTCGCGGCTGCAAGTCCGCCTTCGATCCGGCCTGCCGCGCGTGGCTGCGCTGGCGGCGCTGACCCTGCTGGCCGGTTGCGCCAGCATGCCGCCGCAACCCGACGATGCCTCGCTGCAGCGCGAAGCGATGGCCGGCACCCACGCACCGGTGCCGGCGCCGCTGCCGCTCAACAACGGCCAGACCACCACCACAAATGCAGCGGTGCTGCCGCAGATCAGCCGCGGCAGCGGCCAGTTCGTGCGGCCCACGGCGCTGGCCACGCCGCGTCCGACGGCGTCCGGGGCGAACGGCGTCACCTTCAACTTCGAGAACCAGCCGGTGCAGGCGGTGGTGAAGGCGATCCTGGGCGACCTGCTGAAGAAGAACTACACCATCGTGCCCGGCGTGCAGGGCAATATCTCCTTCTCCACTTCCGAACCGGTGGACGCCGGCCAGGCGCTGCCGATCCTGGAGACCCTGCTGTCGTGGACCAACAACGCGCTGGTCGAGCGCGGCGGCAGCTACGTGGTGCTGCCGGCGAAGGAGGCGGTGGGCGGCAACCTGGTGCCC
>Ga0187815_10001016_pt1 | contig 13343 bp, 7 predicted proteins | sample NC_S_5_FD_132962 | JGI IMG/M metagenome (GOLD analysis project Ga0187815, IMG submission 132962) | Wetland sediment microbial communities from Neuse River Estuary, North Carolina, USA - ASW-S_5 | ecosystem: Environmental > Aquatic > Freshwater > Wetlands > Sediment | place: USA: North Carolina...
ACGCCGTCAGCGAACAGCGCGCCGTACAAAATCCTGAAATTCGCGACCGGCGAGCCAGCCACAACGATGATCGACTTCGTCCTGCCGAACCAGCGCTTCGAGCAAATCCGCGCCGGCCGTTACTGGCTCTCGAGCCGCACCACCGTCACGCCGATTCGTCGCGATCTTTGCCTGCTTGATTTCGTCGCCGCGTGGAACATACTGACGTGGTTTCCCATCGTTTCGTTCATCATTCACGTGCTCGGGCCGCGCTTCATTCGGCAGGACACGGAAGTCATCAAGAAGCAAGCCCTGGGGCTGCAATATGGCGATCGAATGATGCTCGTGGATGACGCGGACCGCCAGGCCCGCTGGTATTTCGATCTAAAATCGGCTTACCTCGAATCGCAACGCACGGGGGCTCCCCTGCGCCATCCCATGTCCGGGCCTGTCACCCTCCATTGGCGCTCCTGAGCCCGGGCCGCGGCCAAAGTTCTAAGCGATGCATTTGGAGTCGCTTACTTGGAAACCAGAATCCATTCGTGGGGGTCACAAAAAGTGCGTGACAAGAGTGTCGTCACATGTATATACATATAGTGTGAGCGCACAACGAACATCGGCCGAACCCCGAAGGTCACTACCTCTTTTGCCTTGCGCCTGCGCTAACCTGCGCCGCGCGGCAAGAGCAGTCACGCGACTCTATAACCACGAGCTTCGATCCGAGCGGATTGAGGTCACCCAATTCACGCTGCTGATGGCCCTGGATTACGCCGGCGAAATATCGCAGGGGAAACTGGGCAAGTTGTTGGCGCTCGATTCCACGACCTTAACGCGGATGCTCGTGTTGCTGAAGAAGCGCGGCTGGATTCAGGAGAAAGAAGGCGAGGACAGGCGGTTTCGGATGATTCAGTTGACCGCGGCTGGGCGGGCCAAGTTGCAGGAGTCGCTGCCGCATTGGAAGCGAGCACAGGATCGCATGCAAAAGGCAATTGGTGAGGAGACTATGGATCAATTGAAAGGGTTGTTGGCGCAGGTAACGGCGATCTCAGCGGAGTCCTGATTTTTTTGCCCATATAGATGCATATACATCTACGGAGAGGAGAGAAAAAGTACAATGGCGCAACTGGCGGAACATCCCACGGTAAAGCAAGTACAAGCGAAAGAAACGACAGGCAACGGGAGCGCCCGGCCCCAAACCCTGGATAGCGACTGGCTCCGGCAGGTGTGCGTCGAAGCGGGCGCGGATGACGTAGGGTTTGTCGCAATAGATCGCCCGGAGATCGCCGACCAAAAGGGTGACATCCTTTGGCTGCTCCCCAAAACACGAACGCTCGTCAGTTTCGCCGTTCGCATGAACCGCGAGAACATCCGCACTCCCGCGCGTTCCATCGCCAATCTGGAATTCCATCACACCACGGACGAAACCAACGAGATCGCACGAGAGATCGTAGCGGCTCTGGAACGAATAGGCGTCCGCGCCATCAACGGCGGCGCCGCTGGCTTTCCAATGGAAGCGGATCGCTGGGGATCGAAGATGTGGATTATTTCTCACAAGCCGGTCGCCGTCGCCGCTGGGCTGGGACGGATGGGAATTCATCGCAACGTGATTCATCCGAAGTTCGGTAACTTCATCCTGCTGGGAACTGTTCTGATGGATGGGGAGGTGAGCGAATACTCGCATCCTATCGATTACAACCCTTGCCTCGAATGCAAGCTGTGCGTCGCGGCGTGCCCTACGGGGGCAATCGGCAGCGATGGCAGCTTCGACTTTTCCGCCTGCTACACGCACAATTACCGCGAGTTCATGGGCGGATTCAACGATTGGGTCGAGAAGATCGCGGATAGCACAAGCGCCCACGATTACCGAAAGAAGATCTCAGGTGCGGAAACCGTGTCCATGTGGCAAAGCCTTTCGTTTGGTGCGAACTACAAAGCTGCTTATTGCCTGTCGGTCTGCCCCGCCGGCGAGGAAGTGATTGCGCCGTTTCTGACCGACCGGAAGGAATTCCTTAAAGACGTTGTGAAACCGCTGCAGGACAAGGTGGAGACCGTTTACGTGGTTCCGGGCTCCGATGCCGAGGATTACGTGCCGCGCCGCTTCCCGCACAAGAAAACGAAGCGAGTGTCGAACGGCCTTGCCGGGCAAGGGACGATTCGCGCGTTCCTGCGCGGGCTGAGCTTCGTTTTTCAGCGCGGCAAATCGGAAGGGCTGAACGCCACGTATCACTTCACGTTTACTGGACAGGAGAACGTGAAGGCCACTGTCGTGATTCGCGACAAGACGCTGCATGTATCCGAGGGCCACACCGGCGCGCCCGATTTCCGGCTGACCGCAGACAGCCAAACTTGGCTGCGCTTCCTGCGCAAAGAAGCGAATCTCGTATGGGCTTTGCTGAGGCGGAAAATTCGGATCCACGGCTCGCCCCGGCTCTTGCTGGCTTTCGCCCGCTGCTTTCCTTCGTGAAGAAGAGGGAAAACAAAGTCGCCTGCTCTAGCGCAGCTTTCCCAGGTCGAATGTCGTCTCGATCTCTTGCCCGTCCGGCGTGAGCACTTTAATTGTTGTAAAGCTGGCTTCGATCTTTTCGGGATTGTATTCGGCTTCGATCCTCGCGCCGGTCACAATGGGGGTCTCTCCCATATCTCCGGGGTAGCCAAAAAGCGGCCCTCCACGAACGCGCTCGGCGGGAACCTCTTTCTTTCCGAGCAGCAAGTGCACCTTGAAATCGTTCCAGAAGTCCGGCACCCACTGATAGAACTCTTCGGTGGGCTCCGGAACGGGTGAATAAGTGGGCGTGAGCGCGATATCCACACGCACCCGAATGCTCAGAGCTTTGTGCTGGAACTCCTCTACCGCATCCGGCGCATTGTAATTCGCAGTCGCTTGCGCGTGCCGAACCACTTGGGTGAAAGGCGTCTCGATGCCAATTTCCTGCACATACGGTCCGCTCTTCGGAGCCTTGAACTGATGGGCGTACTGCCCGAGAAAATCCGCGGTCTGCTCATCATTACGATTGCCGATGAAATACGCGTCGCGGATCGCCGTCGAGCTAAGCGGAAAATTAAGGGCCAGCGCCGGAACCGCAATCCCGGCGATTACCACGAGAGCCACTATCGTTGAGAGGAGCTTTCGGCTGGGTACCATAAGCGCCTCCTTTCTGGAACACCTACTCGAAGTGCGGAGGGCTCTTCTTTGCCTTCATTCTATTCGACGCGAAAAACACGAGTCAGGTTAACACTAGTTTATTTTTACGACGCTACTTAGAAACGGGTAGTGCTCCGCTGCGCCCATGAAGAAGAGCATGGGAAACGACAGCCAAAATCCGACGCGGGAGGCGATAAACGACCAGCGCGCCATCCGTTCGGCTTCCGCCGGCATGGCTGCCCCTTGTTCGACGCTCGCGCGCGTCCACGCAATCAGCCGTTTTTGCACACGCCACACGACTCCCCATGTATTCAGCAGCATCAGCAAACCGAGCCCGCCGCCGACGCTGATGGCCAGATGGCTGTTCGAAGACTGCTCGCTCGCGTTCAGCGCCAGCACCACCCACGATGCAGCGATCACGATGATCGCAATGGCGATGATTCGCACCCACGAATTGCCGATGATCCCTTTGCTCGGCAGTTGAAACGGGTAAATGAGACCGTATGCAATCACCCACACAAGCAGCCACCAGCCGAACCACTCGAGCGCCAGCGAGCTTTTTCCCGCATTGCGCGCGTCGGCGGAAAGAAGAATGAAGTAATACCGCATCCCCATCAGCACCGTGACCGCTGCCGACCATCGGAACCACCACATCGCGCGCGTCATCAGCACGAGAAAGACTTTGCCTCGAATGGGCGCTTCGAGCTGCTTCATGGTCGGAAATCCGACCAGATTGAAAAAATAGAGTAGGCCAATCCAGATGATTCCCGAGACAAAATGAATCCAGCGCAGAACGATTTCTTCGTTTGGCGCCGCTCCTCGCGGAAAACTGAAGTGCGGTTGGAACAGCAACAACTTGACAGCAGCGTGGATGAGCATGTGCATTCGATTCTCCTCTGTGATTCTGTTCCGCAAGTCGGCGGTTCGAACAACTTAATTGCTGGCGTCAAGCCGCTCGAGTGCCCAGCGTGCATGTTCCGCAATCAGCGCGTCGCCCGACGACGCAAGGCGTTCTAGCGTCGCAATCACTCGTGGCCGCGCAGGGGCGTCTCGAGGCAAACGCGAGTTTCCCAGCGCGACGCACGCGTTTCTCACCAGCCCGCGCCACTTGGCCCGTTTCACCGCGCTGCGACGGAACACCTCACTGAATTCGCCCCGCGACAGGCTCGCCAGCCATTCCAGTTCCGGCGCAAGCAGCGATCTTGGAGGTTCGCCATTCGCTTCGCGCGTTCTAAAATCCCTCGCCATCGTCACTGGCGCTTTGCGGTTCCACGGGCAAACATCCTGGCAAATATCGCAGCCGAATACCGCATCGCCCATTTTTGCGCGCAGCTCGCGGGGGATGGCATCCCGGAGTTCGATCGTCAAGTAGGAAATGCACTGGCGCGCGTCGAGCACGTACGGAGCGGCGAATGCCTCCGTGGGGCATGCGTCCAGGCACAACGTACAATTGCCGCACACATCAGCCGGCGGCATTTCGCCCGCGGCCAGCGTTGGAGCAAGCTCCAGCGTCGTGAGGATGATGCCGAGAAACAGCCACGAGCCCATCCCTTCGTTGATGAGACACGTGTTCTTCGCCAGCCAGCCGAGCCCCGCATACTTTGCTGCGACGCGCTCGACGACCGGTCCTGTGTCGACGTACGCCCGCGCCTCAAAGGGCTCCTCGAATTGCGCGTGCATGGCAGCCATTAGAGTTTCGAGCTTATCTCGCAGCACTTCGTGATAGTCGTTGCCCCACGCGTAACGCGAAATCCAGCCGCGCGGCAATGCATCGGCACTTGCTGCGCCGGCCTCCGTCGAATATGGCTCGGCCGAATTGTAATTCAGCGCCACAACGATGACACTGCGCGCTCCTTCCATGACAAGCCGCGGATCTGCTCTCCGAGGATCGTGCAGATATTTCATCTCGCCCGCATATCCTCGCGCGACCCACTGCGCAAAATGCTCGTGAAGCTCTGGCGATCCTGCGAGCGTCTCCGGTTGCGTCACCCCGCACAAATCGAAGCCAGCGATTCGCGCGCGGTCGCAGACCCATCGCGTTCGCTCCTCCAAGTTCATCGCTTCATATTCTCTCACTCCTCTGGATGCGCGGGCTGCGCCGCCGCGCCGCCTCGCACTATTGGCCCACCGCCGATCGGCTGATACAATCTCCGCCATGGCTGACTGGCGGCAGATTCAAGCCCGCATCCGCAAGGCCAAGACCAGCGTCAATCCGTCCGCGAAATTGTCGGAGCTATACCAACGCACGCGCGACGCGATGGTCGCGTGGGAACTCGGCACGTTCGAAGAAAAAAACGGACGCACCGACGAAGCCGCAAAGTGGTATGCCACTGCTGCTCAGCGCTTTCGCCGCGCCGAGTGGAAGAAGAAGGCACAAGAAGCGCTGGTGCGTCTTGGCGTCGAGATTCCCGCCGCGCCTGCTAGAACGCCTCCCGAGCCTGACTCGCCAGCCCCTGCCGGTTCAGTCGAATCAACCGAACAATCTCCCGGCGATTTTCCAGTGGAAGGTTCGGCGCAGCCTCCCGAAGAATTTCACGAGCCGCAACCGCCCCTCGCCGTTGGCGAAATTCCCGAAGAAGAGTCCTCTGCCGGTGAACCTGCTGCTGAGGCGCAGCCCCAGGCGTCCCCAGCCTCAGCGACCGACGGCCGCAAGAAGCGGCGTCGCGGCCGGCGTGGCGGACGTGGTCGTCACCGCAAGGACGCCGGGGGTCCATCTCTACCTTCGCGTGCTTTCGCCGGCTCCGCCGCCGCTCCTGATGCTCGGACGCAGCCGCTGCAAGCGCCGCCATCGAAGCTGCGCACGGTAGATGAATCAGTCGCCTATCCAGTTTCCTCCGAGTCCGAAGAAGAGCAGCCGCACGCCCGACGTGAGGTCGAGGAGCCGCTGGAGCCCGAACGTGCCGCGCCGGGCCGCGTTGTTCGCCCCGAGCAGCCCGCGCCCCAACTTCCGTCCGAACGCACCGTCCACGGCCGCGCCGGCGAGCCCGCCCTCGCCTCGCGCATGGCTCAACTCGAATCCATGCTGCGCCGGCTTCTCGGGAGCCGTTTGCATCGCCTCGACGAACTCGACGAAGCTCCCGCGGGCCCAGGCGTTTTTTTGCTTTCCGATTCCGACCAGGTCACTTCGTATTACATCGAGGCTTGCCAGACTCTTCGCATCGGCCTCGGAAATCTCACGCGCAGCGGTCGCGGCGGCAAGACCCACCACACGGGCGGCCGTACTTACTCCGAAGTCGACCTCAAAGGGAAATTCGCCGACCACCTCGGCATCAATCAGTCCAAAGTTTCGCAGTACATGAAGGACCATTGCGTCGTCCGCTGGATTCAACTCGACGAGGAAGCTCCCCATCTCGCGCACTTCGCCATCGGCGTCCTCCGCACGCCGCTCAACCTCGACTGATCCAAGCGCTTTCTCAAACGTGTCGTCCCGAGCGGAGTCCCGGGTTTTCGTTTTTCCCACGCGCAGCGTGGGCGCGGGACGTAGCCGAGGGATCTCTCTTCGCCCCCGCTGATTCGGCGGAGCTTGAGCTTCGACTCTGAGCTTTTTCAGGTTTAAATTTAAAACGTAGCGCCGCACTTCAGCGCGGCGCGCCGCCCGCCGATCGCATCCCAGTCAAAAAAAAAAGGGCGCCCAACCTTTCGGTCAAGCGCCCTCACTAGGTTGGATCCCCAGTTCAGAACGTCAAGTGCAGCGCCATCTGAATGAACCTCGGGCTCCCCAAAGTGTGCTGGATTAGCCCAAGGCTGCCTCCCGGTGGGCACGCGTACGCACCAGTGGCCGGAACACATGGCGCGTAGAAAGTATCGGCCCCGGGACCATAAGTGGGCGGATTATTGAAGTCAGGGTTGAACTCCACGTTGTTATTGGGCGTGTCGAAGCTCGGATGGTTGAAGATGTTAAAGAACTGAGCGTCGAAACGCAGCGCGAAGCGTTCATTGATCTTGAAGTTCTTGAAAACTCCCACGTCGAAGCGTGCCTGGAACGGCCCCCGGAACATGTTGCGGCCGTTCGACGAGTACCCATTTTCGTAAACGTCGCAAACACCCGAGGAATCGCAGGGAGGAACGGGACCGTTAACGCTCGGGGCAATGATGGATGTGGGCCCAAAGGCCGCGGCGTTGAGAACTGGCTGATTCGCGTTGATGCCGGTCGTTCCCTGCAGGTTCGGGTTAGTTGAACTTGAGCCGAGTCCTCCGATCGGCACAATGGGGTTCGTGATCAAGTCATTGCCCCCTCCCCAGAAGATGCTCGCCACTCCACCGGAGAAATCGATCACGCTATATGGCTGGCCGCTTTCCGCAACGGTAATCCCATTGAATCCCCATCCATTCACGACTTTGTCTAGCACGCCTGTAGCGCGAGAGATGTTCGGGATCTGATATACGTAGCTAACGGTCAACACGTGTGTGCGGTCAAAGTCGGAATTGCCATACGCCGTTGACGGATGTAGCGGGTCATTCCCGTTGTAGAAGAGCCCCAGACCGCTCCCTTCATCAAGCGCGTGTGACCACGTGTAAGAGCCGTTGATTTGCAGGCCGCGGCTGAGCCTCTTGTTGACCGAGACCTGCAGCGCGTTGTAATGCGAAACGCCTATGGCCTCGTTCCAATCCGAATTCGGATCGTACCCGATGTACGGCACGCGGAGAGCAGCGTTGCCGGTGCCATAGCCACCCACCAGCGTGCTGATCGGTTCGTTCGAGCTGACATTGTAACCATAGGAGTAATCCTGCTCGTTCGCACCGCCCTTAAGTGCTGGGTTCGCGGGCGTGGCGAGTCCAGCCTGGTTGAACGGAATGGGCACAACCTGGTGAACCCCATGGTTCCCAACGTAAGCGACATCCAGTACCAACGTGTTATACGGTTGCCACTGCACGTCCAGCGTCCAATTCTCGGAGTAGGGCAGCTTGTTCCACGGCGCATAGCCTCCAAAATAGAGAGCGCCGCAATTGAACTGACCCGTGTTGTCGCAGTAGGTTGTCGTATTGTTGATGAGCTGATTGGCGTTCGGAATTAGCTGTGCCACGCCACCTAGATTCGTGGGTAGCGCGGGCAGCGGGCCTGGGCCGAACGGTTCAGCAAACGGGGCGCCTTTCAGTTCATAGAAAGGTACAACGAAGGGTTCTTCGACCGTCACTCCGAAGGGCCCGCTGATTCCGCCGCCCGCCGAAGGCGACAACTCGGTGAAGAACTCCCCGCGGTCGTAGTACATCCCGAATCCGGTGCGCACAACCAGGTTTTTCGCGAATGATGGGCTATAAACAATCCCGATGCGCGGAGCGAAGCCCCATTGTCGCCCGGTCATCGTCGCGGCGCTCACCCCTTTAGTGCCGAGGGTGGGGTTGTTCCCTGCCACAACGAGGCCAATATTCGTGATCGTGTCGCTGGCCACGTCATACGAATAGTCCTGCGGATAGAAGTTGGTCAGCATCCCGTGGATTTCCGAAAGTGGGCCATCCCAGTCCCAGCGCAGGCCGATGTCCAGGGACAAATTTGACGCGATCTTAAAATCGTCCTGCACAAAAGCGCCTGCCTGGTTCGTGCGGTAATACCGGTTACTCGCTCCATTCAGCACTTCGGAGGGTTCCACGCTGCCGCCGCAGAAGTGCGTAGGGCCGCACACCGCGCCTGTTAGGAACGTTTCGAAGTTCTTGAAAGTGATGCGTGCAACATCATTATTCTTATTGATGACGTTGAGCTGGTTACGCACCCAGTTAAACCCAGTCGAGACTGTGTGTCGCCCATGAACCCAGTTCAGGCTCGTTTCTCCTTCAAACTGGTTCTGGAACACGCCGGCATTAGCGAAATTCGTTTCTGGCCCAATACTGAGCGCGTTGAAATTCGAATCCATGTTGTGGATGTTAATACTCGGGAACTTCGTGCTTCCGTTGGGCAACGTGAGGCTAATATCGGAAGGGTTGAAATCCTGCGCCGTTCCTGCGTAAGCGATTTCGCGGATGAACCCGAACCGCTGCTCCCAAGTTAAGTTGGGCGTAAGCACGCTCGTGTTAACGAGCGAAAACACCTGGCTGCCCGCTTGCAACGTGGTTGGGAATCCGAGCAGCGACGCATTGTCCGGACTGGCACTGAAAGGGGTGCTCGTGGGGTCGCGCTGGAAATAGTATTTCCCGGCCAGACGATCCTTGCTGCTGAAGTTGTAGTCCACGTTGCCATTGACTTGATCGGCCGTGATTCGGGCAGGGGGGCCAGCCACAACCGCGCTGTAGCCTGCCGCCTTCTCGGCTTTGGGGTCCGTCACCGTCGGGGTCGGCACCACGTACTGGCCGTTGGGCAGCTTCAGGTTCATGATCGCCAGAGCCGTGGGATCAATGTCGGCTGCGGTCAAGCTTGAGCCAAATGTGGCGTTCGCCGCGGTCGCTAGCCCCGCGGCGGTCCGATCATCGGTTAGCGTCACGGGCACAGGGACCTGCTGCGAGCCTGCGAACGAATCGCTTACCCTTATGCCTTGGTAGGAACCGAAGAAGAACAGCTTGTCGTGCTTGATGGGTCCGCCCAGCATTCCTCCGAAAGTGTTCCTCTTCAGCGGCAGCCGCGGTTCGTTGTTCTGATTTCGGAAGTACTCGTTCGCATCCCAAGCATCCGTTTGGTGGTACTCGTATGCTTGGCCGTGGAATTCATTGGTGCCGGACTTCGTCGTCAATTCAATGTGCGCGCCGGCGTTTGCTCCCTGCGAGGCGTCATACATCGACGTATTGACTTGCATTTCCTGGATCGTCTCCTGGGGTGGAGATGGCAGACCTTCGCCAATAGCTCCATATACAGACGTATTTGTCTGGATATCGCCGGCGGCCAGAAAACTTTCGCCCGTATTCAGTATGACCCGGTTAGCAGAGAGCGAGCTGGAGGACTTGCCGTTAAACACGTTCGTTGCGTTCACGCCATTGAACTCGAAACTGTTGCTCGTATCTCGCTGTCCGTTTGCCCAAATACTCTGATTGCCCATGCCCGCTGCAGTTCCCGAGCCGGAAAGCAGGTCGGCACTCACTCCAGGGGCGAGAATGGCCAATTGCGTAAAACTTCCAGTGCCCAACGGCACGTTCTGAATGACTTCCGTACCCAGCGTGTAGCCGTTTGTCGTGTCCGTCTGGTTCAGCAGCGGCGTCGCATTCACTTCCACCGTTGACGTCACCACGCCTGGCGACAGCCTCGCGTTCACCGTGGTCGTGCGGTTCCCTTGCACCAGAATCTGGGAGTAAACTTGCTTTTGAAAGCCTTCCTTCGTGAACGTCACCTCATACGTCCCGATCGGCAAGTCCACAACGCTGAATGACCCATCGTCCTTTGTCTGGGCATCGATGACCAGGTTTGTACCCACGTTGCGAATCTTCACTGCGACGTTCTGCACTACCGCGCCGCTCGCGTCGGTCACTGTGCCATTGATTGCGCCCAAGGTCTGCTGGGCATGCGCTGAAAGGCCAATAAAACTGAAGGCGAACAGCCCAAGAAAGACGAACACTGCTAACTTAAGCTTTGCGGACACTCCACACCCCCTCCATAAAAGTAGAACTGAGCCAATCTGACCGTGGCTTCTACTCCCACTTGGGACATTGGTCAAGATCTCCCTGTGGATTTCCAGTTCATAACCCGGACTCGGCTTCCCACCATACAGTGTTGCCCGAGGCTTCCGAACCAGCGATTTTGCCGGTCTGGGGGACACCGATACGCCGTAAATTCATCAACTTACCGGATTTCGATGCGGGTGCTCGCCTCGGTCCCGACACACCTGAGATCGCCCTAACGCGCTGTTGTATTGGACTTCCGTGAATGCAAGAAGAACGGAGTTTGACGGCTTGGTGAATCTCGCAGCCATTTCGCCCTTCCTTCGTGATTGGTGCATAACTGTGGCACTCTGGTCCACCGGCGCGTCCCAAACCGGCTCCTGGCCCTCCTCATGCCGCCTAATCCCGCCTCCCCATTGGCTGCATGGAGGCGCCGTTCAACCCCTAAATCCAGCCTTTCGATGTGGATACGTAGACGTTCCGTCGCGGTGGCGTCAAACTCTAGTTCCGCAACGAGTGGTAGTTATTCGTTCACCCGTTGGGGTCAAGCTCTCGGGGGAAACCAATCAGGCTCAGCGCTCGCGTTCGAACAGGAGAGGTGCACGTATATGCCAGTTACGCTTCGTAATCGCCTTTGGAAATCATTCGACTGGGCGCTCTGCAAGACCGCGGACACGACGTTCGGCACGATCCAGTTCTTCAACAAGCATAATCCAAACCCTTCCATTACGCCGAAATGGTCCGATAAGCCCCTCTTGAAGTCCTGGGAAAAATCGAAGCCGACACTGGGCTGGCCGCGCACCACCGATTCTCTTTGCCCCGACTGCGTCAAAGAAGCGCGGCAGGCGATTCTGGACGGCAAAAAGGATTGGACCGATCTTGTCCACGAAAAAGTGGGCGAGATCAAGGCGCAGATCATCGAGCGCGACGGGCAGGTGTGGATGGTGAAGGAATGTCCCATCCACGGCAAATATGAAGATTTGATGGCCGCAGATTCGAAGTTCCTCGAATGGATCGAGAAGAATTTCCCTGGCCGCGACATCCCCGCGCACAGTGACGAAGACCTCCACCGCCACGGCTCGAGCACTGTCCGCCACGGCCGCGGCGCCGTGCTCACCGTCGACCTCACCAATCGCTGCAACATGATGTGCGACCCCTGTTTCATGGACGCGAACCAGGTCGGCTACGTCCACGAACTGAGCTGGGAAGAGATCCAGGAAATCCTCGATAACGCACTGAAAATCAAGCCGCGCCGTCAAATGTCGGTGCAGTTCTCGGGCGGCGAGCCCACCATGCACCCGAGATTCGTCGACGCGGTCGCGTACGCGCGAAAGATCGGCTATAACAGCGTGCAAGCCGCCACCAACGGCATCGAGTTCGCCAAGAGCAAGGACTTCTGCAGGAAAGTCTTCGAAGCCGGCATGCGCTACGCCTATCTGCAGTTCGACGGCATCGGCAACGACGCGAACAGCCATCGCCAGGTGGGCAACCTGTTCGACGTCAAGCTGCGGGCCATCGAGAACATGCACGAGGCGGGCATGGAGATCGTGCTGGTCACTACGATCGTCAACAACGTGAACAACGATCAGGTCGGTCCCATCGTGAAATTCGCGATGGAAAACCCGAAGAAGATCGCGTTCGTGTCGTTCCAGCCCGTTTCGTTTACGGGCCGCGACGAGGACATCACGCCCGAGCGCCGCATGCGCCAGCGTTACACGCTTTCGCACCTCGCCAAGGACGTCAGCGCGCAAGTGGGCAAGATTGAACCCACGCGCGACTGGTTCCCGCTATCCTTTATCTCGCCTTTCGCTGGATTCGCTGACATGATTCACGGTCCGGAGGCGCAGTGGGGCGCGCTCTCTTGCGGCTGCCACCCCAATTGCGGCGTGGGCACGGCCATGATGGTGCACAAGGAAACCAAGGAGTGGGCGCCCATTTCGCGTTTCCTGAACGCACCTCGGCTGGTGAACGACGTTCACGCCATCACCGATGCGGCTCGCGGCAAAAGGTTTTCAACGTTCATGATGATCCTGGCCATGCTGCGCAACTACGACCCGTGGCAAGCCCCGCCCAGCCTGCGCCTCAAGGACCTCCTGAAGAAATTTGACAAGACCTGGGCCGTCTCCAAGGGTTCGGACTCGAAGTATGGCCGCACCAACCCGAACCGTACCTACGAAGACGCCATGAAGCGCCGCGCCGAAGATCCGTGGAACATGTTATTCATAGCCGGTATGTGGTTCCAGGATCTGTTCAACTACGACTTCCGCCGCACCGAAATGTGCATCATCCCCTACGCTACGCAGCAGGGTGAGATTTCGTTCTGCGCGTATAACACGGGCATCGGCTGGCGAAAGATTATCGAGAACATGTACAAGAACGCGACGGTCGCGCAGTGGTACAAAACGCACGGCAAGCATGAAATCTACGCAAAAGGCAAGAGCGTTAATCTCGAAAGCTACGAGCACTCGCTCAGGATCGACGCCGAAGACGCCGCGCGCGTGCGCCACCTCGAGCACGACATTCCGCTGACCGCCGCCGAGGAAGATCGCATGCGCCGGAAGCAGGCCCTCGAGGAAGCGGCCAAGGTTCGCACGATCTACGAAGAACTGGTCCTCAAGCGGCCGCAGGAAAGTGTCATTCAGATTGGCTCCGTCGACCAGATCAAGATGGCCGTCCCTGGCGCGCCGGTGAAGCCAGTGCAAAT
>Ga0187815_10001017_pt1 | contig 13341 bp, 9 predicted proteins | sample NC_S_5_FD_132962 | JGI IMG/M metagenome (GOLD analysis project Ga0187815, IMG submission 132962) | Wetland sediment microbial communities from Neuse River Estuary, North Carolina, USA - ASW-S_5 | ecosystem: Environmental > Aquatic > Freshwater > Wetlands > Sediment | place: USA: North Carolina...
CGCAAGGAAAACGAGCTGACTGAAGTCTTTCAGCAATGCCACTTGCTCCTTTTCGGCCACCTCTGGCACGGCTCCCACCAGAAGCACGCCTTCGCCCTGGCCTATAAGCTGGCCGCCCGGCTCCCCCTCGATTTGAAGCAGCGCCAAACCATCTTGGAGAGGCGAAACGAGAGCGAGCGCCGCGAATTCCTGCTGCAATATACGAACGAACTCCTCCCCAAACTCGCTGAGCGCCAAGTCGCCCGCCAGTGCGCCGCAGCCAACGGCCACGGCATCCACTAGAACCGCCGCAGTCCTGCGCTCCACTCGGCCGCGTAACCGCCTGCCCGAAAATGGTGCAATTTTGTGCTTCTCTTTCAAATTAGGTTCGCGTGCGCCGTTCCACTATAATGAGCTTGTGCGGCTCTTCAACCGGGTTGAGCCGCCTGCCTTTTCGTCCTGTTCGATGTGCGGTTTTGGGGGACCTGTATCTATGTCGCAACCACAAACTTTGGGGGAACTCCGGCGCAGCGAATGGCCGGAGGAAAGAATCGCAGAACGCACCGTTCGTCAGGAGATGCGTGAGAACCTGCTTTGCAAGATGGAAAGGGGCGAAGCGCTGTTCCCCGGAGTGCATGGCTACGACGATACAGTCATTCCTCAGATCATCAACGCCATTCTGTCGCGGCATCACTTCATCCTGCTCGGGCTTCGCGGTCAGGCCAAGTCGCGCATCCTCCGCGCGCTCGTCGGATTCATGGACCCGCAAATCCCGGTGATTGCGGGCTGCGAGATTAACGACAATCCTTATGATCCTCTTTGCCGCGCATGCCGTGATCGCATTGCCGCTGAAGGCGACGGCACGCCCATCGCCTGGCTCAAACGCGACCATCGCTACGTCGAAAAACTGGCCACGCCCGACGTCACTATCGCCGACATGATCGGCGACGTCGATCCCATTAAGGCCGCGCGCGGCGGACGAAATCTCTCCGATGAGCTGACCATCCATTACGGACTGCTCCCCCGCGCCAATCGTGGCATCTTCGCCATCAACGAATTGCCCGACCTCGCCGGCAAAATCCAGGTTGGCCTGTTCAATATCATGCAGGAAGGCGACATCCAGATTAAGGGCTACCCCATTCGTCTGGCGCTTGACCTTCTGCTCGTTTTCACCGCCAATCCCGAGGACTACACCGCTCGCGGCAAGATCATTACGCCTCTAAAAGATCGCATCGGCTCCGAAATTCGCACGCACTACCCTTCAACCATTGCCGAAGGAATGTCCATCACTGCGCAGGAATCCTGGACGAAACGCGACAACAACCGGCGGGTCGAAGTGCCGGATTACATCCGCGAAATCGTCGAGGAAGTCGCGTTTCAGGCCCGCGACGACAAGCGCGTCGATCGCCGCTCAGGCGTCAGCCAGCGCTTGCCCATCAGCACGCTCGAAAATGTGCTGAGCAGCGCCGAACAACGCGCCGTGCGCAGCCGCGATTCCGCCGTGGTGGCGCGTGTTTCCGACGTTTACTCCGCCATACCGGCCATGACCGGCAAGTTTGAACTCGAATACGAAGGCGAAATGCGCGGCGCCGAGAATATCGCTCGCGAACTGATTCGCGCCGCGGTAGGCAAAACCTTCAGCCGGTATTTCGTGAACGCGAATTTCCAGCCCGTCGTGCAATGGTTCGAGCTGGGCGGCGAACTGAAGCTGCCGGCCAACGCTCCTAGCAGCGAAGTGCTGGCGCAACTCAAGAAAATTCACGGCCTGCTCGAGCATATGGAAGTTCTGGGCGTGAAGCCAAAGGACGACGCAGCCATTCAAGCCAGCGCTGCGGAATTCATTCTCGAGGGCTTGTGGGCTCACAAGCGCATCAGTCGAAGCGAGGAGCGCGGCTATTTTGCCGAAGTGCGCAAGACGCCGGAGCCGCGCGAACCTCGCGAGCCTTCCGGCGGTCGCTTCCCTCGGCGCCAGTTTAACTGAACGGAATTTGAGCAGACGACCATGAAATACGTTCGATATTCCAAGTATTCGCCCGAAGCAGCCGATGATGTCGATCTCCAGGAATTGATGAACCGGCTCTCGGATTTCTTCTTGCAGAGCGGCTTCGAGTCGCAGTACGGAGTCTACGAAATGGATATGGAGGGCTCGCGCGAGCAATACCTCGACGCGCTGCGCGAGGCCATCTCGCGCGCCCTTCAGGATGGCGATCTGGTCCCTCCCGAGATGATGGAGCGCCTGATGCAAAATCCTGATCTGTCGCAGAATCAGGAACTCCGCGATTTGATCGACCAGCTCATCCAGCGCATGGAGCAAGAAGGTTTCATCACGCAGCAACAGTCCGCGCGCGTCACTCCCCCGCCGTCCGCCACGCCGGGAGGTCAGATCGGGCCCGAGCAGCCGAAGGTCGAAGCGCGCTTCGAGATCACGGACAAGACTCTCGACTTCTTGGGATTCAAGACCCTGAAGGACCTGCTCGCCTCCCTCGGCAAGAGCAGCTTTGGGCGTCACGACACGCGCGATCTCGCCACGGGAGTCGAGTCAGGCGGAATCTCGAAGGCTTACGAATTCGGCGACACACTGAACATGGACATCAGCGGCACGCTGTTCAACGCCGTGCAGCGCAATGGCGCAGGCATTCCCATCGAACTCGACTATCCCGATCTCATGGTGCATCAGTGCGAGTATCAAAGCTCCTGCGCGACTGTCTTGATGCTCGATTGCAGCCACAGCATGATCCTCTACGGCGAAGATCGTTTCACGCCGGCCAAGCGGGTCGCCCTTGCTCTTTCGCACCTGATTCGCACGCAATACCCGGGCGATTCGCTGCATTGCGTCCTTTTCCACGACAGCGCTGAAGAGATTCCGCTCGGCAAGCTCGCGCGCGTGCAAGTTGGCCCGTATTACACCAACACCCGCGAAGGCTTGCGGATGGCGCAACGAATCCTAGCGCGGCAGAAAAAAGACATGCGACAGATCGTGATGATTACCGACGGCAAACCATCCGCGCTTACGCTTGAAGATGGCCGAATCTACAAGAACGCCTACGGCCTCGATCCGCTTGTCGTCACGCAAACGCTCGAAGAAGTCGCCAAGTGCAAGCGCGCCGGAATCCTTATCAACACGTTCATGCTGGCCAGCGATTACAGCCTCGTCCATTTCGTCCAGAAGGTCACCGAACTGTGCCGCGGAAAGGCCTATTTCACCACGCCCTTCACGCTCGGGCAGTATCTGCTTATGGATTACGTCGGCCGCAAAACCCGCCATATACATTGATCGGCGCGTATTGAATCTTCAGTTCCTGCATCGTCACGAAATTCCGCACATCCAATTGCATAAGGTAGACTGAATGGGCCTGAAACGCTCGGTTCAGCAACTTTTCGGAGGCAAGCGGATGGCTGCACTTGAGCCCGGAGCAACAGCTCCGGCGATTTCGTTAAAGGACACGGATGGGAAGACCGCGTCTCTCGCGGAGGCGTTGAAGAAGGGCCCGGTCGTTGCCGCGTTCTTCAAGGTGAGTTGCCCCGTGTGCCAGTTCGCGTTTCCCTTCCTCGAACGCCTCCACGAAATGTACGGAGGCCCCGGCTTGACCCTTTTCGGCATTTCCCAGGACGTAGCGCGCGATACGCGCGACTTCATGAAAGAATTCGGCGTCAAGTTCCCTGTTCTGATCGATGATCGCGGCTATCCCGCCTCAAACCATTACGGCCTCACGAACGTCCCCAGCGTTTTCCTGATTTCGCCTGACGGCAAGATCAAAACTAGCTCCGTGGGGTTTTCTAAGGCTGATCTTGAAAGCATTGCGGCCCAGGCGGCGCGCGCAACCGGCAAACCGGCGAAGCCGCTGTTCCGGCCCGGCGAAGTCGTCCCCGACTACAAACCGGGTTGAGGATCAAAAAACTAGGCTCGGTGCGAGCCGTTGGGCCTCCCTCGAGAAACTGAGCTTCTATCGGCACGCCGTGCCGATAGAAATCTGCATAAGCCTAGTAGAATCAGCCGCTTGATAATCCTAATGAGCCCGAATCGGCCAGGTCAACTCTGATCGACGCAGGCTAAGTTCTAAAGAAACTCCAGGCTGCGCGGCGCGCGCTGCTGGCCCGCTTTTGCGTCAGGCTAACCCTCACTGGACACGCTTGGCATGCGGGTCAGCATCGTTCTGGTGCAGGATAAGTTCCGTTGCGCGCCCGCTGCTGTCGGTCACAAAGGTGATCTCTGCATCGACAGCCTTCAGGAAATACTCGTGGTCACCCTCAGGAAATAACTCGACTTTCGATTGGCCTGTAGCTTGCGCAAAGAGGTGATTGCCTTCGCGCGTAATCGCGAGGGGTGAATTCTGAGTCAAGCTCGTAACGCCCGACATAGCCATCGAACAACCTCGGATCGACCTTGACCTCCTTGTGCTCTTTGAGCGAAGGCGGCATTAGCGCCGGGTTCACCAGTCCCGCCACCTGATGCGCAATGCGGCCAGGACGCGCATGCTCCGAATCCAAGTTCGTGAGCACGACCACCGTCAAGGTGTCGGCCACATATCTGGAGATATCGCAGGTGAATCCCTGCCATGCACCGCCATGCTCGAGCAGTTTGTGTCCGTTCAGCGTGGTGATATCCCATCCGAAGCCGTAGTGACCCGGATTCGGCTTGCCGTCATTCAGCGGAAACACGGTCCATATGCGGTCCAGGCTTGACTGCTTCAGCAGCCTCGTGCCGTACAAAGCGTCATCCCATTTCGCCAGATCGAGCACGTTGAAATACAGCGCGCCATCCGCGGTCGAGTTGAACGTCGGCGACACCCAGCTTTGATTCTGCAGCTTGTCGCCATGCCATTCGTACCCGGACGACCGGTTCGGAATGATGTCCGTCTCGCTGATCAGCCTCGTAGACATCATCCCCAGCGGCTTGAAAATGCGCTCGGCCAGATAATCGGCGTAGAACTTGCCGGTCACTTTGCGGATCATGATTCCTAGAAGCAAGTAATTCGTGTTGCGATACGCCCACTTCTCGCCGGGCTTGAACTCAATCGGCAATGCCTCGGCCTTCTCCAGCAGTTCATCCTCGGTGAAATCCAGCCGCAGATAAAACGGGCCTTTTGGCCCCGTTCGTTCGTCGCTTTCGTATTCGGCGAGCCCCGACGTGTGCGAAAGAAGATTCTTCACCAGGATCGGTTTCCACGTCCCGGGAGCATTCGGAAAGTATTTCATGATGCTGTCGTCCAGTCCGACCTTCCCTTCCTCGACGAGCATCATCACCGCTGCCGACACAAACTGCTTGCCGACGGAGCCTGACTGAAACAGCGTCTCCGCCTTCACCGGGACATTTAGCTCGACGTCAGCCAGCCCATAGCCCTTCGCCAACAGTATTTGGCCGCGCCGGTACACGCCAATTGCCGCACCGGGAATGTGTTCGCGCCCCATCTCGGCGTTTACGTACGCATCAATGCTGGCCACCTGCTGCGGCGTAAGTTCGGCCGCAGCAGAGCCCCTGTCATCACCCCGCACCTGGATCGGCAGCGAGACAAGTATCAGCAGCCAAATCCCCACGCAATAACGCCAAATCCTCGGAATCTCGGCGGCTACAACGTCCATGTCTCTCCCCCGCTTTGCTGCTTTCATCCGCTGTTCGGAGAACTCGGGAGTGTAGCACCGGTTTATCACCAGCACATGCGTTTCATCTCTTGTTAGACGGGAATTGATGCCGATTCGACTAAAGCGCTTGCACTGCAAAACGCCTGCCGATTATGGAAATCAGGAGGATGTGCCACGGACAAGTCAACTTCCATGGCGGTCCTAGTCCGGAGGCGCGCAACGGCGATTCGATTGCAGCTCTTTGATTAGGAGAGTTCCTCGTCAGCGAGAGGCTTTTTGTGCTTGGGTGGCTTGAGGCGCTTGTCGACGATGATGCGCTCGGGCGGTGGCAGCCCGATTCCCTGTCGCGCGCGGCGTCGCGCTTCCTTCTCGACGCGTATGCGCGGCTTCTTACGTTTTCGGGCCATAGCTCAAAGGGTGGCTTCGAGAGTTGTGCGCGATCCGATTTTGTAGCGGCGGGTTTCAACCCCGCCCCGAGATCCTGCTTAAAACGAAAAGCTAGCCTGCAAATAGAAGAGCCTCGGCGCCCCGTTCGACGAGAAGGGGCCGCGTGCCAGGCTATTCGACACTCCGAAGAAGAGGGGAGGTTTGTTGCACGGATTAGTCACGCTCACGCTGCAAACAGCCAGATCCGGGACCGGTAAAGTACCGTTCGGCTGCGCCACGTTCAGATAATTCGTAATGTTCCGGGCCATAACGCTTAGCGTCAGGTTATACCGGTGATTCGTGCCGCCGCCGCCCATCATCGGTCCCCCGCCGCCGCCAAACGGCCCGCCAGGACCGCGCCCGTGATAGTGACCGTCCCCGCCACCGCCTCCGCCACCGGAACGCTCGGAAACTTTGCCAAATCCGAATACTTTGCTCACCCGCAAATTGAGGCTGAAATGAGCCGGGCCAATGAAATCGTTGATCGGCATGATGGTCTCGCCAGGACCCAGGTCCGACACGTTCGTATCGAAAGCGCCTAGCGCCGTGTTCACCACAGTCAGCGGATTTACTGGATTCGTAGCAAACGCCGGCCGCTGGTTCAATACCGTTGATCCGACGAAATCCTGGCTTAAGACAACGCTGTAGGGAGCGCCTGAACTCGCGATCACGAATGGGCTCAGCCCAAATCCGTACGGGAGTCCGAAAGTCCCGCCGATAAATGCGCGGTGCCGGACATCGAACGCCGCAGGGCCATAGTCTTCCAATAGGTTATACGGATTCGAGGGGAACGAATTCGCTCCGGCCGTGTCGCTGTTCACGTAATTCAGCGTGTAGTAAGTGAAGAGCGTCAACTTCTGCACCGCGCGAATGTTGTAATTCACGATGAACTGGTTTTGCTTGAAAATGCCCTCGGATTCGTACTGGAAGATATTGCCGGGCGCCCCGTTTGGGTAAACCGGATTGCTCGGAAACGTCCCCGGCAAAGGCGTGTTGACATTGTTCGTCAGCAACTGGTGGATGCCCCGCGAATTCATGTAGGTAAGAGACAGGTTCATCCTTTTGGTCAGTTGCCGCTCCACACTGACCGCGCCCTGCATCGTTTGTGGCGCCTTCAAGTTGGGCGCGATCTTGTAAACGGTAGCCAGCGAACTGGAGGCCGGCACGTTTGTTACAGCCGCGTTCGGATTGAAGAACGAGGGCGAGTAGACCACGTACGACGTCTGAAGCAGGCCGTTCAGGTGTTCCGCTTGGATAAGATACTCATCCCGGAAACGATCGTAGAAAATTCCCCATCCCGCGCGAATGACAGTCTTCGGGATGTTCTTGCCTCGCGCCAGTCCCCAGGCCAGCCCGAACCGAGGCGCAAAATCGACATGGTCAGGGATGTCCGTCTGCGATTCGAATCGCAATCCTCCGCTGAGCGTAATATTCGGCCGCACGCGCCAATCGTCTTGAATATAAAGTCCGGCATCGAACAGGGCAATCGACGCGCTCGGAACTCCGGTCGTGAGCAGGTATTCGTAGGCGCCTCCGCCGTTCGCGTTGGCCGCCAGGCCCGACGCGATATTGTTCAGAGTGATCTGATAGGCGCTGCCCGTCTTAAATATATACGTGCTATTGAACTGGGAAGTTGAACTGTTGTCGTCTGTGTATTCGCGCAGGCGCACGCCAAACTTGATCATGTGGTTGCCGTGGACGATTGATGTGTAATTCTGGAATTCGTAGCGGTTCTCATCGTCCAGCACTGCGCCTTGGCTGTTGCCGCCTGCATCGAAATAACCTACGACGTTGACGGTGGGAAGCGTGCTCTGCGGCTTCTGGTTCGTCAAGTCGTGCACGAACTGGAAACGCGTTTCATTGACGATGTTCGTCCCGAATATGTGCGTTTCGCCCACTTGGACCGTCTGTTCCGTCTCGAGCGAGTTGAATGCCTGGCTGGCCAGCGTTAACGCTCCGATCCCCTGGTCTTGTTCGTTGTTCCGCCAATACTGGTAGCGAAGCGTCAGGGTGCCATTTTTCGCCAGCTGATAATCGAGGCGCGGGCTGATATTCGTCCGTGTCATGCCCTCCGGAACGGCTTGCTGGAATGACGAAAACGTTTGCGTGGTGGGATCGAAGGGAGTCGCATCGATAGCCTGTATGTCGTTGATGTCCCGCCGCTGCGCGCTGATAAACATGGACGCCTTCTTGGTCAGTGGCCCGCCAACGCTGCCGTTGTACATGGTCGAGTAGTAGGGCGGCTCCTGACCTGCCTTCAGAAACGGGTTCTCAGTATTGAGCACCGAATCATTACCCATCACCATGCCTTGGCCATGCCATTGGTCCGTTCCCGGTTTCGTAAAAATCTCGATACGGCCGTAGCCCAGCTTGTCGTACTCGGAAGAGAACGGATTCTGATTGATGCGAATTTCGCGAATCGAAGACTTGGGAGGCAACTGGCCCGCTGTGAACCCGTCAATGTACATCTGGCCACCGTTGGGCCCGGCGGAGGGTCCGGCGAGCGCCTCCAAATCGTTCTGCAGCTCGTCGGGGTCGTCGGACAGCGCGTCCAACTCTTTTCCAGAAATGACCACGGCGCCCGCATTGTTTTCGGGCGCGACGTCAATGTTGGCGCCCTGATCGGTTACCTCGATCTTTTCCTGTTGTGCTTCGATTTGCAGAGAAATGTCGAGTTGTTGGACTTGACGCGCCGCCACCCCAACCTTCTCGTTTTCGTAGACGGCGAATCCCTTGGCCAGGGCTTGCACCTTGTATGTTCCCGGAGCGAGGCCTTTCACTTCGAAGAATCCGTCGTGGTTCGTCGTGGCCGTCAACGTTTGGCCGTCCGGCGTGCTCACCAGCACTGTCGCGTTGACCATTGCAGCGCCTGACGGGTCTTTCACCGTACCTCGAATTGTTCCTGTCGAGTTCTGCGCGAGAACTGGAACACCCGCAACAAACGCGAGCACTAGGATCGTGACCAAGAAAATCAGCGCGCTGCGACTGCACGTATTAAGGAAGCTTCCGCACAACACTCGTGGGTCGGAGGGCGGGGTTTTAACCCCGCCGTAAGCGGCGGCATCAGAGAAGTGTTTGAGCCCCTGAAGTACGCGTTTTCGGCGTGTCCCGCAATTGAAGGCCTGAAATTTCAATTTCAACTCCTGAAATGTATTGGCGCGCGAAAAGCCTGCGCATTGAGTGATCACTGTTGTGGTCCGCCACCCGACTCTTCACCACCGGCAGGTCCGCCCAGCCCCCAAGGCGGGAGCGTCGCACCAGGGGACGCCTCCAGAATTGGTTCGACGCCAGCCAGCAGAGTGATCGCCGTGACCGTGTCGCTTGCGCCTTGTGTAGAAACGATCATCACCGCATCGCCCTTGTGCAGATCAGAGACGCCGATGGAAGGCATTCGGTTCAACATCTGCTGAAAATCCGGAGCGCCGCCCGGCCTTCCGCCCATCCCACCAGGCCGACCCTGGGAGGAATTCATCGATGTAGGCCGCTGCCCAGCGGCGCCTTCTCCGTTAGAACCCGGTCCGTTGCCTCCGCCGCGACCTTCGCCCTTGAGCCGCATCGCCATCATTTGCGCCATTTGCTCCGGCAGTTTGCGCACCTGAGAATCAGCCGACAGTTTCACCGTCACGTTCTTCTTGGACGCGAGGTCTTTCACCACCACGGTATTCGTCGCGGCGTCAACCGACGCAATCGTGCCGGCGATGTTTCGGAAAGCGCCGGAGACGATCTCATTCGCTGCAAACTCGGTATTGTCTTCATTGCGGTTGCCAAGTGCGCGAAGCTGGTCGCCCGGCTTGATGTCGGTTATCGAACTTGGCTTCGCGTCATCGAACTTCACGGAATCGGGCGCATAACGCCGAAAAATCGTGGCGCTCGTCGTGTGTATGACAATCGATTTCTTTTGTCCTACGGCCGTATAGGAAACCGTAATGGCGCCGCTCGCCGGATCGACGGCGCTAACGAGACCACCGATGCCGCGCCTCTGCCAGTCTTGCCGCTCCTTTTCTTGCTTCGCCTCCACGTCCGAACCCTTCATCACGATGACGATGGCAGCCGTAATTGACTTCGCATCCTGGGAGGCATTGCCGCGCACCAGGATCCTGTCTCCCACCTGCAGGTCCTGCAGATGAATCGCGGTGGCGTCCTTCAAATTCGTTTGGCCCGGTTCCACGCGCAGCATCCGCGTGCCATCCTGAACTTGAATATCGACGCTTGCTCCGCTGTCTGTTGTCAACGTGATCGAATTTCCGGAAATGGCTTTGATCGTTCCGATCTGCTTCGTCGACGCGCTCTGCGCCGCGGCTTGAGGCTGCGAAACAGACTGGGCGTAACCTTGAGCCGGGGCGAGAACGATCGCCACTGATCCCGCTATGCCGACCAGCCATTTCCAAATTCTTCTTCTTGACATTTCCGCCCCTGCCGCTCCGATCGGCGTTCCGACCAGAAACATTCCCATCCCTGTATACGTTTTCCTGCTCGTTTCTTAGACGTATGCGCCTGGAAATTGCGTTTCGAGAATTTCTCCCGTATGTCTGAGCAAGCCAGTAGGTGCTCATCGCAGAATGGACTAGGAAGCGCGCACACTCATTTCGTTTCTGTCTCTTGCTTTGGCACTTCCCGTCACTTCTGTTGTTGCGGTAAAATTCCGGCCAGCGAGCGCCTATGGCCCCATCCGACCAGGGGAACCCACAGAAACCGCCGCTAACGGCCAAATCCGAAGCGGCGCTGCAGCATCACGCGAACATGTTCGACCGATGGCTGCTGAACGCGATTGGCAGCCGTTTTGCCCCCGCTGGCGTGCGTTTTCGCTTGCAGAACAGTGGCGAAGCCGGATTCACAGGAGACTCGCCGCTCGCCACCGTCACGATTCCGGACCACAGCACGCTGATTCGCCTGCTTCTCGATCCTGAAATTGAATTTGGCGAGGCGTACGCTGCCGGCCGAATCGACGTTGCGGGCGACCTTCCCGCATTCATCGAGGCGATCTTCCGCCTCGCCGCACCGCAGAATTTCGTCTCGGCATTAAGGTCGCGCTGGCTCGACCTGATGCACAAGAACACACTGCGCGGCTCGCGTGCGAACATTCACCGCCACTACGACCTCGGTACGGATTTCTACAAGCTCTGGCTGGATTCGCAGTTGGTCTACACCTGCGCTTACTTCAGCGAGCCATCCATGAGCCTTGAAGCAGCGCAGGTCGCCAAGATGGACCACGTCTGCCGAAAACTACAACTTCGACCCGGCGAAACCGTCGTCGAAGCAGGCTGCGGCTGGGGCGCGCTGGCTTTGCACATGGCTCGCGAATACGGCGTGCGGGTTAAGGCGTTCAATATCTCAAAGGAACAAATTAAATACGCACGCCAACAGGCCAAAATCGCAGGCCTCGAGGCTCGCGTCGAATTTATCGACGACGATTACAGAAATATTTCGGGACAGTACGACGCATTTGTTTCGGTTGGCATGCTCGAGCACGTGGGCAAGAACAACTATGAGGAATTCGGCCGTGTCATCCAACGCTCGCTGCCCTCTGCAGGACGCGGTTTGCTTCACTTCATCGGCAGAAATCGCCCGCAACAGCTCAACGCCTGGATTCGCAAACGTATCTTTTCGGGCGGCTACACGCCCTCTCTCCGCGAGTCGCTCGAGTTTCTCGAGCCGCTCGACGTTTCCGTGCTCGATGTCGAAAACCTGCGCATGCACTATGCCTGGACTCTGGACCATTGGCTCAATAGATTCGAGCAATCATCGCATCACGTCGCGAAAATGTTGGGTGAGGAATTTGTGCGCGTGTGGCGGCTATATCTGGCCGGTTCGCTCGCCGGATTCCGGGCGGGCACGATGCAGCTATTTCAAATCGTGTTTGCAGGCAAAGACTGTAAGGCCATCCCCTGGACACGAGATCATCTCTACTCCTCCACAGACAAGGAATTGAAATGGTTTCATGCGAATGCCTGATCCTTGGAGGCGGCCCTGCAGGAACGGCATGCGCTTGGGCGCTCGCGCGCGGCGGCGTCGACGCCCTCATCTTGGACAAGGGCGCTTTTCCTCGCGATAAAATCTGTGGCGGCTGGATCACCCCACAAATTATCAAGGAGCTGGAGATTGACGTTCCGGTCTACGCAAACGGCCGGATCCTTCAGCCCATCACCGGTTTTCGCGTGGGCTGCATCGACGGCCGCATCACCGAGATGGATTGCGGCCAGACCGTCAGCTACGGAATCCGCCGCTTCGAATTCGACGATTACCTGGTGAGGCGTTCGGGCGCGCGGCTGCTCGAAGGAGTTGCGTTCCGCACCATCGAGCGAAGCGGCGATTCCTGGATCGTCAACGGAGAGATCAAGGCGCGCATGCTGATTGGCGCCGGCGGACATTTTTGCCCCATCGCGCGCTACCTGAACCCAGCGCTCAGCGGCGAAATCATCGTCGCAGCGCAAGAACTCGAATTTGAAATGACGCCTGAGCAACGCTCCGCCTGCGCCGTCGAAGGCGAACTCCCAGAGCTATATTTTTGCCGCGATCTGCGTGGATATGGCTGGTGCTTCCGCAAAGGCGACTTCCTCAACGTGGGACTTGGCCGTCTCGATTCTCACCAACTCAGCAAGCATGTCGCTGATTTTGTGAGGTTTTTGAGGCGCACGAACCGTTTGGGTTTTGATTTGCCCGCTAAGCCTCTCGGCCACGCCTATCTTCTTTATTCCAAAACGCGCCGAAAGCTCGTTGACGATTCCATCTTGCTGATCGGTGATGCGGCCGGACTCGCTTATTCGCAAAGCGGCGAAGGAATCCGCCCCGCCATCGAATCCGGCTTACTCGCCGCACAGACAATTCTCGAAGCGAATGGCAACTACAGCCTTGAGCATTTGGAGCCCTACCGCACGCGTTTGGCCGAGCGGTTCGGGCACCATCAAGAATGGTCGACGCGAATCGGCAGCAAACTTCCGCCTCGGCTGATGAGTTCGCTCGGGCGCATGCTGCTCGCCATGCCGTGGTTCTCGCGGCATGTGATCATGGAGAATTGGTTTTTGCATTCGAGCGAGCCCGCCCTCGAATCACCAGCAATGTTGGTGCCGGTTCCTTGAGTCTCCATTGACGTTCCAGTGCGCGCAATATTGGAACCGTAGGGGCGCTGCTTGCTGCGCCCGGTATCCATCGAATTCCGCGCCTTTTCTTTCGCTTCCTACACTTCCCGGTTCGATAGACGTTACCATGTAGCAGGAGTTGACGCTGCCACTTTCGCGCTCCCCAAATGACGCCATCGTGATCGGCTCGGGGCCAAACGGCCTCGCCGCCGCGATCACACTCGCTCAAGCGAAGCGCTCGGTCCTGGTCATTGAAGGCCAGGACACGATCGGCGGCGGC
>Ga0187815_10001018_pt1 | contig 13335 bp, 10 predicted proteins | sample NC_S_5_FD_132962 | JGI IMG/M metagenome (GOLD analysis project Ga0187815, IMG submission 132962) | Wetland sediment microbial communities from Neuse River Estuary, North Carolina, USA - ASW-S_5 | ecosystem: Environmental > Aquatic > Freshwater > Wetlands > Sediment | place: USA: North Carolina...
AGCACCTATACCCGAACTCTTTCGTACAAAGGAACGAGAATACCGATCTATGGCGACAACGTCACATTTAGAGAAAAAAGATCTGTCTTGCTCGTGGATACGAAATCGCAACAGCCGGCGGCATATCTCGACCAATCTAGCGGGAGAGTGATGGCGAGAATCGGCTATGACCTTTTCCGTGAGATTAGTGTTTTGCTTACAGTGGGCCAGCCAGTCTCCAACGCCGGCATTCCGGCTTTGGACGTGCACATCGCTTTGCTGCGAGACCTAATCGTTGCGAGCGGCGCACTGCTAGTTGAAATCCCACCCGTGCCCCAGGGGCATCAATTCATTGCCTGCTTAACCCACGACGTAGATCATGCGTCGATCCGGAGACACAGACTTGACTTCACAATGCTCGGTTTCGTGTATCGCGCGGTTATATGTTCCATGTTCAATGTAATAAGGCGACGAACGTCCGTTGCCTGTCTCCTGACGAATTGGGCGGCTGTTTTGAAATTACCTTTTGTTTATCTGGGCCTGGCAAAGGATTTTTGGCTCGGATTTGATCGGTACCACGTCCTAGAACGAGGCATGCCGTCATCATTTTTTGTGATCCCATTCAGAGGTCATCCAGGACGCACGAAGGACAGCCCTGCACCTATGTCCCGCGCGTCTGCTTATGCCGCCGCGGACATTGCAGATCAACTGCATGCTCTGATGTCTGCAGGCTGCGAGATCGGACTCCACGGCATCGATGCTTGGTTTGACTCTACAAAAGGGCGCGAGGAACTGGAAGAGATTCGCCGCATAACGGGAACAAACCAAATAGGGGCACGGATGCACTGGCTTTATGGGGATGACCGCACTGCATTCACCCTGGAGAGCGCAGGAGCTGACTACGATTCAACCATCGGGTACAACGAGACCGTTGGGTTCCGGGCAGGAACGGGCCAGGCTTACAAGCCACTGAAGACGACGCGACTGCTTGAGTTACCAATGCACATAATGGATACGGCCTTGTTCTTCCCGGCTCACCTCGGTCTTTCATTTGATGAAGCCAGCCAAAGAATCGGTCCTATTATCAATCATGCAGTTGAGGCCGGCGGCACAGTGACCGTCAACTGGCACGACCGCAGCATAGCACCCGAACGGTTGTGGGGAAATTTCTATGTCGGCTTGGTTGACGAACTCGAAAGCAAAGGGGCTTGGTTTGCGACAGCACGGCAGGCTGTGTCCTGGTTCAGGAAGCGTCGATCCGCGGTATTCGAGGTCGTTAGCGGGCAAACTGGCACCTTGCGCTTAAGGCTTACGCTCCGGGAGGACGAAAGGGACGAAGGGCTGCCGGGCCTGATCTTGCGTGTGCATAGACCAGGAGAGCCGCTGCAGGACCATGCAATCAATTCGGCCGTGACGCTCAGCTTGCCAGCAGAGATGCTCGCAGGGAGGCTGTGAATGCCCCCTGCGGTTGCGAGCGCGATATTCGCAGTCCTAATAGTGGGACTTTTTTGGCTCGACAGGGATCCGAGAGCCAAGACCTCCATGGCTCTTTGGATTCCGTTGATCTGGGTGGCGCTCGCCTGTTCGCGAACAGCGGGTCAGTGGCTGCAGGAGGGGAGCGCGGCCGAGCAGGCCAATCAGTTAATGGAGGGAAGTTCGTTCGACCGATCTGTGTACGCGGGCTTCATCGCCGTCGGGTTGATCGTGCTTCTCCACAGAAGGAGACAGGCTGGACGGTTTTTGCGGGCGAATTGGCCGATTCTCTTGTTCTTCTCCTACTGCGCCGTGAGCCTCCTCTGGTCTGACTACCCCGGCGTGGCGTTCAAGCGATGGATCAAGGCCATAGGCGATCTTGTTATGGTCCTGATCGTCGTGACCGACCGTGACCCGTCCGCTGCCGTCAAGCGGCTTCTGTCGCGGCTGGCTTTCGTCCTCATCCCTGTTTCCATGTTATTAATCAAGTATTACCCCGACCTCGGGACAACATACGGTCCTTGGGGCGGGCCAACCATGTACACCGGCGTCACGATGAACAAGAACACGCTTGGGTCCACCTGTCTGCTCTTGGGACTTGGCTCTTTATGGTGCCTACTTGGCGCCTTCGAAGATCGGGAGGCCAAGGGTCGCAGCCGGAGGCTGATTGCTCAAGTTATCATTCTGGCCATAGCGTTGTGGCTCCTCTGGACCGCCAATTCGATGACCTCGATAGCCTGCTTCCTAATGGCGAGCGTCTTAATGTTGGTTGCCAACCTCCGTGCCGTCACGCGAAGGCCGATCACAGTGCACTTGCTCATAGCCGCGATGCTGACTGTCTCCGCCTCTATCTTGTTCCTCGGCGTCAGCCCCGAAGCCTTGAAAGCAATGGGAAGAAACCCAACGCTCACTGACCGGACTGAAGTCTGGGGTTGGCTCTTCAACCTGGTCAAAAACCCGTGGCTCGGCACCGGCTTCGAGAGTTTCTGGCTGGGGACGCGACTGGAGAAGCTCTGGAGTATCTATTGGTGGCATCCTAATGAGGCTCATAACGGGTACATCGAAATCTACCTGAACTTGGGCAGGATAGGATTGACTTTGGTGGCCGTAGTTCTGGCGACAGGGTATCACAAGATCGTTGCTGCCTACCGACGCAATCTGCCGCTGAGCAGACTCGCGCTGGCGTATTTTTTGGTGGGGATAACCTACAACTTTACCGAAGCAGCGTTATTTAAGATACAGGCTCCGGTCTGGATATTCCTTCTCTTTTCGATCGTCGGGGTTTCGGCGATCTCATCCCGCAAACTCCGCTCATCCTTGCCGGACTCAAGGCAACATTCCGAGCCGCTGTCTAGCGAGGTTGTGTCGCCCGACTCGAGTGTGGGGGTAATCTGAAGCCCTTCGATACCAGCGGTGCGTTCATACCCCCTACGGACGGCGGCGGACTGCGCCGCCGTGCGGTGCGAGGCGCAGGCATTACGGTGTTTGCCCAAGGGGTGACGTTCGCCAGCCAAATGGTTGCCACCGTGGTCCTGGCCAGGCTGCTGTTGCCCGCAGATTTCGGCGTGGTCACCATGGTCACGACCCTCAGCTGGCTTCTTGCGAACGTGGGGTTGATCGGATTCCCTGAGGCGATCCTTCAGCGAGACGAGGTGGACCATTTTCTCGTCAGCAACCTGTTCTGGATTAACGTCGGCACAGCCCTAGCCCTGACCATTGCTTTCGCCGCAGCGGGTTCGCTACTGGCGAAATTCTACGGCGACCCGCGCGTGGCCCACGTGGCCATCGGCGCGTCCCTGACGATCTTCATAACCAGTACATCGGTTCTGCACCTGGCGCTCCTGCAGCGAGGCATGCGCTTCTCTGCAATCTCCGCCAACGACGTCATCGCCCGGCTGGTTTCGGTCATCGTGTCGATACTCCTCGCCTGGGCAGGCTGGGGATACTGGGCGCTGGTGGCGGGGGTGGTCGCGCAGCCGCTCGTTGCGTCCATCGGGGTCTGGACCTTGTGCCGATGGGTCCCCAGTTTTCCCCGCCGCGTCGCCGGAACCGGCTCGATGGTGCGCTCGGCGGCACATGTTTATGGCCGTTTCAGCGTCGACTACCTCACCCACAATATGGACTATCTGCTGGTCGGCTGGAGGTTTGGACCGAATCCCCTGGGATTTTACAAGAAAGCGTATGAGCTGTTTGTCCTTCCAGCAAACCAGTTCTTGTCCGCCATTCCTGTCGCTGTTTCCACACTGAGCCGGCTAAACCGGGATCACGCCCAATATCGGCGATATTTTCTCGGAGGTCTGTCCATCTTGGCGCTGTTTGGCATGGGGGTGGGCGCAGACTTTACGCTGGTCGGCAAGGATCTAGTCCGCCTGTTGTTAGGACCTCGATGGGAAGAGGCAGGCCGGATCTTCACGTTCTTCGGGCCCGGGATCGGGATCACGCTTATCTACCGCACCCAGGGTATGATTCATCTCTCCCTCGGAACCGCAGGCCGCTATTTCCGATGGGCTATCGTCGAGTTTACGGTTACAGGTCTTCTGTTTCTCTTGGCACTACCGTGGGGGCCGGCGGGAATCGCCTTAGCCTGGACTGCATCCTCTTGGATTCTGATCTTCCCCGCGTTTTGGTATGCGGGCAGGCCAATCCAGTTTGGAGCCACCCCGGTGCTCGCCGTCATCTGGAAATACATTCTTGCCTCGCCGCTAGCGGGTTGCGCTTGCGCTGTGATCATACGAGGAATCCCGTGGTTGGCCTTGGCACCGGGCGCGATGGGAGCCCTAGCCCGGATCATTACTACGTCACTGCTCTTCGTAATTCTTTACGTCGGTGCAGTCATTCTCTTGCATCGCGGATATGAGCCTCTGGAACGGTTGGCAGCGCTTTTACGAGAGATGGTTCCATCCAGAGAGTTCAAGAAACTTTACCCGACTGCCGGAGAGACTTCGGAAGCCCGCAGCGTCGCAGTCTTGTCTTCAACCGCGCCGGAGAAATCAATCTAGTAGGCATGAGTTACGTTCCATTACGAGCAGTACAGTTTGGCACCGGCATTAGACTCTCGTCTCTGTGGAGTTCGCAAGATGCGATCACCGAAGCCATACATTCAACAGTTCCTACAACACATTGGTCTTTACTACCGTATCAAGGCCTCGTCTTTGTACTATCTCTACTGGAGCCTGGCAGACCGGTCGCTCATTGAAGATGCATAGAGGGAGTTTGAATTCTACCGGAATCTACTGGATGGGTTCCACAGTGGCGATCTCATATTTGACTGTCGAGGGTTCCGAATTAAGCGTACTGCGAGGTATGAAACAGCCGGTTCCATATCTCTCATTTGAAGTAAATCTGCCGGAGTTTAGACCGGTGGGTCTCGAATGTGTCCTAGTACTGGAAGGTGTGGCAGGCGGTGGAAAGTTCAACTATGCAGCTGATTGTCGCCAAGGCTTGGCACTGCGAGAATGGATAGGACCACAGGATTTCTCACGCGTGCTCCGTGATTGTTCAGACGCGAGCATCGAAGTGTTCTGGAAAAACACCCCGTAGAGTTCAAGTTAGGCTAACAATGGCAACATGTTCCTCGTCAGCGACCAGCCTCACCGAAGACGTCAGCGCTCTCACGAACGCAGCCCCGAAGCGGGCTGAGCTTGCCGCCGCGTTGCTGACCGGCGGCTTTGACAAGCACTATGCATTCGGCCTGGCAACGGCGCTGGCGGCACAACATGTGCGGCTGGATGTCATCGGCAGCGATGACGTGGACTGCCCTGAAATGCACACCACTCCACTGCTTACCTTCCTCAATTTACGGGGCAGCAAGACGAAAGCAAGTCTCCTTGCTAAGATTAAGAGAGTGACAATCTATTATGCGCGGCTGATCCGTTACGCCGCGACGGCCAAGCCAACAATCTTTCATATCTTGTGGAACAGCAAATTCCAGGTTGTAGATCGCATCCTGCTGATGCTGTATTACAGACTGTTGGGCAAGAAAATTGTGTTCACAGTGCACAACGTCAATGCTGGGGAAAGAGACTCCAACGATTCACTACTCAACCGTTTTACTTTGAGAGCGCAGTATCACCTCGCGAATCATCTCTTCGTACATACGGAAAAGATGAAGCATGAGCTCCGGGAGGACTTCGGTGTCCACGAGGAATCCGTGACTATCATTCCTTTCGGAATCAACAATGCGGTTCCCAACACAGATCTAACGCCGGCTGAAGCAAAGCAGCGGCTGGGCATCGGGCAGGAGGAAAAGACGATTTTGTTCTTCGGGGCCATCCGGCCTTCCAAGGGTCTTGAATATCTGGTCCGTGCATTTCTGCTATTGGCAGCCAAGAATCCTAGCTATCGACTCATTATCGCTGGTTTTCCCAAAGAGGGCTCTGAACAGTACATGCATAAGATCCAAAGGAAGATCAGCGACAGCCCCGCTCGTCGCCAGATTCTCCAGAGGATCGACTTCATACCGGATGAGGAAACGGAGCTGTATTTCAAAGGGGCGGACGTGTTAGCACTGCCTTATACGCATATCTTTCAGAGTGGCGTGCTTTTTCTCGCATATAGCTTCGGACTACCGGTGGTGGCGTCTGACGTGGGCTCTTTTCGCGAAGACGTTGTTGAAAGTAAGACTGGCTTCGTGTGCAAACCCTGCGATCCGGCCGACCTGGCTCGAGTACTTGAAGTCTATTTTGAATCCGATCTTTTCAAAACTTTGGATCGGCAACGGATAGAGATTCGGAATTATGCTTGTGCGAAACATTCCTGGAACGTTGTGGCCACAATTACGCGCAACGTGTATGCGAAGGTTTCCGGGGGGAGTGCGCTATGAGGCGCGTTGTATCCATTCTTATTCCCGCGTACAACGCGGAGAAATGGATCGCAGACACGGTCCGCTCTGCGGTGGCGCAGACATGGGAGCCAAAGGAGATCATCGTGGTTGATGATGGATCGACTGACAGGACTCTCGAAATTGCGCGCCGCTTCGAATCGGAGTCACTACGGGTTGTCACACAGGAACACCAGGGTGCTGCCGCTGCCAGAAACAAAGCGCTCTCGGTTTGCCGGGGCGATTATATTCAATGGTTGGATGCCGATGATCTGCTGGCTCCAGACAAGATCGCGCTCCAGATGGAGGCGATAACCTCACTTAACAATCCGCGAATTCTTCTCTCTGCAGCCTGGGGATACTTCATGTACCGCCCCCACCGGGCTTCATTTGTTCCCACTGCGCTGTGGAGCGATCTGTCGCCGGCGGAATTCCTGCTCCGCAAGTTGGAGCAGAGGGTGTACATGCAGACTGCGGTATGGCTGGTCAGCCGCGAGCTAACGGAGGCGGCGGGTCCATGGGACATCAGAATGCTTTCAGACGACGACGGCGAGTATTTTTGCCGCGTGTTGCTCGCGAGCAACGGCATCCGATTCGTACCGGAGGCGAGAGTCTATTATCGATTGATGGGAATTGGGAGCCTTAGTTACGTTGGAGAATCGGACCAGAAGCTCGACGCTCTGTGGGGATCCATGCAGTTACACATTCGTTACCTAACATCCTTAGATTGCACTGCACGAGCGCGAGCTGCTTGCGTCAGGTACTTGCAGAATTACCTAGTGTGTTTTTATTTACGACGGCCGGACATTGTTGAGCAGATACACAAGAAGGCAAAGGATCTGGGCGGGCAGTTGGAAGCTCCGCGGTTGCCATGGAAGTATTCATGGATCATGAAGCTTGCCGGTTGGAACTCAGCGAGACGTGCCCAACTGCTTTTGCCACAGTTCAAGCTGGCAGTGATGCGCTTGTGGGACAAGGCAGTTTTCCACGTTGAATCCCTTGGATTTGCGGGTGCAAATCGGGCGACGCAATCGTAATCGGTTGCACAGGCTAGATTTACCAGGCCGCAAGTCTGCGTTCGGCTGACTCGGTAGACATTGAACTGTTCGCGCTGCCATCATGAACCTTCGTGTCTTGAGCCTTTCGCGCGAACTAGTAACGTACTTGGGGGGACGTTAAACGCCGAGACTACCAAAGGCTTGGAGGGCCGTGGTAGGTTTTGAGAGACGTGAGCTATTTAGAACAGCCGTTTTTGCCAGTTAGACCCTGACTGGCGGTCGGTATTGGCGTGGTCGTTGCGGACGTCAGGGAGGTAGAATGGCCGGCAACAGCGCGTTGGTTGTTACCATATTTTTCTATGTCTTTCTCATGTGTTCGCAGGCACACGGCGTTACTGGTTTTATACCTGCCGATCGTACCGTCGATTGGAGCCATGCAGGTATCCCAGGCGGGATTCCCAGCGCCAATTGGCCCGTCTGCCAGACGATTTCTCCGAGCGGTGGCGCCGACGACAGCGTAACGATTCAGAGCGCAATCAATAACTGTGCAGCAAATACGGTCGTTGCGCTTACCGCTGGGACGTTCAAGATTCACCGTGCCTCGGTTGTCTGCCAGGGATTCAGTGATGATTACTCATCGGGCTCATACGAGGCTGGACTGTGCATCAACAAAGCCGTCGCTCTCCGCGGGGCCGGACCGGATAAGACCATTATTCAGTATGGCGACGGGGCCAACATTATCAGCCTGGGAAGAACATACGTGTCAGCGACTGGACTCGTGATGACCTCCGTCACCGCCGGCTCTACCAAAGGATCCACGTCGATTACTCTGTCGAGTACTTCCGGGATTAGGACAGGGAGTTATCTTGTAGTCACTCAGACAAATCCTACTGACCCAGCGGATGGCAATCCTCTCGTCTCAACGAATGGTTATAGTGGGAACTGCACTTACTGTGGGCACGACATACCGAGCAAGGCAATGACACAGATTGACCGCGTCACAAGTGTCGTTGGGAATGTGGTCACGCTAGAGCGTCCACTGTATTTTGACTATACCAACTCTCCGCAGATTTATCCTATTCCAATGGTAGAGAATGCTGGACTTGAGAGCCTGCGGTTGCAGCCAACAGTCTCCTCGGGAACGGGCGACGTTTTTAAGAACGTCAATTTGGAGGCGTGTGCTCATTGCTGGGTCCAGAATGTTGAGAGTGATATGTGTGTGGACAAGTCTCACGTGTACCTGTCAGATGTTTATGGGAGTGAAATCAGCAACAATTACCTGACTGATGGCTATAGCCATAACAGCGGCGAGACCTATTCCATTTTCTTGGAATTCCGCAATTCAGAGAATCTGATCCAGAACAATATCATTCGCAAGGCGCGGCATTCGACTCCCATGAGCGGAGGCAGTGGTAACGTGTTTGCCTACAATTACGCAGTCGACCCTTATATGGGGGAATACCCGAACTCCCTGCCTGAAACACAGGGGCACGGGGCGCACCCATTTATGAACCTTCTTGAAGGCAACGTGTACCCCAACATGGAGTTCGATTTCGCGCACGGCAGCAGCAGTCACAATACTGTGTTCCGCAACTACGTGAACCTTACCTCCACTAACCCGAACACGGGCAGCTCGATGACGGGAGCCATGGTCGCCTTTGCTGATGGGTACTATAGCAACTACGAAAATGTGGTGGGTAACGTTTTAGGAGAGTTCGGGTCATCCTGCTCAGCGATCACCTACGAGATCAACGCGGACACAGCGCCATCGGCCGCGATCTATAAACTGGGGTACTATGATGACGGGGGGGGCTCCTGCCCGAATAGCGCGCTTTGTGCCAAGGTTGGCCAGTCGATTGTGCGGGGCGGTAACTGGGATTGTACGACTAACTCAGTGGTGTGGAGTTCCAACGTTCCGAATGGTAGCCTGGTTAGCACGTATCTTAATCAGCAGGTCTTGCTTGATTCATTGTACCTGTCAGCGAGACCGAGTTGGTTCACAGCGAGTGGCGCCGTTTGGCCACCGATCGACCCGAGTAGCAGCACAAAGGTAAACAAGATCCCGGCTCAAATCTGTTATGAAAATGGTCCGAAAATCGGTGGGGTATTTAAACCGTCATCTTGTTACGGTGGCATGCCTCCGCCGCCTCCGACCGGCCTGTCGGCCGTTGTTCACTGAGCCTGGCGTACGCGGCGTAAACGGGCGCCTGGTTGTCGGGTTTTCAAACTAAACTTTGGCGGCCAACTTGGACCGCATCTGTTTGGATTTTCCCACGCACGAATCGGTCGCGGAACGAGGATCCCAGGGGGTGATGGACTCAACGTCTTTTCGGTGCGGTGTGGAACGGCATACACAGGGGAATGGAACCTGGTTTTGTCAGAGGTGAATGAATGAAATCAGCAACTTAGCGTCGTCGAAATGGGCTTTCGCTGCGCAATTTTTGGACAGCAGTGAGGCCTGTACTTGTTCTTGCTGACAGGCTGAACCTCCGTGTCTTGACCGGGTGATCAAAGCTAATTAAAGTCGATAGCGGGACCACAATCGGCTGCACAATGCGCAGTCGCCAGTCTGAAGCGCAGCCGCGCGATTGGGTCAGCGAGGTCAAATGGCACGCAAGCACTGGTTCCTGTTCCCTCTAATGTTGTTCTGCCTGTCCCTGTTTTCTCACGCGGCCTGCTCCGGCAGTTCTCCCACTTGGACGGCGGCCTCTCTTTCTTCAGCGGATGTGCAAGCCTGCTTCAGCGCTGCCTTGCATTGCGGAGACACTATCGATCTTCCCTCCGGCTCTGCCACATGGTCTACACAGGTTAGTCTTACGCCTCCGACAGGATGCGCAGCGAATCAAGGCATCACCATCCAAGGTCAGACAACCTGCACGCCGAGTGTGCCGGGGTCGCAGCCCACCTCCTGCACCGATAACACGAACATCACGCTCGACACAGTTACTTTTGGCGGAGCACTTGACATATCTGGTCTTGCCAATACCGCGTTCTTGCGGATGACGGGGATCACCTTGATTTTTGGACTCAATGGAACCGCGCTGGCCACCATCGACGGAACCCGCTACAGTACGGCATTCCGTATCGACCATAGTCACTTCCAGGTGGCTGCAGGATTGGGAGGTCCAATCACCGGTTTCAACGTGAATGACGTTTACGGTTTGTTTGACCACATTCTCGCCGACGATCCCACGACCCAAAACAACCACTTCATCAATGTTTATGGCAGCAATTTTAGTTCGGATTCGGGCTATGACCCGTGGAACCAGCCATCGACGCTAGGCACAGCGAATTCAGTGTTCGTTGAAGATTCGACATTCAACTGCGAACCAAACGAAGAGTGCATGGATATATTTACCGGAGGACGACTGGTTTTTCGTCACAGCGCCCTCAACCGAGGATTTATCAGTAATCACGGAACGGACTCGGGCAACGCCCGCGCCGGGCAAATCATGGAAGTTTACAATGTAGACTTCACCAACAATTCAGGCACATCGGTCCGTCCGATAACTTATCGTGGCGGGACGGGAGTGGTGTGGGGCAACACTTTCAGTGGCAGCACACGTTTCCAGAACATGATTGTCCAAGTGCAGCGTGCTAGCGCGGCTGGAGCCGGCGGAGCCGCAGCGTGTGCCAACACCAGTCAGTGGCAAGTTTGCAACGGCACGGCAAAGTATCCCTCGGGAAGCACGCTCGGGAACAGCGGCAGCGGCACGATCAATACCAGCTCTCCAGTAGTGGGTACGTCGCTCGGCTTTTGCACGCACAATCTTGATCAATGGGTACCGTACAACAGTTCGGCTGGGAACAATACGTGCAGCGCCCTCTATGCCGGAGATACGGCAACGGCCAGCTTCGACCAAGGAGTTGGCGGATCGGGGTATGCATGCCGCGACCAGCCAGGACGCGGGCATAATCAAGTCCTACAGCCGATTTATACATGGAATAACGGCAGTGAGACCTTGGCTTCAGACTCTTGCAGCGCTGCGTACCTGACTTCTGGTGTGGATTTTGTAAACAACGGATCGACGCCTATGCCGGGGTACACACCCTACACCTACCCGCATCAGTTGCAGAACGGAAACAATCCTTCGGCACCGACTCATCTGGCTGCTGCTGTGAATTGACCGTAGTGCAAAACAAGGATGCTCAAGCCGAGGTTTGGACAAAGTTCTTGAGGAACCGGGCCCTGGAGTTACCTAGCCATTTTTTCAAAACTGACCGAAGCCGCTGGCCCTTGGGACAGCAGGTTGCTCGGAGACGATGATAGCGAGCCCTTTTTCCCTCCCTTCTGGCAAGTGATGGTGCGCGATTCGTGCCAGATGCAAGAGTGTACTGGCGCAGTCTCCGGTCTGGCAGCCTGACCTACGCTGACCTTTCAGACTAGAGGAACCGGAGCCCACTGGCTTTCCTGAAACGCCGCGAACTTCGCACATTTATGGACGATATCTTTCGCTCAGTTTTCGCCTGCACAGCAAGGTGTCAAGGTTGAGCGTGTTTGCCACGGGCTCGTAGAACAGCATTCCTGAGGTAAGTAAATGAGCAATCATTCCATGCCGTACGTTCTCATCACACCTGCTCGGAATGAGGCGGCTTTCATAGAGAAGACAATTCAATCGGTGATTAAGCAAACCGTTGTGCCTGTCAAGTGGGTGATCGTCAATGATGGGTCAACCGACGCCACGTCAAGCATTGTGCGCCAATACCTCCCGGAGCGCCCATGGATGGAATTGGTTGATCTTCCCGTACGTAAAGAGCGAAATTTCGCTGGGAAAGTGTTCGCTTTTAATGAGGGCCTGCAGCGTGTTCAAGATCTCAAGTTCGAGCTGATCGGAAACGTGGACGCGGATATTTCATTTGGGCCTGACCACTTTGAATTCCTAATCAGTAAATTCTTGGAGAATCCAGCGCTAGGCGTTGCGGGAACTGCCTATACTCAGGAGGGAGGCTGGGACTCCACACGGGATAGCTTCGAGGGCGAGACTTCCGTGCATGGTGCATGTCAGCTTTTCCGATACAAATGTTTTCTGGATATCGGAGGCTATCGTGCACACCGAGCTGGAGGAATAGACTGGATTGCCGTCACGACAGCGCGCATGAAGGGCTGGAAAACGCGCAACTACCGGGACAGGCGTTATCACAACTATCGAACAATGGGTACTGCTGAGAGGGGGCCTTTAGGTGCGGCGTTCGATTACGGCGCAAAGGACTATTTCCTAGGAGGATCACCCGTCTGGGAATTGTTTCGCGTCGCTTATCGAATGACTAAGAAGCCGGTTTTCTTCGGGGGTATGGCGCTGCTGCTCGGCTATTGTGTGGCCGCCGTGCGCCGTGTCGAACGACCGGTATCTCCTGAGCTGGTGCAATTTCACAGGCGCGAACAGATGCAAAAACTACGAATGATTCTCGGCTCTCTGATCAGGTTGAGAAAGGTCCAGACATATTTGCCTGCGGAGCCGGTCAAATAGCAAAGCAGTCTTGTTTCGAATTTAACTCTCGGGTTGGTAAAGGCAGCCACAACATACAAGGAAGGTAAACGTGAACGCAACTCTAGACGACGTACGCAAGTTTTGGGATGCGACCCCGTGCCAAGCGGATCTGTCTCGCTCGGAGGATAGGCTTCGATATTTTCAGGAAATTTCGGATAAAAGATATGGCGGGCGTGAATGGCATGTGCCCATTGTTGCCCAGTTTACGGCCTTCCGAGGAAAGGACCTGCTTGAAATCGGATGCGGAATAGCCACCGATGGCCTAGAATTCGCAAAGAATGGAGCGAACTATGCAGGGGTTGACCTCACGCCTCATTCGATCGAGATGGCGAAGGAGCGTTTCAGTTTGTTCGGAGTACCAGGCCAGTTTGAAGTTGCAAATGCCGAAGAAGGACTACCGTTCCCCGATTCCAGCTTTGACCACGTCTACAGCTTTGGTGTGATCCATCATTCACCGAAACCTGAGAAGATTGTCCGGGAGATCCATCGCGTTCTGAGGAAACATGGCAGTTTTACAGTAATGTTGTACAACAGGAGCTCGATCAATTATTACGTGGAGATCATGTTCCTGAGGAAA
>Ga0187815_10001019_pt1 | contig 13332 bp, 8 predicted proteins | sample NC_S_5_FD_132962 | JGI IMG/M metagenome (GOLD analysis project Ga0187815, IMG submission 132962) | Wetland sediment microbial communities from Neuse River Estuary, North Carolina, USA - ASW-S_5 | ecosystem: Environmental > Aquatic > Freshwater > Wetlands > Sediment | place: USA: North Carolina...
ACTGGCTTGATGGTCTGCTTCTTCTGCAGCTTGCCGATTCCCTGCTTTTGCGACTTTACGGGCTTTGATGTGTTCGCCACGTTTGCTCTCCTCGGTCAGATTTCCACGCGTGCTGGCGATTTGAGATTGGGGCCAGCCCGGAACGTTTGCGCTCGCGAGGGCTGGCCCTGGGTTTTCAACGGTTGCTTAACGAAACTAGTTGGTTCCCAACCCACCCGTCTTCAGGGTCTGCTTCTTTTCGAGTTTCTTAGCCGGTGCGAGTTTCTTTCCCTTTGCCATTTCGTTTGCCCCCTTTGGAAGTAGCCTTTGCGGCTCTGCTCATGTGGCAGCAATCACAGGACCAAACGGCGGGGATCAGGCGGCAAACTGTCAAGTTATTGAAAATGAGTGACTTGCGAATCTCAACGGCACCGAGTGAAAAGGGCCAAGTGGGATGCAATGTGTTGACTTTTTTTTCGCCCGTTGAATTTTTCAATGGACCCGGGTCGCGGGGCGAGTGCCGTTCGGATCGACAAGCAGCAGTAAGGCTACGGCGGAAAGCCCAGGCACCCGGCGTCGCGAAGTCAACTGACTAGTCCTTGACGGCAGCGTGGCCCGGTTTCAGAGAGAGCCGACAAAAACGCCGGCGAGACGCCGGCGCCACAAAAGCCGTTACTCGTAGCGGAGGGCGACCATGGGGTCGACGCGCATGGCGCGACGCGCCGGGACGTAGCAGGCGGTGAGGGCGACGAGGGTCAAAGTGAGGGTGACGAGGGCATAGGTCACCGGATCGGTGGCGCTGACGGCGACGAAGTTGCCGACCAGTTTGGCGGACGCGAAAGCCGCGGCCAAGCCCAGAGTCAGGCCGATGCCGACGATGAGCATGCCTTGTCCGAGGACCATCTTGAGGATGCTGGCGGGTTCCGCGCCGAGAGCCATGCGGATGCCGATCTCATGAGTTTTCTGGCTGGCCGCGTAGGAGACGACGCCGTAGACGCCCACCACGGCGAGAATGAGACCCAACATTCCGAGGACGGCGGCGAGTACGGCGCCCAACTGAAACATGAGCAGGCCGTTCAGGGTGTCCATGGCCTGGATCATGGTTTTCACGTCGAAGAGAGGTAGATCCGGGGCAAGCGAGCGAATGGTGCGCTCGACTTGGGGAATCATGGCCTCGGGCGCGGCAGCGGTGCGCACTTGCAGCACCTGGAGAGAACTGTCGGCGTAATGCTGGGCGAGCGGAAGATACAAATAGTTGCCGATCGGCGAGGTCATACCGAGATACCGAGAATCCTTGGCAATGCCGACGATTTCGAGGGAATGCTTGGAATCGCCCATCAACTTGAAGTGATGGCCCAGGGCGTCCTGGTTGGGCCAATACTCGTTGGCCATGTGCTCATTGATGATGGCGACGTAGGGGGCGGTCTCGTTGTCGGCGTCGCGGAACGCGCGGCCACGGACAAGGGGAATGCCCATGGTTTGAAAATAATCGCCAGAGACGGCGTTGTACAGAGAGGTAGGCACGGGCTGTCCGGGTGGGGGTTGGTGGCCTTCGATCTCGAGCGAGTCTAGGTTGTTGTAGTAACCCATGGGAGCAGAATTGGCGGTGGTGGCCGATAAGACGCCGGGCATAGCGCGAACACGATCGAGGAGCGTCTTATAGAATTCGCGGCCCTGAGTATCGGAGTATCCGATTTCGGCGGGATCCATGGCGAAATTGACGACGTGGGAAGGATCGAAGCCGAGTTTGATACCTTGCGCGCGGCTTAGGCTACGTGTGAAGAGGCCGGCAACGATCAACAGAGTGAGCGAGCCGGCAACCTGGACGACGACGAGAGAGTTGCGCAGGCGGTTCTTGCCGCCAACAACGCCGCGGCCGCCTTCGTGAAGGATGGCGGCGAGATTGCCGCGTGAAGCACGAATCGCGGGCACCGAGCCGACGATGAGGCCGGTCAGAAGAGCGGCGGCGAATGCGTATCCGAAGACGCGCCCGTCGAAGCCGAAATCGACGTGGATGGGAAGATCAGATCCGAGGGGAAGATGCCCAAGGGTGAAGCTGCCCCAAAATCCGAGAAGGATTCCGGCCACACCTCCGACAAGCGCGAGGAGAACGCTCTCGGTGAGCAGTTGACGAATCAAACGGCTGCGCGCGGCACCGAGTGCGGCACGAATGGCCATCTCGCGCTCGCGAACGGTAGCGCGGACCAGAAGGATGTTGGCGACGTTCACGCAAGCCAGCAACAACACGAGCATGGCCAAGCCGAGGAACAGGCCAGAGATGACCATCATCGTGTTATCGGGATCAGGATTAGGGCGGGCGCGGAGCTCAGGGTAGACCTGCAGGCTGAGGTCTTCGTCTTCTTTGGGATGGTCGGTGGCGAGACGATGGGCGACGACATTAAGGGAGGCTTGAGCCTGGGCAAGTGTCACACCGTTCTGGAGACGTCCGAGGACGGCAAAATTGCGGCGGCCGCGGTTGGCCATGAAGTCGGGAGGATTGTTTTCGAGGATGGCCATGCCGACTGGCAAGTAGGCCTGCACGTCGAGTAAAGGATAGGCCCCGAAAAATCCCTGCGGGGCGATACCGATGATGGTGACGGGGCGACCGTCGACGGAAACTTCTTTGCCGACAATGCTGGGATCGCCGCCGAAATGTGCTTTCCAGTAGCTATAGCCGAGGACCATGACGGGGTCGGCGCCGGGAACTTCGCCTTCCGACGGCAGAAAAAGGCGGCCAAATGCGGGTTGAACGCGCAAGGCGGTAAAGAAATTGCCGGAGACATAGTTGGTCATGATGCGATCGGGCTTGCCGTTGATGCTGAGGCCGTCCATACCGAACTGATAGCCGAACAGGTCGGAGAGGACCGAGGAGGTTTGTTCGCGAATGTCGCGGTAATCGGGAATGGAGAAAGTATTGTTGACGCCGCCATGTTTTTGCTGATAGGCGAGGACGGTGATCTGCGCAGGGTCGTTCACGGGCAAAGGACGCAGGAGGAAGGCGTTGACCATGCTGAAGATGGTGGTGTTGGCACCAATGCCGAGGGCCAGGGTCAGGGCAGCGATGATGGTGAAGGCGCGATTCTTGGCCAGCACGCGAATGGCGTAGCGGATGTCTTGCGTCAGGGTGTGCATTTATTCTCCGATCGTGATAGGTAATACGTACCACGCGGCTCGATAGTTCCCATCACGTATGGCGTCAATCGCCCCTCCGCTCCGTGACGACTGAACCCGAGGCACCTCCGCGGCTGAAGTCACATTGATTTTGCGGCGGCTGCGGCACGGCTGAAACCGTGCCCTGACGAAAACCCAGGTCCCCAGGGCTAAAGCCCTGTCTACATCCGCGCTCGTTTTCGCTCGGCCTGAAGGCAGTGTTCCCCGGACTGAACAGGCTGCAGAGAGAAAGCCAAAACCTGGCTTCAGGGGTTGAAACCCCTGAGGAAAATGAGCCACTTACGGCGGGGTTAAAACCCCGCCCTTCCACCGGAACTGAGTTTTTCAACAAACTGTGAAGTCCGGGGCTTCCATCACGCTGAAGTCCGGGGTTTCCACAACATTAGAGTGGTTGCGGACAGCGTCGAAACAAGGCTTCAGGGGCTTTAAGAGTCTGTGTGATTACCGCAAGATCTGTACTTCAGCGGCTGAAGCCGACTTGATTTTGCGAGCTTTACGTCGCGGCCCGCCAAACCAACGGCGGATCTTCGACTGAAGCTGCGACCTACAAACATCCTCGCGTTCTCACACAGACTCTGAAGGCCAACTGAAAGAGCGTCACTCAATGTCGGAGCTTCCGCCACGGCGGACGCAAAAACCGCGAAAGCTCCGACCCCCTAAGAACCATGCAACAAAATTTCTGACTCGGGACGCTAGAAGTCACTAGAAGAAACGCACTTCGACCGCCGGATGTTTCTCGAGGTGCACGGAATCAATGAGCCGCACTTGGCCTCCTTCGAGGTTCATGATCAGCGAATGCGTGCGTATGCCGTCGCGGAAAAAACGCACGCTGCGCAGCATCCCGCCGCCGGTCACGCCGCAGCACGCGAAGACAATCTGCTTGCCCGGGGCGAGATCGGCCGTATCGTAAATGCGCTTCGAATCCTTGATTCCCATTTGGGCCATGCGCTCTTCGTCCTCGGGCTTGGTAAGAACGAGCCGCGCCAGAATCTGCCCGTTCAGGCAGCGCAGCGCCGCAGCGGTCAACACGCCTTCGGGAGCGCCTCCAATCCCCATGACCGCGTGCACGGCGGTGCCGCGAAGCGCTGCTTGAATGCCGGCCGAAAGGTCGCCATCGCCAATGAGCCGGATGCGCGCGCCCGCTGCGCGAATGTCGGAGATCAATTTCTGATGGCGCGGGCGATCGAGCACGATGACCACAAGGTCGCCGATATGGCGGTCAAGGCGCCGAGCGATGGCCTGCAGATTCACTTTGACCGGAGCGTCCAGATCGATTGCGCCTTTGCACGGTGGACCTACGATGATCTTCTCCATGTAAATGTCCGGCGCGTGAAGGAGCCCGCCCGGCTCGCTGGCAGCCAGAACAGTGATGGCGTTCGGCTCGCCCGTGGCGCAGAGATTCGTGCCTTCGAGCGGGTCAACCGCGATATCGACTTTCGGGTAATGCGCTTCCGTGTTGTGCGCCGCGGCGCCCACTTTTTCGCCGATGTACAGCATGGGCGCTTCGTCGCGTTCGCCTTCGCCGATGACAATCGTCCCGTCCATCCCTACGCGATCCATCTCCGCGCGCATCGCTTCCACCGCCGCTTGATCGGAATTGTGACGGTCGCCTTGGCCCATGGTTCGTGCGCAAGCAATGGCTGCCTTTTCCACGACGCGCAAGAATTCCAGGCTGAGTACTCGCTCCATATACGCTCCTGAGTTTGGGAATGACGATCAGTGACGAACGAATGGGCCCGCCCCTTATCATACCCCGAGTGCGGATGAATTCGACAATCCGGAAGGCGGGCGGGTCCCAGACCCGACGCCCACGTCACATTAGTCCCCGCCCTTCCAGCAACCCTTCGCAAACCCTGACCTCTGAAGAGGTGAGCTACACGACGACCGGGGTGGCTAGGAGGACGCGCGGCGGACTGTGCTGCGGTCGGGAGTGTCGTTCAGGAGCTCGGCGAGGGTCTTGTTCAGGACCGGGTGCAAGGCATTCGGAGCGATTTCGGCGAAAGGGACGAGGACGAAACGCCTGGCTGCCATGCGCGGATGAGGGATGTCGATATCGGGCGTGTGAACGACGGAATCACCATAGAGAAGGATGTCGATATCGATGAGGCGGGGACCTTTGGGGACGCGGCGTTCGCGGCCGAGGGACCGCTCGACGGCAAGGGCCGCGTTCATCAACTCGAGCGGTGGCAATTCCGTTTCTGCCTCGACCACGGAATTCAGGAACCAATCCTGATCGCGAAATTCGACAGGCTCGGTTTCGTAGAGTGACGATTCGCGCGTGATGCGGACGCCGCATTGGCGCATAGCGTCCAATGCGCGAGAGATGTTCGCCGCGCGGTCGCCGATATTCGAACCCAGCGATAAGTAGACCTTCGGCATGGTGTGGTCTGATGGTAGCGGAGACGCGGTCGAATGCGAAAGGCTGAACGCGGCGGCGATGGGCGGTTTGGTCGAGGCGCGCGTGAACCAAAATGGCGCTTGCGGTTAGATGAGGACGGGTTCAAGCTCACGCGATCATGAAGACGAAGAGCCGAACGAAAGGGTTTGGCGATGCGACGCTGGCCATTCACGCGGGCGAAGAGCGATGCCACGTGAACGGGCCGGTGGTGTCGCCCATCGCGCGCACGTCGAATTTCACGTTTCAGAACTCGGAGGAAATGAAGCGCTGGGCGGAAGGAAAGAGTTCGGCGTACATCTACACGCGATACGGCAATCCGACGCTGGCGATAGCGGAGCGAAAAATCGCAGCGCTGGAAGGCGCGGAGGCGGCGGTGGTGGCGGCGTCGGGCATGGCGGCAATCTCAAGCGCGCTGCTCGCGGTGCTGAAAGGCGGAGACGAGGTGATCGCCACGCGGCAACTGTACGGCGGAAGCTACCGGCTGATGCGCGACATTTTCCCGAAATACGGCATCGGCGTGCGGCACGTCGAGACGGACCTGGCGGGGATCGAGCGGCTGGCCAGCCCGCGGACGAAGGCCCTGTATCTGGAAACGCCGACGAATCCGACGATACGCGTGGTCGACTTGCGCAAGGCGATGGCGTTCGCGAAGGAATGGGGACTGATTTCGATCGTCGACAACACAATCGCCAGCCCGGTGCTGCAGAAGCCCCTCGAATACGGCTTCAACATGGTGGTGCATAGCGCGACGAAATTCCTGGCCGGACACTCGGACATTCTCGCCGGCGTGGTCGCCGGCAGCCAAGCGCTGATGGACAAGGTGCGCAGCAACATCATTTATCTGGGCGGGGCGATGGATCCTGGCGCTGCGTTCCTGCTGATTCGCGGAATGAAGACGCTGCAGATACGGGTCGAGCGAGAATGCAAGAGCGCCATGGCGGTGGCGAAATATCTGGCGCGGCATCCGAAGGTTTCGCGCGTGCATTATCCGGGCCTGGCGTCGCATCCCGACCACGCGCTAGCGAGAAGGCAAATGCGCGGATTCGGGGCCATGATGGCGTTCGATCTGAAGGGCGGGCTGAAGGCGGCGAGGCGTTTCTGCGACCGCGTGCGCGTGTTTTTGGTGGCGGCGAGCCTGGGAGGCGTCGAATCGCTGGTCATCCTGCCGATTTATAGTTCCCACTACAAAATGTCGGCGGCCGAATTGAGCGCCGCGGGCGTGGAGCCGGGCACGGTGCGCGTTTCGATTGGCTTGGAAGATCCCGAGGATCTGATCGAGGACCTGCGACAAGCGCTGACGTAGCGGAGGGTCGTAGGCCGCGGCGCGTTAACGGGACTATTGGGCAGGGGGGAGAGCGAGGGCGGCGGCGACATTCGCCGCGTCGACGGATAGCGGCTCCTGCAAATCCATTTCGAATTGCCAGCCTGCGTCGAAAAGCACGCCATTTCCACCGCGGTGATGAAAAAGGAGAGCCGTAGCAATAATGGCCACGCCGCTGCCAACTGTCAATCCAATGGCAAGTCCGATATGCGAGTGGGGAGGGGGAGGAAGCGTGGGTGGAGCAGGAGTAGGCGTCGGGAACTGCTCGGGAACCGGGGTGTAACCTGCTGGGGTATAAGCCGGCTCCGGCGCAGCATCGTCGAGGAACGGCGACGGAGATGGGAATGCGGATGGGGATGCAAATCCTGATGCATAGGTGGCATCCGGCTGTCGAACGGCTGGCGCGGCAGCATCGGTGTTTTTCGCCTGCAGATTCTCGCCGGTCATGTTAACGGTATAGCCGTTGGCGTAGAGCAGTCGAGTGAACTGCATCTCGACGTTGGGCATCCTCTTGTTCAGTTTCTTGATCACACCTTCCACATAGGTTCCAACCGGAATCGCCGTTTGGGTACCCGCAGCCACAGGAAAAGAGGTGACCGCGCGGACAGCATCTCCGGGCCGCGACTTCGTCGTAATCTGGCTGACCAGCTTCAGGGAGATTCGTGTTCCCGCCGGTATGGTTATGGTTGGAGCCGAGGCGGGCGATTGAGCAGCAATTTCGGGATTCGGCTGCGAAGAATTGACCTGCTGAGAATCGGCCGGCTGTTGCGCCCAGCCGTTCGCCGCGGCGAAAAATGCAGCGAGGCCCAGTGCGAGAATAGGAGAAGAGCGCATAGATTCCTCCGTTTGCGCGAGCGCACGACTCGTCCTGACGATGGCACTTCGACAGTTCCGGTTACGGCTGCCAGTCGAAGTACAACGCGAAGCTCTGACCGGCGAATCGAAGCGATTCTAAAGAAACCGAGCCGTCAGAGTTGGTTCGCGTTTTCGCCGCGTTTGCAGGCGATTGCTTGTTCAACAGGATCACGCGCGCCTGCGCATTCACCACAACCTTTCCATTCTGGAGAATCTCGATTGGAGCCCAGGGACCCAGCCCTTTCCAAGTGACCTCGAAAGTTCCCGGCGACAATTGCTTTCCCGCGACGAGAGCAGTAGCGTCAAGCACAAACGCGCCGAAGTTTTGTTGGGCCTTTGAATCCGGCACCACCACGGGAGGTGGAGGACACGCGATTCCCGGCGAGCCGGACGTGCCGGGGATAACCGTGTCGGGAGTTCCCGGCGTCGCGGGAGTTCCCGGAATTACTGTGTCGGGCATTCCGGGGCCACCCGGAACGACAATATCCGGTGTTCCCGGCGTGCCCGGGGTGCCGGGTATGACCGTGTCGGAGGTTCCCGGCGTCGCAGGGACCGGGCGACACATGGTTGCCGATTTCAGTTGCGCCACGGTGCCGGATTTTCGCATCGCGCCGGCGACGCGGGTCGCGTCCAGGGCCAGCGGGAGCTGCAAAATCATTTGGAGTTGCGCACCGTTGTCGAGAAGCACGTCGTTAGCGCGGGTAACCTGAACATAGGCAGCGGCAACGGCGGGGATCACATCGTCGGCGATGTCCGCCTGCAAGGGTGGACTGGGGAGCAGGACCGCGTAGCCGTTGGCAAATATGAATTTCGTGAAATCGATTTGCAAGTTTGCGTGAGGCGAAAACATCCCGGGGCGGGTCAACGAATCGATGCGGCCTTCGACGAAGGTGCCTGCAGGGATGGCCATTTGATTGTTGAGCACGACCGGAAATGCCGTTTGCGCATAAATGCTGTCGCCGGGCTTTGCGGACTTGGCCCAAAGCGGGGCGGTCAGGACCAATTCAACCGGGGTTCCAGCCGGCAAAACGATTGTCGAGGATTGAGGGCTGGGCGACGGAGGTGACTGATTTTGCGCGCCCGATTGCGCTGCGGTCGCTTGCGCGAAGGAGATTTGCGCGGCGAAGAATATCGCAACTGCGGCTCGCCACATGATCGCCAGCTCTGCCGGTGCGCATGTCTCAACCGGCACTGATATAGACCGAAAAGAAGCTACCTGGGTTTCCGCAAAGTGCAATGTACAAAGGATTGAACCACAGGCCACTATGTGCCACAATGCGGAAAACGTTTTCACGCGAAGTCAGGTGAATCCGTGAAAGCTGCTCTTTTCGCGAAAAGACTTGCTCCTCTCCTTCTGCTCTTGGGCGCAGGGACCGCGCCGGCTCAGAGAACCGGCGGACCGCCTGCCGCGCCGCCTGCGTCACCGGGTCCCACGGCCAATTCTTTTCCGAACGGAATGCAACCAGTCTTGGGTTCCGGATTAGCGTCGCTGGTGGTGACCGTGACGGATGAAGCGGGAATGCCTCTCACCGAGCAGGCTTATGTGAAACTGACCAGCGAAATCACGGAAACGCAGGCGTGGGGAACCACGCATAAGAAATCCGAGGCGCAGTTTGACTCGCTGGCACCTGGCGACTATCAGATCGAGGCCAGTGCGGCCGGATACGAAACGGTCAGGCAAAAGACGTACGTGATGACTGGAAACCAAGTCTATTACGTACTGATCCGGCTGAAGGGCGGGGCAGATACGTCAGTTATCAAGCCCGGACAGATTCTCGCTCCGAAGGCAAGAAAGGAAGCGGAGAAGGGACTGGCGGCGCTGAAGTCGAACCATTTAGACGAGGCACGGAAGCATCTTGAATCAGCGGTGAATTTGGCGCCGACAAATGCGGATGTGAACTTCTTGCTGGGGTTTGTCTGGGAGCAATCGAAGAACCCTGTGAAGGCCGAAGGGTATTTCGTCAAAGCGACATCGTGCGATCAGCAGAATGTCCGAGCGCTGACGGCGCTGGGTGAATTGCGTGCGAAGAAGGGCGACTACGCCGGAGCCATCGAGCCGCTCGAGAAGGCACTATCGGTGGATAAGAATCATTGGCGGGCACATTGGATCCTCTCCAACGCGTATCTTCACCAGCAGCAATACCAGAAGGCGAGCGATGAAGCTGAACTTGCCATTTCCACGGGCAAGGGCGGTGCAAGCGGGGCGAGAGTCATCGAGGGGCAGGCCCTTGTGCACCTGGGTCAATTCGACAAGGCCATCGAGGAATTCCAGAAGTTCCTGATCGAGGAGCCCAAAGATCCAGCGGCTGCCGCAGTACGGGAACTCGTTCGCCAGTTGCAAAGCGTCACGGTCTCGGGACAATTGGCATCCACCATCTCGCTGCCGATTTTGCCGACGGCGGGACCAGCGCCAGCGTCAACGGGCGTAACGCTCACCATACCCCGGTGGAAGCCGCCTTCGATTGATGATGAGAAACCAGTGCTTGCCCGCGGCGTGACTTGTCCTGCACAGCAAGTGATTGAGGCCGCGGGAAGGCGGGTGAAGCAGCTTGCGGACGACCTGGCGCGCTTCGACGCGATTGAAGACATCGTTCACCAAGATTTGGACGTCGCGGGTAAACCGGTTACGAAAGAGACGAGGAAGTTCGATTACCAGGTGGAGATTGAGGCGACGCGAAGCGGCGTTCGCCTCCGAGAGTATCGGAACGGCCTTTCCGATCAGGGCGATTTCCCGGATCATATCGCGACGTTGGGTTTGCCGGGACTGGCCTTCGTTTTTCATCCGGAACTCCGCGATGACTTCGAAATGACCTGCGAGGGGTTGGGAGACTGGCGAGGACAGGCCGCCTGGTTAATTTACTTTCGGCAGCGGCCGGACCGAGCGAGCCGGCTGCAGGTTTTTCAGTTTACGGACAAAACTCATGCCGTAGATTTGAAAGGACGCGCATGGATTGCGGCCGGAAGCTGGCAGATCTTCCATCTGGAGGCGGATTTGATGGAGTCGGCACCTCAGATCCAGCTCTACGGCGAGCACCAGTCAGTTGATTACGGGCCAGTGGCGTTCAAGCAAAAGCACACGGAACTCTGGCTTCCGGTCAGCGCTGACATGTATCTGGACTTTCGACGACATCGTTATTACCGCCGCCACAGTTTCGGAAGTTATAAGCTGTTTTCGGTGGACTCGAACGAGAAGATAAGCCTGCCCAAAGTGGACCAGACCGATCCAGACCCTAAGCCCGAGCAGTAGTTCGCGCCGGGCTGAGACCGGAAGTGCTCATCCGACCTGTTACTTATAAGAGTTGATGTAGGCGCGGCAAAGTGAGAGACTCGCGCGATTCCAAGCGTTTCCTCGACGCGGAGGACGTCATGGATCGACCGTGGACTCGCCCGGCGTTCTTGGTTTTGTGCCTTGTATATCTTCCTTTGTCGCAGGCTGTTTTGGCTCAGACGAGGTATAAAGCACCGACCTCGACGGGTCCAACTGTCGCTTCTGAAAGTTCGTCATCTGGGACGGCCGGCAATTCCATCGTCGTCAGTGTGGTGGATGAGGCAGGAATGCCTTTGGATGAACAGGCCGAGGTCAGGCTCTACGACGAGGTCCGGCAGCCGGTGGTTTGGGCCAGCACGAAAGGCCGCTCCGAGGCCCAATTCGACAACGTGCGGTCCGGGCTGTATGAAATCGAAGCCAGTGCTCCAGGATTCAAGACCGTACGACAGGAGTTGACGGCGACGAGCAATCATGAGGCCTACCGCCTGCTGATCGTGCTGCCCAGGGATGTCGCCGGCGCGGCTACGGATATAAAGCTGGGCCAGATTCTGGCTCCGAAACCGCGCAAAGAAGCGGAAAAAGGCATCGCGGCGATGAACGAGGGGAAACTCGCGCAGGCCCAAAAGCATTACGAGGCGGCGTATAAGCTGGCGCCGACGAATGCGAACGTGAATTACTTGTTGGGCGTACTGTTCGTGCGGGAAAAGAATATCGCTGAAGCGGAGAAACGGCTGAACCGGGCCATTTCCCTGGATTCGCGGCACGCCGGCGCGCTGACCGAGCTTGGATACGTGCTTCTGCAAAAGGGTGATGTGGCCGGTGCGAGTGCGGTCCTCGAACCTGCGGTTTCCCTGGAGCCCAAAAGCTGGCGGGCGCACCAACTTTTGGCCGAGGCCTATTTTCGACAGCAACAGTTTGAAAAGGCGCGTCAACAGGCCGAACTAGCCATTCGGGGTAGCAAAGGGACGGCCAGCGAGGCTCGCCTTCTAGTTGCCCAAGCGCTGGCGAAGCTCGGGCGTCGCCAGGAGGCAGTGGACACGCTCGAGGCTTTCCTGCGCGACCAGCCCTACAGCGAGGCCGCTCCTCGAGCGCGGGAGTTGATCGCTATGATTCGCAGCAGTCCACCCAGCAATACGGCGCAGCCCTAAGTTCATTTGCGCGGGAGGTGGGCCGGCGTGCAATGTCCTGATTCGGTTAACGTCGAATAGGGGATAGTCCCATTGACGTGGGCGTAAGCTGTTCGTAACATTTTGTAGCGCAGAAAAGGGGCTGGCGGCGCATGCTCGGCGCCGCCGGTTTGTGTCAGCACAGGTCGAAGCAAACGAGCGATAAACGCAGCGCCAAAAGCATGAGTTACCGCGCGACATTGTGGGTCACGCTGGCGGCCGGTACACTGTTGCTGGCCGGATGCGAGGAAACCGCCACGCACCAAGTCCACGTCGCGCCGCCGGCTGCCGCGCCTCAGCAGCAGCCTCAATACGCCCGGGAAGCCCTGCCATTCCCCAGCACGCCTTTTCCGTTCGTGTCACTAGCAGATCCGCGCCCCGCTGTGGACATCCTGGTGGAAAATGTTCAGAAGAACTTCGATGCCGGTCAAAAGGAATATAAAGCCGGGAATCTGGAGAATGCGCGGGCCGACTTCGATCGGGCAGTCAATCTGATCCTGTCGAGCGGTCTCCAGGTGGATGCGGATCCCCGATTGTCCGATTTGTTCGATCAGATCGGGGAATCGATGCACTCGTACGAACTTGACGCCACACAGAACGCGGAAGAAGAGGAAGCGGAAACACCCAGCAATCCGGCTCCGATTGACGAGATCGCTGAAATGACCTTGCCGGCGGGCGATCCGCGGCTGGTCTTGAAGGCGGAAAAGGAACTGATCAGCGTGCCTCACGACCTGCCGCTGACCGTGAACGAGTCGGTACTGCAGTATCTCAGCTTCTTTACGACGACGAAGGGGCGCGCCGTGGTCGAACGCGGCCTGGGCCGGGCGGGGCGTTACAACGATATGATCCGAGCGGTGCTGAAGCAGGAAGGCGTGCCGCAGGATTTGATTTATCTGGCGCAGGCGGAAAGCGCGTTTTTGCCGGACGCGGTTTCACGCAAGGGCGCGCGCGGCATTTGGCAATTCATGCCGTTCCGCGGCCAGGAATACGACCTCGATCGCAGCTACTGGATTGATGAGCGCAGCGATCCGGAAAAAGCGACGCGAGCGGCGGCCCGCCATCTGCGCGATTTGTACGGCATGTTCGGCGATTGGTACCTGGTGATGGCGGCCTACAATTCAGGGCCGCTGAACGTAGCGCGCGCGGTCGAGCGCACGGGTTACGCGGATTTCTG
>Ga0187815_10001022_pt1 | contig 13315 bp, 11 predicted proteins | sample NC_S_5_FD_132962 | JGI IMG/M metagenome (GOLD analysis project Ga0187815, IMG submission 132962) | Wetland sediment microbial communities from Neuse River Estuary, North Carolina, USA - ASW-S_5 | ecosystem: Environmental > Aquatic > Freshwater > Wetlands > Sediment | place: USA: North Carolina...
GGGGTAACGCCCTCGGCGAGAGGGAATTAAATGGTCGGGGCGAGTGGATTTGAACCACCGGCCTCCTGGTCCCGAACCAGGCGCTCTAGCCAGGCTGAGCCACGCCCCGACTGTCTACGTGATGGTACAACAGTTTACGTTGGATTCTTCCGAACGGCAACTTGCCGCATAGCTTTTTAGTCTTTATTTTTGTTGGCAGACGGCTCCGCGCTAGTGCAAAATATTCTTAGCAGCGTGGCCCAATCGCCGTGTTGACACGTCACAGGAGGACGGATGGAGGATAAGCGAAACACCTCGATATCGATCTGTTCTGATTCAAGTTTCACCAGAAAGGCTTCGTTTTCGCGCGCGCGTTCTGTCGTCCTGACTTTCGCCGTGACGATCACCCTCGCCCTGGTTGCGCTCGCCGCCAGCTCGCCGGCCAAGGCGGAGGATGGTGCATCGGTGTTCAAGGCCAACTGCGCCGTCTGCCATGGCGCGGACGGCTCCGGAACTCCCACCGGAAAAAGCCTCAAGGCGCCCGACCTTCGTTCGGACGCCGTTCAGAAGTTGACCGACGCGCAGATCCAAGCCCAGATCGAGAACGGGAAAAACAATATGCCTCCGTTCAAGGGCACTCTGACCGACGCGCAGATCAAAGCGCTCGTCGCGTACGTGCATACCTTGAAGAAAAAGTAGCGGTCTCGCAGGACCGCGATTTCGGCGCGAGCGGAGGTCATCCGCTCGCGTTTTTTCCTCAGAGGCCACTCGCGCAAGCCAGCAATTCACGCGCTCCTTCCGCGAATTCGTTCGCAGCCGTCAGCAGGCTGATCACCAAATATCCGTTGTCCGCGAAATCGTAAAAATGTCCGGGATGCACGAGGACGCCGCGGTCTTCCAGCATCCGGATCGCCAGCTCTTCATCCGATTGCACCGCCGGAACTCGCAGCACTGCGTACCATCCGCCTTCGACCTCGAGTCGTGAAACCAATTTCTGCCGCCCGAGCTGCTCGTCGAGCTCGGCAAGATTCGCTTCGGTGCGCGCCATGATCTGCTTCTGCATCGCGTTCCGCTGCGCCAGCAGCGCGGGCAGCGCACGCTGCATTGGCGCGTTCAGCGACAAGTACGTATCCGCGATCACTTCAAGCCGCGCCATCGCCTCGCCGACCTGCGCCGCTGGACCGCTCGCGGCGATCCACCCTAGCTTCATCTGCGGAAGCGCCGCGATCTTGCTCAGCCCGCTCAGCACAAACGTCAGCGCGGCGGCATTCGAGGCGAAGGTTCCGTGGCGTTTCTTATGCGTCGCCGCTGCCTTCATCTCGTAGTCCAGAAAAACCTCGTCCACAATCAACGCCAGGCCGTGCTTTGCGCAAATCGCGTCGAGTTGTTCCGCTTCCTCGACCCCAACAAAATGTCCCGTCGGATTGTTCGGATGCACCACAACGATCGCCTTTGTTCGCGCACCAAGTTCCTGTTGCAGGCTGTGAAAGTCGATCTGCCATCCGTGGTCGTAGATGATCTGGAACGGCCGCAGCTTCACGTCCTGAATCGTGGCGAGAAAATCGAACAGCGGATAGCTCGGATGCGCGATCAGCACCTCGTCGGCCGGCTCGCACAGCAGCCGAAAAAGGAACGAATATGCCTCGCTGGTCCCGGTCGTGAGAATCAGCTGCTCGGGATCGACTCCGACTCCTTTGCCGGCGTAGTAGCTGGCCACGGCCGCCCGCGCCGCCGGCATGCCTTTTGGTTCGGGCTCGTAGCGCAGGGAAGCCGGATCGCGCAGCGCGTCGAGGATCGCGGCTTCGTCGTACTGAAATCCGCACGTCGTCGGATTCGAGGCGGTGAGGTCGAGAATCCGCTTGCCCGCCTCGCGATGCCGCCGCAACGCGCGCGTGTACGCGTTTTCCTCAAGATCCCAATTCGTGCGCTTTGAAAACATGGCGTGAGTTACGAAGGAGCCGCGCAGGACAGCATCACAATTACAGAATTCGTTCGTGCGCGTACCCTGCCGCATCGAGCGCCGCGGATAGCTCGGCGACATGCTCGGGGCCGCGTGTTTCCATCGTGATGTCGATCACCGTATCGCCGAGCAGCACGCCGTAGTACGCGCGATTGTACTGCGTCTCGACGATGTTGGCCTTGTGCTCGGCGATCACGCCCGACAGGCGATGCAGCGCGCCCGGATGATCCGGCAGGTGGATGCGCAGGCGAATGAGCCGCCCATCCTTCACCAGCCCGCGCTCGATAATGCGAGAAAGCAGCGAAACATCGATATTGCCGCCGCCGACCAGCACGCCGACCTTCTTCCCGCGCGCGGAAATCTTGTGTTGGATCACAGCCGCGGTCGCCACCGCGCCGGCGCCTTCCGCGAGCGTTTTCTCCTTTTCGAGCAGCAGCAGGATTGCGTTCGCGATCTCTTCATCGTCGACCGTGACGATCTCATTGACGTACTTCTTCACCAGCGGGTATGTGACCGAGCCCGCGCAGCGCACCGCGATGCCTTCCGCGATCGTCACCCGGGGCGGCAGCGTCACCGGCCCGCCGTGCTCAAGCGCCGCCTTCATCGAAGGCAGCTTCGACGTTTGCACGCCGACCACTTGAATCTTCGGCTTCATCTCCTTCACAGCGCAGGCGATGCCGCCGATCAGCCCGCCGCCGCCCACCGGAATCACGAGGACCTCGATGTCGGGCTGCTGTTCCAGCATCTCGATGCCGACCGTACCTTGCCCGGCGATCACGGCCTCGTCGTCGAAAGGATGAATGAAGGTAAGGCCGCCTTCGGCGCAGCGCCGCAGCGCTTCCTGGCAGGTTTCGTCGTAGTTCGTGCCCGCCAGAATCACTTCGCCGCCGAATTCGCGCGTCGCCGTCACTTTCACGATCGGCGTGGTGAGCGGCATGCAGATCTGCGCCGCGATCCCGCGCTTCGTCGCGTGGTAGGCCACTGCCTGCGCGTGATTGCCCGCGGAAGCGGCGATCACGCCGCGCCGCTTTTCGTCATCTGTCAGCAGCAGGATTCTGTTGAGGGCGCCGCGCTCCTTGTAGGAGCCGGTCATCTGCAGGTTTTCGAGCTTGAGATAGATGGAGTTGCCGGTCAGCTTCGAAAAAGTCTCCGAGCGCATAAACGGCGAAAGGAAAACGGAATCGCGGATGCGTTCGCGTGCCGCCTTGATTGTCTCGAGGGTCACCATGCCATGTGCGCCCCACCCACGGGACGCAATCTCTCATTGTATACGCAGCGCCCCGCCGATGGCGCGCAAAATCCCGCACTCCCGCCGTAAGCTTTGAATGCAGCGCCGGCTTGCCCCGGCGAAGGAAGGGGGCCTTTTTACCCTGAGAAATGAAGGGCAGAGCGGCATTTCTTCGGTTTTGCCTTTGAACTTCCGGGTGCCCCATACTCGGTTTGTGAGGGTCGGGGCCTTTGCGCCCAGCCAGAAGTCACACCTCAGTTCCCAAACACTGTCGCCCCACAAACTCTTCAACCCCGGGGGCTGCCCATCTTGGGCACTCAACCGCGTGACACGCGTCACAGCCACAGCCCCCTGCAGCGGGGTACACAGGAGGCGACAGCAAGGAGCCGCAATGATTGGCATCTACTTTGCATCGAAGTTTGGACAAACAGCCCAGATCGCTCATTTTCTTGGCGAGTGGTTTACGGAGCATGGTGCGGACGTTCACGTCGCGGACCTTAGCCGAGGCACGCAAGGGCTGGTGGAGGTGCGCAATTTCGACGCCGTGCTCCTGGGCGCGCCGATCTACCGCGGCCGGTATCCGAACGTTCTGCGAAGGTTCGTGAAGGAAAATCGAACCGAGCTGATGGCTGTCGGCTCGACCGGATTCTTCTCGGTCTGCCTTGCCGAAACCCCGGGAACCCAGGCGGCGCATCTCGAGTCGCTGCGGCCAGTCCGCGAATTTCTCGACGATGTTTCCTGGACACCCGAACGGATCGCCAGTTTCCCGGGCGCGCTGAACTACCGGGAGTACAACCCGCTGCTGCGCCGGATTATGAGAAGAATCTCCGAAAAAAAGAGCGGGCCCACCGACACGACAAAGGATTTTGAGTTCACACGCTGGGACGAGGTCGAGCGCTTCGCACAGGATTTCCATGACGGCGCGGCGCAAAGCTCGTTCGCCGGGGAATTGGTTCCGCTGGCAACCCGGACGCTGAACAAGCTCGCGCCGGAGTTCGAGCAGCGCATCGTGCAGCGGATTACGATCGAGGCCACGCCAGACGAAGTCCGCGACGCGCTCGAATGCCTCGAACCAGCCGACATGCCTTTGGCGGAATTTCTCGCGTCGATTCGCAATCTGGGCAGGGAGGTGGATAAGCCGGCGAGTTTCCGCGAGGCCGCGACGGCTTTCGGCGCGCTCGAGATCGAGACGCGCCAGCCGCACGAACTGCTGGGAGCGCTCACGGGCCGGTTCTGGACGAGAGATTACGGCATCCACCGGATGAGGAGCGTGGAGGAGCTTCAGGCGTTCGAAAATCCGGCGTACACGAGGGCGTTCACGAATTTCTGGTTCGACGAGTTCAAAGATGGTAAGACGCTGGTGCGTACCGAAACGCGCATCCATTCGCTCGGGCCGGACGCTCGCGAGAATTTTGCGATGTACTGGGGCACGGTAGGCCTCGGCGTCCGCCTGTACATGAAAAGCATCCTGCGGGGAATCCGCAGGTCCGCCGCCCGCCGCCGCTGGCAACATCGCGCCATCATCGCGTAAGGGAGCTTTCGATTTCGTAGCGAGTGAGTCGCCGTTTCCGCGACCCGGCATTTCACACGGGCTGTGGCCCGCCGCCTTTTCCTTTGGTCGCGCGATGCAAGAGAAACAATCCGCCGCCTAGCAGCAGAATCGTGAGTGCGCCCGCGATCTGCAGCACGCGCGCGATCGTCGCCTCATATCGCCCCGTATCCGGATTGTACGTGCAGCAATAAAGCAGAATCTGATCGACCACCGAGCCGATCTTTTCCTTCGAGGATTGCACCAGCGCCAGCCGCAGAAATTGCGGATCGAACGTCACGCCGTAAAAATACTGCGCCACTTTGCCCTCAGGCGTGATCACGACGATCCCGGCCGTATGCACGTACTGGCCAGTGTGCGAATCGTAGGCGTAGTGAAAGCCGACCGCATCCGTCAGCCGGTCGATCTCCGCCTTCTGCCCGGTCAGAAAATGCCACGCGCCGATGGCCTCCGGATGGCCGTACACCTGAACGTATTTCGCCTGATCCCGTTTCGAGTCGGCGGGCGTGTCGCGCGGATCGAAGCTCACGGTGATCGCGTCGAACTGATCCCCCAAATCAAAGCTGAGCTGCTTGAACGCCTTGGCGGCGCCGTCCATCACGAGCGTGCACAGCATCGGGCAGCGGTAATAAGCCAAAATTAAGACGACGGGTTTCTTGCCAAAATAAGAACCGAGCTGAACGGTTTTGCCGTTCTCATCCTGAAAGGTCGCATCGAGCGGTATCTGCGATCCCAGGCGCTGCTCATAATTGATGCCTTTCAGAATGGGCGGCAGCACCGTCGATTTCGACGTGTACGGCGGAATCTCCGGAGCATCAACTCCCCCAAGCGTCGACTGCGCCCTCAGCGTCGCTGGAGAGCACGCGCCCGCCGCGATCAAGCCCAGGATTGCCGCGCGAAGCAAGGATGGCCGCTTACAGCGGAGACGAACGCCCACAGGAACGCTTTTCATAACCGTTCAGTCTAGCGCACACGCGCCCGCCCGGCGCAAACGATTTGCAAACGATGGGTCGCCGGGTTTGCGACACGGCGGTTCGCGGTTTGCGGGTGAAAGCGTGAGACGTTAGGCTCTCGAAAAGCGCTCCATGAAAATTGGGCTTCAGCCCCGGGTCGCACGAAGCGCCGAGCAATCACGCCGCCCGAAACGGCTTGCGCAGGCCCATTTGCTCGAGCAGCGGCAGCACATCTTTCGCGAAGCGCCGGACACCGTCGATATAATCGGGCCACGTCATGAGGACGCCATCGATTCCGACGCGTGAAATCGCGGCAAGCTGCTGGGCAATGCTTTCCGCGCTGCCAATCATCGGGGACCCGGCGCCAACCGCCATGCGCCGGCGCATTCCGGCAAGCACGTCGGAATCCATCGGGATGTTATTTTCCTTGCTGATTGTCGCCATGATGCTGTCGAGCACTTCCTTATCGAGATACTCGACCGAGTAGTGGTGTAGATAATCTTCCCCCTCTTTCTGCGTGCCGCGCTGCACAACGGCGACGTTTGTCCAAAGCTGAATCTCGCGGCCGAACTCATCGCGCGCCATCTTTTTGTACGCTTCCACCTGCGGCCGCCAGCCCTCCGGCGAATCTCCCTGCAGGCTGATGAGGCCGATCTGCGAGTTTTTCGCCGAGAAGCGCATGCCGACCGGCGAGAGCGCTGCATTCATGATCGGGATCCCGCCCTTTTGCAGGGGCTGCGGCCGCGAGATCGCCTTTTTCATGTGGAAATTCTTGGACTCATAGTCGAATTCAGCGGGGCAGATCCAGAGCTTGCGCAAAATCTCCAGCCATTCTTCCAGGTATACGTAACGCTGGTCGTGTTCGACCAGATCGATGCCAAACATGTCGAATTCGCGCCGGTTCCATCCGCCCACAACGTTCAGCGCGAAGCGCCCGCCCGAAATCGCATCGATCGTCGATGATAATTTTGCTACCGCCAGCGGATGCATGGTGGGCGCGTGCGACGTCGCGAAGACGGCGGAATGCTTGGTTGCCTGCGCCATCGCCGCGGCCCATGCGAAAACGTCGAGCACGACGTTCGACGGGTGGTCGGGCTTCTCGTCGAGATAGCCCTTCCACCGCGCGATCGGAACCACGGCCTCGAGACCGGCCGCGTCGGCTATCTGCGCTGCGGCAAGCGTGTTCGCCCAGGTCGGCTGCAGCAGCTCGGGGATGAACGTCATATTCGCAATCGTGTTCGTGCAAAACGTGCCGAGCTTCAATTTGTTGTCGTTGAAAATCGGAATGCTTGGTTGACTGGTTGCGTTGGCCATTCGCCAGGTATCCTCGGATGTCCTGAATTTCGAAATTGAGTTCCAATCACGCGATTTGATTGGCTGAGAATTCTCCCACGCCGCGCAGCGCCCCTCAACACTGGCGACCAGGAGCCTCAAGTAAAGGTTTAAGTGTAGCGCCGTCCGCCGAACGTGCTAAGGCGCAAAAGTCGCCCAAAAGATGCCTTGCCGTCCATGCAAGGCCCGGTTAAGGCCCCCATAGCAGCAGCGTTACTGTTGTACTTGGTGCAGAAAAACAACGGCGAGAATGCATCATTTTACGACGGAAGCGAGTACTCGAAATGGTACGAATGCTTCCCACCTTCGATGATAATTTCGAGCATACCCGCAAGCCCGGTGAGCTGCTCCGTCCCCGAATCCGGCACCACGCTGACGATCAACTGCGGCACGCCGCGATTCATCGTCCCGCTGTGCTGCAGGACGAAGCTTCCGCTGCGTCCCTTTAGCGTTCCGCTCACTTTCTCCATCGCCACGTAGCCGGCCGAGCCCTTCACGCCGCCCATCGCACTCAGCATCTGCCCCTTGCTCGCGCCCTCGAAATCGCCATGGAATTGCTTGTCGATCGACATTCGTCCGATCGACGCATCCGCGCTCGGATCATCGGCCGGAAACAGCGCCATCTTCACTTCAAACGTACCACGCGCGTGATTGGACACCACCGCCTCCGTTTGGAGTCGGGGTCTCATGCGAGCGCGGGTCGATCGCGCCGGCGCGGCACAAAACTCTCGGCTAGTTGTCGGTCTTCGGTCCAGCGGTGGCACCCAGCGCGGGAAGCGTCGCGGCGTCCCAGTGCTCGTCGGCCTTGCCGTCCTTGATCCGCCACATGTCGAACCACGACGTCGTGTAAGTTTGCGACGGGTCGCGCGGATTCTTCAGCGTCCGCGCTGTCACGACGATCACGAGATCGCCATCTGCTACGACGGCAACCACCGGCGTCTTCATGTGTTCCGGAATCGGCGAGGGCTTGCGCGTGGCCTCGAAGAACGCCACCACCGGCGCGAGGCCCGATTTGACCATCGGATTGTGCTGGATGTAACGATCGGTGATCCACTTGCCGGCCTCATCCCAGTGATTCGCTTCGAGCAGATCGCGCTCGATGTGCAGCGCCACTTGCTTGTTGGCGTTCAGCTGCGGATCGGGGCTGGTGAAAAGAGATTCGGGATCGGCGGCGGGCACGACGGGTTCCTGGGCCACTGCCGTCACGCACGCAAACAAAAGCACGAGTGAAGCGAGGGAAATCAGTCGCGTTTTCATGCGGAGTAAGTAACAGCATCACGGACACTCTGTCAAGCGAGGTGGGGCAGAGAAGTGGGCGGGTTATTCGAATGCGATGAGGACGATTTCGGGATTCGTGCCCAGGCGCATCGGCGGGCCCCACGTGCCGGCGCCGCACGACGTGTATACCAGCAGATCGCCGAGCCGCTGCAGGCCGTAGACGAATGGCCCGTAGATTCGCGAGGTGATCCACGTGAACGGGAAATACTGTCCGCCATGCGTGTGCCCCGAAAGCTGCAAGCTGATCTTTTCTTCCGCCGCGACGGGCAGATGATGCGGCGCGTGCGTCAGAAGAATGCTCGCGACATCCGGATCGATTTCGGCGTGGCGCAAGATGGCGCGGTAATGCTCTGGCTGCACCGAGTCATGATGATGGACGCCGACGAGCTGCAGTCCCTCGACCACGACTTTTTCGTTGTTGAGCACGCGCACGCCCGAGTGCTGCACGGCATTGAGATATTTCGAGTAGTCGCCAAACTCTTCGTGATTTCCGGCGATGAAATACGCGCCGAGCGGCGCCGCAATTTGATGCCACGGCGCGGCGAGCTTTGGCGCGTTCACGGCGGTGCCGTCATACAAATCGCCCGCGATCAGGACGATATCGGGTGCGAGGCGCGCGAGCATGCTGACGATCCGCTGCGCGAATCGGCGTCCGCGCACGTGCCCGAGGTGCGTGTCGGTGACGAGCGCCGCGATGCGCCCGCGCCATGACGCAGGCAGATTCGGCAGCTTCACCGAAATCCGCGTCACCCGCGTGCGGGCCGAATTCAGCATGCCGTAGAGGCCGGCGAGAATCGCAGCGCCGAAAAATACGGTAGCGATGTAAGGCTGCGCCCAGCCGAGGCGCAAGAGCCGCGCGGCTCCAAAGGCGATCCAAGACTCGCACGCGGCAAGCACGAAAAAGCTGAAAAACCCGAGCCAGACCGCCGCCGCGGTGTAATACAGGCGGACAGGGAACTGCGGATACTTGCGCGCGAGCAGCGAAGCCGTCAGAAACGTGATGGAAAGAATCGCCACGGCGATCGCGAGCCACGAAATCCCCGGCGGATCGGGCGCCTGCCGGAAAGAGACCCAGGTTTCGTAGACGAACCAGTGCAAGCCGAAAAGCAGCGACTGAAACGTCGCCAGAAAAATCAAGATGCGCGTTCGCATTGTTAGAAGCCTAACAAATTAGATGAGAAGCGGGGACCGTTCGACTCCGAAGAGTTGGTGAAAGGAAATCTTCATATCGCCCCGTCGCGGTCAGTTTGGGTATACTCCACGCGCAAAGGGAAGGGGCAGACACGTATTTCCGGCACGGCCGTGCCGACTGGGGGGACGTCATGAAATCACTGCGAACGCTTGCGATCACTGTTGGGCTGTTTCTCGCCGCCAGCTTGATGGCGCAGGGCCAGGCACCGAAGCTACCGCCCGCGGACCCGAATGCTCCGCCTCCCTCGGTTCAGAACAACGCTGATCCTGGCTACGACGCCGCCCTCGCCGCCTGCAAGAATCCGCCGCCGAAACAGCGCGCGTTCCACTTCGGCGGACCCGGCCCGGCGCCTCGCGATACTCAGGTGACCGCCATTCCCGGCGTGATCGCGGCCGGCCAGCAATGGAAATTTCTCTGGCAGGACGCGGGCAACAATGGCGACGGCATCGTTGCTACGCGCGACGGCGGCCTGCTGATCGCGCAGAACGACAAGAGTGACGTCGTGAAGCTTGATAAAGACGGCAACGCCTCGGTCGCTTACACGGACACGCACACCGGCGGCGCGCTTTCCATCAACGCGAAGGGCGCTCTTTTCATCGACGAGCGGGGCTTGCATCCGGCCATCTGGGAGCTTGCACCCCACCATCGGCTTCTCGCGGACAAATATCAAGGCGACACGCTTGATTGCGTCCCCCGCGTCCTCAACGACCTGACGGCGGATCGCAAGGGCGGCGCTTACTTCAGCATGGGCGGCCTGTTTTACGCGAGCCCCAAGGGCGTGATCACCCAGTACGGCGAAAATCTCCGCACCAACGGCATCATCCTCAGCCCGGACGAGAAGCATCTTTACGTCACCAACGTCGGCACGGTGGTCGAGTTCGATGTGCAGCCCGACGGCTCGCTCACGAACCAGCGCGATTTCGCCAAGCTGCAAGACAAGACGGCTGGCGACGGCAGCGCCGTTGACGCCGAGGGGCGCGTTTACGTCAGCACCAACCCTGGCGTGCAGGTGATCGGCGCGGATGGCACATGGCTCGGCCTGATTCCCACGCCGCGCGACATCATCAGCATGTCCTTCGGAGGCCCTGGCAGGCATACGCTTTTCATCCTCGCTCGCGGCGCGGAGGATTCCACCGGCCAGCAGATCGCCAACGCCGCCCAGGTCTATTCGATCCAGATGATCGCGCGCGGCCCCTCCAGCCGCCCCAAATAGAGGAGCGCCCGTGCGGTCCGGTTCCCGCCCTGACGTTTCGGGGATTCGTTGTCTCTGTAACAAGCTCGGACTCAACGGAATCCGTCGAACTAATCTATTGAGCACACGGCGGCTGCGTCTCGTCCCCGCAAGGCTCCGCTCCTTGCTACCCTTGATTATTAACTAGGCGAGTCCGAAACTACGGAAGAGCGATTTGTCGAAGGGGGAATCTATGCGCGCGTTGAACCGATTTTCCATTGCCATCGTCCTGGCGGGCACTTTTGCAGGCGCCGCTGCGGCGCAAACATCGACCGCCGACCGCAGACAGCCGCAGGCCGGCGCTTCCGCGGCGGGGCCGGTCGCCACGGTCGACCAGGCCATCGATCGCATCATCGCCCGCGAGCATGAAGAAGTGGCCGCGATCCGGGGCTACAGCCCGATCATCGAAACGTATGTGCAGGATATGAAGCCCGACCCGGAAATGGGCATTGTGCCCATGAAAGACCAGTATTTCCTGGGCCAGGCGCAGCTCTCGAGCGGAATCGCCGACGATTCGATGCTCGACAACAAGCACAAGGAAAAGAAAAAGAAGGGCCTGGCCGCGGCGTTCAATCCCTTTTCGCATCTAGAGGAATCTACCTCGAGCGGTTCCGATGATTTCCTGAAGATGGTTTACGTCGACCCGACTGATTTGGATCGCGAGCACTATGATTTCCGCTATGTCGGCCGGGAATTCCTCGGCGCGGTGCGCTGCGTCGTTTTCGACGTCACGCCGCTGCCCAAGACCGGCAAGAGCCGCTTCAACGGCCGCATCTGGGCCGAGGATCAGGGATTTACGATCGTCCGGTTCAACGGCATGTTTGAATCGGGGGATAACGAAGGCATCGGATTCAATCTGCACTTTGATAGCTGGCGCATGAATCTCCAGCCGGACCTCTGGTTGCCCGCGGCCATCTATAGCCAGGAATCGGAGCTCAAGACTGCTTCCGGTTCGGCCATCCGTTTCAAGGCACAGACGCGCCTGTGGGGCTACGACCTCGCGAGCCTGAATCGGCCGGTCGACTTCAATCAGACCGGGGTGAATCCATCGGCGTCGCTCGATAGCGGCGGCGCTCCCCAGGATTATTCTCCGATCGAAGCCGAGCGGCAGTGGCAGGAGAAAGCCGAAAAGAACGTGGTCGATCGCCTCGAACGCATCGGATTGCTGGCGCCTCGGGGAGAAGTGGATAAAGTGCTCGAGACCGTCGTCAACAATATCGAAGTGACGAACAATCTCGACATCGACGTCCACTGCCGCGTGATGCTGACCACCACGCTTGAATCGTTTTCAGTGGGCCACACGATCGTGATGAGCCGCGGCTTGATCGATACGCTGCCGGACGAAGCCAGCCTCGCGGCCGTCCTCGCGCAGGAATTGGCGTCGATCGCGATCACCAAGCCTTCGACCGATCAGTGGGGATTCAACGACACGACGAACGTCACGGCCGGGGAGGCGCTCTCTCGCTTTTCGTTCAAGGCCACGCCCGCCGACGTCGATATGGCCAACAAGAAGGCCCTCCAATGGCTCAGTAATTCGCCCTACAAGGACAAGCTCGGAAACGCGGCGCTGTTCCTCAAGCAGCTCGCGGCCGATTCGACGGCCCTCCCGGCGCTCATTGATCCGCGCCTCGGAAACGGCGTCGAATTCAGCTCCGCGCTCGCGACGATGGGGCCGCAGCTTGATGCAAGCAAGCTCGACCAGGTCGCGGCATTGCCGCTGGGCGCCCGCGTGAAGGTCGATCCCTGGGACGATCACGTCGAGCTGCTGAAAGCCAAGCCCGTCGCACTGAGTTCGGCTCGCGAGAAAATGCCCTTCGAGGTCACGCCCTTCCTGCTTTACTTGACGCGCTATCAGGCGCCCAAGGCGGAAGGGAAGTCGAGCGAATCCGCCCTGGCCAGCAAGGACTAAAGCTCAGTCTAAGACCTTGCGAATCACAGGCGGCGCGTCGCTGAATTAGCGGCCGTGGTCGGCGTAGTTCTCCCAGCCTGTCTTCGAGTCGTACGGCGTCAAGAAGCCCATCGCTTCGATCTCGTGAATCTTCCCGTCGTAAACCTTGAACACGTGCGCGGCGGGAAGATCGAAGGGCTTGAAGTTCATCGGAATCGAAGTGACGCCGGGAACGCCGACGATCTTTTCGGTGGTGGACTTCATCGGCTGGCGGAATTGCGAGAGGCCGAAAACGAGGCCCGTCTCGGGATCGGCGATCATCACGCGGACAGGCTCGATTCGCGTGATGTAGTTCAGCCCGCCGGTCCTTAGCCCCGCGGCGCAGCCCAGCGCGCCGAGCGATCCGAAGCCCGGCTTGTCCGGAGGCGGATTGCCGGTCGTCTGCATGCCGTTTTCGCGCCGCAGGCAATCATCGGCGAAGGGCGCGTTATTCGCGTCGGCGCTGGTAACCGCCGGGTAGTACATCGAGGCGATGCGAATCATGTCCTGGCGCGTGTTGCGTTCCGCAGCCGGGACGTCGGTCAGGAAAGCCTTGCGCGGCGCATCCAAATTCTTCATCGATGTCGGGCGGAGATTGCCGGCGATCAAGTGTTCGGCAACGACGACCTCGCCGTGGCGGATTTTCAGGCGCAGAGCCAGGATGATGGGCTTGTCGCTCGCCTGCA
>Ga0187815_10001023_pt1 | contig 13299 bp, 14 predicted proteins | sample NC_S_5_FD_132962 | JGI IMG/M metagenome (GOLD analysis project Ga0187815, IMG submission 132962) | Wetland sediment microbial communities from Neuse River Estuary, North Carolina, USA - ASW-S_5 | ecosystem: Environmental > Aquatic > Freshwater > Wetlands > Sediment | place: USA: North Carolina...
CGGATCACGAAGAACCCCGCCCAGGCGGGGTTTTTTGTGCCCGCCATCCCCGGCTGGCCACCGCTCGCTGCGCGAGGCCGCGTCGCCACGGTCGATCTGCTGTGCCGGCCGTTCCGGTGACCATCCTCCGGTACCGCGCCAGCGGAGCGCGCTCCCGCTTCCGGCGATTTGCCGCGCGCTTGCCCGGCCGGGCCGCCTATTGAAGGTCGGGCCATGACGACGCGCTGAACGCGGCATGGCGTCGGCCGCTTGCGCCGGCCGCCGGGGCTGCCTACAATGCGTTCCATTGTACTAACGCGCTAATACATTATGAAACGTCGATCGCTGGATCCCGAGACGCCCGTCGAGTCGGCCGAGCTCAGCCTGTGCCAGGCGCTGCTGTCGCTGAAGGATGCGGACGAGATGGCTGCCTTCCTGCGCGACCTGTGCACGCCTGCCGAGCTGGAGGTGCTGGTGGATCGCTGGCGCGTGGTGCCCTACCTGCTCGATGGCGTGGCGTACCGCGAGATCCACGAGCGCACCGCGGTGAGCATCACCACGATAGGCCGGGTGGCGCGCTTCCTCACCCAGGGCAACGGCGGTTACCTGGCGGCCGCGGCGCGTGCCTCGCGCCGTCGCGCGGCGGCGAAGAAGGTGCGCGCATGAAGCCGCGCGACCGCCTGCGCATCGCCATGCAGAAGTCCGGCCGGCTGACCGAGCCGGCGCTGGAGCTGCTGAAGCGCTGCGGGCTTACCTTCCGGCAAAGCCGCGACAAACTGTTCTGCTTCGGCGAGGGCGAGCCGGTGGATCTGCTGCTGGTGCGCGACGACGACATCCCGGGGCTGATCGCGCAAGGCGTGTGCGAACTGGGCATCGTGGGGCGCAACGTACTCGACGAGTTTCGTGTCGCCGCCGGCCGCGAGAGCGAACCGCTGGCCGAACTGCGCCCGCTCGGCTTCGGGCGCTGCCGGCTTTCCATCGCGGTGCCGCAGGACTTCGACTATCGCGAACCTGCGCAGCTGTCCGGCCAGCGCATCGCCACCTCGTACCCCGGCCTGCTCGGGGCGTGGCTGCGCGAGCGCGGGGTCGCCGCCGGCGTGGTGACCCTGGCCGGCTCCGTGGAGATCGCGCCGAAGCTGGGCACAGCGGACGCGATCTGCGACCTGGTACAGAGCGGCGGCACCCTCGTGGCGAACCAGTTGCGCGAGGTCGACGTGCTGCTGGAGAGCGAAGCGGTGCTGGCCGGCCCGCAGGCACTGCCGGCGGACGAGCGTGGCGACCTGGCCGAGCTTCTGCTGAAGCGGCTGGACGGCGTGATCCAGGTGCGCGAGTCGCGCCTGCTGCTGCTGCAGGCGCCGCGCACCGCGCTGGATGCGGTGATCCGGCTGCTGCCCGGTGGCCCGCAGCCCACCCTGCTCCCCGTGGCGGGCCAGCCGGACCAGCTGATGTTGCAGGCCCTTTGCGCGGGCGAGGTGAGCTGGCGCGAGCTGGAAGAGATCAAGAAGGCCGGCGCGCGCGAGATGTTCGTGCTGCCGGTGGAGAAGATGTTGGCATGAAGAGCTGGCTTGCATGAAACGGATCGACTGGAACGCGTTGGACGAACAAGGGCGCAGCGAGGCATTGGCGCGCCCGGCGCAGTCGCGCGCGGTGGAACTGCGCGAAGGCGTGGGCCGCATCATCGCGGAGGTGCGCGCGCACGGCGATGCGGCCTTGCGCGAGCTGAGCGCGAAATACGATCGCTGCGCCTTGACGGCGCTCGAAGTCGCCAACGAAGAGTTCACGGCCGCCGAGGCGTCGCTCGATCCCGCACTGAAGGCGGCGATCCGCGAGGCCGCCGCACGCATCGAGACTTTCCACCGTGCGGCCGCGCTGCAGCCGGTGAGCGTGGACACCGCACCCGGCGTGCGGGTGGAGCGCATGCTGCGGCCGATCCAGCGCGTGGGCCTGTACGTGCCGGCGGGCAGCGCGCCGCTGCCGTCCACCGCGCTGATGCTGGGCGTGCCCGCACGCATCGCCGGCTGCCGCGAGGTGGTGCTGTGCTCGCCCGCGCGCGCCGACGGAAGCTGCGATGCGGCGGTGTTGTATGTCGCCCGCCTGGTCGGTGTGCACAAGGTGTTCAAGCTGGGTGGTGCGCAGGCGATCGCGGCGATGGCGTACGGCACGGTTTCCGTACCGAAGTGCGACAAGCTGTTCGGCCCCGGCAATGCCTGGGTCACCGAGGCCAAGCTGCAGGTGTCGTCCGCGCCCGACGGTGCCGCGATCGACATGCCGGCCGGACCGTCCGAGGTGCTGGTGATCGCCGATGTGGCGGCGAATCCTGCCTTCGTCGCCGCCGACCTGCTCTCGCAGGCCGAGCATGGGCCGGATTCGCAGGTGATCCTGCTCAGCGATTCGGCGGCCCTGCTGGATCGCGTCGCGCGCGAGGTCGAGCGGCAGTGTGCCGAACTGCCGCGTGCGGAGATCGCGCGACAAGCGCTGGCGCAGAGCCGGCTGATTGCGGTGGCCTCGCTGGCGCAGGCGATCGAGGTGAGCAACCGCTACGCGCCCGAGCACCTGATCCTGCAGGTCACGGCACCGCGGCGGCTGCTCGACGGCATCGCGAGCGCCGGCTCGGTCTTCCTCGGCGCGTGGACGCCGGAATCGGTAGGCGACTACTGCAGCGGCAGCAACCACGTGCTGCCCACCTACGGCCATGCGCGCAGCTACAGCGGCGTGTCCGTGGCCAGTTATCAGAAGCAGATCACCGTGCAGGAGCTCAGCGCTGACGGTCTGCGCGGCATCGGCCCGTGCACCGCCACGCTGGCGGCTGCCGAGCAACTGGAGGCGCATCGCCGCGCGGTGACGCTGCGGCTGGCTGAACTGGAGTCAATGACATGAGTGTGCTCGATCTCGCGCGGGCGGAAATCCGCACCTTGCAGCCGTATTCCTCGGCGCGCATGGAAGCCAGCGGCGGCCAGCTGCTGCTCAACGCGAACGAATCCGCGTGGGAGCCCACCGGCGATGGCGGCACGGGCTGCAACCGTTATCCGGAACCGCAGCCGGCGGCCCTGGTGGACGCCCTGACGCGCCTGTACGGCGTGCGCCGGGAACAGCTGCTGGTGAGCCGCGGCAGCGACGAGGCGATCGACCTGCTGGTGCGCGCGTTCTGCCGCGCCGGGCGCGACGCGGTCCTGATCCAGCCGCCCACCTTCGGCATGTACGCGGTGTGCGCGCGCATCCAGGATGCGGGGGTGATCGAGGCGCCGCTGCGCGGCGACTTCACGCTGGACGTGGACGCCACGCTGGCCGCGCTCACCAGTGCGGTGAAGCTGGTGTTCGTCTGCACGCCGAACAACCCCGCGGGCAGCGTGGTGCCGCGCGCCGACATCGAGCGGCTGGCGCAGGCGCTGGCCGGCCGCGCGCTGCTGGTGGTGGATGAGGCCTATGTGGAGTTCGCCGACGAGGGCAGCGTCGCCGACCTGCTCGACCGCTACGACAATCTCGCCGTGCTGCGCACGCTGTCCAAGGCCTGGGCGCTGGCCGGCGCGCGCATCGGCTGCCTGCTGGCGCATCCGGACGTGGTGGCCCTGCTGCGCAAGATCATCCCGTCGTATCCGCTGCCGCTGCCCAGCGTGAACGCGGCCCTGCTTGCGCTGTCGGGCTGGGGGCAGGCGAACGCACGCGCGCACATCGACATCGTGCGTGCCGAGCGAGCGCGCATGCGCGCGGCCCTGGCTCGCCTGTCGGGCGTGCGCGCCGTGCTGTCTTCGCAGGCGAATTTCCTCACCGTGCGTTTCGACGATGCCGGTGCCGAGTACCGGCGGCTGTACGAGTCCGGCATCGTGGTGCGCGACGTGCGGCGCTACCCGGGCCTGGACGATGCGCTGCGCATCACGGTCGGCACGCCGGCGGAGAACGAACGGGTGCTGGCAGCACTCGCAAGTCCGGCGCTGGCGCGGGGGGCTGCATGAGCAATCGCAGGATCCTGTTCGTCGATCGCGACGGCTGCCTGATCGAGGAGCCGGCGGACGAGCAGATCGACAGCTACGAGAAGCTGGCCCTGCTGCCGGGCGTGATCGCCGCGCTGCAGCGCTTCGTCGTCGCCGGCTACGAGCTGGTGATGGTGACCAACCAGGACGGCCTGGGCACGGACAGTTTCCCCGAGGCGCATTTCACCGGCCCGCACGAACTGCTGATGCGCATCCTGTCCTCGCAGGGCATCCGTTTCCGCGAGGTGCTGATCGACCGCAGCTTTCCGCACGAGGGACTGGACACGCGCAAGCCGGGTGTCGGCATGATGCGCGGCTGGCTCGCCGACGACAGCTGGAGCCGGGCCGCCTCGGTGATGGTGGGCGATCGCGAGACCGATCTGCGTTTCGCCGCCAACCTCGGCGTGCGCGGCTTCCGGGTGGGACCGCAAGGCGTGGCCTGGGGCGAGTTGGCGCACCAGGTGCTGGACGCGCCGCGCATCGCCGAGGTGGTGCGCAACACCAAGGAAACCCGCATCCGCGTGCGCGTCGACCTGGACCGCATTGCCGAGCCGAAGGCGCAAACCGGTCTCGGTTTCTTCGACCACATGCTGGAGCAGATCGGCAAGCACGGTGGTTTCGCGCTGGAGCTGAGCTGCGACGGCGACATCCACATCGACGATCACCACACCATCGAGGACTGCGGCTTGGCCTTGGGCCAGGCCCTGAAGCAGGCCCTGGGCGACAAGCGTGGCATCGGCCGCTATGGTTTCGCGCTGCCGATGGACGAGAGTGCGGCGGAAGCGCGGCTGGATCTGTCCGGCCGTCCGTACTTCGTGTTCGAAGGCCAGTTTCCGCGTGAGCGCGTGGGCGAGCTGGCGGTCGAGATGGTGCCGCACTTCTTCCGCTCGCTGTGCGAGACGCTGGGCGCGAACCTGCACCTGTCGGTGCGCGGCGAGAATACGCATCACATGATCGAGGCCTGCTTCAAGGTGGTGGCGCGCACGCTGCGCCAGGCGATCCGCCGCGAGGGCGATGAACTGCCCAGCACCAAGGGGACGCTGTAATGAGCGTCGTGCTGGTCGATGCGGGCGGCACCAACATCGGCTCGGTGCGCTATGCCTTGCAGCGCCTGGGCGCGGATGCGGCGCTGACCTCGGACGCCGCGGTGATCCGCGCCGCCGACAAGGTGATCCTGCCTGGCGTGGGCGCGGCGGGGCCGGGCATGGCGCGCTTGCGCGAGCTGGGCCTGGTCGACCTGATGCGCTCGCTGACCCAGCCGGTGCTGGGCGTGTGCCTGGGCATGCAGTTGCTGTGCGCGCATTCGGAGGAGGGCGATACCGAGTGCTTGGGCCTGATTCCGGCCGAGGTGCGTCGCTTCGCCGAGCGTCCCGGCCTGCGCGTGCCGCACATGGGTTGGAATCCGCTGTCGGTGCAGCGGGAACATCCGCTGCTGGCCGGGCTGGGCGAGGGCGAGCAGGCGTATTTCGTGCACAGCTACGCGGTGCCCACGGGCGAGTGGACGCTGGCCAACGCGGACTACGGCGATCCGTTCTCCGCCGTGGTCGCGCGCGGCAACTTCCACGGCATGCAGTTCCATCCCGAGCGTTCCGCCGCTGTCGGCGCGAAGCTCCTGGGGAATTTCCTGGCTTTATGACGAGCACCGTATGACTTTTGCTGTCATTCCCGCCATCGACCTGCGCGAGGGCCGCGTGGTGCGCCTGAAGCAAGGCGATTACGCGCAGCAGACGACCTACCCGGACGACCCGCGTGTCCTGGCGCAACGCTACGCCGAGGCAGGCGCGCGCTGGCTGCACCTGGTCGATCTCGACGGCGCGCGCTCCGGCCAACTGGACAACCTGGCAGTGATCGAGGCGATCGCCAGGGACGGCATGCAGGTGCAAGCCGGTGGTGGCGTGCGCGAGGATGCCGACCTGCAGCGGCTGTTCGAGGCCGGCGTGACCCGCGTGGTGGTGGGCAGCGTGGCGATCCGCGATCCCGAACGCGTGGCCGGCTGGTTGCGCGAACATGGCGCCGAACGCCTCACGCTGGCCCTCGACACCCGCCGCGTCGACGGTCGCTGGAGCCTGCCCAGCGCGGGCTGGACGGAAGCCGAGGCACGCACGCTGGACGAACTGGCGCCGTGGTACGCCGCACAAGGTGCCCGCCACCTGCTGTGCACCGACATCGATCGCGACGGCGTGCTGGCCGGCTTCAACCTCGACCTGTACCGGCACCTTGCCAAAGCCGTACCGCAACTGGCGGTGCAGGCTTCCGGGGGCGTGCGTTCGCTGGAAGACATTCGCGCGGCCCGCGAAGCCGGGGCGCGCGGCGTGATCCTCGGCCGCGCCTTGCTGGAAGGGCGCTTCACCGTGGCGGAGGCGCTGGCATGCTGAGCCGGCGCATCATTCCCTGCCTCGACGTGCGCGACGGCCAGGTGGTCAAGGGCGTGCGTTTCCGCGACCACGTGGCGATGGGCGGTATCGTCGACCTCGCGCTGCGCTACCGCGACGAAGGCGCCGACGAGCTGGTGTTCTACGACATCACGGCCAGCCCCGAGGGGCGCAGCGTGGACCGCGGCTGGGTGGAGAAGGTGGCGCGGGTGATCGACATCCCGTTCTGCGTGGCCGGCGGCATCCGCTCGGTGGACGAGGCGCGCGCCGTGTTGCACGCCGGTGCGGACAAGGTATCGGTGAATTCGCCGGCGCTGGAACGGCCGGAACTGATCGACGAGCTGGCTGCCGCCTTCGGCGTGCAGTGCGTGGTGGTGGGCGTGGATTCGCTGCGCGACGCCGACGGCGAATGGCGCGTGCGCCAGTACACCGGCGATCCGTCGAAGACGCGCGCCCTGGCGCGCCGCACGCTCGACTGGGTCGCCGAGGTGCAGCGGCGCGGCGCCGGCGAAATCGTGCTCAACTGCATGGGCAGCGACGGCGTGCGGCAGGGCTACGACATCGAGCAGCTCAAGGCCGTGCGCGCGACCTGCGGGGTGCCGCTGATCGCCTCCGGTGGCGCGGGCGAACCGGCGCATTTCCGTGACGCCTTCGCCGACGCCGATGTGGACGGCGCGCTGGCGGCCAGCGTGTTCCACTCCGGGGCGATCGCGATTCCAGCACTCAAGCGATACTTGCAGGCACGGGGTGTCGCGGTACGTACCCCCTGACCCGGCGTTCCGGCGAGCGCCGGGACGACGGGAAAACCGAATTTACGAGCATGCCCCGGCATGCGCCGGCAACAGGCGTTCCGATGACTGGTGGCAATCCTTCCGATCTTTCCCGCCTCGACTGGGCCAAGGGCGGCGGCCTGCTGCCTGCCGTCGTGCAGCACTGGTTGACGGGCGAGGTGCTGATGCTGGGTTACATGAACGCCGAGGCGTTGGCCGCCACGCAGGCCACCGGCAAGGTCACGTTCTGGAGCCGCGGCAAGCAGCGGCTGTGGATGAAAGGCGAGAGCTCAGGCCACGTGCTGGCACTGAAATCCATCCGCGTCGACTGCGATGCCGATACCTTGCTGGTGCAGGCCGAGCCGCACGGGCCGACCTGCCACCTGGGCACGTCCAGCTGCTTCGGCACGGACGTGCGCCCCACACTGGGCTTCCTCGCCGAGCTCGATGCGCTGGTGGCGCGGCGCCACGCCGAGCGCCCGCAGGGCAGCTACACAACCAGGCTGTTCGAGGCGGGCACGCGCCGCATCGCGCAGAAGGTGGGCGAGGAAGGCGTGGAGAGCGCGCTCGCCGCAGTGGCGCAGGACGACGAGCAACTGCTGGGTGAGGCGGCGGATCTGCTGTTCCACCTCACCGTACTGCTGCGTGCCCGCGGATTGTCGCTGGCCGATGCAGTGGCGGTGCTGGCGAAGCGGCACGCCGAACGCTGATCGCGGGCCTTAGAGCCTGTTCAATGTCTCCGCGTGGCCCGCGCCGGGAGCTGTTTGCCCGCAGACCAAGGAAGAAGGAGGGCACGCGGGGAGAGTCCATGGATGGACTCGGCTTTGAGGAGCGAGGAGTGGACGTCCGTCCACGACCGAGTGATGACACTGGGATGTGGGCAAACAGACCCGGCCCTTCGAGGGCAACGCGAGCTACGCGGAGACATTGAACAGGCTCTCAGTACGTCGCCGCGGCGGCGCTGGCGGCCGGCGCGGGCGCTGCCGGTGCAAACGACAGCACTGGTCCCGGCGTGATGCCCTTGCGCCATGCAGCCAGCTGCGCCTCGATGCCCTTGCCGACCTCGCTTTGTGGGTCCGACGGCGTCAGCTTGTCGCGCTGCTCCCATTGCGCGATCTCGGCCTTGGCCTGGGCGAAGGCATCGACGAAGTTGTCGGTGCGGTTCAGTGCGTCGACCAGCCAGGCGTGGCCGAAATAGGTGAGCTGGGATTCGCTGCCGCAGCCGAAGGAGCTGCGGTCGCTGCGCGCGGCGGTCAGTACCAGGGTGCCGTCGCCGGCCAGCGGCGGAATGAAGCCGCCGGAGTAGCAGGCGTTGACCACCACCACTTTCCACCTGAACGGGTGTTCCTTGAGGATGCCGGCCAGGTCCTGCGCGCCGATCTGGTCCAGCGGCAGCGGATCCATGTCCACCAGCAGCTCGTGGTCCTCGCTGCCGTGGGTGGCCAGGTAGAGCATCAGGATGTCTTCGGGCTGCATCACCTTGGCAAGACCATCCAGGGTGCCTTCCAGATTGCTCCAGCTGGCCAGCGGGTGCGTGGCGAGCGAGGCGGGGTTGTTCTCCAGCACCAGGGCATGGGCGCTGGCGCCGAAGCGCCGGCGGAACATCCGGGCCGCGTACTCGGCCTCGTTGCGGAACACGTCCTCGCTGCCGTCGCCCGCGAAGGCGACCAGATAAAGATTGGGCTTGCCCGGTACGCGCGGGCCGAGCTTCGCCAGGGCGTCGCGCAGCAGTTGTGGCTGGTCGTAGAGCACCTGTTCGGGCGTGGGGCCCTGGTCCGGCCAGTTCGTGCCGCCGTCGCTGTCGTCGCCGCTGTCGGCGAGGGGGCTGGCCGTGGTGCTGCTGGCGGTTGCCGCCGCGACGGCGCCCGTGGCGGCATTGGCCGGCGCCGGTGCGCGGTGGCCAGGCAGCCACAACATCAGCAACACGCCGGCGGCGAAGGCAAGCAGGGCGATCAGGACGTTGCGCATGCGGCGGCTCGCTGAGGGTCAGGGCGTAATGGCGTCGAAATCGGCGTAGGCGGGATGGCGCGGCTGTGCCGGCAGCGACAGCGGCGGGCGCAACAGCCAGCCGGTGCGGAAGCCTGCGGCCCGGGCGGCGTCCAGTTCCTCGACGATGTCGGAAAGGAACAGCAGGTGCCCGGGCTGCTCCCCGATCGCTGCGGCGATCTTTTCGTAGGAGGCCTGTTCGCGCTTGGGTCCGGTTTCGGTATCGAAATAACCGGCGAACAGCGGCGTGAGGTCGCCTGCTTCGCTGTGGCGGAAAAACAGCCGCTGCGCGGGGACCGAGCCGGAAGAGTATATGTACAGCCGAAGCCCCTCGGCCCGCCATGCGCGCAGTCGTGCCGCCACTTCGGGATAGACGTGGGCGCGGTAGTCGCCAGCCTCGTAACCTTCGCGCCAGATCATGCCCTGCAGCGCCTTCAGCGCGGTGGACTTGCGGTCCTCGGCTATCCAGCGCAGCAACAGTTCGATCACTTCCTGCCGTGAAGCCTCGATGTAGCCGGCTTCCTTCGCCGCTTCGTGCAGCCAGTGCTGCACCTCAGGCCGATCGGCGTGGGTTTCGACGAAGGCCGGCAGGCGCTTGCGCGCATGGGGGAACAGCACGTCCTTGACGAAGCTGATCGAGCTGGTGGTGCCTTCGATGTCGGTGACGATGGCGCGGATTTCGGGCATGGCCATGGAAACGTGTGACGGGTTGGCCAGTTTATCCGGCCTTGGCCCTGCCGCCTTCTCCCGCTTGCAGGGAAGGGGGCAGGTGCGGGAGAGGCGCGGTCGTTCGCCCCCGGCTGCGGACCCGCCTTCCCGCGGGCCGGAGAGGGAGGGGCAGGATCAGGCGCGGGAGGCGAGCGGCTCCATGCGCGGGAAAGCCTGCGCGATGTCACTGCCGGTGAAGTTCGCCACCCAGCCGTCCTTGTTGGTGAACAGGCGGATTGCCACGAAATATGGCGCCTCGCTCATGTCGAACCAGTGGCGGGTGCCGTCCGGGACGCCAATCAGGTCGCCGGCTTCGCACAGCACCTCGAAGACCTTGCCTTCGAGATGCAGGGTGAACTGGCCCGCGCCGGCCACGAAGAAGCGCACCTCATCCTCGCTGTGGGTGTGCTCGTTCAGGAACTTCTGGCGCAGCGCGGCGCGGTCCGGGTGATCCGGCTTCAGGCTGATCACGTCCACCGACTGGTAGCCTTCCTCGCGCATCAGGCGGTCGATGTCGTCGCGGTATGCGGCGATCACCTCATCCTGGCTGGCGCCGGGCGCGACCGGCTGGTTCGCGGCCCACTGCTCGAAACGAACGCCGACCCTGCCCAGCTCGCGGGCGATGGCCGCATGCTCGGCGTGGACAGACAGCGGCGCCTCGGGGTGGTTTTCGTCGAAGATGCGCAGACGGCTCATGCGTTGAGTCTCCGTAGATCCAGTTCGCAGCCCAGCAGGAATTCCAGCGCCTCCAGGTGGCGGCGCGCCTCGGCCATGTCGCGGCCCCAGGTGTAGATGCCATGGCCGTCGATCAGGTAGGCCGCGAGCGGCTTGCCCGCATTCAGCCACTCATCGACGCGCGCCACCAGCTCGGGCATGTGCTGGGTGTTGGGGAACACCGGGATCTCCAGCACGCTTTCGTGCGTGGTGTGGCCGGCGATGGCCTTCTGCAATTCCCAGCCCTCCAGCCGGACCACGCCGGTCCGCGCATACAGCCGCGAAGCCACGCTCTGCGTGCGCGAATGGGTGTGCAGCACGGCCTGCGCCCCGGGCCAGCGGCGGTAGACCTGGGTGTGCAGCGCGGTCTCCGCACTGGGGCGGGCATCGGTGCCCACGGCGGCGCCCTGCATGTCCACGAGCATGATGTCGTCGCGGCACAGCTTGCCCTTGTCGCGGCCGGAGATGGTGATCGCGGCGTAGCCGCCATCGACGCGCATCGAGAAGTTGCTGCTGGTCGCAGGCGTCCAGCCGGCGAGCGCCAGTTCGCGCGCGGCGCCGGCGATGGCATCGGCGCACGCGGCGAACTGTCCGGGGGGAATCGAATCGGGCAATTGCTGGCTCATGCAAATGGACGTCCAAACGAGTTGGTGATCATACCATGCGCGGCATGCAGCCCTGTGGCAACGCGTCCCGGCCAAATGCGAGCCATTCGCGCCCCGCGTGCGGTGGTGGGCGTAGCATGGCGGGCGGCTCCGTCGCGGAACGCGGCGGAGGTTCTCCCCAACGACGGAGGTTTCGAATGTCGCATGACGAAAACAATGAATCGCGTCGACGTTTCCTTAAGGTGGCTGCCGGCACCACGGCTGCCGCGGTGGTGATGGGCGGCCTGCCGCGTTTCGCGCGTGCCGCCGATCTGCCGCACGTGACCGACGCGGACCCGACCGCAAAGGCGCTGGGCTACGTGGAGGACGCCAGCAAGACCACCAACCCCAAGCACAAGCCCGGCGACAATTGCACGAACTGCCAGTTCTACTCCGGCGGCCCGACCGGCTACGGCCCTTGCGCGCTGTTTCCCGGCAAATCCGTCAACGCGAAGGGCTGGTGCGTGTCGCATTCGCCGAAGGCTGGCTGATCGCGCAGCCACGTTTCGACTGCTGCAAGCAAAAGGCCGGCACGGGTTGCCGGCCTTTTCGCATGCGCGTCACGCGGGCGCCAATCGGCGGCGCGCAAAGGGCGCGGGCGGCATCGATAGAAGGGGGGGGCTGCGGGAAAAGTGCTGCCCGGCGCGTCGGGTTGAGGAGCTACCCACCTGACGCGCCGGGCGGCGATCCGGGGCCCACTGCCAAGTGATCAACCCTCGGACTGGGGATGATACCCCTCGTCGGGCCAAATGGGCGGCCGGGAGTCGAGATTCTTTCGGAAATATTCCGTTAAATACTTTAAAAACAATAACTTGACGCGTTTTTGTAAACTATTGTGAAAAGAGGCCGGCCTGGCGGCCCAGTTCATTGAATGGGCGCCAAAAAGTCGGAGATAGGCAATTTTCGGAGAAATTCGGCGGCGTTGGATACTCAGGCCTGTTGTGCCATGGCCCGCGAACGGCGCAGCTGGCTGTGCCGATAGCCGTAGCCGAAGTAGATCGCCAGCCCGATCAGGGTCCAGATGCCCATCAGCAGCCATTGGTACCAGTTCTCCCAGTACAGCAAGCCGAGGCAGCAGAGCACGCCCAGCGTGCAGATCACCGGTGCCCACGGCACGCGGAAGGTGCGCGGCAGGTCGGGGCGGGTGTAACGCAGGATCAGCACGCCTGCGCAGACCGCCACGAAGGCGATCAGGGTGCCCATCGAGACCAGGTCGCCCAGCACGTCCAGCGGGAACACCGCTGCCAGCGCCGCGATGCCGATGCCGGTGATCACGGTGTTGATGTGCGGCGTCTTGTAGCGCGGGTGGATCTTCGCGAACACCGGCGGCAGCAGGCCGTCGTTGCCCATGATCATGAAGATGCGCGGCTGCGCGATGATCATCACCAGGATCACCGAGGACAGGCCGATCAGCGCGCCGATTTCCACCACCCAGCGCAACCAGTTCAGCTGCGGGTGCGCCTTCACCGCGGTAACCACCGGTTCGCTGGTGCCCAGCTGGTCGAACGGCAACAGCCCGGTGATCACGGCCGCCATGCCGATGTACAGCACGGTGCACACCGCCAGCGAGACGAGGGTGCTGATCGGCAGGTCGCGCTGCGGATTCTTCGCTTCCTGCGCGGCGGTGGAGGTGGCCTCGAAGCCGATGTAGGCGAAGAACACCAGGGTCGAGGCCCGCATGATGCCGGCCCAGCCGTATTTCTCCGGCCCCTGCTGCGCCGGAATGAACGGATGCCACAGGTCGGGGTTCACGTACTGCCAGCCGGCCACGATCACGATCACGATCAGGCCGACCTTGAGCAACACCATCGCCAGGTTCGCGCCGCTGGACTCGCGGATGCCCACATAGCACAGCCAGGTCAGCGTCAGAGTGATCGCGACTGCCGGGAAGTTGAACAGCGCGCCGGTGGCGACGAGGTGGCCGTCCTGGTAGGCCAGCGGCGCATTGGTCAGCACCGCGGGCAGGTGCAGCCCCATGTTGTCGAGCAGGCTGGTGAAGTATCCGGTCCAGCTCACCGCCACCGCCGAGGCGGACACGCCGTATTCCAGCACCATGTTCCAGCCGATGAACCAGGCCACCAGTTCGCCCAGTGTGGCGTAGGCGTAGGAATACGAGCTGCCCGACATCGGGATGAGCGTGGCGAACTCGGCGTAGCAC
>Ga0187815_10001024_pt1 | contig 13290 bp, 14 predicted proteins | sample NC_S_5_FD_132962 | JGI IMG/M metagenome (GOLD analysis project Ga0187815, IMG submission 132962) | Wetland sediment microbial communities from Neuse River Estuary, North Carolina, USA - ASW-S_5 | ecosystem: Environmental > Aquatic > Freshwater > Wetlands > Sediment | place: USA: North Carolina...
CCTGTTCGTGTCGCAGCTGCTGACCCTGCTGAGCACGCCGGCGATCTACCTGTGGCAGCACGACCGCCGCGAACGCAAGGCGAAGCGACGCGCGCTGCGCGAGGAGATCCGCCGCCAGCGCGCACTCGTGCAGCAGATGCCGGCGCTGCCGAAGTAGCGCCGGCACCGCGCATGGCCGATTCCAGGGCCGGATCGCCGGAAGCCGGCCAGCCCGGCCTGGATGGCGCCGGCCTGCAGCCGGCGGCGCCTGCCGCCACGCGCTGAACAAGCGCCGCGCGGCCCTGCGGCCCGGGCTGCGGCCCGGGGCTTTTCATGAGGCATGCACAGGCATGCGTCGCATAGTCGATGCGGGTGAAACCCTGCGTTTCCGGGCCATCCGTGCCCGGCCGAGCACGGTTCATTTACAATACCGAGCGGTATAGTACATAAATAATCCCCGCCGTTCCCGCAGGCCAATGTCATGCATCTCTCCCCACGTTTCCTCCGTCCCCTCGTGGCCACCGCGCTGGCGCTCGCCACCTTGCCGGCGGCCGCCACCCAGGTCGAGCTGCAGGCCGGCCGCAGCTACATGGACAGCCGCGCCGCCAACGCCGTTTTCTTCGAAAGCGTGTTTGCCGCGCACCCGATCGGCGACAGCGGCTTGCGCTGGGCGCCCGATCTCTCGCTGGGCTGGATCAACGGCCGCGACATCGCGCGCTACCGCCATGCCCGCTATCGCACCAGCGACGACATCTGGCTGGCCGCCGGCGGCGTGCGTCTCAGCGCGGGCGGCCCCGACGACTGGTACAGCCATTTCTTCTACGGCCTCCAGTTCGCCCTGCACAGCGGCCGCACGCAGGCGCTGAGCAGCGCCTACGAGTTCGTGAACACGGTCGGCTGGCAATGGCATCACCTGAGTTTCCAGATCCGCCACATCTCCAATGCCAGGCTGCACGAGCCGAACCGCGGCGAGACGATGGCGCTGGTAGGCGTCGGCTTCGAGCTGTAGCCGAGCAAAGCGGCGCTTGTCCATGCGGCAACGGCCCCAGCTGGGGCCGTTGCCGCATGGAGCACCGGTACGTCAGTGGCCGCCGCCGGCCGGCCGTACCTTGGGCGCGAACGGTGGCTTGGCGAGGAAGATCACCACGATCAGGGCGATGAAGATCCAGCCGAGCACATGGAACACCTCGTTGAACGAGATCTGGAAGCTCTGCTGGGTGATCATGCCGTTGAGCACCTCGGCGCCGCGCTGGGGGTTGCCCCGGCCGAATTGCTGCAGCGCTCCCTGCGCGGTCGGGTTGTAGGGGTTGATGTGTTCGGCCAGCTGTTCGTGGTGGGTCACCGCCCGGCGCGTCCACATCAAGGTGGTGATCGAGGCGGAGAAGCTGCCGCCCAGCGTGCGCAGGAAGGTGGCGAGGCCCGAGCCCGCGGCGATCTCGTTCGTCTGCAGGTCGGACAACAGGATGGTCAGCGTTGGCATGAAGAACAGCGCCACGCCCAGGCCCTGCCACAGCTGCACCATCGCCACGTGCTGGAAGTCGATCTGCAGGTAGAAGTTCGCGCGCATGAAGCAGGTCGCGCCCATCACCAGGAACGACGCGGCGGCGAGCAGGCGCAGGTCCATGCGCGTGGCGTACTTGCCCACGAAGAAGGTCAGCAGCACGGGGATCACGCCCAGCGGCGCGGTGGCGAAGCCCGCCCAGGTCGAGGTGTAGCCCAGGTTCTGCTGCAACCACAGGGGCACCAGCAGCGCGATCGAGAAGAACGCGGCGTAACCCAGCACCATCGCCATGGTGCCGGTGGTGAAGTTGCGGTGGCGGAACAGCTTGAGGTCGACGATGGGATCCTTGTCGGTGAGCTCCCAGATCAGGAACACCGCCAGCGAGATCGCCGAGACGATGCTGGTGATGACGATGAACTGCGAATTGAACCAGTCCTCGTCGTTGCCTTTGTCCAGCACGATCTGCAGCGCGCCCACGCCGATGATCAGGGTGATCAGGCCAACGTAGTCCACCCGCGGCCGCTCCAGCTGTTCGAGCTTCGCGCGCAGCTGGTTCGCCACCACCACGCTGGCGAAGATGCCGATCGGCACGTTGATGAAGAAGATCCACGGCCAGGAATAGTTGTCGGTGATCCAGCCGCCGAGGATCGGGCCGGCGATCGGCGCCACCACGGTCACCATCGACAGCAGCGCCAGCGCCATGCCGCGCTTCTCCGGCGGATAGGTGCCGATCAGCAGGCTCTGCGTGACCGGGTACATCGGCCCGGCCACCGCCCCCTGCAGCGCGCGGAACAGCAGCAGCATCTCCATGCTCTGCGACACGCCGCACATGAACGAAGTGAGCGAGAACAGCAGGGTGCACCATACGAACAGCTTGACCTCGCCGAAGCGGCGGGTCAGGAAGCCGGTCAGCGGCAGCGAGATCGCCATGCTCACCGCGAACGAGGTGATGACCCAGGTGCTCTGGTCGTTGCTCACGCCGAGGTTGCCGGCGATGGTCGGCAGCGAGACGTTCGCGATCGTCGTGTCCAGCACCTGCATGAAGGTGGCCAGCGACAACCCGATCGTGGTGACGGCGAGATTCGGCGGACGGAAGTGGGTGCTCATGGGGTCGCGTCATTGGTGTAGGAGCGCACCTTGTGCGCGAATGCCTTTGCTCCGATCAAGCACCAGAGCCATCGCGCACAGGGTGCGCTCCTACAGGGAAATCAATGGGCCTGGCTGCCCGCCATGTTGGCGTGGATGATCTGCGCGATCAGCGCATCGGCCTTGTTCGCCTGCTGCTCGTACACGTCGGTGCTGAAGGCCGGCTGTGCCGGCGGCTGCTGCGCCAGCATCGGGCCGTTCTGGTCGTGCAGGTTCACCTCCACCGCGAGCGACATGCCGATGCGCAGCGGGTGCCGGTCGAGCTGCTTCGGATCGGTGAACACCACGCGCACCGGAATGCGCTGCACGATCTTGATCCAGTTGCCGGTGGCGTTCTGCGCCGGCAGCAGCGAAAACGCGCTGCCGGTGCCTATTCCCAGGCTCTGCACCTTGCCCTGGTACTTCACCTTGCTGCCGTAGACGTCGGACTCGACCGTCACCGGCTGGCCGATGCGCATGTGGGTGAGCTGGGTTTCCTTGAAGTTGGCGTCGATCCACACCTGGTGCAGCGGCACCACCGCCATCAGCGGCGTACCCGGCGCCACGCGCTGGCCCAGCTGCACCGAGCGCATCGCCACGTAGCCGGTCACCGGCGCCACCAGGGTGGTGCGCTCGTCGTCCAGGTACGCGGCGCGGAACTTCGCGGCGGCGGCCTGCACGTCGGGGTGCGAGGCGACCACGGTGTCGTCCACCAGCACCTTGCTGGTCTGGTACTGCTGCTGCGCAGCGACCAGGGCGCTCTGCGCGGCAGTCAATTCGTCGCGCGCATGGGACAGTTCCTCGGCCGAGATCGCGCCGGACTTCGCCAGGCCGGTGCGGCGGTCGTAGTCGGCCTTGGCCTTGGCGACCGCCGTCTCACGCGCGGCGACCAGCGCCTGCTGGCCGCTGACGCTGGAGTAGAGGCCACGCACCTTGCGCACGGTGGCGGCCAGGTTGGCCTTGGCCTCGGCCAGCGCCACGTCGGCGTTGGACTTGTCCAGCTTCACCAGCACGTCGCCCTGATTGACCAGGTCGCCGTCGTCGGCGCCGATGGTGACCACGGTGCCGGGGATCTGCGGGGTGAGCTGCACCACGTTGCCGCCCACGTAGGCATCGTCGGTGCCTTCGTACCAGCGGCCGTCGAGGAAGTACCACAGCGCCCATCCGATCGCGGCGAGCACCACGACCGCGGCGAGCGCGCGCAACAGGAAGCCGCGGCGCTTGTTGTTCTGCGCCGGCTGGGCGGCCGGGGTGGCGGCCGGGTTAGCGGCCGCGGTGGGGTTGGGGCTGGACATGGGGCTGCCTCAGGAATGATGTGCGGATGCGGGGGAGACGGATGCGGCGGTCGCCGGCGGCGGCTGGTCGTGCATGGGGCGGTAGCCGCCACCGAGCGCCTGGATCAGCAGCACGGACTGGTCGGACTGCTGCGCCTTGAGTGCGGCCATGCGTTGTTCGGCCACCAGCAACTGCTGGCGTACGCTGAGCGCCTCGAGGTAGCTGCCCACGCCGGCGCGGTAGCGCTGGTCGGCGAGCTGCCAGGCATCCTGCGCGGCAGCCAGCGCGCGCTGCTGCGCCGCGGCCTGCTGCTGCAGCGATTGCAGGGCGTCGACGTCGTCGGCCACCTCGTTGATCGCGCGTACCAGGGTCTGGTTGTACTGCGCCACCGCGAGGTCGTACTGCGCATCCTTGCCGGACAGGTTGGCGCGCAGCCGGCCGCCGTCGAAAATCGGCAGGCTGACCGACGGCGCCACGCTGTAGAAGCGTGCGGGCAACTGGAACAGGTTCTCGCCGCCCACCGCGATAAGGCCGGCCATCACGCCCAGGTTGAGGTTGGGCAGGAACTCGGTTTTCGCGGCCTTGATGTCCTTGCCGGCGGCTTCCACGTGCCAGCGCGCGGCCACCAGGTCGGCGCGGTGGCCGACCAGATCCACCGGCAGGTCGGCCGGTACCGCAAGCGCGGCGGGCTTCAACAGCTGCGGGCGTCCGATCTCGCGGCCACGGTCGGGGCCCTTGCCGAGCAGCACCGACAGCGTCGACTGCGCGGCATCGATCGCACGCCCGGCTACCGCCAGCTGCTCCTCGGCGCTGGCCACTTCGGCATCGCCGCGGCGCAGCTGCATCCGGTTGTCGATGCCGGCCGCCACGCGCTGCGCGGTCAGCTTGCGCGATTCGCCGGCGCGCTGCAGCTCGGCCCTGGCCAGGTCCTGCTGCGTGTACGCGTAGCCCAGCTGCACGTAGGCGCGCGCCACGTTGGCCGAGAGCTCGATGCGCGCGGCGCGGGCGTCGACCTCGGCGGCGCGGACCTGGCCCACCGCCGCTTCCCAGGCGGCGCGCCTGCCGCCCCACAGGTCGATGTCCCACTTGAAGCTGCCGTAGACGTACTTGGCCGGCGCCATGTGGCCGCTGCCCAGGCTGGGCACGGTGGTCGGGATGCGCGCCTCGGCCACGCTGCCGCCCACGTTGAGGCTGGGCTGGCGCGCGGCGTCGGCCATGCCCGCCACGGCCTGCGCCTGGCGCGTGCGGGCGTCGGCGATGGCCAGCGACGGATTGTCGGCCAGCGCCTCGCCGATCAGGGCGTCGAGCTGGGGATCGCCGAGGCCGGTCCACCAGTCGGCGGAGGGCCAGGCCGCGCTGGCCGGCAGGTTCGCCAGGCTGCGCGAGGACTTCAGCGCGGACGGAGCTATCGGCGTGCCGTCCGGATGCAGGCCGCCGCTGCTGGCGCAACCGGCCAGCGCGAGGGTCAGTCCGACCGCTGCCGCAAGGAGATGCAGACGCATGAGCTTTCGGTCTCGAAGCAGGTGAGGGGTGGAATCAGTCTTTGTTGCGCAGCGCGTGCAGCACGCGCTCCAGGTAGTCGTGCAGGCGGTGACGCTCGTCGTCGTCCAGCGAGGCCTGGGCGGCGGCCAGCACGTGTTCGTTGCAGCCGTTGAGCTGCCGCCACAACGCATCGCCCTCGTCGGTGAGTTCGATGCGCAGCGCGCGCCGGTCCTGCGCATGCGGGCAGCGGCGCAGGTAGCCGCGGCGTTCGAGCTGGTCGAGCTGGCGGGTCATCGCGCCGCCGTCCAGCTCCACCGAGCGGGCGAGCTCGGTGGCGCTCATCGGACCCAGCCTGGCCAGCCGCTTGAGTATCACGAACTGGGTGAACTTCAGTTCCAGGCCCTTGGCCGCGATCTCGGCCTCCATCGCGCGCACGATCTCGGCGCGCACCAGGCCCAGCAGGACGCCAAGGCTCTCGCGCGGGCTGGAAAAGGCGATGGATTCGGTGTTCATGGCCGCGCATTCTATTGCCAAAAATATATTTGTCAAGGCAAATATATGTGCGTTGAATTTTGTCCCGGCAAGATCAGCCTCGGCGCCGCCGGCGTGCCTCCCGTTCGTCGCGCAGCATCTCGGCCAACGCAGGATCGCGGATCGCGAACAAGTCGAACACGCCCAGTGCCTCCAGCGCGGGCAGCTGGGCGAGCAGCCGCGGCTCGGCCGCGCGCCGCACCGGCTCGGGCGTGGCCGGGTCCAGCATCAATTGGGCGTGGACCACGAAATCGGTCAGCGCGTCGGTCTCCGCCAGCTCGCGGCGGGCGGCTTCGCCGTCGGTGATCAGCAACGACATGTCGCTCTCCTTTCTTCGCAACAGGGACGTGGGAGGGGGCCTCGACGTTACCGGCGGCACGCGCGGCGCTTCCATCCGGAGCGTGCGGGGAGCGGGACGCGGGGAGGCCGGAGGGGCTGCGCGTTGCACGCAGCCGCGGGATATCCCGGCCCGGCAGGTGCCGTCCATGACGGACGGGCGGGACATCCGTTGGAACCGGGTAGTAGCGTCACCATAAAACCTGCACCGGCACCCTGGGGAGACAGTTCCCGCTGCTGGTATTCCCACTACCACCCGGCGACACCGCATGCAGCATTCCCGGCAACGCTCCGAGCTGAAAGCCTTCCTGCGTGCCCGCCGCGCCGCGCTTGCGCCCGAGACGGTGGGCCTGCCGCGCGGCGGGCGCCGGCTCACCCCGGGCCTGCGCCGCGAGGAAGTGGCGGTGCTCGCCGAAGTGGGTGTCACCTGGTACACGTGGCTGGAGCAGGGGCGCGCGATCAACGTGTCTGCCGCGGCACTCGCGCGCATCGCGCGGGCGCTGCAGCTGGACGCCACCGACGAGGCCTACCTGTTCTCGCTGGTCGGGCTGGCGCGCGCGGAGCCGATGCGCGACCACGTGTCGTTGCCGCCCACGGTGCAAGGCCTGCTGGACCTGTACCAGGCGCCGGCTTTCGTGCTCGATCCGGTGTTCGACCTGCTGGCCTGGAACGCGATGGCCGAGCGCCTGTACCAGTTCGGCGAATTCCGCGGCCGCTTTGCCGGCAACCACCTCTGGAACGCCTTCATGAATCCCGCGCGGCGGCGCCTGTACGAGCCCTGTTTCGAGCCGGGCATGCTCAACCTGCTTGGCATCTTCCGCGTGAACCATGCGGCACATCCCGACGATCCGCGCTTCGACGCGCTGATCGAGGCACTCGCCGCGGCCAGTGCCGATTTCCGCGCGCTGTGGCAACGCCACCACATCGCACCGCTGGCGGCCTGGATCGCGCACTTCCGCCATCCCGAGTTCGGCGAGGTGCGCGTGCACTCCAACCGCTTTCCCCTGCGCGACGCCGACGGCACCGCCAGCGGCGCCACCGCGTTCTTCTTCGTGCCCGAGGACGCGGCGACCGCCGCCAGCTTCGCGCGCATCGCACGTCGCCTGCGGCGCGACGAGGCGACGGAGCCCGAGCCGGCCTGATCAGGCCGGCTTATCGTCGCCATCATCAAAACCGTCTTGGCTTATCGCGGCGGGCCGGCCTAGCATGCGCCGACGCCCATCCGCGCCGCCACCAATCGAGGTCGCCATGCCCTGCCCGCTGCTGTCACGCCTGTTCGTACCAGGTCTGCTCGCACTCGGCCTGCTGCCCGCCGCCGCCATGGCCGGCGCCAACCCGGCGCCACCCGCCATCACCGCCGCCGGCGCGTTCCACCCGGTGCCGCACGCGGCCTACCTGCCCGACCGCAACGCCGTCTACAAGGTGGTGTTCGCGATGACCAGGCCCAGCGACAAGCCCGACCACGTCAATCCCGCGCTGGAGCGCGTGGCGCGCACGGTGAACCTGTACGCCGCCTCGGGCGTGCCGCTCGACCACCTGAAGTTCGTCGCCATCGCCTACGGCCCGGCCACCGCGCTGGTGCTGGACGACGCCCACTATCGTGCGAAGTTCGGGGTGGCCAACCCCAACCTAGCCGCGATCGCGCAATTGCGCAAGGCGGGCGTCACGGTGGCGGTGTGCGGGCAGGCGGTGGTCGAGAACCATTTCGAAAACGCCTGGGTGGCGAAGGACGTGCCGGTGGCGCTGTCCGCGCTCACCACGATCACCGAGCTGCAGCAGCAGGGCTACGCGCTGATGCCCCTGTAAGGGGCATCGGCCGGTCCATGGACGGCCCGACGTCGACCAGGCGCGGTACGCGCCCGGTCGAACGGAGCCGAGGCCGGATCCACCGGCCTCGGCGGGTCTGAAAAGTGCAGGAAGCACTTTTCAGACATCAGGCAAGCGCCATTGCTCTGCTGCTTTTGGGGAAACCGATGAAGCGAACAAAACCGTGGCTGGCTGCTTTCGCGCTGTGCGCGCTGTGTACCGCCACCCAGGCTGCCGACCAGGGCAAACCCGACTACCTGCCCCCATGGAACCCGCCCCCCGAAGGCATGCAATTCAGCGTGCCGCCGTTCGATGCCATCGCCGACCTGCACGGCGACGTGGTCGATCCGCAGCTCACCGTGTTCTTCGCCGGCAACCAGTTCATGGTGGTGCACGACCTGGTCGCGGCATTCAGGCAGGCGCACCCACAGTACCGGCGCGTGTTCGTGGAAACGCTGCCGCCCGGCATCCTGGCCAGGCAGATCGAGGGCGGCACGCTGGTGATGGGCAACCTGCGCCTGGCGCTGAAACCGGACATCTTCACCGCCGGCAAGGGTTCCGTCGAACGCCTGCAGAAGGCGCACGGCTGGTTCGCCACCACCGCCGACTACGCGCGCAACCCGCTGGCGATCCTGGTGGCAAAGGGCAACCCGAAGCACGTCGAAGGGTTGCAGGACCTCGGCCGCCCCGACGTGCGCGTGAGCATGCCGAACCCTGCGTGGGAGGGCATCGCGAAGCAGATCGAGGCCGGTTACCGCAAGGCCGGCGGCGAGGCGCTGGATCACGCGGTCATGGTGACCAAGGTGCAGGACGGCAGCACCTTCCTCACCCACATCCACCACCGGCAGTCGCCGCTGCGCGTGCTGCAGGGCGAGTCGGATGCGGCGCCGGTGTGGTCCACCGAGGCCTACTTCCAGCAGCAGATCCTGCACCACCCGGTCGAGACGGTGGCGATTCCCGCCAGCCAGAACGTCACCGCCACCTACACCGCCGCGCGCATGAAGGCCGCCCCGCATCCGCAGGCGGCGAAGGACTTCCTCGCCTTCATGCAGAGTCCGGCCGCGCAGGCGATCTACCGCAAGTACGGTTTCCAGCCACCGAAGTGAGGGACCTGCGATGACTGGCCTACAATTCCTCCTCGCGCTGGTGCTTGCCCCGCTGCCGTTCGCCGCCGCGGCCACCGACGCCGCGACCATCGTGCAACAGGGCAACGGCAAGGGCGCCGCGCCCTGCATGGCCTGCCACGGCACCGACGGCGGCGGCATGGCGGTCAACGGCTATCCGCGGCTCGCCGGCCTCGATGCCGCCTATATCCAGCGACAACTCGACGACTTCGCGAATGGCACGCGCCGCAATCCGGTGATGCAGCCGAACGCAAGCGCGCTCAGCGAAGACGAGCGAGCGGCCCTGGCGAAGTACTACAGCGCATTGCCGGTGCCCGCACATGCCGTCGCCCCGCCGGCCGGTGCCGGTGCGACGCTGGCCACGCAAGGCGACTGGAGCCGCGGCCTGCCCGCCTGCGTGCGCTGCCACGGGCCCGGCGGCATGGGCGTGGGCGCGAACTTCCCGCCGCTGGCCGGCCAGAGCGCCGCCTACATCGCCTCGCAGCTGCGGGCGTGGCAGCAAGGCACGCGCCGCAACGATCCGCTGCAACTGATGCAGCACGTCGCGAAGCAGCTCACGCCGCAGGAAGTCGACGCCGTGGCGGGCTGGTTCGCCGCGCAACCGCTGCCGGCCGGGGAGAGCAGACCATGAAGCACCTGCCGATCTCGCTGCTCGCTGTGCTGGCGCTCGCCGCGTGCTCGCGGCAGGTGCCCGAGGCGCCAGCAAAAAACCGTGGTGTGTCGGCCGCGGCAACCAGCGCGATGCAAGCCGCCGGGGCCGCGTCCAGCCCCGTCGCGGAACCCGCGTTCACGCCGCCGCCGGCGGCGGCGATCCCCGCCGGCCCGCTGGGCGACGAAATCCGTCTGGGCCGCGCCATCTTCACCGACACCGGGGAGCACGCACACGAGTACGTGGGCAACCGCCTCAGCTGCAGCAACTGCCACCTCGACGCCGGCCGGCTGGCGAATTCCGCGCCGCTATGGGGGGCCTGGGGCGTGTATCCGCAGTACCGCAAGAAGAACGGGCGCGTGAACAGCTTCGGCGAGCGCCTGCAGGGCTGCTTCCGCTTCAGCATGAACGGCAAGGCGCCGCCGCTGGACAGCGACGTCATCGTGGCGCTGGAAACCTACGCGTGGTGGCTGTCGAAGGGTGCGCCGACGGGCGTGAAGCTGGCCGGCGCGGGTTATCCCAAGGAAGGCTTCAAGCCGCCGCAGCCGCCCGACTACGCGCGCGGCGCGGCGGTCTACGCGAAAAACTGCGCGCTGTGCCACGGCGCCGACGGCCAGGGCCAGCAGGCCGATGGACGCGACGTGTTCCCGCCGCTGTGGGGCGCGCAGTCCTTCAACTGGGGCGCGGGTATGCACCAGCTCGACAATGCCGCGGCCTTCATCAAGGCCAACATGCCGTTCAGCCGCGGTGGCACGCTGAGCGACCAGGACGCCTGGGATGTGGCGATGTACATGGATGCCCACGAGCGCCCGCAGGACCCGCGCTACGCCGGCGACGTCGCCGCCACTCGGGCGAAGTACCACGACACGCCGATGTCGTTGTACGGCACCGTGGTGGACGGCCACCTGCTCGGCAGCGAGCCGTCGAAATGAGCGCGACCGTGCATCACCTCACGCCAGCGTTCGGCGTGGCCGACCAGCTCGATGCGGACGACATCGCGGCGCTGGCTGCGCAAGGCTGGCGCAGCCTGCTCTGCAATCGTCCCGACGGCGAGGCGGCGGAGCAGCCCGACAGCATCGAACTCGCGCGAGCCGCGCGATCGCACGGCCTGGCATGGCGCCACGTGCCCGTCGTCTCCGGCCAGTGGCGCGACGCCGACGTGGCAGCGTTCGCCGAAGCGCTGCGCACGCTGCCCGCGCCGGTGCTGGCGTTCTGCCGCAGCGGCACGCGCTCGATCCATCTGTGGGCGCTTGCTATGGCAGGTGCGCTGGACGCCGGCAGCATCGCGGGCCTCGCCGCCGACGCGGGTTATGTGCTCGATCCCGCGGTGCTGCGCCGCGCGCCGGACGCGTCGCGCTGATGCTGGCCGATCTGCTGGCGCTGGCCTGCGGCGCACTGGTGGGTTTCTCGCTGGCGCTGATCGGCGGCGGCGGCTCCATCCTCGCCACGCCCCTGCTGCTCTACGTGGTGGGCCTGCCCGATCCGCACCTCGCGATCGGCACCAGCGCGGTGGCGGTGGGTGCCAATGCCTGGGCGAACCTGATTCCGCACGCGCGCGCCGGCCACGTGCGCTGGCCGGCCGCGCTGGCGTTCGCGGCGGCCGGCGTGCTGGGCGCGTTCGCCGGCTCCAGCCTGGGCAAGCGCGTGGACGGCCGTCACTTGCTCGTGCTGTTCGCGCTGCTGATGCTGGTGGTGGCGGCGTTGATGCTGCGCGGCCGGCGCAGCGGTGCGGACGGCGGCTGGCCGAAGCCGCGGCTGTTCCCGCGCCTCGGCGCCACCGGCTTCGGCGCGGGCGTGTTGTCCGGCTTCTTCGGCATCGGTGGCGGTTTCCTGATCGTGCCCGGGCTGATCTTCGCCAGCGGCATGGAAATCATCGCCGCGATAGGCAGCTCGCTGGTCGCGGTGGGTGCGTTCGCCTCCACCACCGCGATCAACTACGCCGCCTCGGGCCTGGTCGACTGGCGCGCCGCGGCGCTGTTCGTGGCCGGCGGCATCGCCGGCGGCTGGCTGGGCGCGCGCCTCGCGCGGCGGCTGGCGCGCACGCACGGCGCGCTCAACCTTGTATTTGCAGTCGCCATCATTGCGGTGGCCGTGTACATGCTGGTGCGCAACCTGCATCCCTGATGCGACGCGCGTGAATCTCGGACCGTTCGCCTTTTCCACCGGGCTGATCGCCCTGTTGTTCGGCCTGGTCGCGGCGCTCGCCACCGCCGGCTTCCTGCGCAAGCGCGGCCTGCCGGACGCCGGTGCCGCGTTGTACCTGGCGCTCGGCTTCGGCCTGCTGCTGGCGCGCCTGGCCTATATGCTGTCCTGGTGGCGGCAGTATCTCGAGCAGCCGCTCGGCATCCTCAACCTGCGCGACGGCGGTTTCGACCCCGTGGCCGGGCTGGTCGGCGTCGTGCTGGCGGTGCTGTTGACCGGCTGGCGTCGTCCGGCCCTGCGCAAGGCGCTGGCCGCGGGTACCGTGGTGGGCGTGATGGCCTGGGGTTTCTCGACGCTGACGGCGCAGGTGCTTCGCGAGGCGGTGCGACAGCCCATGCCCGCCGCGGTGCTGCGCGATCTCGATGGACGCGAGGTGCCGCTGCAATCCCTGCGCGGCAAGCCGCTGGTCATCAATCTCTGGGCGACCTGGTGCGGGCCCTGCCGCAGCGAGATGCCGATGCTGGTGGAGGCGCAGCGCCGGCTGTCGCAGGTGCGCTTCGTCTTCGTCGACCAGGGCGAGAACGCGGCCGTCGTGGCCGCCTACCTGCGCAGGGAAAACCTGGCACCACGCCACGTGCTGATCGACGGCGACCTCGATTTGTCGGCCCATTACGGCGTGCGCGGTTATCCCGCCACGCTGTTCCTGGACCCCGACGGCATGCTGCGCGACCAGCAGATGGGCGAGCTCTCGCGCGCCACCCTGGCCGACCGGCTGCGGCGCATCGCGCCGCAGCCGGGGTCGCAGGCCGTGTCACCCCGGCGCTGAAAGCCCCGCCGGCGCGGCCGGCATCACTTGGCCTTGGCGGCAGGCGCCGCGGCGTTCTGCTTGCTTGCCTCGTAGGCCTTGAGCTGGCTCGCCGTATCCTCGGAGATCTGCCGGAGCTGCGGCATCAGGGTGGCCATCTTGACCTGCACGTTCTCCATGGCCTGGCCCATCACGGCCGGCATCTTCGCCACCATCGACTGGCCCGACGGCGACTTGTAGAAAGCGATCATGTCGTCGACTTCCTTCTGCGTGAAAGTCTTGCGGTAGATGTCGACGTACATCGGCTCCATCGAACTCCACGACAGCTGGCTCTTCATCAGCGCGCTCAGCCTGGCCGTCTGCGCGTCGATGATCTTCTGCTCGCCGGCATCGGCGGGCTGCCCGGCCAGCGCCTGCTCGCTGGCCTTGCGCATCATCCCGTCCAGGCGCACCTGCATCGCGTCCAGCATCTTGTGCGCCTGGGTCACCTGCAGCAGCTGCTGGATCGAGGTCTCGCTGGGGGGCTGGCTGGTCG
>Ga0187815_10001026_pt1 | contig 13274 bp, 9 predicted proteins | sample NC_S_5_FD_132962 | JGI IMG/M metagenome (GOLD analysis project Ga0187815, IMG submission 132962) | Wetland sediment microbial communities from Neuse River Estuary, North Carolina, USA - ASW-S_5 | ecosystem: Environmental > Aquatic > Freshwater > Wetlands > Sediment | place: USA: North Carolina...
TGGCGATCAACTCGGTCTCGTGCACGTCGGCGTTCAGCCAGTACGCGGCGATGGCGGCCCTGGAGGGCCCGTGGGACGGGGTCGACCGGATGGTCGAGGAGTTCCGCCGCCGGCGGGACATCATCGTGGCGGGCCTGAACGACATCCCGGGCATCACCTGCCTGGAGCCGCACGGCGCGTTCTACGTGTTCCCGAACATCACGGGGACGGGCCGGACCTCCGCCGAACTCGCGGCCAGGCTCCTGAGCGAAGGCGGCGTTGCGGCCCTGTCCGGCACCGCCTTCGGCCCGTTCGGCCAGGGCTACCTGCGCCTGTCCTACGCGAACTCGGTGGAGAACATCAAGGCCGCCCTGGACATCATCCGCGAGCAGCTCAGCTAACCCAGAACTAGCCCCCGACCTCCTCTTCCTCCAGGTCTTCGCCGCCCTCGTCGACCTCGAGGAACTCCACGGCGGCCGCCGCCATCGACAGGTCGCCCGGCTGCAGCCCCCCGTTCGGGCCCGGGGGAGTGCCGTTCGGGTTGATCTTGATCCAGGGGGGAAGCTGCGGCTCGGACCACACGACCTTGCCGCGCTTGCCGGTGACCCAGCGTCTGATTCTGACCATGCCCGCCTATCTACCCACCACGTCATCGTTAACCGCCGCGGGCCGCTCGGGCCGCTCGGGCCGACCATCATCGACCGCGTGCTGGATGTCGTGCCGGGTCACGGCGAGGTAGCCGACGCCGATCGCCACGATGATCGTGGTGATCAGCGCGACCGAGGCGTCACCGTAGTTGGCTCCCGACAGCGAGTGCGGCTTGCTGAAGTAGTCGGCGAACGACGCGCCGAGCGGGCGGGTGACCACGTAGGCGAACCAGAAGGCCACGACCGAGTTCAGCCCGAACCCGGACCAGGCAACCGCGGGGACCAAGATGATGAAGAAGAACATGATCCCGGACGCCAGGTAGCCCAGGTGCAGGGCCACCGCCGTGTAGTCCCCGAGCGCGGTGCCCTCGGCGAACGTGGCGAACACGACGCACCAGTAGTAGATCTCCCGCCGCTGGGTGAAGATGCTGTGGATCGACAGCGTGCGCTCGTTGCGCCACCAGATCCAGAAGACCAGAGCGAGCACGACCGCCCACAGCACCGTGGTCCCCGAGTAGGGGATCCCGATGAACAGGTGCATGGCATCGGCCACGCCGGTGCCGAAGATCGCGATGGAGTAGGCAAAGAACCAGTACGCCCAGGCGTTATAGCGCCGGGTCCGGAACTGGCAGGCCAGCGCGATGAGGAAGATGGCGCCCTCGATGACCCCGGCCTCCAGCCGGCTGCCCAGGTCCAGGGCGAAGTAGTCCGAGGTGGCCTCGCCGCCCGCCGTGGTCAGGATCTTGATCACCCAGAACAGGAAGGTGATCTCCGGCACCTTGGCCGCGAGGGGCTCAGGAAAGAAACCGCGACGGTGACTTGGCATTACACCCTCGTGTCTTGGAGGCGGAGACGGGAATCGAACCCGTATACAGGGCTTTGCAGGCCCTTGCCTAAGCCACTCGGCCACTCCGCCGCAAGGGCAAACAGACCCTCCGAGCGGACGACGGGATTCGAACCCGCGACCCTCACCTTGGCAAGGTGATGCTCTACCAACTGAGCCACGTCCGCGCACCTGGTGCGTTCAGAACTGTAGCCGATCCTGCCGCCCGCGCAAACTCCAGACCGGCAAACCGGGGCGGCCGTCAACGCTTCGACCCTGGTCGAAACGTGGATGGACTACCGTCAAAACCATGACCGTACCGGATTTGGTCCCGTACGACACCGACATCGCCGGGGCCGCCGCGCTGATCGCGGACCCGACCCGCGCCGCCATCCTCCGCGCGCTGCTCTCCGGCCGCCCGCTGGCCGCAGGCGAACTGGCCAGGCTGGCCGGCGTCAGCGCCGCGACGGCCAGCTTCCACCTGTCCAAGCTCACCGACGGCGGCCTGATCGACGTGGCGCGGCAGGGCCGGCACCGCTACTACCGGCTGGCCGGCCACCAGGTCGCGGCCGCGCTCGAGGCGATCGGCCTGATCAGCCCGCCGCTGCCGGTGCGCAGCCTGCGGCAGTCCCGCGAGGCCGCCGCGCTCGCCGAGGCGCGCACCTGCTACGACCACCTGGCGGGCCGGGCGGGGGTGGAACTCCTCGACACCCTGCTGGCCCGCGGCCTGCTCGCCAAAGACCAAGAACCATTGAGCCGAACGAGCGGTGGCACACGCTTCGATATCACCGGGGCCGGAGCGAGAACCCTAGCGGCGTTCGGCGTCAATGTCGGCGAGGTGCGTCGCGCCCGCCGGCACTTCGCCGGGGAGTGCATCGACTGGACCCAGCGCCGCGGGCACCTGAACGGGGCGCTGGCCGCCGCGATCACCGCCCGGCTCCTCTACCTCGGCTGGATCGAGCGCGGCTTGGGTCCCCACCGCCGCAGCGTGCGCATCACCGCGGCGGGCGGGGTGGGCCTGGCCGACACCTTCGGATTCCGGGCCGGCTTAGACCTTGCGCAGGAAGGACCGGCGCTCGGCCAGGACGGCGCGGGCCTGCCTGACGAACGCCACGTTGGCCTGGGCGTCCGGGTCGGCGGCCAGGCGCGCGCGGTACTGCTCGTAGTCGGCCAGCGAGTCGAAGTCGAGCAGCGCCAGCGCGAAGTCGTTGGCGCCCTCCTTGGGCAGGTAGAACCCGGTTAGCCGGCCGCCGCAGCGCTTGATGATCGGCGGCCAGGTGGTGGCGTACTTCTCGAAGTCCTCCACCGCGTGCGGATCGAGCGTGTACTGGATGACGCACGTGATCATGACGGTCTCCTCTCTGGATGGGGCACCCCGAGGCTAGGCCCGTAATACTTCGGCGGCAGCCGAACCTTTCCCGCGCCGCGATATGGGAGGCTGTGCCCTTCCCGCGCCCTCCCCTAGCCCGGCATGGGAGGCTGTTGATCATGAGAGAAGTCGTGGTCGACGGTGGTCCGCTGACGGTCGAGGATGTCGTAGCGGTGGCGCGCGGCGAGGCGCAGGCCCGGCTGGGGTCCGGCGTGCGCGACCAGATGGACGCCAGCCGCCTGGTCGTCCTGGCCGCGCTCAGCGGGAACGATCCCGTGTACGGGGTCAACACCGGGTTCGGCGCGCTGGCCGACACCCCGGTGGGGGAGGCCGACCTGACCGCGCTCCAGGCCGCGATCGTGCGCTCGCACTCGGCCGCGACCGGCGCGCCCCTGGATGATCAGGTGGTCCGCGCGATCCTCCTGCTGCGGGCCAGGACGCTCGCGGCGGGCCTGTCCGGGGTGCGGGTCGACCTGCCCGCGCGGCTCCTCGACATGCTGTCGCTGGGCCTGCTCCCGGTGATCCCCGGCAAGGGCTCGGTCGGCGCCTCGGGCGACCTGGCCCAGCTCGCGCACCTGGCCCAGACGCTGATCGGCGAGGGGATGCTCCGCGGCCCGGCCGACCCGCCCGGTGGCGGCCGCCGGGCCGCCGAGGTGCTGCGCGAGCACGGCCTTGAGCCGTTGACGCTCGCGCCCAAGGAGGGGCTGTCGCTGGTCAACGGGACCGAGCCGATGCAGGCCCTGCTCGCGTTCTCGGTGTACGACGCGGACATGCTGGTCCGGGCGGCGGACGTGGCCTGCGCGCTGTCGATCGAGGCGCTGCTCGGCACCGACCGCCCCTACGACGAGCGGGTCCAGATCCTCCGGCCGCACCCCGGCCAGCTGGCCAGCGCGGCCAACCTGCGCGGGCTGCTGGCCGGATCGCCGCTGCTCGCCAGCCACCGGCACAGCAGGCACGCCGTGCAGGACGCGTACTGCCTGCGCTGCGCGCCCCAGGTGCACGGGGCGGTCCGGGACGTGCTCGCGTACGCCCGCCAGGTGATCACCATCGAGCTCGGCTCGGTGGTCGACAACCCGGTCATCGTCCCTGACGGCGAGGTCATGACCACGGGGAACTTCCACGGTGAGCCGCTCGCGTTCGCCGCCGACATGCTCGCGATGGCGCTGGCCGAGCTGGCCTCCATCAGCGAGCGCCGGGTGGACCGGATGCTCGACCCCGCGTTCTCCCGCGGCCTGCCGCCGTTCCTGGCCCCGGCCGCCGGGACCAACTCCGGCTTCATGCTCGCCCAGTACACCGCGGCCTCGCTGGTCAGTGAGAACAAGGTGCTGGCCCACCCGGCCAGCGTCGACACCATCCCGACGTCGGGCAAGCAGGAGGATCACGTCTCGATGGGCTGGACGTCGGTCCGCAAGCTGCGCGAGGTGGTCGCCAACGTGCGAACCTGCCTGGCCGTCGAGATCTGCTGCGCCACCCAGGGCATCGACCTGCGCGCCGACATCGCGGCGCCCAGCGTCCCCCTGGGCGCCGTGCACGACGCGGTGCGGGCGTCCGTCCCGCGGATGGACATCGACCGTGAGGTGGCCGGTCAGATCACGGCCGTGGACGAGCTACTGCCGGAGATCTGCCGGGTGGCGGCGGAGGCCTGCCCCTCGTTCAGCTAGTCCTTAGGCTTTCTTGAGCAGGTCGGTGAGCTCGCCCTCAATGTCGATAAAGGCGCTTTCCTTACCGGCCGGAACAACGCGATAGGTGCGCTGCAGAAATGCGGACATGGCCTGGGCCGGTGCCTCAAAGTGCGCCTGGCCGAATGGCGAAGAAAGCTCGATATTGAGCACCGCGCCGTCGACGTCGGCGCCCCCGATGACGTCTAGGCCGTCGGCCATGGCGCACGACCGCGCCGAAGGCCATACGTGCACGTCACCCTCGCCCTGGCGCGACTCGAGGCCCGCCGCCAGCAGGTCCCTGGCGAAGATCCACTCGACCGGCTCGTCGGTGCCGACGTGGAACGCCATGCGGACCGCGTACGGGTCGCCGCCGCTGTAGTACAGGCTGGCCACGAGCGGCACAATCGTTTGCTGCGGGACAACGAGTCTCAGACCCATCTCGGCCGATATCGTGGTGCTGCTACTTCTGTTCATCGCGTCCCCACTCCTACCTAACCGGTCCCGGACAGGCGGGCTCTCCGCATGTCACGCGAGTCCCCTGGGGACTGAGACGCACACGGAGGGTGAAGCTTTCCCGAGGGGTCAGCTTCCGATTTGCGCCTTTCGTGCCCAGCCGGGGAGAAGAGCCCTCGCCATTGCTTTGACCTGGACAAATATCGTTCAGCCCGGCGCAACGGCGTTGATGCAGTTTAGTGTTTCCTCACGCCGATTGCATAGCCGTTGAGCGTGATCTCATTCATTTATCTACACGTAGTTTCAATAACAATACTGAGCGTAATTAGCGTGGTTCAGATGCGCACGATTGCAGGTTTTCGCCATTACTCAGAGTCACCGGGTGGCAGGGCCCGGGACGTGGTGCCTGCGGCGTGCCGCCGACCGCCAACATGCGCTACCCTATGGGAGCGCCGCGACGAGGCTATCGGCGGGGGCCCCGTGAGCCCTCGGCAGGTGCCTGGGAACTGCGACGGGCGATTGGCTCAGCGGGAGAGCGCCTCGTTCACACCGAGGAGGTCACTGGTTCGATCCCAGTATCGCCCACGTTTCCGCAGGTCAAAGCCATGTTTCGGCTCTTAACTTGATCTTTGACCTCCTGCCATTGCGTACCGCCACCCGATGGTGCGCCGCTGCGCCTGCGGCGGAGTCCGTGCAGGTCACATCGGATCTGACCACACCCGGACACGGTCACGCCCGCCGGCAACGCCCCGTCCGGGAGCCAAACGGGGAGCAAACCGGTGAGACTGATCAGCCGTGGGCACCCTTCACCCTGCAGGGGGTACTGGGCTGGCTGGAGCCGGTCTACCGGCGGTGGCTGGCGCAGCGGCCCGCGCTGCTGGAAGATCGCCGCTACGTTGGCCCCGCGCTGAACCGCGTCGCGGTCGAGCACCGCGGCTGGGAGCGGCTGACCGAAGAGCAGGTCGCCCAGGATTGCGCGCTCCCGGACGGCTACCGGGCGGCGCCTACAGCGAAGGCTGGGCGCTCATCCTCGGCCGCTTCGCGGCCGCAACGGGCGCGCCGCCGGTCCCGCCCTGACACGACACCGGGATCAGCCGGGTCCGCTGGCCGCTTCCGAGCCACGATCCCGCCGGTTTCGGCCCTATCACAGCATCACAGGCCCTTCTCCACCGCGGCCGCGAGGGCAAGGTCCTCAAGTACCAGCTCGCTGCACAGCTCACCGCCTCGCCACAAGGCTAAGCTCACCTGCACGCCGCTAACCGCGGCTGGGGTCGCCCCGATCCCGGTCGCGCGGCTTGTGGTGACCGGCGCCGGTTGTGCTGAACGTTCCCCTGGCCGCCGGTGAGCCCGTCATCGGCCACCTGCTCTGCCCTGCATGTTCCGCCGCGCTCGCAGGCCGCACTAGTGGCCGCGTCAGGCCCCCGGCACGCCAGCCTGACCAGCTTCTGCCACGTCCTCGCGCCGGGCGATCGGCTCCACCTCGCCCATCTACCAGGGCTGACGTGTGTCACATTCTGTGATCAGTTCTGCGCCTGCCGCCTGACGATCCAGGGCCGCCGATCTGTACTGATTGTTAGCCCGAGTCCTCGACACACAGCACGCCGCATAACGGGCATTCGGGTTCTGCTCCAGGTGCCTTAGTTTGCTGGCCGACAGCGGTCCGGGTCGCTAGCAGGCCAGCCACCTCGCGCACCGGCCCGTCCCGGCCGATGGAGCTCGTCATCGCGGCCGGGAAGCCGTGCACGCCACCCGCCGCGGCGGCAGATGCAGACCGCCCACGCCGGACCGCCCGGGCACCAGGGTATGGCTTCGACCGGTTCAGTCCCTGGGGACGGTACGTAGGGTCTTGCGGGCCGGCCGTTCGGCTCGTCAGCGGCAGTGGCAGCGGCGGCGCGCATGCCTGCGAATCCTGACCATCGGAAGAGGTCGGCCAGGTCACCGGTAGCGGTCAGCGTCCGGCCAGGAACTTGGCCGCGCTGGCCGGCGTGGCCAGGTGCGGGTAATCGTCCTCGGCGATCTGCTTGCCTGAGCGCTCGCTCAATATCTCGACGAAGCGGAGGAAGTCCAGTGAATCGAGCCCAAGGCCGTCCCGCAGGTCGGTATCTGGTGTGAGATCAGCTATGTCCACGTCCGGGGCGACCTGAGCGAGTGCTTCCTCGATGGCGTGCTGTGCCTGATCCGGTGTCATAGTTCCTCCGGTCGTTGGAGCAGGTCCGATATTTCGGTTAGGTAGCGGGCGCCGGTCATCGCGTCGCTGGCCCGGTGGTCGGCCGCAAGCGTGGTGACGACGACTGGGCGCACACCGATCAGGCCGCCGACCGCGACGGGCCGCTCGGTGACCTTGCCGAAACCAGCCAGCGCCACCTGGGGCGGGTAGATGACTCCGAAGACCGACTCCACTCCCTGGTCACCGAGATTTGTCACGGTGATCGTCGCGTCGGTCAGTTCCGAGCCGCGCAGCCGGCCGGCGCGCGCCCTGATGACAAGATCACGCATCCGGCTCATCAGCTCAGCCAGCCGCAGATCAGCGGCATCGTGAATCGCCGGCGTGAGCAAGCCGCCGCCGCGCAGGGAGATCACCAGCCCGAGGTGAACGGCATCCGCCGGGCTGAACTGGTCATCCAGCCAGTAGCCGTTCAGGTCCGGTATCTTGCGCGCGGCGAGTGCGGCGGCCTTGAGCAGCAGCGCAGCCGGAACCAGCCGCTCACTTACCTCCAGTTCCCGGTTACGCTCGTGCAGCCAGTCCAGGGATCTTGTCATGTCGACGGTGTTGCTGACGTAGTAGTGCGGTATCTCCCGCTTGGACCTGGCCATCAGCCTGCCTATGGCCTGCCGCATTGACAGTGCCCGCTCTACTCCTGAGCGCGCGGCGGCGGCAGCGGCCGGTCGCTGGGCGGCTTCCGGGGCCGGGGCGGCTTCCGGGACCAGGGCGGCGGCGCGCCGCACGTCGGCTTCGCTGACCGCCCCGCCCGGTCCGGTGCCGGTGACACCGGCCAGGTCGACGCCCAACTCCGCTGCGACGCGGCGTGCCAGCGGTGTTACCCGGATGCGTGACACAGCCGGGCTGGGCGGCTTGAGGGCTACCTCCCGCTGCCGCTCGGCCGCGGCGCGCTCCACGTCTGCCCGGGTGACCGCGCCTCCGCGACCGCTGCCGCGGAGCTTGGCCAGATCAACTCCGAGTTCATGGGCGCGCTTCCGGATCAACGGGGAGATCGTCACCGCGGGAGGGGCCTGCTCAGCGGCTACGATCTTCTTTTCGCGCTTGCGCAGTGTCGCTGGCCGCGGCCGCTCCGGGACCTCAAGCCCGGCTGGCGGGCCAGGCGGCTGGGGGGCAGTCGGCCGCTCCGGGCCCTTAGGCTCGGCTGGCGGGGCAGCCGGCTGCGCTCGGGATTCGGTGATCGTGGCCAGGACGGTGCCGACTGGGACAGTCTGGCCTACGTCGGTGACGAGCCTCTCGACGGTACCGGTGAAGAAGGACTCGACGTCAATCGCCGACTTCGCGGTGTCGATCACCGCGATGATGTCTCCCTTGTGTACCTCGTCGCCGGGCTTGACCAGCCATTCCAGGACGGTCCCCTCGTCCATGTCCGCGCCGAGGGCGGGCATGCGGAACTCGGCCACGTCAGCTCACCACCTGGCGCGCCGCGGCCATGATGCTGTCCGGCTGCGGCAGCGCGGCCTCCTCCAGGTGGCGCGGGTAGGGCATCGGCGCCTCGGCACTACAGACCCGCGCGACCGGAGCGTCAAGCTCGTAGAACGCCTGCTCGGTGATCCGCGCGCTGACCTCGGCGGACAGGCTTCCGGCCCGCCAGCCCTCGTCCACGATCACCGCCCGGTGCGTCCTGGCCACCGAGGCCATGATCGTCGCGTCGTCCAGCGGGCGCAGCGACCGGAGGTCGATGACCTCCGCGTCGATGCCCTCCGCCTTGAGCTGCTCAGCCGCGGACAGCGTCTTGCCCAGCGTGCCGCCGTAGGTTATGAGGCTGACGTCGCCGCCTTCGCGGCGGACCTTGGCCGACCGGATGTCCACCGGCCCGGCATCGGCGGCCAGCATGCCCTGCATGTTATAGAGCGAGCCGTGCTCGAAGATCAGTACCGGGTCGGGGTCCTGCAGCGCCGTCCACAGCATTCCGCGGGCGTCCTCGAGCGTGGCGGGCGCGAGGACCCTAATGCCGGGGATGTGGGCGTACCAGCCTTCGAGGCTGTGTGAGTGCTGCGCCGCGACCTGGCGGCCGGCACCGGTCGTCATCCTGATCACCAGCGGAACGTTGCACTGGCCGCCCGACATGTGCAGCAGGGTGGCGGCATTGTTCATGATCTGGTCCAGCGCGAGCAGGCTGAAGTTCACCGTCATGATCTCGACGATCGGCCTCATCCCGGCCATGGCCGCACCGATTCCCGCGCCCACGAAGGCCGACTCCGACATCGGGGTGTCCCTGATCCGCTCCGGGCCGAATTCCTCGAGCAGGCCCAGGCTGACCGCGAAGCAGCCGCCATACCGGCCGACGTCCTCGCCCATCAGGAAGACCCGGTCGTCCCGCTGCAGGGCCTCGCGGATGGCGGCGCGCAGCGCCTCGCGGTAGGTGGTCTTGACCTGGCCGTCGTCGCTCATGATGACTCCGGGCTGTAGACAAACTTGGTGAGATCTTCGACCGGCTCGGCCGGGGCCGCCCGCGCGACGGCGAGCGATGCCTCGATCTGGCTGGCCAGCTCCTCCTCCGTCGCGGCGAGCTCGTCGTCGGACAGTTCGCCCGCGTCGCGCATGCGACGGACGAGCATCTCGATCGGGTCGCGGTGCCGCCACTGCTCCACCTCGGCCTTGTCCCGGTAAAGCTCGGGGTCGTACATGGAATGAGCGCGGAACCGGTAGGTGCGCAGCTCGAGGAAGTGCGGCCCGCCGCCTGCCCGGACCGCCTCCGCGGCGTTCCGCGCGGCATGCTCCACGGCTATGACGTCCATCCCGTCCACCGGCCAGGCAGCCATCCCGTACGTGCCGGCCCGCAGCGCCAGGTCGGTCTGTGCCTGGGCGCGCTCCAGCGCCGTGCCCATGGCGTAGAGGTTGTTCTCGCAGCAGAACAACACGGGCAGGTCCCACAGCGCCGCCAGGTTCATGCATTCGTGGAATTCGCCTTCTGCGACCGCGCCGTCGCCGAAAAAGCAGGCCGTCACGCGCTCCTCGCCGCGCATGCGGTCGGCGAGCGCGAACCCGATCGCCAGCGGCAGCCCGCCGCCCACGATCGCGTTCCCCCCGTAGAACCGGCGCGAGACATCGAACAGGTGCATAGAACCGCCCCGGCCGCGGCTGCACCCGGTCGTCCTCCCGTACATCTCGGCCATCACGGAGTCAAGGGGAATCCCGCGGACTAGGGCGTGACCGTGCTCGCGGTAAGTCGAGACGATGGAGTCATCCGGGGTCAGCGCCTGGTTCACGCCGACCGCGACAGCCTCCTCACCGATGTACAGGTGAACGAAGCCGCGGATCTCGGCCGCGCTGTACAGCTCGGCGCACTTCTCCTCGAACCGCCGGATCAGCAGCATCTGGCGCAGCAGTTCCTTGTGGTGCCCGCCATCAAGCTGTGCTGCAACCGTGGTGACTTCCGGGACGGCTTCCCCGGCGGCCCGGCTCATCGCGCGCCGCCGAGCGTGGAGACGTCCCCGGTGTCCAGGCCCAGCTCCCTGGCCTTGAGCAGGCGGCGCATGACCTTGCCGCTTTGCGTCAGCGGCAGGTCCTGATCGAACTCGATCTCCTTGGGGGCCACCGCCCCGAGCCTGCGCCTGGCGAACGCAAGCAGCTCGGTGCGCAGCTCCTCGCTCGGCTGATGCCCGGGTTTCACCGCGACGAACGCCTTGACCAGCTCGCCGGCCACCGGGTCCGGCTTCCCGATCACTCCGGCCTCTGCCACAGCCGGGTGCTCCTTCAACACGCTCTCCACCTCGAACGGGCCGATGAGGTGGCCAGCGGATTTGATCACGTCGTCTGCGCGGGCGACGAACCAGTAATAGCCGTCAGCATCGCGACGCGCCACGTCCCCGGTGAGGTACCAACCGCCCGCGAACGCCTCGGCGTAACGCTCGTCGTCGTGCAGGTAGCCGCGGAACATCGATGGCCAGCCCGGCCGCAGGGCGAGTTCTCCCTCGGTATCGGCCTCGGTGATCTCGGTGACCTTCCCGGCGGTTACCCGGGCCCGGCCATCATCCCCCCGTTCCAGGAGCCCTGCGGTGATGCCGGGGAGGGGGCGCCCCATCGATCCGGGCCTGATATCCATGGACGCGAAGTTGCTGATCATGATCGCGCCGGTTTCCGTTTGCCACCAGTTGTCGTGAATGGGCAGTCCAAGGGTCCGCTCGCCCCAGACCACGGCGTCCGGGTTGAGCGGCTCCCCGACGCTGGCGATGAACCGCAGCGCGGACAGGTCATAAGAGGCTGGCAGCTCGGGCCCGTAGCGCATCAGCATCCGGATCGCGGTCGGCGCCGTATACCACACCGAGACCCGGTGCTCAGCCAGCATCTGGTACCACCGGCGGGCCTCGAACTCCGCGGCGTCGGTCAGCAGAGTGAGGCCGAGGGTGAGCGGCGCGATGATGCCGTACGACGTACCCGTCACCCAGCCTGGGTCGGCGGTGCACCAGAAGATGTCCTGCTGCCGCAGGTCCAGCGCGAACGCCGCAGTGGCCCGATGCGCCACCACCGCCTGGTGTACGTGCACGGCGCCCTTGGGCTTGCCTGTCGTGCCGCTGGTGAAGTGCAGCAGCGCCATGTCTTCCGGATCGGTGGCCGGGATGTCGAAGTGATCATCGGCCGCGGCCAGCGCCGACGCGAGCTCCATCGTCTTGTCATCCGGCGGCTCGCCCACGATCAGGATGTGCTCCAGCCCGGGCAGCGTGTCACGGATCGAGACGATCTTGCGCTGGTACAGCTCCGGGCTGGTGACGAGCACCTTCGCGTCACCGAGCCGCAGCCGCTCGCGGACGGGCTCTGGTCCGAAGGCCGGGAACAGCGGGGAGAACACGCTGGTGTTCTTCAGCGTGCCCAGTGCCGCGATGTACAGCTCCGGCACGCGGCCGAGGAGCGAGAACACGCGGTCACCCTTGCCCACTCCCAGCTCGCGGAGGACGTTCGCGAAGCGGCTGGTCTGGCCCCGCAGGTCGGCGTACGTCAGCGCCGTGATGGTTCCGTCTTTCGCTACGCACCTCAAGGCGGTCACCCCCGAACGCGGGCCCGCCGCGTGCCGGTCGACTGCCTCGTGCGCGATATTGATGCCCCGTCCCCCGGGCAAGCCCTCTAGCTCGCGGCTTGCCGCCTCCCAGGAGAACTCTCTGACCGTCAGGTCGTAATCGGCCAGGTTATGGCCGGCGCCCGGCAGATGCCGCTTGTGGATAGGTTCCCATGCCATAGCGCGGACCTCCTGTCGCAAGACGCTGTCCTAGGGTCTGGCCAGGCGGATACCGGCCGGTAGAGACCAAGGTCCCTGAGATGCCGGGTCGTTGGGCTGACTCTTGCATGCGCACGGCCGGGTGACGGCGACGATCCCGGACGCGTGCTCGTGTCCGGTCATAAGAAAGGGCCTGCGGGGCGATCTCCCTTCGCCGGCATTACCCGGATCAGGTCCTAGGAGGGAACCCCGAAACGAGCCGCGAAACTCGCCGCAACGTGGCCCTTAATCACGGGACTAGCTTAGCTGCCTGCGGAAACGCCCTCGGAAGACGGAAAACCGCCCTCTCTGGCCCTGGAAACGGGTCAGTCGCCCATCTCAGCTTCATGGAACCCCTCAGCCGGTTCATGCTCTGGGTGGCCGTCGCCGCCTGGGTGGTGGTGGTGGCTGTCAATTCCCGAAGTCGTCTGCATGACTGACGTGCGGTTTCGCCCTTGCGTGCAGAGGACTCCGGATTCGCGGAGTGTCCTGAACTCGCAGCTGCAGGCCAGCGGCGCGATCGGGGGTGATCGCAGGGAGCCGGCCCCTTCCAGTGTGACAGCACCAGGCCAGATTGACTGCAAGGCCTCGCGGCTCTGCCCGTGCCGACTCATGTGGCCGGCCAGCCTCACAGCGCCCGGATTCGGCGATCTCGCACCACGACGCAGGTCGGCGTTAGTCACGCTATGCTGTCGGTCCTGGTCACTCATCGCGCGCGGGATCCGCCCAATTGTTTGTAGGCGTTGCGGGCCCTGGCCGGGATGGCAGTGAGCCTGGCTCGTAACGTTGAGAGGTCCCCGGCAGGTCTGGCTCTCAGATCCGCTGCCGGCCCGTTGCTGGGCTTGGCTTTCGAACGACGTGCCTGCTTGCCGGGGCCTCGCCGTGGCGTGGCTCAAAAGAGGGGCGCGAGCGCCGCTGTGATTCCTGGAA
>Ga0187815_10001027_pt1 | contig 13252 bp, 12 predicted proteins | sample NC_S_5_FD_132962 | JGI IMG/M metagenome (GOLD analysis project Ga0187815, IMG submission 132962) | Wetland sediment microbial communities from Neuse River Estuary, North Carolina, USA - ASW-S_5 | ecosystem: Environmental > Aquatic > Freshwater > Wetlands > Sediment | place: USA: North Carolina...
CTGACCCGACGACTCGAGGCCCGTGGGGTGAAGGTGCACACGGCGGCCAAGGCCGTCGCGCTCGAGCGCACCCCAGAGGGTATCGTCCTGACGATCGAGAAGGGCGGGACTCAAACCGAGCTCTCGGCCGACCGATTGTTCGTCACGGTCGGGAAGCGCCCCGCTACCCAGGAGCTCGGCCTCGAAGAGGCGGGCGTCGAGCGGGACGCTCAAACCGGTTTCATTCCCGTCACGGACCGCCAAGCGACGAACGTCGCCCACATCTACGCCGTGGGCGACTGCTGCCGGGCCCCGATGCTCGCTCACAAGGCCTACCGCGAAGGTGTCGTCGCCGCGGAAGCGATCGCGGGCCTGTCCACGCGGTTCCAGTTCCAGGCGATGCCCTCCGTCGTCTTCACGGTGCCAGAGTTGGCGACCGTGGGCCTTACCGCCGGGGAGGCCCAGGCGGCGGGCTACACAGCCCGGGAGGCGCGGTTTCCGTACGCCGCGCTGGGCCGGGCCCATGCCTCCCACGCTACCGACGGGTGGGTCAAGCTCGTCGCGGACGACAAATCCGGCACGATCCTTGGGTTCCAGGGCGCGGGCGCGGGTGTGGGCGAGCTCGTGGGCGAGGTGGGGATGGCCATCGAGATGGGAGCCACTGTCCGGGACCTCGCCCTCACGATCCATCCGCATCCCACTTTCTCGGAGCTGCTTCAAGAGGTCGCGTTGGTCTGGCTGGGAGAGCCGATGCATGTCGCACGTCGAGTCGGGAATCGACCATCGTGATTGGGGCCGCCGCGACTACGCCGACGCTCTCGCCGAGATGCGTTCGCTGAGGACCCGGCGCCGACGAGGCGAGATCCCCGACACGCTCGTGTTGGTCGAGCACCCGGCGGTGATCACCGTTGGAGTCCAAGGCCGGGAGGGTGACGTGCTACCCGAGGGGATCCCGGTCTATGAGGTGGAACGGGGTGGTAAGAGCACGTATCACGGGCCCGGCCAGCTGGTGGGATACCCCATCGTCGACCTGTCGCCGAGAGGCCGGGACGTGCGCCGGTACGTCGGCGACCTCGAGGAAGTGGTGATCCGGGCGCTCGCCGAGTGCTCGGTGACCGCGGCCCGCGTCGCCGGTCAGCGGGGGGTCTGGGTCGATGGTCGGAGGAAGATCGCATCCGTCGGGATCGCGGTCGAAGAGTGGGTGGCTTTCCACGGGTTCGCGCTGAACGTGGACACTGACCTGTCGGTCTTCCGTTCCTTCCGTCCGTGCGGTCTGCCGGGCGAGGTCATGACCTCGGTCTCTCGAGAACGGGGCTTCCGGGTCCCGATCGACGAGCTCCGGGCGCCGATCGTCCGGGCCTGGGAGTCCGTGTTCGCCTCCCCGGCGCGGGTCTCTGGACCGGCAGCCGCGACCGGTGAATCTGCTGCGGCCGTCCCGTGACCGCCGCAATCGCCCCGCAACCCCGATTGCTGCTAGTGGGAGGAGGAGGTGGCCTCGTCGGAAGGTCTGTGCTTCCGGAGCTCAGTCCCGATTTCCGTATCCGGTCCATACATCGCCATCGGGCGGCGAACGAGGGAGCCGAGGTCGAATGGATCCCGTGCGACGTGAAGGCCGTCGCGGACTGGTCTCCCATCCTCCAGGACGTCGACGTCATCCTGAACTTGGCGTGGTATCGGTGGGAGTCCGAAGCGAACTTCCGTGCGCTGCACGACGGGCTCCGGCGACTCTTGGACGCGGCGGTGCGTTGCAAGGTGCCCCGGTTTCTCCAGGTGAGTGTTCCCCCCGCCCCGTCGTCCATCGAGGGAGCGCTTCCCTACATGGTCTACAAGCGTCGGTTCGACGCGGCACTGGAGGGCAGCGGGCTGTCCTACCGGATAGTCCGTCCGACGATGCTCTTCGGGCGCGGGGACGTCTTGCTGGGCGTCATGATGCGTCTCGTCCGGCGGTACCGGTTCTTCCCAATGTTCGGGGATGGCACGTACCACGTGAGCCCCATCGCCGTTTCGGATTTGGCCCGGGTGATTCGGCGAGAATCGCACGGTTCGGAGCAAGGGATCCTGGACCTGGGAGGCCCCGAACGCATGACGTACCGGGAGCTCACCGACCGGATGTTCGCGGCCATCGGCCGACGACCACGGTACTGGAGAATCTCCGGCGCCGGGGCGCGTCGGCTGACGGGTTGGCTCGTCGCCATGGGGTCGACCCTCCTCTACCCGTACGAAGTGGAATGGTTGATGAGCGACATGCTCGGATTGCCGGCCTACGGGGGGCTCGACCCGCCACTGCGCAAGGTGGGACCGTATCTCGCGGAGCTCGCCGCCGGAAAGCACCGTCGCCCGGAAACCAGCACCTCGAGCTAAGGAGCGGACCGAGCCGCCGGGGAACCCGACCCCGCCCGGGTTCGGGCGTTGAGAAGGTGGAGGGTCTCGTGCAAGAAGAACCCGGGCACGATCCATGCGGCATATCCGACGCCCACTAGGAATGGGAGCCACTGTCGAGCCCGCGCCCACTGGCCTTCGCGAACGGTCTGCCTGACCCAACGCACCCCAACGAGCGTCGCCGCGGGCAGGAATATCGCGACGGCGACGAGGGTCAGAAGGACCCCACTCTGGACGAGCACACCGAGTGAATAGACGAGGTTGCTGGGGTTCACGCCCCACAGAAAGAGGGTGATCAACACCGCATCGCCCGCGAGACCGGCCCACGCGGAGATCGCGGTACGATTCAACAGGTGGAAGGCGGCCACCCTGGGCTCTGTGACGGTGAGCCGGGTCGGCCGGACGGTTTCGGTGGCCATGGTCCGCTCGGTGGGGACCCGTCCTCCAGTTCTTTAATCTGCCCGAAGCGGGCGTGGCGGTGTGCGGGGGTCTTGGAGGTCCCAGGAAGGATTTCTGGGACGGGCTCGAGAGTCCCCATCCCTCGGGGCCGTGGCCTAACCTTTAAGCCCCGTAGGTTCCAATCCCACAGCCATGGAAGCCGCCGACCTGTCACGCCGCCTGGGAGATTTCTACCTCGTTGCTACCGAGGTTCTGCGGGACGTCACCGAACCGACGGAACAACAGATCAAGCACTGGATCGTGAATCCGTTCCTCGTCACCTTGGGTTGGGACCCGGATGACAAGAAGCAGGTCTTCCTCGACTTTCCGATCAAGGCCGATGCCTCTCACGCGGACTATGCCTTGCTGGACCAGGCCGGGAAACCCCGCGTTATCATGGACGTCAAGCGGCCTCCGAACCCCGGCACGGATTCCGAGAAGGCGATCAAGAACGCGCGCGCCGTCGGAGCCCCGCTCGCCCTCGTCACCAATGGCCAGGAGTTCTCTCTCTGGTACGTGTCGGAGTCGGAGCAGCCCACCCCGCTCTTCGTCTTCGCGCTCAAAGAGCTTGCCGACAACGCCGAAGCCCTCCTCGGTCTCACGGCCGACTTCCGAGTTTCGGACAGCGGCATCAGCCTGTTGCGAAAGTCCGCGATCCGCTCGGCGGTGCTCCAGATGCTCGAGGAGAACTCCGAGAAGACGTTCGACGCCCTCGTCGGCTGGGTTCAGGCCCAGGTCGCTCCGGGCGCGCTCGACGATTCCACCGACGAGGCGATCCGCGAAGCCACGATGATGTGGCTCAACGAGGAGCACCTCACGATGGCAATGTTCGCGCCGGGCCCACACGAGAAGAAGTTCCAGGACCTCCGGGTCACCTCGGCAAAGGATTGGGAGGCCTTCCCCCGCGGCCCCAACGGAACGTTCCAGTACAAGTACGACTCCTCGAAGACCCTCGACCTCCGTCAAAGCCCGAAGGAAGTCAAAGAGACCCTGCGCCGGCAAGGCTTCAAGACCACCACCGCGACATCGTTCGGTGGGTTCTACTACGCCCTTCGCCAGCGGGCCGGCCTCAAGACGGCGTCCTAGGCCGGGCCGCGCCGCCCCGCGCGGGCCCTCGGCCACCGGCGACGGGCGGCCACACGGTGCATGACCTCCGCGGTCCCGTGGGCGAGCATTCCGCTCCGGACGTCCCGCCAGCGCTGCTCGTGGGGCAGCTCTTTCGAGTAGCCGCGTCCCCCGTGGAACTGGATCGCGTGATCGAGGGTGGTGAGCGCCACATCGGTGGCCCACCACTTGCTCATCGCGGCGGCGTCGTCGGCCCGCTCGCCCCGGTCCAAGCGCTCGAGGACGCGCTCGGTGTAGAGCCAGGCGGAGGCGAGTCGCGTACCGTCCTCGACGAGCGGAAAGGCGACCGCCTCCTGGTCGGAAAGGGGCCCATCGAACACGACACGCTCCCCCGCTTCCCGGACGGTCTCTTCCCAAGAGGCCCTCGCCACTCCGAGATAGATCGCGCCCAGGAGGGCGCGCTCGTGGGTGAGCTCGACCTTCAGGTAATTGAGGCCCTGACCCGCCTCTCCTACCAGATGGTCCGGCGGAATCTCCACAGAGCTGTAGGTCACGGTCCCTCGACGCATCCATCGTTCGCCGAGGTCCTCGGTGACCTGACGTTCGATGCCGGGGAGATCCTGAGGAACGACGTAGGCGCTCACTCCAGGAACACCGGCCCCACCTTCCCCGGAGCGGGCGTAGACGACCGCCACCTGGGCGTCGGCCGCGAAGGCCACTTGGCTCTTCGTACCGGTGAGCCGTAGGCGATCTCCGTGCCGCTCCACCCTGGCCGCGAGACGGGAGAGGTCGGAGCCGGCCCGCGGCTCGGTGATCTGACTGCCGACTAAGATCTCGCCGCGGGAGAGCGGCAGGGAGTACCGGGCACGAAGTTCCGGAGACCCATGCGCCCCGACCACGCTCGCGAACTCCGGTTGCAGCGACAGCTTGGCGAACGCGGTGCCAGCGCGGTACCCAAGCTCCTGCAGTAGCAGCCCGGCTCTCCGTAACGGAAGGCCCCGACCGCCGAGGTCGCTGGGAAGCGTGAGGCCAAGCCAACCCGCCTGAGCCATCGCCCGGAACTCCTGCCACGGAAACTCGGGGTGGGAGTCCAGCTCCCGCGAGCGCTCCGAGAGCCGGTGGGCCCGAGCGAATTCCCCCACTTCGTCGCGAAGGGGATCTTCGGGAAGCACCGAGGCCAGGTCGGTCACAGGCCCTCCCGGACGTAGAACGGTGGCCGAGGAGGGACGGGGGGCGTGACGGGATGCTCTCCCACGACCCCGGCTTCCCTCAGGGACCGGATTCGGTCGGGGGGATATCCCAGTAACTGACCGAGAACAGCTTCGTTGTCCTGGCCCAACCAAGGCGCGCCGCGCCAGACGCCGCCCGGGGTGGTCCGGAACTTGGGAGCCACGCCGGCGCCTTTGACCGGTCCGGCCACGGGATCCTGCCATTCGAGGAACATTCCCCGTTCCTGGAAGTGCGGGTCTCGTGCGATCTCGTCCACCCGATAGACGCGCGAGATCGCGGAGTCGGTCTCTCGGCCGATACGTTCGAGCTCTTCGACCGTTCGCGCCGCACAGAACCGGTCGATCGCCGGGTCCACGAGCTCTCGATGATTGTTCCGGAACGTGGGGTCGTCGAGCCGTGAATCAGTGATGCCCAGCAGGTCGCGGAACCGCGTCCAGCTGGCGGGAGTGGCCGCCGCGAGCACGACCCAGCCATCCGAGGCGCGCACCAGGTTGTACGGATAGAGCCGGGGGTGCGCGTTGCCGAACCTTCCCCGCACCACGCCGCGCATGAAGTAATCGAGCGCAAGATTCTCGAGGAGGGTGAAGAACACCTCGTACTGGGCCACGTCCACCACCTGTCCGACGCCGGTTCGTTCGGCGTGGATGTACCCCATCAGCGCCGCCGTCGCGCCAGCGAGGCCGGTGATCGTGTCGTTGAGCGCCGTGCCGGAACGCATCGGAGGTTCCGGGTCGGGGTTCCCTTGGAGAGACAGGAAGCCGCTGTACGCCTGGGCGATCAGGTCGAACGAAGGGGCTCCGACCCGTTCCGGGCGCCCCGATTGGCCGAACCCGGACACATGGACAATGGTGAGCCGCGGATTGGCCGCTTGGACGGTCGGGTCCGAGAGCCCGAGCGCGTCGTACGTCCCCGGCCGTGAGGACTCGATCCAGATGTCGGCCCGTCGGAGCAAGTCCAAGAACACCTCGCGGCCCTGCGGTCGTTTCAGGTCGAGGCCCAGCGACAGCTTGTTCCGAGAGTACTGGACCCACGACTCCGACACGCCTTCTCCGGCAGGTGCTCCTTCGGGAAGGAGCGGGGGCAAGGTCCGGGTCGGGTCGGAGAACGGGGGTTCGAACGGCGGCCCCTCTATGTGGATGATCTCGGCCCCGAATTCGCCCAGATAGGTCGCCGCCCAAGGTCCGGCGACGACTCGGGCCGAATCCACGACTCGAAGCCCCTGAAGGGGCCCGAATGGCGGGACGATTCCCTCGGCCTTCCTATCGGGCGACACGTCGGAGAAGGCGGCGGAGGCGCCTTAAGGACCGAGGTTAACCCGCGAACCTCGGTCCCCATATAGCGTCGCCCGGTTCTGAGGGCGAGTGCATCCGATGACCGAACCGGCGTGGATCCGATACGAGGGGGAAGCCTTCCGTCGCGAGCTCGAAGCGTACAAGATGCGCTATCACCCGTTCAAGCTCCATCCGTTCTTCCAAGAGATCGAGAAGGGAACGGCCCCTCGCCCGGTGATTCATCGCTGGGCGGCCCAATTCTACCCGTGGTTGGCCTGCGTCCCACTCGCGATGGCCGAACGGTACTCGAACTGCTCGTGGGAGCCCAAATTCGACCGGTTCCGGCGCATGATCTTGGACCAGCTGGTCGAGGAAGCCGGTGACCCGAAGGGGCAGGCGCGCGGTCACCCCGAGCTCTGGCTTCACTTCTGCGAAGGCTTGGGTCTTCCACGGGAGAAGGTGCAGGCAACCCCGCTGCTACCCTCGACGATGGTGGCGATGGACGATTTCCTCTACGTCAACCGGCAGGAGCCGTTCTACGTGTCCGCGGGCGGTTCGTCCGAACCGCCCAACGTGGAATTGTGCCAACGGTTGCTTCCGGCGTTCCGCAAGCTCTACGGGGTCGACGAGGACCACCTGACGTACTATTCGCTCCACGTGACCGCCGATGAGGAGCACAGCCGTTGGGTGGGAGAGATGGTGGCGGCCTTCGCGGACTCCCCAGCGGTCCGCCGCCGGATGTGGGACGCGATGCTCCGGGGGTTCGCGCTCCACCGCCTGCTCATCGACGGGGCGATCGGCGCCAGCGACGGCGCGCCTCAAGGTTAAATATCGCAGGGGTGGTCAGAACCGATGATGACCGTCGCGACCCACGTCGACGACCTCCGGACGTCCGGCCGGCGAGCGGTCATGACCTGGTCCTGGTGAGAGGGAAGCGCCCGGTCGGCGCAGCCCCTCTGACCGTAGTTCTGAGCGGCGCGCTCGCCGGTCGCTTCCCTCGTAGTGAAAACGAGCGAGGAGAAGCATGTACGGAAAACAACTGAGACTGAAGAGGATCTTCCCGGGCGACCGCCGACTGTTCTCGGTCCCGCTCGATCATTCGGTGTCGATGGGACCCATCGATGGGCTGGAGGACACCCCGAGCCTCGTCGCCGAACTCGAACGCGCCGGCGTCGACCTGGTCATCGTTACCAAAGGGGCCGTTCGCGGCCTTGTGCCAGTCCTTACTCCTCGTACACTACTCGGCATCCATATCTCCGCCTCGACGAGCCTCAACCCGAATTCCAACCGAAAGGTGCTTGCCGGTACCGCGGAAGAGGCGATTGCGCTCGGGGCGGACCTCCTCTCCGTGCAGGTGAACTTCGGGATCCCCGAGGAAGGGGAGATGCTCCGGGACCTCGGGGTGGCCGCGGACCAGTCCCGCAGCATCGGACTGCCGCTCCTCTGTATGGCCTACGTGAAGAAGCCGAATGGCGGGACCCCCGACGAGCTGCGCCATGCCTGCCGCGCCGCCGTGGACCTCGGCGCGGACATCGTCAAGACTTCCTATCCTGGGTCGCTCGAGGAGTACCGGCGGCTCGTACGGACCACGCCGGCCCCGCTGCTGCTCGGAGGCGGGAACCGGCTCGAAGACGACAGGGCGTTCTTGGGGCTCGTGCGCGAGACGGTGGCCTCCGGTGCCGCGGGCATCTGCATTGGCCGAAACCTGTTCCAGCGTCGCCCGGTCGAAACGTTCGCGAAGCAAGTAGCGGCGATCCTCCACGGGGGAGCTTAGAGGGCCTGGGTGTCGCGCGACCGGATCGTCGTAGCACTCGCCGCCCCCGAGACGGAGGTCAACCGTTCGATTGTAGCACGTGCGCGTCGAAGGGGATTCCGACGTTTCACCACGGTCGATGAGCTGGCGCACCGCCCGGAGCCCGGAGAGCTCTGGTACCACTCTACTCCCGACGGATTCCAGACCCTCGCGGGTGGTTCCACGCCCCGGGCTGACCTGGTCCGCCTCTATCGAGTGCGCGACCCGGCCGAACTGGAGCCAGTGATCGCGGCGCTCGGGCGCGGCGAGGCCGCCGCGGTCCGGTGGGGTGCGGAGCGGGTGATCCCGCTCGAGACCCTGGTCGCCGCTCGGAAGATGCGGGGGACCTTGTGGGTGGTCACCGCCGAGACCTCCGATATCCCCGCCTTCCTGGGCGCTCTCGAGCACGGCGCGGACACGGTCGTGGTCGAGGTTTCGACAGCAGAGGTCCTCGACGACCTCGAGCGTCGGCTCGAGCACCTGCCGGCGGAATTGCACTGGGAGAAGGTACCGATCCGGGGCGTAGAACCGGCCGGAACCGGCGACCGTGTGATCGTGGACACGACCTCCTTGCTGGAGCCGGACGAGGGGATGCTTGTAGGGAGTGCCGCCGCCTTCCTCTTCCACGTGGCCAGCGAAGCCGTCGGCTCGAGGTACACGCGACCGCGGCCGTTCCGAGTGAACGCGGGGGCGGCCCATCTGTATACGCTCCTCGCCAACGGGGAGACCCGGTATCTGAGCGAACTCGCGCCCGGCGATGCCATCCTGGTTTGCAGCCCGTCGGGGACGGCGAGGAGCGTCCGGGTCGGTCGGATCAAGATCGAACGTCGGCCCCTCTTGCTCATCGGAGCGGAGTTCCGGACCCGACGGTTCACGGTCTTTCTGCAAGAGGCCGAGACGGTCCGGCTCTCGACGGATGCCGGTCGTGTGGCGACTACCGAGCTACGACCCGGGGCGATCGCCTGGGGCGTGCCGCTGACGGCAGCCCGACACCTCGGCGTGGCCGTGGAGGAGACGATAGAGGAGCGATGACGACGCGACTGCCGCTGATCATCGCGAGCTGTCCCGGACGCTCCGTCCGCGCGGTCAAGAGCGAGCTCGTTCGCGCGACCGAAGCGGGGGCGGACCTCGGCGAGGTCCGGCTGGACCGGATAGCCCCCGGCGAGCTGTCTCGATTGGACACCCTGTTCCCGGCGCCGCTTCCGCTGTTGGCGACCCTGCGTTCTCGGGCTGAAGGAGGAGAGGGACCGGATTCCCCCACTGAGCGAATTCCGCTCCTCGAGTCGGCCGCCCGGTTACCGTTCCGATTCCTCGACCTGGAGAGAGCTCGAGACGGCCGATTGTTGGAAGCGGCGCAGCCGACATCGGATTCGGCGCCGCTGGTGATCGTTTCTTCGCATCTGCCCGCCTCCGCCTCGACCGAGGAGATACGAGATCTTTTCGAGCGGCCTCGTCCACCGGGCGGTATCGCGAAGGTCGTCCTGCCTTGCACGTTCGAACGACTATGGTCCGACTTGCTGCCCCGGCTCTCGCCGTGGGATGTTTTCGCGCCTTTCGTGCTCCACACGACGGGCACCACGGGACCGATACTACGGGCGTGGGCCTATCGGCTTGGAATGTTCGCCGTCTTCTGTTCCCTTCCGGTCAGTGCCGCTCCCTCGGTGGCCGACGCGGTGGAACCCGCGCAGCTACCGGTCGATCACCTTCGATCCTTCCTGAAGCACGGCTCGGGGGGCTCGCTGTTCGCGGTCGTAGGGCACCCCATTCTGCACTCGCTCTCTCCCCCGATTCATTCCCTCTGGATGGCCCGGGAGCAACGGAGCGGCCTGTACGTCGCACTGGACATGGCCACGGCGCGGGAACTCGCCGAGTGCGTGGCACCATTCGCAGACGGGGGGTTCCGAGGGCTCAACGTCACCCACCCCTGGAAGGAGGTGGCCCTAACCCTCGCGAGTCGCGCCGGTCCGGCCGCCGAGTTGGCCGGATGCGCGAATACGCTGACGTTCGACCAGGGGACGATCTCGGCGGAGAACACCGACGTCGCCGCGGTCCGCCGGAGGCTCTCCGAGCTCCGGGAGAAAGGAGTCTGGGATGGGTCCCCCGTTGTCGTCCTCGGAAGTGGAGGCGCCGCGCGCTCGACTCTCGCCGCGGCGGCATCGCTCAATAGCCCGGGCATCGTGGTCGCTCGGCGACGAGAAGTAGCAGAGCACCTGGCTCGCGAATACGGCGGCACCGTCGGTGAGGGTCCGACCCTCAAGCCGGCCCGCGTGGTCGTCCATGCGACCCCGGCGGGACGAGAGAACTCCCCGCAGCTCGGCCTGCCGTGGGCAAGCGTCGTCGGCCCGATGACCTACGTGCTAGACTTCGTCTACCGCCCCACGCACCCGTTCCTCCGGACCGGAGCCGAGGCGCGAGGGGCGGCGTACGAGGATGGGTCGCGCCTGCTCGTGTATCAAGCGGCGGAGAGCTACGCGATCTGGTGGGGTTCCGCGCCCCCGGCGGCCCTCCAGGAAGCAGCGCTCCGGGAGGTCCTGTGCGCGGGGTAGGCGTCAGCTCGGGGGCCGTGACCGTCGTCAACGCGCTGGCTACCGGGATCGGGTGTGCTGTCGCCATTTCTCTTCCGGTTCGCGTAGACCTCGAACTACGTCGTGCGGATGGAATCGGTTCCCACCGCATCCAGCTGGAGCGAGGTTCCGACACCCCCCTCGTTCGGGAGACGTTGGACACCGGACTCTCTCTCTACGCCCCCGGGGAAGTGTTCTCGGGAGAGCTTCGAGTCGATTCCCACGTGCCAGTCGGGAAGGGACTCAAGAGCTCGTCCGCCGTCGGCGGAGCCGTTCTGCGGGCCGTAGCGGACACGCTCCGTCAGCCGCGCCCTCCCGAAGAGCTCGCACGGCTTGCGGCGGACATCGCTCAGCAGATCGGGCTGAGCGCGACCGGCGCGTACGATGACTGCCTCGCCGCGCTCCGGGGTGGCGTGGTGCTCACGGACAATGCCCACCGGACCGCGTTGCGAGCCGCGCCGTTCGACTCCGACCTGTGCGTCGTGCTGTGGATTCCCCCCGAGTCGCACGCCCCGTCCACCACCTGGTACGAACGGTTCCAGCTCGAGACAGAGGCGGGACGGGCTGTCGTCGAGGCCGCCCGGGCGGGACGGTGGACCGAGGCGATGACACTCAACACGGAGCTCGTGGAACGAGTCGTTGGCTACGACTATCGTCCGTTGCGATCCGACCTGCTGCGGGCCGGCGCGGTCATGTGCGGGGTGTCCGGGATGGGGCCGGCTCTGGCGGCGTTCGTCCCCCGTTCCGGGGTGGAATCCGTAGTCCCGCGACTGCCGACCGATCGCGGGGAGGTGCGGGTAGTAGACATTCGACCCGAAGACGGCACTTCGATGGAGGAATCGTGACGGTCCGCTCGATTCGACCCGCCTGTGCGCGCGGTCACCTCCGCGCTCCCCCCTCGAAGAGCTACACGCATCGGGCGCTCATCGCGGCCTTCTTGGCGGAGGCACCGTGCGACGTGGTGAGGCCGCTCGATTCCGACGATACGCGGGCGACCCGAGAAGGGCTTCGGGCTCTAGGCGCCCGCGTGCGCGTCTCTCGCGAAGTATGGTCAATCTCTCCAATGCGTCATGGCACGCGGATTCCGGGCAGGACGATCCGTTGCGGAGAATCGGGAACGACTCTTCGATTCCTTTCCGCGGTAGCGGCTCTATATCCGCGCCCGGCCCGATTCGAGGGGACCTCCCGTCTCGCAGCCCGCCCCATGTCGGAACTTTACGAGGCGCTCCGGAAGTTGGGTGCCACGATAGAGACGCCGCCGAAGACGCGCTCGTTGCCCTGTATGGTGCGTGGACCGCTGACCGCCGGGAGCATTGCGATCCGCGGCGACGTGAGCTCCCAATTCACGTCCGCCCTCCTGATGGTCCTGCCGAAGGTCGGGGGACGCTCCGAGTTGAAGATCCGAGGCCGCATCGTTTCCGGTCCGTACGTCGACGCCACGTGTGCGATCCTCAAGCAACGAGGGATTCGCCTTCGGCGCACGCGGGGCGGGTTCGCCATCCCAGGGGGTCAGACGTATCGCGCCGGCAAAATACGCGTCCCGGGCGACGCGTCCTCGGCGGCCTACTTGTGGGCGGCCGCCGCCGCCACTGGCGGCCGGGTCGAGATCGAGGGTGTTCCCGCCGATCTTCCTCAGGCGGATCTTGAGGTGCTGCCGATTCTGGCTAAGACGGGCGCCCGTGTCGAGCGCACGCCCCGCTATGTCCGTGTTACGGGACCGATGACCGGACCGGTCTCGGTCGACCTCACCGACTCTCCGGATCTGTTCCCCTTGGTGTCGGTCCTCGCGGCGCTCGTACCGGACGGTCTTAGCCGGTTGAGCGGAGCGCCCCACCTCGAGTTCAAGGAATCCGACCGGCGGGTCGAATCGGTCCGACTTGCGCGTGCATTGGGAGCCCGGGTTTCGGCGACAGGGCTCCACGTCGACATTCGGGGCTCGGGCTCCCCTCGACCGCTGAATGTTCCGGCGCTCCAGGACCACCGTCTCGTGATGAGCGCCGCCATCGGAGGACTCGCGGCGGGCGGGACCTCTCGCATCGGCCGCGCCGAGGCCGTGTCGAAGTCATTCCCGGGGTTCTGGAATGCCCTGGGGGTTCTGACAGAAGGAGGAGAACCAGTGCGATGATGAGTGCAGGGAGACGATATCGGATCACGCTGTTCGGCTCGAGCCACGGTCCCGAAGTAGGCGTCTCTATCGAAGGCGTGCCTCTAGGCACGCCGGTCGCGCTGGACCGGATCCAGGCCGACCTCGACCGCCGGAGACCCGTCGGCCGGCGACTCGCCACGAAACGGCAGGAGGAGGACCGGCTGGTGGTCGACACGGGCGTCGTCGACGGCCGGTCGGACGGCACGACGTTCCGCGCGCACGTGGCGAACACGGACGTCCGGCGCGAGCCGTACGACCGCCTGCGAGAGACGCCGAGGCCGGGACACGCCGACTATCCGGCCCGGGTCCGCTACGGGCCGGAGGCCGACCTCTCCGGGGGAGGGATCTTCTCGGGCCGCATGACGGTCGGGCTCGTGATCGCGGGCGC
>Ga0187815_10001030_pt1 | contig 13236 bp, 12 predicted proteins | sample NC_S_5_FD_132962 | JGI IMG/M metagenome (GOLD analysis project Ga0187815, IMG submission 132962) | Wetland sediment microbial communities from Neuse River Estuary, North Carolina, USA - ASW-S_5 | ecosystem: Environmental > Aquatic > Freshwater > Wetlands > Sediment | place: USA: North Carolina...
GGCCCGGCTGGGCAACGATCGCGACAAGTGGCGATGGGGCGCGATGGAGACGATCGAATTCGCCCATCCGCTGGGCCAGCGCGGCGGCGTGCTCGGATGGTACTTCAACCGCGGGCCGTTCCCCACCGAAGGCGGACGGCATACGGTGAACAACTCGTGGTTCGATTTGGGCGACGCGCCGGATCAATTCAAGGCGACGCAGATTTCTTCCTACCGGTTCATCGCGGACCTCGGCGACCCCCAACGCGCGCTCGGGATGAATCATAGCGGCGAATCGGACCATCCGGGGTCGCGTCACTATGACGATATGATCGGCACCTGGAGCCGCGGCGAGTATCATGCGCTCGACCCTAGCTTTGCCCGCGCGCAATCGTCGGCCGAGGCCGAGTTGGATTTGGTGCCGCGCTAGCCGGGGTTTCGGTTTGCGTCGCGCGCCGGACTTGATCAAAGTTGCAATACGAAACGGACGCATCGATTCGATAATCGTACAAGGAGTTCCGGATGATCGACCTATATTTCTGGCCAACGCCCAACGGCTACAAGATCACGTGGATGCTCGAGGAAGTCGGCCTTAAGTACAATGTGATCCCGGTCAATATCGGCGCGGGCGATCAGTTCAAGCCCGAGTTCCTGAAAATCAGCCCGAACAACAAAATGCCCGCGATCGTCGATTCCGACGGTCCGGATGGAAAGCCGATCTCGATGTTCGAGTCGGGCGCGATCCTGATGTACCTGGCGGAAAAGACCGGCAAGCTGATGCCGTCGGACACGCGCGGAAAGTACAACGTGATCCAGTGGCTGATGTTTCAGATGGCCAGCGTAGGCCCGATGCTCGGCCAGGCGCATCACTTCCGCCGCTACGCGCCCGAGAAACTCGAGTACGCGATCAACCGTTACACCAACGAAGCGAAGCGCATTTACAACGTGATCGACAAGCGCCTGGGCGAAGCGAAGTACCTGGCGGGCGATTACTCGATCGCCGATATCGCGACCTACCCGTGGCTGGTGCCGCATTCGATGCAGGGACAAGAGCTCGAAGACTTTCCCAACCTGAAGAGATGGTACGAGGAACTGCGCGCGCGGCCGGCGACCCAGCGCGGCTTCGCCGTGATGAGCGAGGTTGTGGAAAGGATGCGCGCGGCGGCGCAGGCGAATCAACCGGCCCACGACCAAAAATCGTGGGACATACTGTTCGGCAACAAACAGTTCGAGAAGCGCTGAAGACGGCCCGCCCCGCCCGGGGCGACGATGGAATCGGCGAGCGATACGAGTCTTCCGAGTGTGCGCGAGCTGCTGTTCGGCGCCGTGTTGGCCACCGCGACGCTGACGCTGTGGCCGATCCTTGACGAAAGATCGCAGGGCGACACCGCGCAGCGTTCGCGCGCGACGGTCTATTTCCCGATCGTCGGATTCGTCCTCGGCGTCGTTCTCGCGATTGCCGATCGAACCGCCGGCCTGGTATCCGGACCGGTCGGACGCTCGTTCGCCGTACTGATCGTTGGAGCCGGGCTGTCGCTGGGGCTGGCAAATCGCGGAGTCGCCGACACGGTCGAGGCGATTCGCCGGGGCACGCGGCCAGCCTCGACCGGGCTGGCGCGAATCGGACCGGTCGGCGCGGCTGCTGCGATCGTAGCGTTCGCATTCGAGATTTGGTGCTTGTCGCGCATCACCGACAACGCGGGACGGGCGGCGGCTTTGGTGATGGCGATGATGCTGTCGCGATGGGCGATCATTCCGACCGGCTACGGGCTGAAACCACTGGAGCATTGGGGCCTCGGCATCCCGTACGAAGGCGGCATTGCGTTTCGCGAGTTCGCCGTTTCCAGCGCGGTCGCCCTGGGACTCACGATGGCGCTGTATCAAAACCTCGGGCTGGCGGTGATCGTCGCGCTGGCGCTGACCATTCTTGCGATGCGCCTGGTGCTGAGCCGCCGGATGGGCGGGGCTTCGGGCTATACGCTGGCGGGAGGATGCGCGCTGGTCGAGGTCGTTACGTTTGCGGTGCTGGCGGCTCTCGGCGCCTAGCCGTTTCGCTTGAGCGCATCGGACCACACCGATTTCAGCAGGTCGCGCAACTCGTCGAGCGATCCATTGTTCTCGATGACGAGGCTCGAATGCTTCGCGCGCTCTTCGTCGGGCAACTGGGCGCGGATGCGCGCGGCGGTCTCAGCCGGTTTCAGCCCGCGCTGGCGCTCGATTCGGACGACCACTTGCTCGCGCGAGGCGCGCACCAGCCAGATTTCGTCGAACAGCGGCTGCCACTTGGCTTCGATCAGAATCGCAGCCTCGACCACGATCGGCATCTTCATACCGCGCGCGCGCAATTCGGCGACGTTGCGGCGGATGCTCTCGAACGTGGCGGGCCATACGATCGACGTCAGCTTGTCCAGTTGCGCGGGATTTCCAAAGACGATGGAACCGAGTTTCTTGCGATCGATTGTGCGATCGGGAGCGACAATATCTACGCCGAAGGCCGCGACGACTGCGTCGTAGGCGGGACCGCCTGGAGCGTATGTGGTGTGCGCGATTTTGTCGGCGTCGAGAATCGGCGCGCCGAATTCACCGAGGATCTGCGCGACGGTGCTCTTGCCCGAACCGATTCCGCCAGTGAGACCAATTGTAAGCATCTATCTTCCCGGCACACGCGCGGCGAATTTTCAGCCGGCGGCTTCGCGGCTCCACGCCTGAATGTTGTAGAGGTAGCTGAAGAAGCCGCCGAGAGCCAGCAACTCGTTGAAGGTTCCCTGCTCGGCAATCACGCCATCGTGCAGCACCAGTATTCGATCGGCGTTCTGAACCGTCGAGAGCCGGTGCGCAATCACCAGCGTGGTCCGTCCGCGCATCGCTTCGCGCACCGCGGCAAGCACCATGGCTTCGGTTTCGGGATCGAGCGCGCTGGTCGGTTCATCCATGATTAAAATTGGAGCGTCCTTCAGCAACGCGCGCGCGATCGTGACACGCTGCGCCTCTCCCTCGGAAAGACTGTGTCCGCCCTGCCCCACCACTTCGTTCAGGCCGGCCGGCAACTTGGCGAGCACGGGTCCGAGCCGCGCCATTTCGATCGCGCGGAGCACTTGCGCGTCGTCGACCGCCGGTTTCCCGAACGCGACATTGACGCGCAAAGTATCGCCGAGCACGAGCGGCGGCTGCAGGACCATCGCGATGTTGCCGCGGATCGAATCGAGGGTGAGGTATCGGGTATCGTTGCCGTCAATCTTGATCGCGCCCTGTTGCGGTTCGTAAAAGCGCGCGAGCAGACTGGCCATCGTGGTTTTTCCCGACCCGCTCGGACCGACGATCGCGATGGTCTCGCCCGGGGCCGCCTTGAAGCTGACCCCCTTGAGCACGGTGCGGCCCGGTTCGTAGCCGAACACCACGTGGTCGAATTCAATCTCACCGCGCGCGCGGCCAAGCTCGAGCGCGCCCGGTCGGTCCTTGATTTCGGGATCTATTGCGAGCAGCTCCAGGCATCGCCTCAGTCCCGCCTTCGCGCCTTCGATCTGTCCGTAGGTCTGGGAAATCTGGTTCACCGGCGCGTAGAGCGAGGCCAGGTAGGTCGTAAAAACGATCAGCTCGCCGATCGTCAGCCGCCCATCAAGGACGTGCTCCGCGCCGAGGTAAATCACGATTGCGGTGCCACACGCGATCAACACGCCGACCGCGCCGGCGTAAATCGTTTGCAGAGTGTACAAGCGCAAAGTCGCTTCCAGACTCTCGCTGCTCGACTGGACGAACTCGCGGTAGGACTCGCCCTCTCGCGTGAAGGCCTGCACGACGTGAATCGCGGCGAGCGCGCTCTGCGCGACGGTGAACAGACGGCTCTCCTTGATTCGCGCGCCGCCGGCGATCACGTCGATTCGTCCGCTGATGGAAATGATCAGCGCAATCAATAGCGGTACGATGGCGAGCGCCACGAGCGTCAGCGTCGCGTCCATCCTGATCATCACCACGAACATCCCGCCCAGCAGAATCAGCGAGGACAACACCGGGAAGAATCCGTTCATGGCGATCGTTTGAATCGAGTAGGTGTCGTAGGTGATGCGCACCATCAAGTCGCCGATTTCGCGCCGGCGATGAAACGACAGCGAAAGGCGCTGCAAATGATCGAACAGACGCGCGCGCAACTCGTTGACCATCCGCTGGCCGATCGACACAGTGACGTAATTCGTCATGACGTTGAGCAGGCCGAGCAGCGCGTACAAGATGACCAGGCTGATGCACGCGGCGGCCAGCAGCTCACCGCGCGACATCGGTACAATCCATTTGCTCACTATCGGCGCGCCGCGCAGCACATTGTCGATTACAATCTTGAGCGGCCACGGCTTGAGCACTTCGGTCGCCGAGGCCAGCAGCACGCCGCCGATTGCGATCGCGATACGGCCCAGATGTGGGCGCATCCTGCGAATAACGTGGCCGTAAAGTTCCAGCGTGCGCATCAGGTTTCGCCTTCGGGGCGCTTGGCCATTGAGATTCCCAGCGATCCAGCCACCTCGGCTGCGCAAACTTTGATGATCGCGGGAATACGCCGCGCGCGATTGATCGCCAACAGCCCGACTGCGATTGCGGCGCATATTACGCCGGCGATCGCGGCCCGCAGTGACAAGCCCGCAGCCAACAAAACCAGCAGCATGATCGCCGCGGCAATCAGCGCCCGGCGCGGCGCCGATCGAAGACGCCACAGGATCGCGATGCTGCCGTCGCTATGAAGCAGCGCGTTTATCGGCACGCGAATCATCGGCGCAACCAGGATCTCGAGATCGTAGGACTGGAAGCCGTCGGTCTCGGCCACCGCGACGCCGCGATGAACCAATGCCTCGCGGATGGCGCCAAGTATCGTCGCGGAATCGATTCGCACGCCGCCGGCTGGCATGACGAACTCGGCCTGGCCGCTCAAGTTCGCTGGAGCGTTGTAATCTGCGCCAGAACGCGCGGGCTCGAATTGCCATTTGACGCGCTCGCGCGCAAGACTGCGAACGGTTGGGCCGAGCAGATTGACGATCCACAGATAGATTCGCACCGCCGGGCCGCGATGCTCGCGCGGCAGGGGGGCCGACGCAGCGCCCGCGGCCGCAGCCAGCATCGACAGCGCGACTCCGCCACCACCAAGCACGCCGAGCGACCGATTGACCCCGCCCAAGACCAGAAGAATCAGCGACAGCCCGACCCATTCAATGGTCAGCGGCAGGTCAAGGTACGAGTTGTCCGCCGCATAGACAGTCTGAAAAAGGCCGCGGCCGAAAGCGCCGTAATAGACACGCGCGCCGCGGAACATCGAGCCGATCCATGACGGCCGCGCGTAGATCCCGTCCTGGTCGGCGCTGCGGAGCGGATATTTGCGGAACAGCAAGCCTTCGCCGGCGCCGTAGCCGCGTTGCTGGCGGAGGTAGGCGGCGAGCGTCACACGCGGCTGGTGAATCACGACCGCTCCGGGCGCGTACGCCAGCGTTTCAGCCGCCGCCGCAAGGCGCCAGGAAAGATCCACGTCGTCGCCGGCGGTGGTAAACATCGGATCGAAGCCGCCAACCTTTAGCAGCGCGGCTTTGGTAATCGCCATGTTGCATCCGCACAGTTGCGCGAGGCGATCGTCGCCGGCGCGCACCTCGCGCGGCAGTCCGGGCGCGGCGGCCATCGCGGTGGCGCGGGCAGATCCGGCAGCGGGGGCGAAATTCGGGCCGGCCGCCGCGGCGGCATCGCGGCGCTCGATCGTCTCGACCAGATGATACAGCCAGTCGCGATCGGCGCGCGCGTCGGCGTCGATGAACGCGAGGATTTCGCCGGATGCGGCGCCGACGCCTGTGTTGCGCGCGGCGGCGAGGCCGTTGTGCTCGACGCGAATCGCGCGGACTCCGGACCGGCTGGCGATTTCGGAAGTCGAATCGGTCGAACCGTCGTCGATGACGATGGTTTCGTAGTCTGGGTAGTTGAGCTCGCTAATCGAAGCGAGACATTCGCCAAGCGTCGATGCCGCATTGTAGGCGGCGACCAGCACGGTCGCTTTGGGAGCGGCCGCAAGCTGGGGCGGCAGATCGTCGCCGAAAACTTTGGCAACCGCATCGAAGGCCAGCTTGGGCGAGCGATCGCGCCGGGTCAGTCCAAATGCCCAGTCGCTAATCTCCGCTCCGCCAGTGTGCCATTCGTCGGTAAAGGCGAACACGATGAAGCCGGACAATCCGAGCTCGAAGGCCGCACGACACTGCCAGGCAAGGAGTTCCGCTTGCTGTTCCTCGCCTTCGCGAATCGTATCCATGCCGGTTTCGCTGAGCACCAGCGGCAACTCGCCGGTTTGTCCCATCAGATGGGTCAGGTAGCGGCGGAAGTCTTCCTCGCGATGCAGATAAACGTTGAACGAAATGAAATCGAGAAAACTCAGATCGAGATATTCGGCCGACGGATAGTTCGAATAGGTGAAAAGCGCGCCGGGATCGATCTGTTTTCCAAGGTCACGGAGTTCGGCGAGAAAGCGGCTGACGGCGCGCGGCCCGTGCCAGCGCACGATATCCGATCGAATCTCGTTGCCGATGCTGTAGGCGGCGATAGTCTCGCCAAATTCGCGCGTTTCGAGCACCGTCTTGCGGATCGCGCCGCGAATTTCGCGCATCATGTCGCGTGAATCCAAAAACGCCATGTGAAACGGCCACGGGATGCCGAGCATCAAGCGCAGTCCGGCTTTCTGCGCCTCTTCGATCATCCATGGCGGCGGTGGAACGTAGAGGCGAATCAGATTGGCGCCCAGCCCGCGCATCAGAGCGAAGTCGGCGGCGGCGCGCACGGGCTCGGGATACCTTTCGCCGCGGGAATTCGGAGCAAACGGTCCGTACGAAACGCCGCGAAGGTGGAATTTTTGCGCGCCATCGAAGAGGTATTTAGCGTGCGCTGCCAGCCGAGCCATGAAGGATGAGCTAATCGCAAAGCGCACGGGGGCGCAACGCGCCGCGCCGCCGCACACTTGACATCGCGCAAGTCATGCCCTGACAATCGATTGCTCAAAAGCATGGAAAAGAACGAACCAAGGATCAGCGGCTCGAAGTTCAGCGAACCGGCGTCGAGCTTCGTGAATGTCAACGGTGTCAGGCTGCATACGCTGGACTGGGGCGGAGTCGGCGCGCCAATCGTGATCCTGCACGCGACCGGATTTCTCGGCCGCATCTACCGGCCGCTCGCAGAGCCGCTATGCGCGATCGGTCACGTGTACAGTTACGATCAGCGCGGCCACGGCGACAGTTCGGCGGCGCCGGACGGCGACTATAGCTGGGATGCGACGATGCGGGACCTCGAAGGGTTTATAACCGCCATGGGCTGGTCCGGCGTCAGGGCGGCCGGCCATTCTGCCGGCGCGACAGCGATCGGCGGGCTTGCCTGCGAGCGCCCGGACCTGATCTCGCGCGCGGTCCTAGTCGAGCCGGTAATCTTCGAATCCGCGGCCGGGCCGGAACTCGGATGGCGCAATCCGTTCGTCGAGCGGACGCTCAAGCGCAGGCGCACTTTCGACAGCGTCGAGGCGATGTACTTAAGCTTCCACAACAAGCCGCCGTACAGCACCTGGGATAAGGACGTTCTGCGCGACTATTGCCAGTTCGGTACGCGTCCGACCAGCGACGGCAGGCGCGAACTCAAGTGCGCGCCCGAGGTCGAGGCAAAATTCTACGAGACGTCGCGCGATTTCGACGGGCTCGGACGGATTCTCCGCTGCACAGCGCCGCTGTTGATAATGTTCGGCGCGCGCGGCGATTCGCCCGGTGCGACGCTGTCGGGAAAGATTGCGCAGCAGCTCAAGAACGGGCGCGTGATCGATGTGGCCGGCGCGGGCCATTTTCTGCCGATGGAAAAGCCCGACTACGTTGCGGATCGAGCGGGCGAATTCCTCAAGTCCGAGTAGTAGTACAATCTCGAATATACTATGGTACAGCCGACGCAATACTCAGTCAGAGCGAACTGAGTATTGCGCGGGCTTCGCTGGTGTATATCCCCGGACGTTCGTATAGTATCAGCGGCGGCTCGATAGCTACTTCGATTCCGCCGCCCGCGCGGGCCTCGATCAACATCACCGATGCGGGCATGTCAAGGCGCGGGTGAACGAAGCGGATGCGCTTGGGCTCGAGCTGCTTCGAGCGCATCGCGGAAATCAGCTCGGCGCTTCTGCGCGCGGTGAAGACAAATGCGACGCGCGCGCCCCGGCGCGCGTAGCGGCGCGCGGCCGCGACGAAATCCATCAGCACGGCGGCGCTCTCGCCGCGCGCCAGGCGGCGTCCACGGTCGGGACTATCGCGGCCGGCGGCAGTTGCGCGATAAGGAGGATTCGCCACGACCAGGTCGAAACTCGAGGACTCGACTCCCGCGATTTTTCTCTGCCGAAGGTCGGCGCATACCGCTTTCACCGAGGCGAGGGCGTTGATCGCGGCGCTGCGGGCGATCATGGCCGCCAGCGGCGGCTGGATTTCGATCGCGACGACCTCGCGCGGCCGATAAAGGGCGGCGATCATAATCGCTACGACGCCGCATCCGGCGCCCAACTCGAGCACTCGCTCGCGCGGACTCGCGCGCGCGAAGCGGCCGAGCAAAATTGCCTCAACCGAGAAACGGTAACCATGCCTGGGCTGGAGCAGGGTGATACGCCCGTCGAGGATCGTGTCTCGAGTTTCGTTTTCGTTGCTTGAATTTGCCGTCATGAATGCCGCCCAAGAAAGGAGAGCTTTAAGATGGCCGGGCGATTCGCGCAAGAGATTGCGGCCGCTGGAAGGCCAAACCTTTGCAAAAGAGGCTCTCTTGCCTGCAATCTCGACGTTTCGCGTGAAGCATCGCTTGACGGGTGCGAGTTCGTACTTACCTTGAGACTGTGGGACGCAAGGCGAATCGGGCGAAAGACGCATAGAGCTTTCGCCGCGCCGAGCCCCTAAAGGATAAATCACGCCGGAAACAATTGCCGGCGGGAGGCTGTTAGATGGAAGTGCTGATGACAAACGGTCTGACCCACAACGATTCTTTGCTGCGCCGATGGAACGTGCTGTGGAACGAGCTGGAACCCGCGCGCCAGCCGGCGGCGGCGGCGGACGTGGTCGAGGATGTGGAGGGCTATCATTTCTACTTCGAGATGGCGGGCCTCGCGAGCGAATCGGTAGACGTTCGCGTCGAGAACGGAAATCTGGTCGTCGCGGCCGAGCGCAAACGGCCCGCGTGGCCGAAGGACGCCAAAATCCATCTGTCCGAGCGGTCGTACGGCACGATGCGCCGGGCGTTCACCATGCCTGACGACGCCAGCCACGACGCAGTCAAGGCGGCGTACAAGGACGGCGTGCTCGAAGTGACGGTGCCAGAGCGGTCCCAGAGCAAACCGTTCAAGATCAAAGTCGAGTTCGAAAACTAGCCGGCGCAATGGGCGCTTCGAGCCCGGCCAGGTAAGTTTTGGCGCCGCGGCGCCGGCGGTCGACGGATCGAGACTGCCGGCGCCATGGGCGCAGCCGACGAAGCCACCACTTGGGCTGACCTCGCAATGGAGGAATCACGGATGGCGTTTCTGATTATCGTAGTGGCTATCGTCGCGTGGGTAGTTTTTGCATACAATCGATTAGTCAGTCTGCGCAACCAAGTAGATAATTCCTGGCGGCAAATCGATGTACAACTGAAACGCCGCCATGATCTAATTCCAAATCTCATCGAGGCCGTCAAAGGCTATATGCAGTTCGAGCGCGACACGCTCACGCAGATCGTCGAGGCGCGCGCCAAGGCGGTCAGCGCGCCGGACCAGGCCTCGCGCATGGCGGCGGAGAGCCAGATCACGGCCGGGCTGAGCAGGCTGATGGCGGTGATGGAGAACTACCCGCAGCTGAAGGCCGACGAGAACGTGCTCAAACTGCAGGAAGAGCTGACGACCACGGAAAATCAAATCGCGTTCGCGCGACAGGCTTATAATGATGTCGTGCTCGATCTGAACACGCGTATCCAGAGCTTCCCGACGAATCTCATCGCCAGCAATTTCGGTTTCAAGGCCGCCGAATATTTCAAAGGCGCTCCAGAAGAGCAGGCGGTTCCCAAGGTTGACCTTTCGATGACCACGCCGCACGCCTGAGCACAGGCGCTGGCCGGCATGCTCGATGGCATCAAGCAACTTCAGGAGTCTCGAAGCGGCCAATCGCCGCGAGACGGCGGTGCTGGTCGGCGCGTTCATGCTGCTGTTCGGCGCGCTTGGGCTTGGACTTGACATTGCGGCGCGCGATATCGCGATCATCGACGGACATCTGATCGGCTTCCCGGTACTGACGATTGCCGCGCTGGTCTTCGCCGGCATGCAATCGATCGTGTCGTATTACAGCGGCGCGTCGCTGGTGCTGCTCTCGGTTCACGCGCGCCCGCTGACGCCCGACACGGCGAAACACCAGATGGTGCTCGATGTGATCAACGAAATGGCGCTCGCGGCGCGGATGCCCGCGCCCAAGCCGTATATCATCGATGATCCGTCGCCGAATGCGTTCGCGACCGGACGCGACCCGGCCCATTCGGTGATTTGCGTCACCCAGGGACTGGTCGATCAGATGGATCGGGAAGAGTTGCAGGGAGTGATCGGGCACGAGATGTCGCACGTCGCCGACTACGACATCCGCACGATGATGATGATTGCGGTGATGGTCGGCGGAATCGCGATGATCTCGGATTTCGTGTACCGCTGGATGTTTTGGGGCGGATTCGGCGCGCGCGGCAGGAGCAGTTCCGATCGCGACAATCAGGCGGCGGCGCTGATCACGGTGGCGGTGATCGTGCTCGCTGCGGTGGCGCCGATCTTTTCGCAGTTGCTGGCGATGGCAGTGTCGCGGCAGCGCGAATACCTGGCGGATGCATCGTCGGTTGAGTTCACGCGCAACCCGCGTGCGCTGCTGCGTGCGCTGGAGCACATTGCAAGAATCGAGTCGCCGCTAAAGCAAGGCACCAACGGCACCGCGCATCTGTTTATCGTCAATCCTCGCGAGGGCGTGCGCGAAGACGACGAAGGATTCTTTGACAACCTCTTTTCGACCCATCCTCCGCTGGGCAGGCGCATCGCAAGATTGCAGGCTTTGCTGGGTGCGGCCGGCGCGGCCAAACTCGACGCGCAGTCGGGCGCCGATACGTCGGTCCGCGGTTAAAGCCGAGGCGGAAGACCGCGCCGGCGTTCGCCGTCGTTCGATTTGGACCCGCGTTGCTCCATCTGGACCCGCGACTTAAGCTCGGCCAAGTGGCTGGTCAAAGCGAAATCGAAGCAATACTCAGTCTGGTCGTGGGCCGAGTCGCGAAGATCGACGGCGTAGCAGCGATCGTGCTTGGCGGATCACGCGCGCGCGGCAACGCGGACGAACGATCGGATATCGATCTCGGAATTTATTATGACGGTGGGAAGCCATTCTCAACGGCGGCTCTGGGAGCGGCTGCACGGGAACTGGACGATCGTCATCTTGATGGATTGGTGACTTCGTTCGGCGAATGGGGACCGGGCGTGAATGGCGGCGGATGGCTCGAGATCCAGGCCCATCGGGTCGATTTCATTTACCGCGAAATTGGCGCGGTGCGCGCGGCGATCGAGGACTGCATCGCCGGACGTCCGCGCAGCGTCTATCAGCTCGGCCATCCGCTGGGATTTCATATGCAGATATACGCGGGCGAAGTTCATGCATGCCGTCCGCTGTTCGACCCGGCGGGCCGGCTCGCCGAACTCAAGTCCCTGGTACGCGAATATCCGGAAAAATTTCGCGCCGCCGCGGTAGCCAAGCATCTGTTCGACGCGGAATTCGAAATTTCGATCGCGGCCAAGCCGGCCGCGCGCGCGGACGTGATGTACGTCGCGGGATGCCTGTTTCGCGCGGCGGGTTTCATGACCCTGGTGCTCTACGCGCTGAATCGCAGATTTTTTCTCAATGAGAAAGGCGCGTTCGCGGAGTCGCAGCGATTTGCGATCAAACCGGCGCGATTTCACGAAACCGCCGCAAGCGTGCTGGCCCGAATCGGCAGTACCCCGGCGGAACTGTTGGCGAGCATCGACAGCTTCCAGAGCCTGGTTGCGCAATTGAACGAACTCGTGACGAGCCTGCAGCCGCACTAGCGGTTGCGTCCTTTCAGGGCGCGCTCGATTTCGCGCTCGGAGGTCTTGCGCGCGATGGCGGCGCGTTTGTCGTAAGCGTGCTTGCCCTTGGCGAGCCCCAGTTCAACCTTGGCGCGGCCGTTTTTGAAATAAAGTTTCAGCGGGACGAGCGAATAGCCCTTCTCGCGCACGCGGCCCCACAGGCGTTCGATCTCGCGGCGATGAAGGAGGAGTTTTCGCGCGCGCGTTTCCTTGTGGCTGAATTGGCCGGCAGGAGCATAGGCGCCGATATGGACGCTCTCGAGGAACGCTTCGCCGTTCTTTATGCGCGCGTAGCTGTCGCGCAGATTTGCGCGATGGGCCCGCAGCGACTTGACCTCTGTGCCGGTCAGCGCGAGGCCGGCCTCGATCGTCTCCTCGATCAAGAAGTCATGCCGCGCCTTGCGGTTATCGGCGACGAGCTCGAATCCGTCGCCGGATGGTTTGCCGTTGCGGGCGTCCCGTGCCATCGCAAGCGCGAGTTTATCCGCAGGCGGCGGCGCAGATAAGGGGGGCGAGGGGACGGTTGCCAACGCGGCGATCGAGCCTTAGATTGAAGAGGTAACCGTTTCGACTGGCCTCATATCCCACAATCCGTGGGGGCGAACTGGATTCGACGAAGACAATAGGGCCATGGTCGCACGCCGGGTGCTGTCGACCCGTAAAACTGGCAGACTGCGAAATTTACCCGCAGACAATAACGGTTACGCTCTGGCGGCCTAAGGGCCGCTAGCGTCCCGCCGCTGCTCGCCCATGGCAGCGGGTCGGGGCGTCATTTAGTGGGCTAGGGAACCGCAGTTCACCGGCTGGGCGGCGTCCCGAAAATTCAGCCGGCTGGCGTCAGGAAAGCCCGTCTGCGGGCGTTTCGGACGCGAGCTAAAATTCGCAGACTAAGCGTGTAGTGGCCGTCGCCGGAAGGCCTTCGGACGGGGGTTCAATTCCCCCCGCCTCCACCAATTTCCGTTATGCGCTCATCGCATCAGACGGAAGCAGTTGCGGAGTTCGCTGACAAATGTCTCTGGCTGCTCGAAGGCGGCAAAGTGTCCGCCCTTGGTTAGCTCGTTGAAGTACACCAGCCGGGCGAATCTTTTCTCGGCCCATCGTCTGGAAGTGCGGAAGATTTCTTTGGGGAAAATCGAGCAGCCGACCGGAAC
>Ga0187815_10001032_pt1 | contig 13220 bp, 13 predicted proteins | sample NC_S_5_FD_132962 | JGI IMG/M metagenome (GOLD analysis project Ga0187815, IMG submission 132962) | Wetland sediment microbial communities from Neuse River Estuary, North Carolina, USA - ASW-S_5 | ecosystem: Environmental > Aquatic > Freshwater > Wetlands > Sediment | place: USA: North Carolina...
CGCGCGGAGTCACCGGTCGAATCCGGCCCGCGTCGACCCCCACCCCCACCGCCGCCGGTGCATGGTCCCTCCGAGGGCACCCAGCACCGAGTGGGTCGTCGGTATCGAACGGAGCGCAGGGCGGGTCTGGGGTCTGGAGAGCGGGTCGATGGATGGCTTCGGGAACGGGACGCAGGGGTCCCAGATGGTTCGTACTGCCTCGAGGAACGTGGACCGACGTGCGGTCAGGTCTTCGGTGGCTCGACCGGTACCACAGGCGCGGGGATGTTGCCCCGGACCCGTGTCTTTTGCATCGCGTCGTGGACTCGCTTGTTCACCTCCGTCAGGATCGAATCCCGCTCTTCCGGACGTCGGATCATGATCGTGAGGATGAGGTCCGTCGACTGGGCGGTGCGCGTCTTCGTCGCGAGGACGGGCGGGAATCGCTTGTCCAGCCGTAGTCGGAGCTTGGCGAGGCTCTTCAGGATCTCGCTCTCGAGCGGCGCGATGTCGACGTTCCCGGGAAGCGAGATGGGGATGGTGAGCTCCTTCCAAGCCTGCGGCGAGTAGTTCACGAGCGCCTCTTTGAGGAGGAGCGAGTTGGGTAGGGCCACGAGGCGGTCGTCCTCGGAGAGGAGGACGGTCGTCATCGCGTTGATCTCGATCACCTTTCCGGAAAAGGCGCCGACCTGGATCGAATCGCCGATCTTGAACGGACTGTAGACGTCGGAGAAGTACTTCGCACCGTAGTTCTCGAGCGGAGTCCGCAGCGCGATGATCGCGGCCACCCCGAAAAGTCCCACGACCGCGAGCAGGATCTCGATGCCGACCCCCACCTCTTGAACGGCGATCAGGACGCCCACGAGCCACACTACGACCGCTCCGAGGCGCCGTGCCCCGGTCGCGACCTGAGGCGCGCTTTGCTCCATGAGGCGGCCGATCACGGCGCTCGCGATCCACGCGACGAGCCAAGTGAGGGCGATCGTGATCGCCGCGAAGAGGTACGGGGTCGTCCAGTCCGGGAGCCCGTACATACTAAGCCTCGATCACCTCGGCCATCAGCTGGGCCTCGGCCCGGGCCGCCGAGTTGATCGAGCAGGTCCGAGCGGTCACCACGGCGTTGCGGACGAGCCGTCGGGTGAGTTCGCCGGAGTCATCGATCAGCTCTTGCATCTTGCGCGCGAGCAAAGGGACGTCGTCGGGGTCGAACAGAATCCCGTTCTGCCCGCTTCGGATCAGTTCGGCGATGCCCGCCCGGTCGGTCACCAAGGCGGGCCGTCGGTGGAGCCAGCTCTCCACCACGACCAGGCCGAACCCTTCGTTCACCGAGGGGAGCACGGTGAAGAGCGACCGCTCGTAGAAGCAGTCGAGGGCGTCCTGAGGGACGTGGCCCGCAAGGATCACGCGCTCCTGGATACCAAGCCGCTTCACCTCGGCCTCGAGATGGGATTTCCATCGAGCCGATTTGGACAAGCCCAATCCCCCCTGGGCGCCGGAGAAGCTGCCATTCCCGACCAGAACGAGTCTCAATCGAGGGTATTTCGGCGCGAGCCGGGCGACCGCTCGGATCACCCGGTCGTGGGCTTTCGCGGGGTCCATCCGAGCCACCACCAGCACCACGATGTCGTCCGGTTTCACTCCCCACCGCGCGCACGTTGCCGCAGTCACTTTCTTTCCCGGCCTACCGAACTCCCGCGGGTCCACGTAGGGGTACATTCGGAGCGCCTTGCCAGAGTACCCCAGGGTCTTGAGGCCTCGGCGATAGCGCTCGCAGCTGACCACGACGGCGTCGTAGCTGTCGAGGTAGTTCACGAAACGTGCCCGCCAGTTCTCAGGGATCCGAGCGGCGTCGAACGGAATGTGCCAGCGAAAGATCTTGGGTTTCAGGGAGTCGAGCATCCGCCCGACCGGCATCTGCTGAAAGTCATGGATGTAGAACAGGTCGAAATCGAACTCAGAGTCGAGCTTCCTCATTCTTTCGGATGTGGTCCGGTTGTAGAAAGCGTATTCGCTGAACTCCTCGCTCCAGAACAGGTCGTCGGCCTTTTCCGAAGCTTCAAGGCCATGCACGGCAGACCAGATCGCCTCCTTCGTCTTCCCATAGCCCCGCATCCGCTGGGAACCGAGGGCGACGTTGTCCAGCGTCAATCCATCCGCCCGGACGATGCGCGGTCCGACCGGGTTCAGCGAAACCCAGTGAGCGCCCGCCAGCACTCCTTGGACCAGGAGCCTCCGAACCAGAGGGTAGACCATCCGGGTCACCCCCCCTGGGGAGAACCGAAAGTCGACGCCTTCTTGGAGGTCAGCTAGGTTCGCAGTCTCGCCCCATCCTGAGGCGGTAGATCCGTCGGGAGGCGGAATGAACTGGAGCAGGGGGGTCTGGCTGTTGAAGCAGACAGTGGCTTTCTCCATGGAGCATCTCGTTCGTAGACGATCCGGTCCCCAGGTCCTGCGTCCGCTCCGACTTTTATGAGGTGAGCGCTGACCTTCGTTCCCTCAATCCTAGTGCTTCTCAGGTTTTCGCCGTCCGTCTCGGCCGCCGCGGGGCATATGAGAAGGCAGAGGACCACATCAACCTCTCGCTCGACGCACCCCTCCCTTCGAGTCCCCTTTCCGCGAGCGAAGACCGCGCCGTCGCGGCGATCGATGTCGACCGTCCGAGCCCGAGGCACCCCGTGGGGGTCTGCCGGACCTCGAGCTCTGTGTGGGAGGTCGCTCAGCGAGCCAGTCGGCGACAGGACCTGTGACGAATTCCTCGACACCGGCCACGAACGAAGCTCGACAGACGTAGTCCGCCGCGGAACGAACGCGAGGTTGAGCGTTCCCGACCGCGCCCGAGAGTTCGGCTGCGCGGAGCAGGTCGATGTCGTTCTCCCCGTCGCCGATGGCGGCGAACCCCCGGGATCCCAGATGGAGCGCTCGGAGGGCGATCCGCATTCCCGAGGCTTTGGTAACCCCCTCGGGCAGTACCATCACCCGGTCCACATTCGGGATGAGGTCGACCGCGAGGCCTTCAAGGAGCCTTCCGACCCTCGATCCGAAGCGCCTCGGGACGGACGCCACGACTTCCCCGAACTCGGCTCCTGTCCACCGCGCCGCCGCGAGCCGTCGACGCACCCGATTGCCGGTCCTACGACCCACCACCTTGACCGCGCCTCCGATCGGTGCTTCGATGACCGCCCCGTTCTCCGCGACCAGTGCATCGACCGCTCGCAGTTCCTCTGCGATGGGGGCCAACTGAGCGTATTCGCGTCCCGAGACGAGAACGACTTTCAACCCCATCCTCCGGACGGTAGCGAGGAGCTTCGAAGGCGAGCGAAAGGAGGTGCTATGGGGTGGCAATAGAGTTCGGTCGAGGTCAACCCCGAACGCGACCAGCGAAGCGCGAAGCGGGGAAAGCGCTCGACCGGAGACTCGTCTCATCGCCGATCCGGGAGCGACCGCCGGTTCCTCGGCTCAACGTGCCTTGCCGTTGGTGGGAAACGACTAAGCCAAGTACGAACGATTTCCCCGGTCGTGCCATCGACTTCCATGAGGATTTGGACGGAGATCGCTCGCGCTAGTTACCTGTTGCGGCGCACGAAGACGCCACCCTCGACTCCGGCGGGTCCGAAGCGAAGAATCGCGCGACCGGAGTCGTGAACCCTAGGGGGTGGGATCATGGGAGTCGTCCCCAGTACCGCCGGACCGGCCACGAGCGACCAAGGAGCGGTCGCGTCGATGGCGATAAACGGAACGCCAGCCCAGGAATGGCTGGGCCTCTACGACTACGGCATGATCGGTAACGAAGGTACTGCAGCGCTCGTCTCACGACACGGTTCGGTCGATTGGGCGTGCTTCCCTCGGTTCGATAGCCCCAGCGTGTTCGCCCGCCTGCTCGACCGGGCGAAGGGAGGGTACTACCGGATTGCCCCCTCGAGCGTCTACGTCTCCCATCAGCAGTACGTCTCGGCCACCAACGTTCTCACGACCCTGTTCGAGCTCCGACGGGGGCTTGTGCTTGCGTTGACCGATTTCATGCCCGCTGGGCCAGGCCTGGCCGCCCCAGAAGGAGAGCCCAGGATCGTGCGCCGCCTGGTGGCTCGCGGCGGTCCGATCAAGGTCGAGATGACGGTCGACCCGCGTTTCGACTACGCTCGCTCCGAACCGACCTGGAGTATGGGCGATCGGGAGGCGATATCCCGAGGCCCGAACGGGCAGCTTGCGCTCACCTCGCCCTGGCCGTGGGAGCTCGTCAACTCTGCCGCCCATTCCAACGGCGTAGTCGAACCCGGCACGCCCCTGTTCGCCCAAGTCCGCTGGGGAGGCCCGCCACCCGCGGAGCCGACGCCCGCGGCGCTCTTGGCGGTCACCGATGCCGCCTGGCGAGGATGGGTCGCCACCGAGGACACACCGTTCCGTAGGGTGGCGGCACGCTGGCACCCCTGGGTCGAGCGTTCGGAGCTCGTCCTGAAGCTGTTGTCGTACGGCCGAACCGGGGTCTTCGTCGCGGCTCCGACCACGTCCCTGCCCGAGTGCCCAGGAGGGGTGCGGAATTGGGACTATCGGTATGTCTGGATCCGAGACGCAGCCTTCACGGCGCAGGTCTTCCTCTTGCTCGGCCACATTGCCGAGGCGCGGTCGTACGTCGGTTGGGCGTTCGACCGAGTGGCCGCTCTCGGCGAAACCGAAGAGGTGCCGACCGTCTACTCGGTCGATGGCGGACGCCCGCCGAGCGAAGCCAGCCTCGACCACCTCGAGGGGTACCTCGGCTCGAGACCTGTCCGCGTGGGAAATGCCGCGGCGGGCCAGCGGCAGCTCGATGTCTATGGGGAGATTCTGGACTCGGCACTCCTTCTGGAGCGGGTCGATCCGGCGTTCGTTCGAGACCGCTGGCCGATGATCGAATGGTTGGCCCATCGCACCACCGAACTCTGGTCCCAGCCGGACCACGCCATCTGGGAGTTCCGCACCGAACCGGCGCACTATGTTCACTCGAAACTGATGTGTTGGGTGGCGCTCGACCGCTCGATCCAGCTGGCCCAGGCCTTCGGAAAGACCGCGTCACTGAGCCGATGGACGAGGGTCGCCGACGAGATCCGAGCCGCGATTCTCTCCCGAGGGTACGACGACAAGCTGGGGGTGTTCACGCAGGCCTTCGACCGCCCGATGTTGGACGCGAGCACGTTACGGATCCCCATCACCGGATTCTTGCCTCCGAACGACCCGCGAGTGCTCAGGACCATCTCCGCCGTAGAGAAGGTGCTCGGCCAAGGCCCATTTCTCCATCGGTACGAAGGCGACGACGGCCTGGAAGGTCGGGAGGGGGCGTTCCTGCTCTGTTCGTTCTGGCTGGTGGAGTCGCTCGCCAAGTGCGGTCAGATGGATCGCGCCTTGGACCACTGGAGGGCCCTACTGGATGTGGCCAGTCCGTTGCTCCTGTTCTCCGAAGAGTTCGACCCCGGCGCGGGTCGGCCGCTCGGGAACTACCCGCAAGCATTCACGCATATCGGGGTACTCCGGGCCGCGTTGTCCTTGGGTCTGGTCGGTTCTGAGCGATAGCCGGGGTTGGGGGTCAATTTCCCCGTCGCTCCCGGGGGATTCCGATCTCCTGCGGGGCCGTCCTCCGCGAGGGAGCTCAGGGCTTGGAAGGTCCCCGACCGGGCGCAAGATGCAGTTTCACCCATCCCTTCGGTGGTTTGGGGGCGAGGCCGGAGGCCTGCCAGGCTAGGGCTTCCGCCTCACCGAACGACCGTTCACGGTCGAGCCGGCACTCGGTCCGCGATTCGCTCGGTGAACCAGTCGGGATAGGTCATCGAACCTAGGGCAAAGGTGCGGCGGACGCGCGCAACTCCGCGCAGCTCACTGATTCTCGCGACCGTCCGTTCGAGAATGGTCGGCGCCTCGATCGGCACGAGCCCCGCCACGATCGCGCTGGCGCGGGTCGGTTCGAGACCGAGCCCGTCGCCGCTTACCGGCATCCAGCCGGGTCCCTCCCGCAGGATCTCGCCGACCACGGCATCGCGTTGCGCAGACCCGGCGAGCTGGACGGAGATGAGCGCGAGCGGGAACTCTTCCGAATCCGGGCCGAGGGTCCACCAGCAGGCTCTCGCCTCGATCAATTCGTGGTAGTGGCGGGCGGCCGTCTTGAGACTGATCCGTTGTGCCTCGGCGATCTTCGCGATCGAGGAGTCCGGATGGAGCCGAACGGTTTGGAGCATCCGCCAATCGAGCGGGGAGAGCGATCGTTCACAGCTCGGGATCCAGTAGGGGGTCGGCTCCGTCAGTTCGCCGGTGGGAGAGAGGCGCCGGAGGAGGGCCGCCCGTCGGTTCATCGTTCGGGGGGTGTCGGAGACGAAGTAGGCCTGGACGGTCCGTTCGTCTTCATCGAGAGTGTCGCGAGCGAAGATCACTCCGTCAACCAGAGCGAGGTCGCGGAAGATCCGCTTCACGTCCCCCGGTTCCTTCACCGGGAGCTTGGCCACCTGCGTTCGAACTCCGAAGAGGGAGGGGTTCGGAGAGACCGCCGTTCCCCGTAGAAACCCTCGTTTTGTGAGGTTCCGAAGCCGAGACCGGACTCCGTTCTCACTGATCCCGACCCGCTCGCCGATCTCTCGGGCCGTCACCCTGGGGTCTACCACCCGACGGCCGGCCCAGAACCTCGCTTCGCCTTCCGGCGAGAGGTAGCGGTAGATGGCGAAGTCGAGCGCGTCCACCTCGTTCCCCGGTACGGCGGAGCCGGGGGTCTCCCAAAAGGTTGTGCGGACGAGCCTTAGACCCGTCAGACCGGAGGGGTGGGAACCCTCGCTTGCTCTCCGAGACCGGTTCACGCCGAGAGCAGAAGGGGCTCGCGCCGAGGTTCCCTTACTCCCCAGCCCCCCGGCCGTCAGGCCCGGCCGTAGAGGGGGACCGCCGAGATCGAGCTCGGTTCCCCCTCGGGACGGAATCCGGTCCGGGTCGTTGGGAGGGCGGCCAGGGGGGCCTGCGAGGCCCGTCGCGCCGCTGCTCCGCCCATCGTCGCGGTCCCGGCCGCACGCGGACGGACGGCGGGACTTGCCGCAATCGGCGCGACGCGGAGATCGGCGCGCCGGAACCACTTCCGACCCCAGCTTAGGAGAGCTGCCGTGGTGGAACGCTTCACGGGCATGACCTCGAGTCTCGCGTGGACCGCCGCTTCGACCCACAGTACGTCCGAGCGCGCATATTCCAGTTGACCGTACTGCACCAGGTCCGCTCGAGGGGCGACCCTGGATGCCACCAGCAGCGCTTCCGGTCCCAATCGCATCATTCGGTTCACCGAGTGGGTTTCACCGAGGATCAGAACGCGCCGGTGGGAGTAAAGCCCGGCCGAAGTCCCTCCGCCGAAACACTGCGGAAGCGGGCGCAAGGTGCTCCTTTCCACTGGCCCAGGGTGGAAAACTGTTCTTGGAACCGGTCCACGCATCAAGACCAAGTCGTCGGTCGCCGGCCCCCTGGCAGTTGGGAGCGGTCCGCCGTTCGGGCCCGACTCCGTTTCATGGACGGTCCGACGAAACTCGGTTTCACGCCGCGCTCTATATCGGCCGGCGAGATACCCCCGACGTGGTGTTCCTCCGGGACGAAGGCGGAGTCTTCGAAGCGACCCTCGAAGAGATCTGGAAGTTCCTCGGCTCGGGGGCACCCCATTCGGACGCGCATCATCATCGAGAAGTGCGGAGGGAAATCCTCTCCGAGAATTCTGGTACCTACTCCTGGGTGCAGGAGTTTGGAGGTCTCTCCGTCCGATTCACGATGCGCTGGGTTGCCTTCGTCCCGATCGGATTGGCGTACGAGGTACTCGAGGGTCCTTTTGCGGGTTCGAGATTCTTTCTCTACTATACCCCGAACGGCGTACGGACCGGGGTCACCGTGGTGGGCGAGTTCACGTCCACGTCGATTCCACCGGCGCAGCTCGAAGCCGCGGTCGACCGGTTCTTCTCCGACGAATTCGAGCAGGACCGGGCCGCGCTTCGAGGGAGGACCCGGCAAAGCTAGCTCGCCTGCTGGTGGACGCGGCATTGCTTCGACCGCGGGTCTACCCCCTCGTGGAAATGGTCGGAGAGGCGATCAGGGAGCCGCCCGCCGGACCCAGAATCGAGACCCGAGGACATGTGAAATCGGGTTGACCGAGGTATCAGTATGCGGCTCGGTACTTTCGGTTCGATGTCCGCGGTCTATCCTCCTCCGCAGGTCGTGTTCCAGGCTCCCCGACTTCGCCCGCCTTCCGGAGCAAGCGCCGAAACCCTGGTGCTCGTCGCACTGATCCTTCAGGTCATCGGAGCCGCGGTCCTGATCGGTGGAATCCTGTTCCTGTTCGGTTTCGCCGCCTTCCACCCCTTCGCCTTCGCCTGGTTGGTCGTTCTCGTCTCAGGGGTCGTCGGAGCGGTGGCTCTTCTCTTCCTCTACTTCGCATACGAGTATTCCTATCTTCGGATTCAACGGGGTGAGTACGCGGGCGCTCAGGCGCCGACCTTGGTGATCGGTATCCTTTCGCTGTTCCTGGGCGTGATTCCGGGAATCCTCTACCTGATCGGTTACGTGAAGCTCGCGGATGCGATCCGCGAACAGCAATCCCCGGCCACGATGTACGGCCCCGCGTTCGGGTCCACACCCTCACCAACGCCAGCCGTGCCACAGATGGCCTGCCGGGGATGTGGGAGGGTCTACTTCGTGGGGCAGTTCCCGTTCTGCCCCAACTGTGGGCAGAAGCTCGGTTCGTGACCTCGGGCTAGAGGTCCTTCAGAATCCGGTCGATCTCCCGAGCGGTCGCTTCGAGCTCTTTGATCGTGCGTCGGGCGACCTTCGTGGCGGTTCCGGAAGGGTCTTTGGCCGCGGTTCGCGCCTTGATGAGGAGGCGTTTCGACAGCTGGGCGGTCGACGTCGCCAAGTCTTGGGCTGCATGCTTCGTCTCCGCGAGCAGTTCCTCGAACGAGGCCGGCGCCATCGGTGAAGTGGTCGGCGCGGCTCGCGAATCAGAGCCACAGGCGGGGCACGTGAGGGCCCCTGCCGGCAAGACCGCTCCGCATCGTGGGCAGTACATGGGTCACTCGGTCCTCGTTAGGCGAACCCCCTACTTACCCTCCGCGACCCCCGGAAGAGCGATCACGACGAGCGCGCGCGCCATGAGACGTTCGGAACGTACCCCACGTCAGAAGAGGTCGCTCGCTCTGCTCGAGTGCCCGTGGCGCGAGGACTCAGGAGTGCGTACGCCGAGGTTCGGCATGTTCGGGGTCCCCCTTACTACTCGGGGTTCGCCACAGTTGGGTGGCCGACGTGACGTGGCCCTCCCGTTCCCAGTCACTATAACGCACCGGCATGTCCCACGACCGTGACCATCCCTCGGTCGACTCAGGATCGGCCGGTTCTTCTCGTCGGGGCGACCGGTGACCTCGGCGGCCGGATACTGCGGTCGCTCCTGGCTCGAGGCAAGTCCGTGAGAGCGCTCGTCCGCCCGGGAACTGACGTCACCGGGCTGCCGAAGGAAGGGGTCGAAGTCGTCCGGGGTGACCTGCTCGACCCTCCTTCGCTCGCCCGAGCCATGCCCGGGGCAGGTGCTCTGGTCAGCTCCGCGATCGGGTACTCCCGGCGGAGGAAGCCCGATTCGCTTCGAACCGATCTCGAAGGAAATCGTCATCTGGTCGACGCGGCGAAGGCCGCCGGGATCTCGCGGTTCGTCTTTCTGAGCATCCTCGCATGTGACCAGGCCCCGGGAGTTCCCCATTTCTGGGCGAAGAAGGTGACCGAGGACTACATGGAGGAGCAGAAAGTTCCCTTCGTGGCGTTGCGGCCGGGAGCCTTCCTCGGGGCTCCGTCGGGGCGGTTCCGAAAGTGGATGCAGGAGGGTCTCGCGAAGGGCCGGGTCATGGGCATGACCCCTACCGGGGTCCGTATGAGCTTCATCGCTCCAGACCAGGTCGCGCGTGCAGTGGCGATGGCGGTCGACGATCCACGGGCGGTGGGACGGCGCATCGACCTCGGGTCCGATCGTCCGCTCTCCGGCCCCGAGCTCGCCGAGCTCGTCGGACGACTCCTCGGTCGACCGATGAAGATGCGGTCTATGGGCGGTGCCGGCTTTGGCCTCATGGGTAGAATCGCGGGCCGGTTCGACCCCCGGATACGGGATATGATGGCGATGGGTCGGTTCTTCCAGACCGGCAAGTACGTGGCCGACACCCGTCTCCAAGCGGAGCTCTTCGGGCCGGTCCCCCAGGTGGAGGACGCCGCGCGCCAGACGCTCGAGGACCTTGGGTTCCTTCCGCCATCGACCCGGAGATAGGAAGCCGATGTTGCCCACGGTTCGCGGACCGGCGGCGGGGCCTACCCTCTCGGCCGAGGTCGTCTCGTCCTGGAAACCCACCCCGACGACGCACGCGATCCGCCTCACCAAGCCGCCGGGCTTTAAGTTCCGTGCCACTCAGTTCACATTCCTCGGTCTCGCCACGGCCGAGGGTCAGGAGTGGCGGCCGATGTCGCTCGCCACTAGCCCAACCCGTAAGCACCTCGAATACGCGGTCCGGGTCTCAGACTCGACCTTCAAGCGAGCGTTCTCCGGGCTAAGACCCGGGGACCGGGCCTGGGTTCGAGGGCCGTTCGGCGAGTTCTTCCTGAACGAGACCCGCCCCGCGGTGCTGATGGCGGGAGGGATCGGGATCACCCCGCTCAAGGGGATGGCCGAGTACGCCACCGACCGGGAGCTCGAGATACCGGTCCGACTGCTCTACAGCAATCGATCGGTCGAGGAGATCCCCTTTCGGACCGAGCTTCAAGACCTGGCCGAACGGAACCCACGGTTTAGGATCCTCCACACGCTCACCGGCACGATTCCCGACGGATGGTCCGGCGCGTCCGGGCGCATCTCCTCCCGCATGGTGGACGATTGCATCTCGGGACTCACGAGTCCGCTGTACTACGTCTGTGGCACGCCGCAGTTCGTGCAAGACCAGCTCCGACTCCTCGGGCGTCGCGGTGTGACGGACGCCGACCTCGATTGGGAGCTATTCCGCGGATACTGAGGACCGAGCCGCGCCCTGCTCCGAGGGAAATCCAAATCCTTTCAGCCGCCGAAGAAGCGTGCGCCGGTTGGGGGGATCCGCGGACTTCCCCCGCTCGCCGGAGCGGGGAGGGAGGTCCGCGCAAGCAATCCCCCCGGTGTCGCACACCGAAGCAGGGACCCGACGCGGTCGCTACTTCTTACCCTTCTTGCCCTTCTTTGGCATCTCTGCGTTTCGGCCCGGCCGGCGACCGAGCGTGAGTACCTCATTGCAATTCCGCTATTTCAAACCGAGTCGGAGTCCCGCGTCAGAAGGGTGCGCGAGCCTCCGTCCAGAAGATCATCGCAAGGTCGCCGCGTCGAGGATCCCGGAAGTCAGTGTTGCGAGCGTGCGCGCGAAACGGGGCGCTGGGCCGGACGTTCGGGTACGCCGTCGCCCGCCGAAGCGTCAGATTCGAACCTGAAGCAGGAATGCCCGCGTTGACCGAGGGGAAAATCTGCGACGGGCGCTGCAGCGGAGGGCTTGGGCGTTCCCCAATCGGCTACCCGGTCATGTGAATCGATGCCTTGGCCCGCTCGATCGCCGCCCGGAGGTTGCGCCAGGCCGCTTCACCGCTTTGATCCGGCGGGAAGACCAGACCGGACCGCTCGTCCAAGCGTCGCTGAACGTACTCCCGGGCCGACCGGCAGACGGGACATCTTCGGCATTCGTCGCCGATCGGACTCCGACCGAGTCTTAGGATGTCCTCGGACTCGTCCGTCCCGATGAGGATAGCGACCTCATGCAGTTCGCAACGGTCGGGGTCGGCCATCGCCACCACAATCGCACAGAGGAAGAAAAAGAGAGCAGGTGGTCTCCGCGATTCCTCCCAAGACCAGAGTTCGTTCGCCGGGGAGGCGCGTTCCAGCTCCCGCCGTCTTGACGCAGCGGGCGAAGACGTCCTGGCATCGGCGGGATTATCCGCTCCGGCGGAATCGGAGAGCCATGCCCAGGGCGGAGGTCGCGTGCGCGTGCTGCGACTGCATGGCTTGCTGCAAGTGTTGCGCCTGTTGCTCCAAGGGTCAGGCGTGCTGCCTCACGTGTCCCGGCGATTGAGGGCCGTCGGCCCGGGCGCTCGGAGGTCTGCCGACCTGTCGCCTTCGTTGGGCGAGTCCTCACCGGGTGGGAGTACGCCATCCTTGACGCACGGCTGGGCTCGGTCATTCGAAGTGGACCTCCCGAGATCGCCATGACCACGGTTCGCATGATTCCCGCCTACGAGATCGTTCAACGGACGTTCCCCCGTCCGCCCCGGGAGCAAGATGAGGTCGCAAAGGCCGTGGGAAAGGCCATCGATGGGGCGCTTTCGAGCTTCAGCCACGAGTTCCGGCACGGACGACGACCTACGGCGACCGCGATGCGAGCCCTGTCCGAGACCCTCCTCGACGAGGAGCTCGAGGGCGCAGGGGCGGTCCTCCCCGCGCCCGAGCGAGCGAAGACGTTGAAGCAAGTGAGTGGGGTCCTCCAGGCGTTCCGTCGAAGCGAGGTCTTTGGCATGTCTCGGCCGAGAACCCGCATCATCCTCATCCAGAACGAGGTCGGCGTGTACGCCCAGCCGGACTACTGGGACGGAAAGAGCCGCATCGTCGAAATGAAGAGCTACCACGCGATCCCGCCACCTCCCGACGTGGAACTTCAGCTGCGGATCTTCCAGCTCGCCTATCCTCGGTTCGAGACCATCCTCTTGTGCATCAACCGTCACGCCGACCCCGTCGAGACCGCCTCCCTGGTGATTCCCCTTGCGACAGAAGCCGAAACGGCCCACACATTGCGGCTCTCCTACGACCTCGGGCGACAGTTCGGCCAGGAGAAAGTGTTGGAGTACGTCGACGAGCCCACCCTGCACTATCCGCTTCCGCCGGCCAACGAACGTGACCCGGGTGCGACTCCATCTGACGCCAAACCGCCCTGAGGAACAGTCCCGACTCCATCGTCGAAGAGGTCGGTTGTGGAGATCGTCGGGCGATCGGGGACCGCCGCGATGCGCCGAGTCCGGCGGGCTTCCGGCGGGGCCGGAAAGTGCCCCGGTACTCTCGACCCGCTGTTCTAGGGTCACTCATCGCGAGACCCGTAAGTAGAGTCGTCCGGTCGTCGACTTCGAGGCCGATCATGATCCCCCTTCGGGAGGCATTCGAGCTTGTAGAACGGGGAGAACTCGACCGGCTCCGTCGCGATCGCATCGAGCTCCCGGATCAGTTCAACTGGGCCCGCGAG
>Ga0187815_10001033_pt1 | contig 13219 bp, 16 predicted proteins | sample NC_S_5_FD_132962 | JGI IMG/M metagenome (GOLD analysis project Ga0187815, IMG submission 132962) | Wetland sediment microbial communities from Neuse River Estuary, North Carolina, USA - ASW-S_5 | ecosystem: Environmental > Aquatic > Freshwater > Wetlands > Sediment | place: USA: North Carolina...
CCCGCCGACAGCAGCCAGGCGGCTGCCCCGGCGGGCGCGGTTCCGGCGGGCGCTGCTTCGCCATCCGGCGCCTGAACGGGCACGGTCTCAGGCCCCGCCACCTGGACGGAGTGCCCGGACGCGACGGCGCCAGCGGCCATGGTGCCCGGCTCGGCGCCGGCCAGCGCCGCCACGCCGACCGCCGCGGGGGCGCCCGCGAGCGACAGGCTCGCCCGGGCCCGGCTGTACCGCTTCCCGGAGAGCTGGTCGAGGTCCCAGATGGTGTAGCCGACGAGGATCAGCGCGAAGACGAAGGCGACGGTCGGGTACCTCAGGGTCTGCATGGCGGACCCGCCGCCCATGCCGGCCATGCCCGATCCCCCCGAGGCGGGGCCCGCCAGCGCCGCGAACATGTACAGCATCGCCGCGCTGTGCACCAAGTGCGGCGCGCAGTGGCCGCCAGCCAGGGCACGCACGCCGTCCGAGCGCGCGTCCCGCACCACCCGGTAGCCGAACCACACCGTAAACAGCGCGAAGATGACCTCCCACGCGCCATTGGACAGCGTGGTCAGGCTCGACGCCAGCATGCCGGCCATCGCGATGCCCATGAACAGGTGCGACACGTCGGTGTCCGTGACGACGGCGCCCTTCTGCCATGGCCTGGCGAGACCGAGCCGGGCCGCGCTGACCGCCGCGACCACCAGCATGAGGGCGGCGAGAACGTCCAGTATCCAGGCGGGGGTCATCAGGCAGCCTTCCCTTCCGTGGCCTTGAGCGGCCAGTAGCTAAGCGCCAGGAGCACCAGCAGCGGGCCGGAGTTCGGGTCGGTGCCGCCGCCCGTCATGATCGTGCCGAAGGCCTCGCCGAATACCCAGATCACCAGGGCCACCACGATCGCCAGGACCAGGGTCCCCCTGGCGGCCGGCGCGGGCAGGTACACCCCGGCGGCGATCAGGATGAGCGCCACCGCGAGCACGATCGAGGCGGCGAGCCCCTGGCCGGAGACCAGCGAGGCCGCGCCGCGGTCGAGCGCGGCGAGCCAGCCAGGATTGCCGCTCTCCATGCCGGCGATCATGCCGTTGATCCCCTGCGGGGCCCGGTTGGCCGGAGTGAGCGCGAAGTAAGCCAGGCTGAGCCAGAGCACGAGCCACAGGCCCCTGGCCACCTGGGCGCCCACAGCGCGCGCCGCCGTGAAGGGAGCGGGGATGTTCCAGTCTGCGGGCCACAGCAGCACCGCGAGCAGCGCGTAGATGATCACCGCGCCGGGCGCGCCGTTGAGCGGGCTGGCCGCGCCGCTGAGCACCCCGCCGAGTCCCTCACCGAACCACCACACGCCGAGCGACCAGGCGATCGACGCGGCGAGCGCCAGCCGTACCGTGGGGCGGAACGCGATACCGAGGCCGATGAGCAGCTGAATCGTGGCGAAGATCGAGTTGATCAGCACGAGATGATGCTCCACCAGGGTGGCGTCCCAGGTGATCGGACGGGCGATGACCGACGGATTGCCCGCGGCTGTCCCCGCGATCATCTGGGTGAACCCCTTGGTGTACATGAACGCCTGGTACTGCAGGACGGCATCGAGCAGCCAGATGGCGGCGAGCGCGAGTTGCAGCGCCCGCCGAGCGTCGAGCCTCGCCCCGGCAGGCTGGACCTCGGTACCCAGCCTCCCGCGCCACGCGGTGCGTGCGCCCGCGACGGCGACTTCACTCATCGAGAATCTCCTTGCTTGTTCGCGAGATGCGCACTAGCACGATAAAAGGGGCTCCGGGGAAGCGCAATAGTTAATGCAAGAAATCAGCAAAGGTCATCGCTAAATAAACCCCCGGCAGGTATTTGATAAACCAGGACAGGGTATTAGATAAACCTGTCGGGGGTATTTAGGAGAGACAGCCGTTTCCGCGGGGCCTCAGCCGTCGTGCCCGCACGCCTGTGCGGCGCCAGGCTCCCGCCGGCCGGCGTGCTCCGCCGCTATCACGTCAAGATCCTCGCGGGCCCGGGCGACCCGGGACCGGATGGTGCCGACCGGGCAGCCGCAGATCTCCGCGGCCTCGGCATAAGAGCAGCCGAGCATCTGGGTGAGCACGAACGCCGCCCGGCGGTCCGGGTCCAGGCCGGCGAGCAGCGACGCGGCCAGCGCTTGCGCGCCGGGCTCTGACGGCTGCTGCCCCGTGGCGGCCTCCGGCATGACGGCCAGCCGGGCGGCGACCTGCCTGTCTTTGGAGCGAGAGGCTATTTCGGCGGCGCAGGTCCGGCGGGCGATGGTCAGCAGCCAGATCCGGACAGGCGCGTCGCCGCGGAATTTGCCCAGTGCCGGAATGGCCCGCAGGTACGTCTCCTGGGCGAGGTCGTCGGCGGATGCCGGGTCGACGAGGTGCGCGCACAGCCGCCAGACGTCCCCTTGAGTCTGCCCCACCAGGCGGGCGAGCGCGGCGCGGTCACCGCGCCCGGCGGCGCGGGCCAGAGAGGTCAGCTCGTCCACGGGGAGAAGCGTACGGCAGCGAGCGGCAACATGTTCACCCGGCCGGGAACTCCCAGCCAGCGTAGAGGCACTACTGAGGCATGGACATGGGATGCGACCGGATCCGCGAGGCCGTCTCCGCCCGGATCGACGGCGAGGACCCCGGCCTGTCACCCGGCGCGCTCGAGGCGCACCTGGCGGCGTGCGCAGCCTGCCGGGAATGGGAGCAGCGCGCGTACGTGGTGACGCGCCGCGCCAGGCTGGGCGGCCGCTACCCCGAGCACGACCTGACCGCCCGGGTCCTGGCGGCGGTTCCGTCCCAGGCGGCGTGGCGACAGCGTGCCGTGCAGCGGGCCGGGCTGCTCGCCGTGGCGCTCGCCCAGCTCGCGATCACCGTTCCGCTGCTGATCCTGGGACACGACCACGACGCCGGAACACATGCCGCGCATGAGCTCGGCTCATTCGACCTGGCGCTGGCCGCCGCGTTCGTCATCGGCGCGCTCCGCCCGGGGCTGTCGGCCGGGCTGGCCTGGCCCTGCGGGATCGCCTCGGCCGCGCTGGCGGCAACCGCGATCTTCGACCTGATCGGCGGGCAGACCATCGGCGCAGACGAGGCACAGCACCTCGTAGCGGTGGCCGGCGCGGCGCTGCTGTTCTGGCAGGCGCGGACCGAGTCCAAACGGCCCGCACAAGACCAGTCCGCCGCCACGAAGCCCTCCCAGCGTCAGCCATCGGCCACGGCCTGGGAGCTGCGCCAGGAAGGCCCTCCCGAACCGCCCGGCGGGGGCGCGACCGCCGCCCGGGCCGGCACGGAGGCCGTCGCATGACGATCGCCAGCGCCACCGGGGCACCACCGGTACCCGGCGAAGGCACGCGCGAGATCGAGCTGTCGATCGGGGGCATGACCTGTGCCGCCTGCGGAGCACGGGTCGAGAAGAAGCTGAACAAGCTAACTGGCGTCACCGCGTCGGTGAACTACGCGTCCGCGATCGCCCGCGTGACGGCCCCGGCACGGCTGCCCGTCACCGCACTGACCGAGGCTGTCGAGCAGGCGGGCTACTCGGCTCACCCCGCCGCCGCCACCGGGGACGATTCAGGCGACGAGCCTGGCTCGCAGGCCACCGAGGATGCGGCATACCTGCGGCGCCGGCTGATCGTCGCGCTCATCCTGTTCATCCCGCTGACCGACCTGTCCCTGGTCCTCTCGCTGATTCCCTCGGTCCGGTTCACCGGATGGCAGTGGCTGCTCGCGGGCTGCGCCGCGCCGGTGGCACTGTGGTGCGCATGGCCGTTTCACCGCGCCGCGCTGAAGAACGCGCGGCACGGCACGTCGTCCATGGACACTCTCGTGTCGCTGGGGATCCTCGCGGCCTGCGGCTGGTCGGTCTACGCGATGTTCGTCCTCGACCGGGGCGAGCGGAGCGAGGGGCTGTGGCAGCAGCTCGTGCACGCCTCCGGCGGCGGCATTTACCTGGAGACCGCGGCCACGGTGACCACGTTCCTGCTGGCAGGCCGGCTGTACGAAGCGCGCGCCAGGCGCCGGGCGGGCGAGGCCATGCGGGATCTGGCGGCCGCCGCCGCCAGGGAGGTGTGCCTGCTCGGTCCCGGCGGGACCGAGCAGCGAGTGCCGGTTAGCCAGCTGCGGCCCGGTGACCTGTTCGTGGTCCGCCCCGGCGAGATCATCGCCGCGGACGGCGAGGTGCAGTTCGGCCAGACCGCAATCGACCGCAGCATGATGACCGGCGAATCCGTGCCCGGGGAAGCGGCCGAGGGTGACACCGTGACCGGCGGCACCGTGGTGCTCACCGGACGGCTGGTCGTCCGCGCGGACCGGGTAGGCGCGGACACGCAGCTCTCGCACCTCATCCGGCTGGTCGAGCGGGCTCAGGCACAGAAGGCGGCCATCCAGCGGGTCGCGGACCGCATCTGCGGGTACTTCGTGCCCGCGGTGCTGTGCTGTGCCGTCCTCACGCTGGGGGGCTGGCTGCTGGCCGGGGATCCCGCGGCGCACGCGTTCAGCGCCGGACTCGCGGTTCTGATCATCGCGTGCCCGTGCGCGCTCGGGCTGGCGACCCCGGCGGCGCTGGTCGCCGCGTCCGGCCGGGGAGCGCAGCTTGGCATCTTCATCAAGGGCTACCACGCCCTGGAGTCCTCCCGCTCGGTCGATGTGGTGGTGCTTGACAAGACGGGCACGGTCACGACCGGGCGGATGTCGGTGGCCGGGGTGCTGACCCTCGGCGACGTGAGCCAGCGTGAGCTGCTCCGGTACGCCGGGGCGGTCGAGCACGCCTCCGAGCACGCGGTGGCGGCCGCCATCAGCGAGGCGGCACGAGCCGGGGCTCGCGGCCTGACCGAGGCCGAAGGCGGAAAAGGTGCCCTGCCGCTGGCCGCTGACTTCAAGGCCCTCCCCGGACTGGGCGCACGCGGACTGGTGGACGGCCGTGAGGTCATCATCGGGCGGGAGAGGCTGTTCGCCGAGCGCGGGATGGACGTGCCCCGAGATCTGGCCGGCCAGTGCCGGGAGCGGGAGCGATCGGGCCACACCACCGTGCTGGTCTCCTGGGACGGGAAGGTCAAGGGCGCGATCGCGGTCACCGACACCGTCAAGCCGTCGGCGGCTCCCGCCGTCGCCGAACTGCGCGCGCTCGGCCTGCGTCCCATCCTGCTGACCGGCGACAACGAGGCCACCGCACGGGCCGTCGCCACAGCGGCGGGCATCGACGAGGTGATCGCCGGGACCCTCCCGGACGGCAAGGCCGCCGTCGTCGCGGGGCTGCAGGCCCGGGGGCAGCGGGTGGCGATGGTCGGCGACGGGGTCAACGACGCGCCGGCGCTCGCCGCGGCCGACCTCGGGCTCGCGCTGGGCTCCGGTACGGACGTCGCGATGAGCGCGGCCGACCTCATCCTGCTCCGGGACGACCTGCGGACCGTGCCCGACTCGATCAGGCTCTCTCGCGCCACGTTCCGCACCATCGGCCGCAACCTGGCGTGGGCCTTCGGGTACAACATCGCCGCGCTGCCGCTGGCCGCGACCGGCTTCCTGAACCCGATCATCGCCTCGGCCGCCATGACGCTGTCCTCTGTCTTCGTCGTGGCCAACAGTCTGCGGTTGCAGCGATTCGGGCTGTCCGCTGCGGCGGGGAATCACCATAGGTCTGCCGTCCCCCAGGCGGGCGGTACCACGGCAGGGAACGAGTAAGCCGGAGGGCGGCATGTACGGGTACACCCACGACAAAGACAACTACCTGAGGCGGCTGCGCCGCATCGAGGGCCAGGTCCGCGGCCTGCAGCGGATGATCGAGGAAGACAAGTACTGCATCGACATCCTCACCCAGGTCTCCGCCGCGACCAAGGCGCTGCAGTCGGTCGCCCTCGGCCTGCTGGAAGAACACCTCAGCCACTGTGTCACCCAGGCCGTCGCCGAGGGCGGGGACGGGGCGGCCGAGAAGGTCCGGGAAGCCTCGGATGCGATAGCGAGGCTGGTCCGGTCCTGAACGTCAGTCGCCGCATCACGGAAAGGAAACTGATGACGACAACCACCTACCCGGTGAAGGGCATGAGCTGTGAGCACTGCGTGAGCGCGGTGACCAGCGAACTGACCGGACTTGCCGGAGTGTCCACGGTGACCGTGGACCTCGTGTCCGATGGCACGTCCCTGGTGACGGTGACCAGCGACGGCCCGCTGGCTGAGGACGCGGTCAGCGCGGCGCTGGAGGAAGCAGGCGGCTACCAGCTCACCAGCGGCTGACACGGTCCGCCGCGGCGGCCGGCCCAGGGCACATCCAGCGTGCCCCGGGCCGGCCTTGATCCTTAGCTGGTCACCAGCTCCGCCAGGACATCTCCGAGGCGCCCAGAGCGGGCCTCGTCGATGAAGACCTGGAACTGGTCCACGCTCATCTGCACTCGCTGGCCGAAATCATCCGTGATGACGATGCGCCGCTCCGGCGGAGCGTCGTGGTCAACGAGCAATTCCGGGCAGCCGCAATTGCACTGGCCGCATAGCACGGCGATCTTGGTAAGACCCTGAGGTTCGCGCATTACCTGGCCCCTTCTTTTCTCCTGTGCTATTGAGGCTTACACGACCGCCGGCAATGGTCAATAGAAAGATGTCATTCGATACCCCTGGACGGTTTATTAAATACCCCCGGGAGGTCTTAACGTATTATCACTTCGGCCCTGATGGGAGGTTGTGCTGCCGAGGGCTCCGCGGAATAGGCCGAGGAATTCCTCGTCCGCGATGACGGCGGCGTCTTCCGGCCGTAGCCTGATGGTCCCGGTGCTGGTCTTGAGCGCGGGGTGGCGGGCGACGAACCCGCCGTCGTCGTCCTTCCGCCAGCCGTACACCGAGATGCCGTGCTTCCAGGCGGCCAGGTGCAGGCGGCGATCGCCGGCCCTGTACGTCGGCATCTTGTACGACAGGACCACCGTCGCGTCGGGACGGGCGCGCAGGATCAGCCCGTGGAGCCGGTCGAACAGCGGCCGGTGCTCCGCGGGGATCGCGTCGATGTACCGGCGGACGTCCTCAGCTACTGATGACCCGGCCATCTGCCGCCTCCCGTGGTTCCCTGCGGATCTCTCGATCATTACCGACGGCCGGGCAGGCCAGGAATCATCGGCGTACTAACCGTTCCGGGATCGTTACCGCAGACGTACAGCCCGGCCAGCCACAAGATCCGGTTGCTGCCGGAGCCCCGTCCGCGCCCGGCCGGCGCGGACGGGAGAGTAACCGTCTCCGCCGCCGCGGCCGCGCCGGCCGCGGTGGCCGCGGCGCCGTGACCGGCTAGCCGGTCACGGACCACGGTTCGTTCTGGCTCAATGACCAAGGAGCCGCCAGCCGCGGTGGCTCCGGGGTGACCAGGCCCGCGCCGGTGAGCGCGGCCTCGTAATGGCTGCGCAGCCAGAAGACGACGGCGACGAGCAGCCCGGACCACGCGGCGATCGCGGCGACGATGGCGGGGATCGTGCGGCGGATCAGCGCCCCGGCGCACACGCTGATCGTGAACGCGGCCAGCGTCCAGGCCGGGAAGGCGAGACCGGTCAGGTCGAAGACCTGCGGGGCCAGCGGGCTGTCCTGACCGAGCTGGAGCAGTAGTCGTTGATGAACACCGTCTGCTGGGTGCTGCAGCTGGTCGCGGTCAGCCGCGTGCAGCCGGTTAGCCCGAAGGCGGCCAGCGCCGAACGCATCCGCAGCCCCGCGATCAGCATCCACAGGCACACCCCGCCGAGCACGGCGCAAACAGTTTGCAGCGGTCAGGCACGCAACAGCTCGAGGAAGCCGCCGAAGAGCGCCTCGGACCGCGGCGTCCGCTCCAGCAGCTCGATCACCGTGCCGCGGGCCGCGCTCGCGTCGACGTAGGCCCACCGCACCGGGTTACCCGGCCCGGTGCCGTCGATCAGCAGCTCCGCCTGCGGGTCCGCGTCGCCGCGCACGGCCGCGAGCTGCTCGTCGAAGTCGGCCACGAGGAACGCCAGGTGGTGCATGCCCTCGCCGCGCGCGGCGAGGAACTCGGCATGCGGGGACCGGTTGTCGAGCGGCTCGAGCAGCTCGAGCAGGACGCCGCCGAGCGCGCCGAACGCGATCCGCAGCGCGAACGACGACGGCTTGCCGTGCACGAGCACCCCGCCGAAGCGCGACTCCTCCCCCGCGCTCCGGAACGGTCCCGCGCCAAGCCGCGCGCTCAGCTCCTCCTGCGCCGCGCCGCAGTCGCGCACCACCCAGCCGATGTGGAACAGCTCAGGGAGCCGCGGCATCCCGGCGGTCATCCCGGCGTCCCGTCGGTCTCGACGACACACACCGCCTCGCCGACCCGCACGTCGGCGCCCTCGGGAACGGCGTGCTCGAGCATGACGCCGTCCCCGGTGGCCTCGACCTCCTGGCTGATCTTCTCCGTCTCGATCTCGTAGAGCGGGTCGCCCTTGCGGAACGCCTCGCCCGGCTGCCGGCAGAACCGGACGATCGTCGCCTCCTCCATCGTCATCCCGATCTTCGGCAGCTTGACCCGGACCCGCAGGCGGCTCATGCGAGCACCTTCTCGCTGCGGCCGCTCCGGCCGAGCAGCTCACGGACGGTGGCGGTGATGCGGGCCTCGCCCGGGATCACGTGCGCCTCGGCGTTCGGGGCGTACGGGATGGCGACGTTCGGCGTCGTGACCCGGCGGATCGGCCCCTTCAGCAGGTCAAATCCCTGCTCCGCGACGACGGCGGCGATCTGGCTCGCCGCCGAGCAGGTCTCGCGCGCCTCGTCGACCACGACGAGGTGGCCGGTCTTGGCGACGGAAGCGAGCACGGCGCCGGTATCGAAGGGCACCAGGGTGCGGGGGTCGATCACCTCGGCGCTGACGCCCTCGGTCTCCAGCGTCGCCGCCGCGCCGAGCGCGGGCTTGAGCATCCGCCCGATGGCGACGACGGTGACGTCGTCGCCATCCCTGCGCACGGCGGCCTTGCCGAAGGGAACGAGGTGCTCGCCGTCGGGCACCTCGCCTAGCTCCCCGCCGCGGCCGTTCGGCTCGAGGATGAAGCACGGGTTCGGATCGCGGATCGCCGTCTTCACCAGGCCCTTCGCGTCGGCGGGCGCGGCGGGCACCGCGACCTTCAGGCCGCCGAGGTTCATCAGCATCGCGTACGGGGTGTCGGAGTGCTGCGCCGCGTTGGCTGAGCCGCCGCCGATGGTGGCGATGACCGTGATCGGCAGCTCCATCTGGCCGCCGGTCATCAGGCGCAGCTTGGACATCTGGTTGCCGATCGCGTCCATGCCCGTGTACATGAAGTTCGCGAACATCATCTGCACGACCACGCGGTAGCCCGCCGCCGCCAGCCCGACCGCCATCCCGGTCAGCGACGTCTCGCTGATCGGGGTGTTGCGGATCCGGTCGTGGCCGAACTGTTCGTGCACGCCCCGCAGGTCGCCGACGATCGACAGCTCGACGTCCTCGCCGTAGACGATGACCTTCGGGTCACGCGCCATCTCCTCCACGATGCCGTCGTGGATCGCCTGGATGAGCCGGGTGCGCGCCATGTCACGCCTCCTCTGTGCCGGTTGCGGCGGGTGCGGCTGGTGCGAACATGAGCGTCTCGGCCAGCTCGGGATCGGCGGGCTGGCCGGCTTCGGCGAAGGCCACGGCGCCGTTCACGCGGTCGAGGACGCCGGCTTCGATTTTGTCGAGATCGGCCGCGCCGACGGTCCCGGCCGAGACGAGCCCGGAACGGAGCCGGGCGATCGGATCCCGCTGCCGCCAGGTCTCGATCTCTTCTTCTCCCCGGTATCGCCCGGTGCCGAGCACGAAGCTCTCGGCCTCGAAATGGCCCTGGATGCGGTAGGTGCGCGCCTCGATGAACGACGGGCCGCCGCCCTCGCGGGCCCGGCGGACCGCCTCGCCCGCCGTCCGCCAGACATCGGTCACGTCGTTGCCGTCCACCTCGGCGGCCGGCATGGCGAACGCCCGTGCCCGGTCCGCGATGCGCCCGGCCGTCACCTGGTCCGACGGCGTGAACTCGGAGAAGCCGTTGTTCTCGCAGACGAAGACCAGCGGGAGCTGCCACAGCGTCGACAGGTTCAGCGTCTCCATGAGCACGCCCTGGTTCGAGGCGCCGTCGCCGAAGAAGCAGACCGCCACCTTGCCGTTTCCGTCCAGCTTCGCGCCGAACGCCGCGCCGGTCGCGATCGACAGCCCCGCGCCCACGATCCCGTTCGCCCCGAGGATCCCCTTGGAGATGTCGGCGACGTGCATCGACCCGCCCATGCCCCGGCAGATCCCCTCGCGCTTGGCCCAGATCTCCGCCATCATGGCCCGCACGTCGCCGCCCTTGGCAAGGAAGTGACCGTGCCCGCGGTGCGTCGAAGTGGCGTAATCGCGGTCCCCGAGGTGCGCGCACACCCCGGCCGCGACCGCCTCCTCGCCGATGTAGAGGTGCACGGCCCCTGGCAGCTTGCCCGCGGCGCTGTCGTCCCTGAGGCGCTCCTCGACCCGGCGGATCAGCACCATCGACTCATACAGCCGGAGCGCTTCCACCGCCGAAGGGCCTGCGCCGGGAGGACTGCCCGCCGGGGTTACGTCGAGCCCTGTCGTCATCGCGCTTCCTCCTCGCCTGCGGTCGTCATCGACCCCTCAAGCATCGCACCCGGCTCCCCGGACGGGCAGGCTCAAAATCAGCGGCCGCGCAGGCTGCCGCCGGCTGAGGCTCGCTGCGCGAAAGATCATCCCGAACGTACGCGTGGTGACTCCGGCCCGCTGACCGCTCCGGGCCGACTGCGGTAGGCGGGCAGTCCCCATTCGCGCCACCGGTCGCGGACGGTGCGCTCTGGTACCGCCAGGATCGCGGCGATGTCGCGAGCCGCGTTGGAAGCAGACAGGCCGACCCGGCCATTCGTGCCCGCCTGGCCGAAGATCAAGCCCGCATCGACGCAGTACTGGCCGAGACCGAGCAGTAGCTCTTTAACGGCCGCTCACCTCCGTCGCCTGACAGTCAGGAAACGGCGCACTCCATGCCAGCCGTGTGCCAGAACGGGGCGGAAACCATAGGCATCGAGCAGTAGCCAGACGACGATGAAACCGGCTGTAAGCAGGGAACCAGCAGTTAGCCCCAGCGCGGGAAACGACCTTCTAAGCAGCGGGTCAGTGCCGCCGAGGCTGAACCAGGATAGCTGATCGGGAGATTGGTTCGAGTCCGTCCGGGCTACGCCAGCGACGAAGGCCAGCGGACAGTGACAACAACGGAGTCAGATATCGCTTCCCAGGAGTGGTCTATTCCCGGCCCCCACGCGGCATAGTCGCCCTGCTTTTCGAGGGTGATGGTGGTTTCCGTGAGGTCAATCCGGAAGTTTCCCTGGACTAGCAGTAGGTGGTAGACCCGGCGGTTGCCGTCCGCCTGGTCGCTCACCAGCCCGGCGGCCTTGAGCACCCGCAGGTGCATCGAGACGGCGGTCCGGCCGACGGGCATGCCCGCGGCGATCCCGCCGACATCGAGCGGGCCGGCGGCCAGCCGCCCGACGATCCGGCGCCGCATCGGATCCCCGAGTGCGTCCAGCGCCGGATCTATGTCAATATCCATTGACGGTCAATCTACGGTGGCAATCCAGGCGCGTCACCTAAGTTATGCCGTTCCTGATCATGTCGATCCTGACGTCGCGGGCCGCGCGCATGTGCCGCTCGGCCACCTCGCCGGCGGCGTCCTGGTTCTTCTCCCTGATCGCCTCGAGCAGCTGCCGGTGCTCCTCGAGCGCCTCTTCCCACCGGCCGGCGCGCAGGTAGGTCGTGGCCGGGTAGCGGCGCAGGTGGACCGCCAGGCGCTCGAGCAGGTCCGTCAGCGTGCGGTTGCCGCTGGCCTGCCAGATCGCCCGGTGGAAGGACCGGTTGATCGCGGCCATCTCCTGCGGGGTGGCCGTCTTCGCCGCCGCCATGGTGCCGAAGATCCGGTCCAGGGTGGCCAGGTCGTAGTCAGTCCTCCGGCCGGCCGCGTCCCTGGCGGCGGCCGCTTCGAGGATCATGCGGACGCTGTAGATCTCGAGCACCTCTTCCGAGCTCGTCTGGCGGACCCGCATGCCGCGGTTGACCCGCTCCAGCACGCCGTCCTGCTCGAGCATCCGCAGCGCCTCGCGAATCGGCGTCCGGCTGACGCCAAACCGCTTGCCGAGGGTGGTCTCGACCAGGATCTCGCCCGGCCGGAGTTCTCCCTGCAGGACTTCCTCGAGAAGCTGCTGGTAGAGCGATGGCACCGTGCCCCCCGTCCTTCCTCGTCAGGCCCCGGTGCTTGCGGCGCCGGCGCCGGCCAGCCGGCCGAATACCGCGCCGGCGGTGAGCCCAGAGCCCCCCGGGTAGTTGAAGTAGAACAGCCCGCCCACGAGCTCGCCGCAGGCGTACAGGCCCGGGATCGGATGCCCCTCTTCTGCCAGCACGTTCGCGGTGCGGGGGTTAATCGCGAGGCCGCCGAACGTGAACGTGATGCCGCAGGTGATCTGGTACGCCTCGAACGGCGGGGTGTCGATGCGGTTGGCCCAGTTCGACTTGGGCGGGACGATCCCCTCGGTGCCCCGGCCGTCCTTGACGTTGGGGTTGAACGGGATCTCCGTCCGGACGGCCTCGTTGTATCGCTGCACCGTGCCGAGGAACGCGCCGGGGTCCACGCCGTCCAGCTTCCGCGCGAGCTCTTCGAGGGTGTCCGCGGTCACCTTGGTGATCTGCCTGATCCGGTATTCGTCCCTGAGCAGCCCGGTCACCTTGGCGTCGAATACCTGCCAGGCGAACTGCCGCGGCTGGGCCAGCACCTCCCGGCCGTACCTGGCGTAGGTGAGGTTGCGGAAGTCGGCGCCCTCGTCCACGAACCGCTGCCCGGTCGCGTTCACCATGATCCCGAACGGATAACTGTGCTTCTGGAAGCCGTCGCCGACCGCGCGGTCGCCGAACTCCGGGGCGTTCCTGTCCCAGCCGACCGCATGGCAGCCGGACCAGTTGCCGACCGTCCGCGCGCCGGCGTCGAGCGCCATCTGAATGCCGTCGCCGGTGTTGAAGCGGGTTCCGCGCACCTTGGCGAGATCCCAGCCGGGACCGAGGTAGCGCGTCCGCCACGCGGCGTTGGCCTGGAAGCCGCCGCTGCCGAGCACCACGGCGCCGGCGGGAAGATCTTCGGTGGTCCCGCCCCGCCGCCGCACCCGCACGCCGGAGATCCGGCCGTCGCGGTGGATCAGCGCGACGGCGCGCGCCTCGTAGCGGATCGCGATGCCGGCGCGCTCCGCGGCGGCGCACAGGAAATCCACGAGGCCGACGCCGCCACCGACCACCTCGACGG
>Ga0187815_10001036_pt1 | contig 13198 bp, 8 predicted proteins | sample NC_S_5_FD_132962 | JGI IMG/M metagenome (GOLD analysis project Ga0187815, IMG submission 132962) | Wetland sediment microbial communities from Neuse River Estuary, North Carolina, USA - ASW-S_5 | ecosystem: Environmental > Aquatic > Freshwater > Wetlands > Sediment | place: USA: North Carolina...
CGACGGCACGATCACCGCCCAGCAGGTCGAGATCCTCGGCGACGCCGGGGCCTACCCCAACCTGTCGCCCCGGGTGCTGTTCGCCGCGGCGGCCTGCGCGTGCGGCCCGTACCGGGTGCCCAACGCCAGCATCACCTCGAGCGCCGTGTTCACCAACAACGTGCCGGCGAGCGCCTTCCGCGGGTTCGGCGCCATGCAGGTCGTGCTGGGTTACGAGGCGCAGCTGGACCTGCTCGCCGCGCGCCTCGGGCTGTCCCGGACCGAGGTGCGCGAGCGCAACTTCCTGGCCAAGGGCGACCTGCTGCCGACCGGTGAGCGGCTCGACACCTGCGTGGAGGTCGCCCAGACCATGCACCGCGCGCTCGCGCTGCTCGGTGAGCAGGAGCCGCCCCGGCCGTCCGGGCCCGGCAAGCTCACCGGCCGCGGGATCGGCTGCAACCGGCACCCGTACGGGCGGACGATCTGGTTCCGCGACCGCGCCTCGGCGTGGCTGAGCCTGCAGGCCGACGGCACGCTGCTGATCCGCTCCGGCGTCACCGACCTCGGCGCCGGGCAGGCGGCCAGCCTCTGCCAGATCGCCGCCGAGGTGCTCGGCGCGCCGCTGGAGGACATCAGCATCTACATCGGCGACAGCGCGCTGAACCCGCCGGCCGGCGGCACGTTCGCGACCCGCCAGCTGTACATGTCGGGGAACGCGGTGCTGCACGCCGCGCTCGAACTGCGCGAGCGGATGGCGCCGGTGGCGGCCGGCCTGCTCGGCGTGCAGTCTGATGAGCTGGAGTTCGCGGCCGGGCGGGTCCGGGTCCGGGCGCGGGACGACGGGGTCAGCATTACCCTCGCCGAGCTGGCCGCGGCCTGCGGCCAGCGGGCCATCAGCACGGCGCACCTGTCGACCTGGCGGGCGGAGGCCGGCTCGTTCGACCCGCGCGCCGGGCAGGGCGACACCTTCCCCGACTACACCTACGGGACGCACGCGGCCGACGTCGAGGTCGACACCGAGACCGGGCAGGTCACGGTGCTGCGCTACGCCGCCTGCCACGACGTCGGCCGGGCCATCAACCCGATGCGCGTGGAAGGGCAGATCCAGGGCGGCGCCATGCAGGGCCTCGGCTACGCGCTGACCGAGGACATGGGCATCGAGGACGGCTACGTGCAGGCCGCCCTGTTCGCCAACTACCTGATCCCGAACGCGCAGGACTTCCCCGACGTGCTCGTCGACATCGTCGAGAGCGGCGAGGGCAAGGGCCCGCTCGGGGCGCGCGGGATCGGCGAGCCGCCCATCGGGAACGTCGCCGCCGCCATCGCGAGCGCGATCCACGACGCGATCGGCGTCCGCCCGACCGAACTGCCGATGACCCCCGAGCGGGTCCTCGCGCTGCTGGATCGCAGCGCCGCCGGAACCAAGGGACAGGAGGTGCAGGAGTGAAAGCAGCGAGACTGGTGGAGCGCCGCAAGCCGCTGGAAATGGCCGATCTGCCCGATCCGGTGCCGGGACCCGGCGAGGTGGTCATCGGTGTCGAGGCGGAGGGCATCTGCCGGACCGACTGGCACGTGTGGAACGGTGACTGGGACTGGGTCGGCCTGACCCCGACGCTGCCGCTGGTGATGGGGCACGAGCTGGGCGGAACGGTGGTGGCAACCGGCCCGGACGTGTCGGCCGTCCACGAGGGGGACCGGGTGACCACGCCGTTCCACGAGTCGTGCGGGCGGTGCGCCTATTGCCGCAGCGGCCGGTCGAACCTCTGCGACGACATGGAGTTCCTCGGCCTGACCCACGACGGCGGCTACGCGCAGTACGCCGCCATCCGCAACGCGGACTTCAACTGCATCGCCCTGCCGGACAGCATCGACGCGCTGTCCGCGGCGGCAATCGGCTGCCGCTACATGACGGCCTTCCATGCCGTGACCCGGCAGGGCCGGCTGACCGCGGGTCAGTGGGTCGCGGTGCACGGGGCGGGCGGCATCGGCCTGTCAGCCGTGCAGATCGCCGCGGCGCTCGGCGGCCGGGTCATCGCGGTCGACCTGGTCGACGCCAAGCTCGAGAAGGCCCTCGCCGAGGGCGCGCGGCACACGATCAACGCCGGGGCGCAGGACGCCGCGGCGGCCATCAGGGACCTCACCGGCGGCGGCGCCGACCTGGCGATCGGCGGCCTCGGGGCCGCCTCGCTCGTCGAGTCGGCCGTGCTGTCCCTGCGCAAGGGCGGCAGGCTGGTCCAGGTCGGCCTGACGAGCCAGGCCGAGCAGGGCTACGTGCGGATTCCGCTCGACCACATCATCGAGGCCGAGATCGAGATCGCCGGGAGCGTCGGGAACCCGCACGTCGACTACCCGCGGCTGCTCGGCCTGGTGGAGACCGGGGTCCTGCAGCCGGCCAGGATCGTCGGGCAGACGCTCCCGCTGGAGCAGGCCAGCGCGGTCCTGGACGCGATGGACTCCTACGAGACGCTCGGATTCTCCGTCATCACCGCATTCTGACCAGGGAGGAGGTCCCACTGGGGCTGGACCGGGGGGTCATCGACGGCGGAACGCACCGCCGCACCGTCGAGGCGTTCCGCTCGGCGGGCATCCTCCTGCCGCCGTTCGCGCAGCTGGCCGCCCCGGGCCCCTAGACATGCGAACATACTAGCGAGGACCACTGACATTCCTGAGGAGGTGAAGCGGCGCTCCCGCGGCCCGAAGGCCGGGATCTCCACGCCGCGACCCGAATGACCAAACGAACGTACGGCGGGCCACTCGTGGACGTGGTCGGCGCGGTGGACCTGCACTGCCATCCGTTCCCCGACCTGTTTCCCCGGCTGGCCGACGACTTCGACATCGTCCGGGCGGCCCGCGACGCGGGGATGAAGGCCATCCTGCTCAAGTGCCACCACGAGAACACGGTGTCGCGCGCGTACCTGGTGCAGCGGGTTATCCCCGGGATTCGCGTGTTCGGCGGGATCGTCCTCAACTACTACGTGGGCGGCATCAACCCCGCCGCCGTCGAGGCGTCGCTGCGGCTCGGCGGGAAGGAGGTGTGGATGCCCACGGTGGACGCGGGGTACCACGCCGAGGTGCACGGCGGGACCGGCGGCTACGACAACCAGCAGGGCGGCCGGCGCCAGGCCGAGGGCATCTGGGTGGAGGACAAGGAGGGCAAGCTGCGCCCCGAGGTCAAGGAGGTGCTGGAGCTGGTGGCCCAGCACGGAGCCATCCTCGGCACGTCGCACCTGGCCCCGCGGGAGATCGTCGCGCTGGTGCGCGAGGCGCGCTCCGTCGGGGTGGAGAAGATCGTCATCACCCACCCCTACTTCCGGGTGCCCAACCTCGACCTGGACACGCTCGAGGAGGTGGCCAGGATGGGGGCCATGCCGGAGTTCGGCTACTGCACGATCTCGCCCGCCTGGCAGTACGCTGCGCCGGAGAAGATCGCGGCGAGCGTGAACCGGATCGGCGCGTCCCGCTGCCTGCTCGTTTCCGACACCGGGCAGCGGCATAACCCGCTGCCGTCCGAGGCGCTGCGCATCTTCGCCCAGACGATCTTCGAGAAGGGCGTCCCGATGGACCAGGTGACGAAGATGATCACGCACAACCCGATGCAGTTGCTCGACGTCGACGCCGATATCGAGCCGAGCCCGGCCGACCTGGCCTGGGCCCGCGGGCTGGTCGAGGACCCGTGCGCCGCGCTGCCCCTGGCGTCCCCGCCGGCCGGCGTGCCGGGCTGAGCCGGGGTGGCTCGCGTCGTCTCGCTGCCCGGACGCCGGCGGCGTGGTAGCGGCAGCGGTGTCCCGTTCGATGCGCTGACGGTCCGCGAGATGCTGGGCGAGGACGCCCTGCGCGGGGCCCGGGTCATCGCCGGGGCGGGCGGCCTGGACCGCGTGGTCACCTGCCTGAACGTCATGACCGTGCCGAACATCGTCCGGTGGACTAAGCAGGACGAGTTCCTGCTGACCACGGGGTACCCGCTGCCGCGCCAGCCGGCGGAGTTCTGCATGCTGATCGAGCAGCTCGCGGCCAACGGGCTCGCCGGGCTCGGGGTCAAGCTCGATGAGTACCTCGCCGAGGTGCCGCAGGCGGCGGTGGACCTGGCCGACCGGGCCGCGTTCCCGATCATCGTGATCCCGCCCGCGCAGCCGCTGGACGACGTGCTGAGCCAGACGTTCGAGACGATCGTCAACCGGCAGGCGGCCGCGCTGGCCCGGCGGCAGCAGATCCACGAGGCCTTCCTCGGCGTCGCGCTGACCGGGGGCGGCTTGGCCCGGCTGTCCGACGAGCTCGCCGGGATCCTGCCCGGCGCCGACGTGGTCATCTGCGACCCGGCCGGGTACCCGCTGGCGGCCACCACGCGATCGGGCCCGGGCCTACCGGGCTTCCGCGACGCGAGCGGCCTGGTGAACACCGCGCGGCTGGTCCCGGGCGTGCACGCGGACGCCGAGACCGGGACGAGCTGGGCGGCCGGGCTTATCCGGGCCGGCGACCTGCGCCACGGGTTCGTCCTCGCGGTCGGCGGGGCGCAGGGCCTGCCCGGGGTGGCCGGCCTGGCGGTCGAGCAGGCGGCGCTGGTGGCCGCGCTCCAGATCACCCGTGACCTGGCCGTCCTCGCGGTCGAGCAGCAGTTCGCCTCGAACGCGCTGCACGACCTGGTCACCGGCACGGCGGCCGATATGGATCAGGCGCTCGCCCGGGCGGTCAGGTTCGGCTGGGACCTGCAGCGGCCGCTGGCCGTCCTGGTGGCGCGGCAGTGCGGCGCCGAGCGCGGCGACGACGCGTCCCGGCCGCGGGAGGCCTCCGCGTTGCGCGCGGTCGAGCTGTGGACGCGGGCCATCCGCGACAAGGACAGGAACGCCGCGGTCGCCGGGTTCGCCACCGAACTCGTAGCCGTGGTCGGGATCGCCGACGCCGCCGCCCTGGCCCGCAAGGTGCACGCCGACATGACGGCCGCGACCGGGCGCGCCTACTCGGTGGGGGTCAGCCAGGTCGCCGCCGGCCCGCCGGACATCCCGCGCCTGTACGAGGAGGCGCGGGTGGCCCTGCAGGTCGGCCTGCGCCTGTCCGGCAGCGGCGCGGTGACGAGCTTCGCCGGGCTCGGGCTGTACCGGCTGATCAGCAACGTGAGCCAGGCCGAGCTGCGCGCGTTCGTCCACGACACGCTGGGCCCGGTCCTCGGGCTCCCCGAGCCGGCCCGTTCGGACCTGCTCAAGTCGCTGGTGGTGCTGTCCAGCACGCGCTTCAACGTGGCCGAATCGGCCAAGGTCCTGCACTACCACTACAACACGATGCGCTACCGGGTGACCAAGCTGGAGCGCATGCTCGGCGAGTTCACCGGCGACGCGGCGGCGTCGCTGCGGATCGGCGTGGCCGTGGAGATCCTGCGCATGTACGAGATCTCCGGCGACACGCTGCAGACCCTGCTGTAAGCGGGGCACCAGGTAGACCCCGTGCGTGACCAGCTCCGCGGTCACGCGGTCGGCCCCGTCGTCGCATGGCACGCCTTCACCTTAGTAACCGCGGCAGCCCGCCGGCCTTTACGCGAACCCCCGAAAATGCCCGCAACCTCCCCGCCCGCTACCACGTCTCAGAGCCATAACAGGAACTAGCCGCCACGGGGGCGGCTTTACCAGAGGGGAATTGTCATGCGATTGGGAACCAAGGCGACGATCGGGGCCTGCTTCGCAGGTCCCGCGATCGCGGCCATCATCTTCGCGGGAGCTGGGACCGCTAGTGCCCAGACCACGAGTCCCACGGCACCGACGATCAGCACCACCGAGCACATCCCGGCCGGACCGTTGTGCAACATCTTCCAGAAGGAACGGTACAACCTCAACGGTTTCAACACGGTCGACGTGACGTACCTTTTCCACCACTACTTCTACACGGTGGACTTCGTCCAGCATGGCAGCTGCCTGTCCGGGTGGCTGCACGACCCGTACTTCCCGGTCACCGAGCCTATCTTCGGAATAGTCAGCGGAAACTTCGTGACGTTCTCGTTCACGTACCCGAGCTTTGTCGAGGGAACGCGGACCTACATTGGCTCCATTAACCATTTTGGGTTCGTCTCCGGGCACTGGTTCCAGACGGGAACCGCATGGCCCAACTTCGGGGGCTTCTCTCTCTCCAGCACCGCGGCGCGGGCGTGCCCGCCGTGGGTCTGGTGGACGTCGTTCTGCACGGTCCCCTGATGCTCATACGGCAGGCCTGAGGGCTCCACTCGGCGACGGCCGGGGCACGCTGTCGGTGCGGACAGCGGCCCCGGCCGGCCGGATTTCTACCTGGGCCCCCTGCGTTCGGCCCGGCCGCAGCGCGTCGTGTTCGTCCCTGCGGCGGCGCAGCCCGCACAGCAGGCCGCCCAGCAGCCCGCCCAGCAGGCCGCGGGCGTCCTGCGGGCGCTCGGCTCGCTGCGGTACGGTCGCTGGTGGCCGGGCCTGGATGAGGTGGTACAGGCCACCGTGCCGTCGTCGTAGGCCACACCCTCACCCTAGATCGGCGACCGCCACGGAGGTGGTGAGCACCCGGTCGGGGCCGACCTGGCGTTCCGGTCCGCACAGCTCGATTTCTCCGTGCAGCCGCAGGTCCACCGACGACGAGCCGACCCCGACCTCGATCACGCCGGCCTCCACGACGCGCCTGCCCGAGACCCCGTGGAACGCGGTGCGGTCGGCGTGCAGCCGGAACGTCACCCGGCTGGCCGCACCGGGCTCCAGCCAGACCCGCGCGAAGCCTGCGAGGCAGCGCAGCGGCCGGGTGACCTGCGCGACCGGGTCGCGCAGGTAGAGCTGGACGACCTCGGCCCCGCCCACGGCGCCGCTGTTGCGGATCGTGCACGCGATCTCCGCCGTGCCGTCGGTCCCGATCCGGGCCCGTTCACCGGGGCCGGATCGCCCGCCGTTGCCACCTGGGGCCGGGCGGACGGACAGGTCCGAGTAGGCGAACGTGGTGTACGAGAGGCCGTGCCCGAAGGCGAACAGCGGCGTCGGGTCGACCGAGCTGACGTCGGTCCGCCCGGCCAGCGGCGCGGCCAGGTACGAGGACCGCTCGGCGCTGGCCAGCACGGGCATCTCAATCGGCAGCTTGCCGCTCGGTACCACCCGTCCGGACAGCACCGCGGCGAGGGCGGCACTGCCCTCCTGGCCGGGAAAGAACGCCTGGACCGCCGCGGCGAGCTGACCCGCGGCCGGCCCGATCGCGTACGGCCGGCCGCTGATCAGGACGAGGACCACGGGCTTGCCGGTCTCGACCAGCTCGCTCAGCAGCTCTGACTGGATCCCGGGCAGCCGCAGGTCGGTCGCGTCGCAGCCCTCGCCGGAGGTGCCCCGGCCGAACAGGCCGGCCTGATCGCCGAGAACCGCGATCACGGTGTCGGCGGCGCGGGCGCACGCTAGCGCCGCCGCCAGGCCGGAACGGTCGTCGCCCCGGACCTCGCAGCCGGGGGCGTGCTCCACGCGCGCCTGCGGCAGGGCCTCCCGCAGCGCCGCGATCAGCGTCGTCAGCGGGATGCCCGCGCCGACGCCGGGGTGCGCGTACCCGACGTGCCGGGGGAAGGTATAGCACCCGAAGCACGCGAGCGGGTCGGCGGCGAGCGGGCCGATGACCGCCAGGTGCCCCGAGGGGCCCAGGGGCAGCGCCCGGCCGCGGTTGGCGAGCAGCACGATCGAGTGTTCCGCCAGGCGCCGGGCCAGGTGCCGGTGGGCGGGCGGGTCGAGGTCGAGGTCGAGGTCGCGGTCGAGGGCGCCCGCCTCGCCCGCGCGGCCGGCCTCAGGCGGATCGAGCAGGCCCAGGTCGAACTTCTGCCGCAGGACCCGCCCGGCCGCGCGGTCGATGAGGCGCCCGGCCACGTCACCCGAGCCGACGGCCCCGGCCAGCGGTTCGCCGTAACACCGGACGTTCGGCAGTTCCACGTCCACGCCGGCCCGCACGGCCAGGGCGGCGGCCTGGGCCGGCGAGCCCGCCACGCCGTGCAGGGTCTCGAGAAACGAGATGCCGTAGTAGTCGGCCACCACCACGCCGTCGAACCCGAGCTCGTCCCGCAGGACGCCGGTCAGCAGAGCGTGGTCGGCCGCTGCGGGCACGCCGTCGACGTCGGCGTACGAGTGCATGACCGACCGGGCGCCACCGTCCCTGATCGCCATCTCGAAGGGGAGGAGGAACACGTCGGCGAACTCGCGCGGGCCCACGCTCACCGGCGCCAGGTTGCGCCCGGCCCTGGAACCGGAATACCCGGCGAAGTGCTTCACGGTGGCGATGACGCCGGCCGACTGCAGCCCCCGCACGTAGGCCGTGCCCAGCACGCCGACGAGGTACGGATCCTCGCCGATCGTCTCCTCGACCCGGCCCCACCGCGGATCCCGCGCTACGTCGAGGACCGGCGCGAGGCCCTGGTGTACGCCGGCCAGGCGCAGGCTGCCGCCGATGGCCGCCGCCATCTGGGACACGAGCTCGGGATCGAAGGAAGCACCCCAGGCCAGGGGGGTGGGGAAGGCCGTGGCCGTCCAGGCCGCGAAGCCGGTCAGGCACTCCTCGTGCGCAATCGCCGGAATGCCGAAGCGGCTGTTCCGCGTGATGAGGGCCTGCAGCCGGGCCAGCTCCCTGACCCCCTCGGCGGGGTGCAGCGGAACGGTCCCGAACACGCGGGTCAGGTGCCCGAGCCCGTCGCGGATCAGCTCGCCGAACGGCGGCATGTCCTGGGTGAACTCACCCTGCAGGGGAGCTTTCCCGGCTGCGTCGGCCGGATCGCTCAGCCAGACGGAGCACATCTGGGCCAGCTTCTCCGCCAGCGTCATGCGAGCCAGCAGGTCATCCACCCGTTCGGTGACGGGCAGGGACGGGTCACGCCACGCTGGCCGCCCGGCCGCGGGACGCGTGATCTTCACGCGGGCCATTCGGCCGTCGATTCGCGGACGATCAGCTCGGTGGACAGCTCGACCCGCTGACTGCGCAGCGGGACGCCCTCGATGAGATCGCCCAGCATCTCGGCGGCCACGCGCCCCATGTCGGCCAGCGGCTGCCGTACGGTCGTCAGCGGGGGCGAGACCCATCGCGCGGCGGGCAGATCGTCAAACCCCACCACGGAGAGGTCTTGCGGAATCCGCAGTCCCCGCTGCCGCGCGGCCTCGTATACCCCGAGCGCCTGCTGATCGCTGCCCGCGAAGATCGCCGTCGGACGCCCCGCCAGGTCGAGCAGCTCGCCGCCGCGCGCGAAACCGCCCTCGTGGTAGAAGTCCCCGTGGCGCACCAGCGCCTGGTCGAACTCGACGCCGGCCCGCTCCAGCGCCGAGCGGTAGCCATCCACCCGCGCGCGACTGCACAGGTAATCGGCCGGACCGGTGATCGCGCCGATCTTGCGGTGGCCCAGGCTGACCAGATGTTCGGTGGCGGCCAGCCCGCCCGCCCAGTTGGTCGCGCCCACGCTGGGCAAATCGGGATCTGGCAGGCTGACCGGATCCACGACCACCAGCGGGATGCCTTCCTCGCGGACCTGGCGCAGCTGGGGAAGCGTGAGCTCGGAGGTCACCAGGATCACGCCGTCGGTGTCGTGGCTCGCCAGCGCGCTGGTCCAGCTGGCGGGCCGGGCGTTGCCGTGCCGGACCGACGAGACCGCGGCGCCCATCGAGTGGCCGGCGCACCAGTCCTCCACCCCGCGCAGGATCTCCACCGCCCACGGGCTGTCCAGCCCGTTGAAGATGAGGTCGATCAGCCCCGACCGCCGCCCGCGCCGTGGGCCCGTGCGCTGGTACTCCCGCTCCCAAAGCAGCCGCTCCACCAGGGCCCGGGTCTTCGGCGCCACGTCGGGGCGCCCGTTCACCACCTTGGACACCGTGGGCAGCGAAACGCCCGCTTCGGCCGCGATGGCGGCCATGGTGGTCCGGCGCTTCCGGCTGGCCTGTTCCGCGCGCCCGGTCCCGGTCGGTTTCGTGCTCGGCACCTCGGTACCCTCCTTCGCCTAGGCTGCGGGTCCACGTCGGGCAGTTCGAAACTAATCGATCCAGCTATCGTAACTCAAGCCCTCAGGTAACGGTAACGAACCCGAGGTCACGCGGTTGTGGCAGCCCACAGGGACTGTAACGAATCCGAAACGAAGGGTTGACCGGTCGACTTCAGCGTTTCTATGATGACGGCATTTCCGAAAGATTACCTAAACTTTCGGAACATGACACGCGGACGACATCGGTGATGCGCGTCCGCCGCTTCGGCAGCGCCAGGAGGCCCGCCCACTAGCAGACCCGGCCATAGGAAATCCTCGGCATCGTCAGGAGATGAGAGTCGCATGCGAGGTTCCAGGAGACCTGTCATCGTCGCCGTCGCGGTGGCCACGGCCGTCGCGATCGCCGCGTGCAGTAGCAGCAGCAGCACGTCAGGTACCAGCTCAAGCTCATCGAGCAGCAGCGTCAAGGTCACCCTCACCTGGTGGAACAACGGCAACACCCAGCCCCTCCTGGGCGTCTGGCAGAGCGTCGCGGCCGCCTTCCACGCCACCCACCCGAACGTGACGATCACCGTCGTCCCGATCCAGAGCGACCTGTTCACCACCAAGATGCCGATCGCCCTGAAGTCGGACAACCCGCCGGACATCTTCCAGCAGTGGGGCGGTGGCCAGGAGGCCACCCAGTACACCTCCGGCAAGCTGGCCAACCTCAGCTCGCTCTCATCGGGCTGGATCAGCGAGCTGGGCCCGGCCGCCGCCGGCTGGCAGGTCAACGGGGCGCAGTACGGCATCCCGTACGATCAGCACGTGGTGGGCTTCTGGTACCGCAAGGACCTGTTCGCCAAGGCGGGCATCACCACCCCGCCGGCCACGATCGCGCAGCTCGAGTCCGATGACGCCAAGCTCAAGGCGGCCGGCTTCACCCCGATCGCGCTCGGCGGCGGCAGCCGCTGGCCGGACGCGTTCTTCTGGGAGTACTTCGCGGTCAGGCTGTGCTCGGAGTCCGTCCTGCAGTCGTCCATCAAGGCCGTCAACATGACCGCGCCGTGTTTCTCCCAGGCCACCACGGACCTGACCGCGTTCATGGGTACCAACCCGTTCCAGGGCGGGTTCAACGCCACCCAGGCGCAGACCGGCGCGGGCAGCTCGGCCGGCCTGCTGGCCAACGGCAAGGCCGCCATGGAGCTGCAGGGCGACTGGGAGACCAGCGTCGTCCCGGCCCTGGCCTCCAGCACGACCATCCTGAGTGACCTCGGCTGGTTCCCGTTCCCGCAGGTGCCCGGCGGCGCGGGCAACCCGACGGCCGTGCTGTCCGGCGGTGACGGGTTCTCCTGCACGACCGGGGCCTCCGAGCCGGCCTGCGACGAGTTCCTCCAGTACATCGACAGCACCCCGGTCCAGGAGGAGCTGGTGTCGAAGGCGAACGTCGGGCTCCCGGCGAACAGCGCCGCCGAGGCGGTGCTGACCAACCCGGCGCTGCAGGCGGCCGCGAAGGCCCACACGGGCGCCGCCTACGACGCGGAGTACTTCGACATCGCCTTCCCGACCACGGCGGGCCAGGCGCTGGACAACGCGCTCGCGGACTTCTTCGCGGGCAAGGGCAGCAACTCGACCATCATCAACTCGGTGAGCAGTAGCTCCGGCCACTGATGGCGCGCACCCAGAGCGCGAGGGCGGCGGCGGCCGGGCGGGACATCGTCTCCCGCCCGGCCGCCGCCGGTGTGCCAAAATCCCGGGCGCCAAGGTCGCGGCGCCGCCTGCGCAAGGCGGTCGAGCTGACCGTGCTGATCGGCCCGCCGGTCGTCCTGTTCGTCGGGTTCGTGATCGTCCCGATGATCTTCGCCGCCTGGTACAGCCTGTATAACTGGAGCGGCTTCGGCCCGCTGAACGACTTCATCGGCGGCCGGAACTACACCGGCGTGCTGAGCGGGCCGGTCTTCCATCAGGCCCTCGAGCACAACGTCATCATCGCCGTCCTGTCGGTGGTGATCCAGCTGCCGATCAGCATCGGGCTGGCGCTGCTGCTGAACCGCAGGGTCCGCGGGCAGACGTTCCTGCGGCTGGCCGTGTTCGCGCCGTTCGTGCTGTCCGAGGCGACGACCGCGGTGATGTGGTACGAGCTGCTGCAGCCGGGCGGCCCGGTGGACGCGGTGCTGAAGGGGGTCGGCCTCGGCGGCCTGGTCCACTACTGGCTGGCCAGCACCTCGCTGGTGCTCTACACGGTGTTCGTGGTGGCTACCTGGAAGTACATCGGATTCGGGATCGTCCTGCTGCTGGCCGGCCTGCAGGGCATCCCGCCCGAGCTGCGCGAGGCGGCGGCCATCGACGGCGCCACGCCGTGGCAGGCAACGCGGGCCATCACGCTGCCGCTGCTCGCCCCCACGATCAGGATCTGGATCTTCCTGTCGGTCATCGGCTCGCTCCAGCTCTTCGACCTGGTCTGGATCATGACCCTGGGCGGCCCGGCGAACGCGTCGACCACCATGCTGACGTACCAGTACATCAACGGCGTCCAGCGCACGCAGTTCGGGTACGGTGCCACGGTCTCCGTCGTCCTGTTCGCCATCTCCCTGGTCTTCGCGCTGGCCTACCAGCGCTACGCGCTGCGCCGCGACACCGCCGGCGCGCTGACCCGCGCCGTCATGTGAGGTGATCCGATGACCACCCTGCCCGCCCGGCTCGGTCGGCCCTCCCCTCGCCGGGGCGCGGTCCGCGAGCGCCGGACGTGGCTGTCGGTGCCCGCCGGCTACCTGGTCATCCTGCTCGTGCTGGCCATCACGCTCGCCCCCATGCTGTACATGATCGTGGGCGGCTTCAGCACCACGGCGCAGCTCAACGCCAACCCGAACGCGCTGCCCCACCCGTGGGTCTGGGGCAACTACGCCGCGATCATCACCTCATCGATCTTCTGGCAGGCCGTGTACAACAGCCTGCTGATCGCGGTGGTGGCGACCGGGCTGGCCGTGGCGCTCGGCTCGATGGCCGCGTTCGCGCTGTCCCGTTACGCGTTCCGCGGCCGCGAAGCGGTGTACCTGCTGTTCGTCGCGGGGCTGCTGTTCCCGCTCAACACCGCGGCCCTGCCGCTGTTCCTGCTGCTGCAGCAGGTCGGCCTGAACGACAACCGGTTCGGCGTGGCCCTGCCGGAGGCGGCCTTCTCGCTGCCGGTGACGATCGTCATCCTGCGCCCGTTCATGCGGGCCATCCCGGGCGAGCTGGAGGACGCCGCGATCGTGGACGGCGCCACCCGGCTCCGGTTCTTCCTGCGGATCCTGCTGCCGCTGTCCAGGCCCGCCCTGATCACCG
>Ga0187815_10001037_pt1 | contig 13165 bp, 13 predicted proteins | sample NC_S_5_FD_132962 | JGI IMG/M metagenome (GOLD analysis project Ga0187815, IMG submission 132962) | Wetland sediment microbial communities from Neuse River Estuary, North Carolina, USA - ASW-S_5 | ecosystem: Environmental > Aquatic > Freshwater > Wetlands > Sediment | place: USA: North Carolina...
ACACCGGCCGCGATGCGTCCCATGACCGGGATGGACACTGCGCTGGCGGAATCATCGTTTCCGGCGGTCGGTGCGCTGCGCGCGGGCTCCGGCGTGCGCCGTCCGAGGCTGCCTTCGATCACGCTGGGCGAGAATTTGGCGCGTTGCGGGGCAAGGCCGGGGGCAATGGAATCGGGCAGGCGAAGCACCTCCAGCGCCCGTGCGCGGTTCGGCAGTCGGCGGATGAAGCCGCGCTCCTCCAGCGCGGTGATCAACCTGTGGATGCCGGATTTGGAAGCAAGGTCCAGCGCTTCCTTCATTTCATCAAAGGAGGGAGGAATGCCCGTTTCCTTCAACCGCTCGTGGATGAAGAGAAGCAGTTCATGTTGTTTGCGCGTCAGCATCGCCAGCCCCTCAGAATCGGCCTTTAAAACAAAACCAGAACAAACACTATCTGTTCCAGTTGTGTTCCGCAACCGTTTAAATTTTAATGAATTTATTAGAGGCGCCGAAAGGAAACGGCGTCGGTAGCCACGCGAAATCCGTCACGGGCAAATGCGCAGACCCGTAGCCGGAACTTGTACCAGCACGAAATTTGGTGCACATGGCGGGCAGATGGACACCCATGCGACCCCACGCCCGCTCGATCATCTCGTGCTGCCGACCGCAGATCTCGGCGGGGCGCGTGAAAGGTTTTCGGCGCTTGGCTTCACCGTCGCGCCCGTGGGTATTTACCCGTTCGGCACCGAGAACGCGTGCATCTATCTGGCAGACGGAACCTTTCTGGAACCCCTGATCGTCGGAGATGCGGCGAAGGCAAGGGAAGCTATCACCGCCGACAATGTGTTCGTCGCCCGCGACGCCACCTTTCGCGAGCGCAATGGGGCCGAGGGGTTTTCGGCCGTGGTTTTCGGCACCGAGGATGCGGACGAGGATCACAGGACCTTTGCGCAGGCGGGCGTTTCGGCGGGCAAGAGGCTGGATTTTTCGCGCCCCTTCGTAGATGCCTCGGGCAAGACCGACGAAGCGTCCTTCCGGCTGGCCTTCGCTGGCGAGGCAGGCGAGCCTGACGTCTTCTTCTTCACCTGCGAGCGCGCCAATGTTCCTCAGGTGGATCGCTCCGCCCTGCAGGCACATGCGAACGGGGTGGAACGTATCGCCGCGATCATCGCCCATGCAGGCGATCCGGTCACGCATGCGAGCTTTTTCAAGGCTGTCGCAAGCGCGCCTGTGAACGTAACAGACGGCAGGCTTGCAATGAAGCTGCCCAACGCGACGTTCGAGTTGCTTCGCCCTGCCGCCTTTGCCACTGAGTTCGGAGTGGAGGTACCCGCAACGGAGGCGCTCCGTCTCGCTGCCGTGCTATTCCATGTACGCGATCTGACGCGGACGGGGCGTCATCTTGATGCCATGGCCGTTCGCTACCAGCGGCGCGGCAATCGCCTGATTATACCGCCCGCACCAGGGCAGGGTGCAGTTTTCGCTTTCGAGGAGTTTTCATGAACGCGCCGAATTCGACCATCACCGTCGGCAATGTCGTTTTCGACAACAAGGCCCCGCTGGCCCTGATCGCCGGCCCCTGTCAGCTCGAGTCGCGCCAGCACGCCTTCGATATGGCCGGCGCGCTGAAGGAACTGACGACCAAGCTGGGTATTGGTCTCGTCTACAAATCAAGCTTCGACAAGGCGAACCGCACATCGTTGGGAGCAACGCGAGGTGCGGGCCTGGAGGCTGCGCTGCCTGTATTCGCGGACCTGCGCAAGGAGTTCGGCATCCCGGTCCTGACCGATATTCACAACGAGGAGCAATGCGCGCTTGTCGCCGAAGTGGTCGACGTGCTGCAGATCCCGGCATTTCTGAGCCGGCAGACGGACCTGCTCGTTGCCGCGGCAAAGACGGGCAAGATCGTCAATGTGAAGAAGGGGCAGTTCCTCGCCCCGTGGGACATGAAGAATGTGATCGGCAAGGTCACCGGTTCCGGCAACGCCAATGTGCTCGTCACCGAGCGCGGCGCTTCGTTCGGCTACAACACGCTTGTTTCGGACATGCGCGCTTTGCCGATCATGGCCGACATGGGCGCGCCGGTGATTTTTGATGCCACCCACTCGGTGCAGCAGCCCGGCGGGCAAGGCGGCTCCTCCGGCGGCGAGCGGCGTTTCGTGAAGACCCTGGCGTCCGCGGCGGTGGCCGTCGGTGTCGCAGGCGTGTTCATCGAGACGCATCAGGACCCGGACAATTCGACATCCTCGGATGGCCCCAACATGGTTCCATTGAAGGATATGCCGGCGCTTCTCGAAAAGCTCATCGCGCTCGATAAGGTCGCCAAGGCCGGCTGACGCCGGCTTTCGGCTGGCCGGCCTTCCACATTGCGTTTTCATTGCCTTTCGCTAAGAGAGGCACGATTTTTCCGCCACGACCCGAGGGACATCAAAATGACCGCCATCATCGAAATCATCGGCCGCGAAATTCTCGATAGCCGCGGCAATCCGACCGTGGAAGTGGACGTGGTGCTGGAAGACGGCTCCATGGGTCGCGCGGCCGTTCCGTCGGGCGCGTCCACGGGCGCGCATGAGGCGGTCGAGCTGCGCGACGGCGGCCCGCGTTATCTCGGCAAGGGCGTCGAGCGCGCCGTCGAGGCCGTCAATGGCGAGATTTTCGAGGCTCTCGGCGGGCTGGAAGCCGAGCATCAGGCAGAAATCGACCAGACGATGATCGATCTCGACGGTACCGCGAACAAGAGCCGCCTCGGCGCCAATGCTATCCTCGGCGTCTCGCTCGCCGTTGCCAAGGCTGCGTCGATCGCTTCCAACCTGCCGCTCTATCGTTATGTCGGCGGCGTCAACGCGCGCGTCCTGCCGGTGCCGATGATGAACATCATCAATGGCGGCGCCCATGCCGACAATCCGATCGACTTCCAGGAATTCATGATCATGCCGGTCGGCGCACCGACGCTGCGCGACGCGGTTCGCTGGGGTTCGGAAATCTTCCACACCCTCAAGAAGGGGCTGAAGGACGCCGGCCACAACACCAATGTCGGCGACGAGGGCGGCTTTGCCCCGAACCTGAAGAACGCCCAGGCCGCTCTCGACTTCGTCATGCAATCGATCGAGAAGGCCGGTTACAAGCCCGGCGAGGATGTTGCCATCGCGCTCGACTGCGCCTCGACCGAGTTCTTCAAGGACGGCAACTACGTCTATGAGGGCGAGAAGAAGACCCGCGACCCCAAGACTCAGGCCAAATATCTGGCCAAGCTGGTGGCGGACTATCCGATCATCTCCATCGAGGACGGCATGGCCGAGGACGACTGGGAAGGCTGGAAGATCCTCACCGACCTCGTCGGCAACAAGGCCCAACTCGTTGGCGACGATCTCTTCGTCACCAATTCCGCGCGCCTGCGCGACGGCATCCGCATGGGCGTGGCCAACTCCATTCTGGTCAAGGTCAATCAGATCGGTACGCTGACCGAGACGCTCGACGCGGTCGAGACCGCGCACAAGGCGGCCTACACCGCAGTCATGTCCCACCGCTCGGGCGAGACCGAAGATTCCACCATCGCCGACCTCGCCGTCGCTACCAATTGCGGACAGATCAAGACTGGTTCGCTGGCGCGGTCCGACCGCACGGCCAAGTACAACCAGCTCATCCGAATCGAGGAAGAACTCGGCAAGCAGGCCCGCTATGCCGGCCGGTCGATCCTGAAGGGCTGACGGCAGGCTGCCTCATCGTTTGGTGGTAAAATCGGGAAACGCGGGCGAGGCATCTTCGTCCGCGTTTTGTTATTCGGAAACACGTAGCTCGTACGGAGATTTCCGTTTTCGGGCACGGAAAACACGGAAAATTTCCGTGTTCGTAACCGGACATTAAGCATGATGGCGCGAAATGCCTCCACAAGGAAAATGCGCCATGTGGACACGTCAGCACAGAGAGAGAAACACCGGCCGGCTCATCGTGCCGACCCTTGCCATTCTCGTCCTCTCCTACTTCGGATTTCATGCCTATCACGGTGAACTTGGCATCTATTCCAAGTATCAGCTTCAGGCGCGTGCGGCCGACTTGCAGGCGCAGCTTGATACGGTAAGATCGAAGCGCGTCGATCTTGAGCGGCGTGTCCAGCTTCTGCATGACGGCACGTTGGAGAAGGACATGCTCGACGAGCAGGCGCGCAAGGCTCTGAACCTGTCGCATTCGGATGAGGTCACGATTATCCGCTCGTCGGATTGGGCGAATTAACCGAAGCCCGGTTAATCGTAAATATTATCAATGATTGCAGATATTTAGCTGCATGCCTGCCATGCATTTTCCGCATGGCGAAAGGCTGCGTTGCGTGATAGCTTCACCTTCAATCGGAGGGGGAGTGCGCTCCCTCCAATGTCCGAGAAGAGACATTGCCAGGGAGTGATGCATGGCTTCTGCCGCCCGCAAGGCGTCCGCGAAATCCAAAGCGGACGGTAAACCCAGTTCAGCGCCAGTGGCGCCCAAGCCCGTGGAATTCACGAAGGACCAGGACCTCAAGGCCTATCGCGACATGCTGTTGATCCGGCGCTTCGAAGAGAAGGCCGGCCAGCTTTACGGCATGGGGTTCATCGGTGGCTTCTGCCACCTCTATATCGGCCAGGAGGCCGTGGTCACCGGCATGAAGATGTCGATGCAGGAAGGTGACCAGATGATCACCGCCTACCGCGACCATGGCCACATGCTTGCAATGGAGATGTCGCCGCGCGGCGTGATGGCCGAGCTGACTGGACGCCGTGGGGGCTACTCCAAGGGCAAGGGCGGCTCCATGCACATGTTCTCCAAGGAGAAGAATTTCTATGGCGGCCATGGCATCGTCGGCGCCCAGGTGTCGCTCGGCACCGGTCTGGCCTTTGCCAACCGCTACCGCGAGAACAAGAATGTCACGCTGACCTATTTCGGCGACGGCGCGGCCAATCAGGGCCAGGTCTACGAGAGCTTCAACATGGCGTCGCTGTGGAAGCTGCCGGTGATCTACATCATCGAGAACAACCGCTACGCCATGGGAACGTCCGTCTCGCGCTCGTCCGCGGAGACCGACTTCTCGCATCGCGGCGCGTCGTTCAAGATTCCCGGCATCCAGGTCGACGGCATGGATGTGCGCGCGGTGAAGGCGGCGGCCGATCTGGCCACCGAATGGTGCCGCTCCGGCAAGGGTCCGATCATTCTGGAGATGCTGACCTATCGCTACCGTGGTCACTCCATGTCCGACCCCGCAAAATATCGGTCGAAGGAGGAGGTGCAGAAGATGCGCTCCGAGCACGACCCGATCGAACAGGTCAAGGCGCGTCTGCTGGACAAGAAGTGGGCGACCGAGGACGACCTTAAGGCCGTCGACAAGGAAGTGCGCGACATCGTGGCCGATTCCGCGGAATTCGCGCAGGCCGATCCCGAGCCGGATGTGTCCGAGCTCTATACGGACATCTTGCTGTAAGGGGAGAGCAGAGACATGCCGATCGAAATTCTCATGCCCGCGCTCTCGCCGACCATGGAAGAGGGCAATCTTGCCAAGTGGCTCAAGAATGAAGGCGACAAGGTCGCGCCCGGCGACGTGATCGCCGAAATTGAAACCGACAAGGCGACGATGGAAGTCGAGGCCGTGGACGAAGGGACGCTTGGAAAGATTCTCGTCCCTGCCGGCAGCGAAGGCGTCAAGGTGAACACCCCGATCGCTCTTCTGGCGGTCGAAGGCGAAGACGTTGCCAAGCTTGGCGAAGGCGAGGCCGCGCCGAAGGCTGCCGCGCCAGCTGAGAAGCCGGCTGCCGCCGAGCCCGCAAAGCCGGCGCCCGTTGCTGCTCAGCCCAAGGTTGAGGTCGCGACCGATCCCGACATTCCGGCTGGCACAGAGATGGTGTCCATGACCGTGCGCGAAGCGCTGCGCGACGCGATGGCCGAGGAGATGCGCCGCGATGCCGACGTCTTCGTGATGGGCGAGGAAGTCGCCGAATACCAGGGCGCCTACAAGATCACGCAAGGGTTGCTGCAGGAGTTCGGCGCGCAGCGCGTCGTCGATACGCCGATCACCGAGCACGGCTTTGCCGGCGTCGGCGTCGGCGCTGCCATGGCCGGCCTGAAGCCGATCGTGGAGTTCATGACCTTCAACTTCGCCATGCAGGCGATCGACCAGATCGTGAATTCGGCCGCCAAGACGCTCTATATGTCCGGCGGCCAGATGGGCGCCCCGATCGTCTTCCGCGGTCCGAACGGTGCCGCCGCCCGCGTCGCTGCCCAGCACTCGCAGTGCTACGCGGCGTGGTATAGCCACATCCCGGGCCTCAAGGTCGTGATGCCCTACACGGCTGCCGACGCCAAGGGCCTGCTGAAGGCCGCGATCCGCGACCCGAACCCGGTGATCTTCCTCGAGAACGAGATCCTCTACGGTCACTCCTTCGATGTGCCGAAGCTGGATGATTTCGTGTTGCCGATCGGCAAGGCGCGCATCCACAAGCCGGGCAAGGACGTGACCATCGTCTCCTTCGGCATCGGCATGACCTATGCCGTGAAGGCCGAAGCCGAGCTGCGCGAGATGGGCATCGACGCCGAGATCATCGACCTGCGCACCATCCGCCCGCTCGACTACGACACGATCATCGAGTCGGTGAAGAAGACCAACCGGCTGGTCGTCGTGGAAGAAGGCTTCCCGCAGAGCTCGGTCGGCGACCACATCGCCAACCAGGTTTCGCGGCGCGCATTCGACTATCTCGATGCGCCGGTCATCACTATCGCCGGCAAGGACGTGCCGATGCCTTATGCCGCCAATCTCGAAAAGCTGGCGCTGCCGAATGTCGGTGAGGTCGTCGAGGCGGTGAAAGCCGTCACCTATCGCGGCTGAGGGAGGGCGCGGAACATGCCGATCAACATCACCATGCCCGCCCTTTCGCCGACGATGGAAGAGGGCAATCTGGCAAAATGGCTGGTCAAGGAAGGCGACAAGGTCGCTCCGGGCGATGTCATTGCCGAGATCGAGACCGACAAGGCGACGATGGAAGTCGAAGCCGTCGATGAAGGCACGGTCGCCAAGCTGGTCGTTCCGGCCGGCACCGAGGGCGTCAAGGTCAATGCCGTGATCGCCGTTCTGGCGGGCGAGGGCGAAGACGCCGGCGCTGCCGCCAAGGCGGATACCGGCGCCAAGCCTGAGAAGGCCGAGGCCGCGCCGACTGCTGCGGCAAAGGCCGAGGAAACCAAGCCGCAGCCTGCGCCGGCTGCCCAGCCTGCACCGCCAGCTGTGACGAATGGCAAGGCGGACGCCCAGGAAGGGCGCATCTTTGCATCGCCGCTCGCGCGCCGCATCGCGAAGAATGCCAACGTCGATATTTCGGCCGTGAAGGGCATGGGCCCGCATGGCCGCGTGGTGAAGGCCGATGTGGAAACCGCGATCGCCGGCGGCGCAAAGGCAGCGCCATCCGCCGCGGCACCAGCCGCAGCGCCGAAGGCCATGTCCGACGAACAGGTGCTGAAGCTGTTCGAGGAGGGCTCCTACGAGCTCATCCCGCATGACAACATGCGCAAGACCATCGCTCGGCGTCTGGTCGAGGCAAAGACCACGATCCCGCACTTCTATCTTACGCTGGATTGCGAGATCGACGCGCTGCTGGCGTTGCGCTCTCAGCTCAACGCCGCCGCGCCGACTCGCAAGACGGACAAGGGCGACATGCCGGCCTACAAGCTGTCGGTCAACGACATGATCATCAAGGCGATGGCGCTTGCCCTGCGGGACGTGCCGACAGCCAATGTGTCGTGGACGGACAGCGCCATGGTGCAGCACAGGCATTCGGACGTGGGCGTTGCCGTTTCCATCCCGGGCGGCCTCATCACGCCGATCGTTCGCAAGGCGGAGGAAAAGAGCCTGTCCACCATCTCCAACGAGATGAAGGATCTCGCCAAGCGTGCACGCGAGCGCAAGCTGAAGCCGGAGGAATATCAGGGCGGCACCACGGCGGTGTCGAACCTGGGCATGTTCGGCATCAAGGACTTTTCCGCCGTCATCAATCCTCCGCATGCCACCATCCTGGCGGTGGGAGCCGGCGAGGAGCGGGCCGTGGTGAAGAACGGCGAGATCAAGATCGCAAACGTGATGTCCGTCACGCTCTCGACCGACCATCGCGCCGTCGACGGCGCGCTCGGGGCCGAGCTTCTCGCCGCCTTCAAGCGCTACATCGAAAACCCGATGGGTATGCTGGTCTAGGAGCGGCGCTTGAAGACCGTCCTCTGCTACGGCGACTCGCTCACCTGGGGCTACAATGCCGAGGGCCCTTCGCGCCATGCGCTGGAGGACAGGTGGCCGAGCGTGTTGCAGGGGGAGCTTGGCGATGGCGTTCGCGTCATCGCCGAAGGTCTCAACGGTCGCACGACCGCATTCGACGATCATACGGCGGGAGCAGATCGCAACGGCGCGCGCGTCTTGCCGACGGTACGGGGAACGCACGCGCCGCTGGATCTGATCGTCATCTTGCTCGGCTCGAACGACATGAAGCCGTGGGTTCATGGCAACCCGCTTGCGGCAAAACATGGCATGGGCCGGCTGGTGAAGATCGTGCGCGGCCACGACTACCCGCTGGAGGCTGAGGCGCCGCAGATCCTTCTGGTTTCGCCGCCTTCGGTGTGCCGCACCGACGACGCCGAGTTTGCGGCGATGTTCGCCGGTGGTGACGACGCGCCACGCCAATTGGCAGGCCTCTATTCCGAATTGGCCGACGAGGCCGGTTGCGGCTTTTTCGATGCCGGCTCGGTTGCCGAAACAACGCCGCTCGACGGCGTGCATCTGGATGCCGCCAACACACGCAAGATTGGCGAAGGGCTCGCGCCACTGGTGCGGGTCATGCTCGCGCTTTGATTTGAGGAGATGGCTGTGGCCGAAAATTACGACGTCATCATCATCGGTTCGGGCCCCGGCGGCTATGTGACGGCCGTGCGCTCGGCGCAGCTGGGCTTCAAGACGGCGATCGTCGAGCGCGAGCATCTGGGCGGTATCTGCCTGAACTGGGGCTGCATTCCCACCAAGGCGCTGCTGCGTTCCGCCGAAATCCTCCACTATGCTGAACATTCCAAGAATTACGGCGTGAAGATCGAGGGTTCCGTCAGCCCCGACCTTCCGTCGATCGTGCAGCGTTCGCGCGCCGTTTCGGGGCGGCTGAACGGCGGCGTCGGCTTCCTGATGAAGAAGAACAAAGTCGATGTGATCTGGGGTGAGGCCAAGGTGACCAAGCCGGGCGAGATCGTCGTCTCGAAAACTTCGAAGAAGCCGATGGAGCCCCAGCACCCGGTGCCCAAGAACGTCAAGAGTGAGGGCACCTACACCGCCAAGCACATCATTCTTGCGACCGGCGCGCGTCCGCGTGCGCTGCCCGGCATTGAGCCGGACGGCAAGCTGATCTGGACCTATTTCGAGGCGATGATACCGCAGGAAATGCCCAAGTCGCTGCTGGTCATGGGTTCGGGCGCCATCGGCATCGAGTTCGCGAGCTTCTACCGCACGCTGGGCGTGGACGTGACCGTTGTCGAGGTCATGCCGGCCGTGATGCCGGTGGAGGATGCCGAGGTTTCCGCCTTCGCCAGGAAGCAGTTCGAAAAGCAGGGCATGAAGATCCTGCTCGAAGCCAAGGTAACCAGGGTCGAGAAGGGTGCGAACTCCGTCACCGCCCATGTCGAACTCAAGGACGGCAAGGTCGAGAAGATCACGGCCGACCGCATGATCTCGGCCGTCGGCGTGCAGGGCAACATCGAGAACCTCGGGCTGGAAGCGCTCGGCGTAAAGACCGATCGCGGCTGCGTCGTCATCGATGGCTATGGCCGCACCAATGTCCCGGGCATCTATGCTATCGGCGACGTTGCCGGACCACCCATGCTGGCGCACAAGGCCGAGCATGAGGGCGTTGTCTGCATCGAGAAGATCGCCGGGGTGCCGAACGTGCACCCGATGGACAAGCTCAAGATTCCCGGCTGCACCTATTGCAATCCGCAGGTGGCGTCCGTGGGGCTCACCGAAGCCAAGGCCAAGGAGCAGGGCTACGACATCCGCGTCGGCCGTTTCCAGTTCGGCGCGAACGGCAAGGCCATCGCACTCGGCGAGGATCAGGGCTTCGTCAAAACGATCTTCGACAAGAAGACCGGCCAGCTTCTCGGCGCGCACATGATCGGTGCGGAAGTCACCGAACTGATCCAGGGCTTTGTGGTGGCGATGAACCTCGAAACCACCGAGGAAGAGCTGATGCACACCATCTTCCCGCATCCGACCCTGTCGGAGATGATGAAGGAGAGCGTGCTGGATGCCTATGGTCGCGCGCTGAACGCATGACGGGCATGCCCCGGCGCGGGCTGTTGTTTCCGCGCCGGCTGACTTATATGGGCTGATGACAGGCGACCGCAGGAGGACGCTGATGGATCAGAGCTATGGAATCATGAGCATGCCGGGCGTCGGTTTCTTCGGCATGCTCGTCGTCGGCTTTCTTGCGGGATATGTCGCCGAAAAGACGATGAACCGTGACCATGGGTTTCTGACTAACATTCTCGTCGGGATCGCCGGTTCTTTTGTCGGCGGCACATTGGCAGGTCTCCTCGACATTCGCTATCACGGTTTCTTCGGCAATCTGCCGGTCGCCATCGCCGGAGCGATTGTCATCCTCTGGATATTCGGTCGCGCGCAATCGGCGCGGTCACGCTAGGAACGGACATGGTTACTGTAGTCGATCTCGTTTCCAACGCGCCGCGTGTGCGGCACCCTGAAAAGGCGCATCGCCCGGACCAGGAGGTGCTGCGCAAGCCGGACTGGATCCGCGTCAAGGCGCCGGTTTCGAAGGGCTATGCCGAAACGCGCGAGATCGTGCGCTCGCATAAGCTGGTGACGGTGTGCGAAGAAGCGGGCTGCCCCAACATCGGCGAGTGCTGGGAAAAGAAGCACGCCACCTTCATGATCATGGGCGAGATCTGCACCCGCGCCTGCGCCTTCTGCAATGTGGCGACCGGACGCCCGCTGCCGCTCGACGTGGGGGAGCCGGAAAGCGTGGCGAAGGCCGTGGCTAAGATGGGGCTCACCCATGTCGTCATCACCTCGGTGGACCGCGATGATCTGGACGACGGTGGTGCGCAGCATTTCGCCGACACGATCCTTGCCATCCGTGCGCTGAACCCGGCGACGACCATCGAGATCCTTACGCCGGACTTCCTGCGCAAGGACGGCGCGCTGGAGATCGTGGTGGCCGCCAAGCCCGACGTCTTCAACCACAATCTGGAAACCGTGCCTTCGAACTATCTCACGGTGCGGCCGGGCGCGCGCTACTTCCATTCCATCCGCCTATTGCAGCGGGTGAAGGAACTCGACCCGTCGATCTTCACCAAGTCGGGCATCATGGTTGGCCTCGGCGAGGAGCGGAACGAGGTTCTGCAGCTCATGGACGACCTGCGCAGCGCCGACGTTGACTTCATGACCATCGGCCAATATCTGCAGCCGACCAAGAAACACCATGCCGTGAAAAAGTTCGTCACGCCGGAGGAGTTCAAGTCCTACGAGACGATCGGCATGACCAAGGGCTTCATGCTCGTCGCCTCCAGCCCGCTGACGCGTTCGTCGCACCATGCCGGCGAGGATTTCGCGCGCCTCAAGGCCGCGCGCGAGGAACATCTGCGGAAGTTGGCCAAAGCTTCCGCCTGATGCCGAAATTCGAGACCATACGCCGGGTCGCCCATGCGCCGGACCAGATGTTTGCCCTGGTCGCGGATGTGGAGCAGTATCCGCAGTTCCTGCCGCTTTGCGAAGGGTTGACAGTGCGTTCGCGCAAGGAGCGCGACGGGCGTACCGTTCTGGTCGCCAGCATGACCGTCGGCTACAAGGCGATCCGCGAAACCTTTACCACGCAGGTGCACCTGAAGCCGGATGAGAACGCAATCGACGTGAAATATCTCGATGGGCCGTTCAAATATCTGACGAATATCTGGCGCTTCGATGCCCGTGATGACGGCGCCACCGACATCCATTTCTTCATCGAGTACGAATTCAAGAGCCGCGTGCTCGGCGCGCTGATGGGCGCGATGTTCGACCGCGCCTTTCGCATGTTCGTGGAGGCATTCGAAAAACGCGCGGTCCAGGTTTATGGGCCTGCTCAGGCCGTCTGAGCGATCGCGGCAAGTCCCATTTTCAGCGCATGCCGCACGGTCTCGCGGCGGATGAAGTGACGCCCGTTGTTGGGAAAAACCCATTTTTCCGCCACGGCCGGCTGGCCACGCAAGGCCAAGCCGAACCAGACAAGTCCAATGGGCTTTTCGTCTGTTCCGCCTTCCGGCCCGGCAACTCCCGTGACCGCCAGCGCGATGCTAGCGCGGGAATTGGCGATTGCGCCCGAGGCCATTTCCAGAGCGGTTTCACGCGAGACGGCGCCGTGGGCGGCAATCGTTGCTTCGGAAACGCCGAGCATTTCCATTTTGGCTTCGTTGGAATAGGTGACGAAACCTCGGTCGACGGCCGAAGACGAGCCTGGAATATCGGTCAGGGCGGCGATGATCATGCCGCCGGTACAGGATTCGGCCGTGGCTGCCATGACGCCATGGCGTGTGCACGCCTCCAGGAAATCGATAGCCAGTTCGCGCAGACCGTCGCTCATTCAGGCAATCCTCCCGGATAGACCACGCTCGCGGTGGCGATCGCCGCGATGCCTTCCTCGCGTCCGACAAAGCCCAGCCGCTCGTTGGTGGTAGCCTTGACCGAGACGCGACCGGCGTCAATGCCCAGCATGTCGGACAGCGCGGCCGTCATCGCCTCACGGTGCGGGCCGACGCGCGGCGCTTCGCAGATCAGCGTGATGTCGGCATTGGCGATGCGGCCGCCTTTCGAGCGCACGAGCTTCACCGCATGCTCCACGAAGATGCGCGAGGCAGCTCCTTTCCATTGCGGGTCGGAAGGCGGGAAATGCGTGCCGATGTCGCCCGCGCCGATCGTTGCCAGCAGCGCGTCGGTCAGCGCGTGCAGGCAAACATCGGCGTCCGAATGGCCCGAAAGCTTCTTCGTATGGGGGATGGCGACGCCGCACAGGGTCACATGATCGCCCGGCTCGAAGGAATGCACGTCGTAGCCGTTGCCGGTGCGCACATCCGGAAAAACGTTGCTCGATGCGGACAGGCGCTGGTCGGCCATGGCTATATCCCTTGCCCAGGTGAGTTTCACATTGTCCGGCGAGCCTGGTAC
>Ga0187815_10001038_pt1 | contig 13164 bp, 10 predicted proteins | sample NC_S_5_FD_132962 | JGI IMG/M metagenome (GOLD analysis project Ga0187815, IMG submission 132962) | Wetland sediment microbial communities from Neuse River Estuary, North Carolina, USA - ASW-S_5 | ecosystem: Environmental > Aquatic > Freshwater > Wetlands > Sediment | place: USA: North Carolina...
GGAGAGGACGATCTTGTCGACGACCGTCGGGTCGCCCCGGAACTGCTCGATGAGCTGCACGTCCTCCGGCGTCATGTCGATCTCCTCGTAGTCGCGGGACTTCGACTCGAAGGAGTTGCCGAGGACCATCAGGTCGAACGTCGTGTTCCGCACGACCCCCCCGCGGGAGGCGCTCGCTCGCTGGAAGCTCTTCAGGACCCCGTTGAGGACGACCCGGTTTCCGGGCAGCACCTTGCCCGTCAGGTCTTCCGTGAGCAGGACCGACATCCCCTGCGGGTGGGCCCCGAAGCGGAGCGTCTCGGGATTCTCCTGGATCTCGATCCGCTGGGCGTCGACGTACGTGGATTCCTCCGCGATGAGACGGAAGCGGGTCCGCCCCTGGGTCTTGCCGCACCCTCCTTGGGACTCCGGGCACTCGAGCGGCTCGCGGAACACGAGGGAGGTCTCGTCCTGCGCTTCGTGGAACTTCGTGCGGCACGCGACGCACTCGAAGACCGCGTCACGGATCTGTGGCCGGACCTCGGTGACGCGCCGAACGATCCCGTCGAGGCCCACAAAGTGGTTCAGGTCGGACTCCCGGATCGCGCGGACGGCGCGATGCGCGGTCGGGGGAAGGCCCATGACCCGCAGGCGCAGCTGGTCGGCTTCGGGCCCCGCCACGGGGAGAAGCTCCTTCATCGCGCGGATGCCGGCGTCCAGGACCTCCTCGGGTCGCTCGAGCAAGAGGTCCGCGAGCGGGGTATCGGCACCATCCACGACCGAGAACGGGAGCTCGAGCGACCGCTCTTCGGGGAACCGGTCGTGGAGGAGGAGGATCCGCGGCCGGAACCCGGCCTCCTCGAGCACCGAGGCCCAACGGCTCTGCAGCTCGGGAGGCGCGGGGAGGGTCCTCTTGGCAGCGACCATGGAACGTGATGCCTCCGCTACGGGTCGAGACGGTAACGGTCGCGGGGGAACAGGATGGCCTCGCGTATATTGGGGAGGCCCGCGAGGACCTGCACGATCCGGTCGACCCCCAGGCCCCAGCCTCCGTGCGGAGGCATGCCGAACCGGAACGCTTCGAGGTAGCCGGCGAACTTCTCGGGGTCGAGGCCCGCGGTCTCGATGTTCGCCGTGAGACGGTCGAGGCGGTGCTCGCGGGCGCCTCCGCTCGCGATCTCGAGGCCCCGGAAATCGAGGTCGAAGTAGTACGTGAGACGAGGGTTCGCGTCCTGGCGCTGGGCGTAGAACGTGCCCGCCTTGATGGCGGTCGGGAACTCCGTGATGAAGTAGAGCGGCGCGCCGAACTTCTGGTCCATCAGCTCGCCGATGCCCTTCTCCGCCTCGGTCCCGAGGTCCTCCTCGCTCCCCGGGTGGCCCAGCCACTCCATGCACTGGGCGAACGGCACCCGTGGGAACGGTGTCTTCGGGTCGGGGACCCGCTCGGCGAGCGCGTTCCCGCGCTCGAGAAGCTCCTTCCGCGTGCTGCGGAACGAGTCCACGATGACCCCCTCAAGCACGCCCAACACGTCCTCGACCGAATCGATGAACCCGACTTCCGCGTCCAGGCTCGAGAACTCGGTGACGTGGCGGACCGTGTCGGACGGCTCGGCCCGGAACGCCGGGGCGATCTCGAAGACACGCTCGAAGCCGGCGCCGATGAGCATCTGCTTGTAGAGCTGTGGGCTCTGGGCGAGGTAGGCGCGTCCGTCGAAGTAGTCGACCGCGAACAGGGTCGCGCCGCCCTCGGCCCCCTGCCGAAGCAATTTCGGCGTGGCGATCTCGAGGAAATTGCGTTTGAGGAACGCGTCGCGGAAGCCCGCCAAGAGCACGGTGCGCAGCTCGAACACGGCCCGCACCGCGGGCTTGCGCAGGTCGAGCACGCGATGGTCGAGCCGGGTGTTGAGCTCGGCGCCGACCTTGTCGACGATTCCGAGCGGGAGGGGAACTTCGGCCCGGGCGATGACCTCCACGGCCGTGGGGAGGAGCTCCACTCCCCGGTTCGCCCGGTCCGAGCGCTGGACCTTCCCCTCGACGGAAACCACCGACTCGCGCGGGAGCTCGGCGAACCGCGCGAAGAGCGTCGGGTCGGTGGTCCCTTTCTTCAGCGTGACCTGGGTCGTGCCCGAACCGTCCCGGACGAGCGCGAAGGCGACCCCCCCGAGGGCCCGGTAGTCCTCGAGGTGGCCCGCGACCCGGACGAGCGCGCCGTCGAGATCTTTGAGGTCACGCGAGAGCCGGCGCGGGGGCGACAGGGGACGCGACCTCCTTGCGGGCAAGTGCCGCCCGGACGAGCCCCACGTAGAGCGGGTGGGGCGTCTCGGGGCGGGAAAGGAACTCGGGGTGGTACTGGACCCCGATGAAGTAAGGATGGCTCGGCATCTCGAGGACCTCGACGCGTCCGTCGACGCTCATCCCGCCGACGATGAGACCGTGGGCCGCGAGGGGCTCGATGTACTTCGGGTTGATCTCGTAGCGGTGTCGGTGACGCTCCCAGATCTCGCCCTTGCCGTAGAGCTCCGCGACCTTCGAGCCGGGGGTGAGGATCACGCGCTGGGCACCGAGGCGCATCGTCCCACCGAGGTCGTGCATTCCCTTCTGCTCCTCGAGGATGCAGACGACGGGGTCCGGGGTCGCGGAATCGACCTCGGTCGTGTTCGCCTTGGGCAGGTTGAGGAGGTTGCGGGCCGTTTCGATCGCGGCGAGCTGGAACCCGTAGCAGATCCCGAGGTACGGGATCCCGTTCGTGCGGGCGACCTCGATCGCGCGGATCTTCCCCTCGGTCCCTCGGGACCCGAATCCGCCGGGAACGATGATCGCGTCCGACCGCTGGAGGCGCGCGAGCAGCGAGGGATTCTTCGGGATGTCCTCGGAGTCGTACCACTGGAGGCGGACCTCGACCCCGAGCGCCCCCTGGCAGTGGTGGAACGCCTCCGAGTGCGAGAGATAGGCATCGCGGAGTTCGGTGTACTTTCCGACCACCGCGACCTCGACCGAGCCATCGCATCGGCGATACGAGGTGAGGAACTCTTTCCACGTGGTGTAATCCGGCGGCCGTTCCGGGAGTCCGAGAACCCGGGTCAGGATCGTTCCGACGCCCTGCGCTTCGAGGACCAGGGGGACCTCGTAGATGGTCGGCACGTCCGGGACCGAGATCACGGCCTCGGGCGGGACGTCACAGAAGAGGGAGATCTTCGCCTTGATGTCGGCGGAGAGGGGAAGCGGTCCGCGGGCGATGATGATGTTGGGCCGGATCCCGATCGCCCTCAGCTCCCGGACCGAGTGCTGCGTGGGCTTCGTCTTCGGCTCGCCCACCGGGCCGACGACCGGCACGAGCGTGGTGTGGACGAACGCCATATGCCCCTCGCCGAGCTCGTAGGAGAGCTCGCGCAGCGCCTCGAGGAACGGCATCGACTCGATGTCACCGACCGTGCCCCCGACCTCCACGAGGACGACCTCCGCGCCGGCGGCCTGGGCGACCTCGCGGATCGTCCGCTTGATCTCGCCCGTCACGTGCGGGATGATCTGGACCGTGTTGCCGAGGTAGTCGCCGCGACGCTCCTTCTCGATGACCGATCGGTAGATCTTCCCGGTGGTGAGGTTGTGGGTCCCGACCAGGTTCTGGCCGAGGAATCGCTCGTAGTTGCCGAGGTCCAGGTCGGCCTCGGTGCCGTCGTCCAGGACGAACACCTCCCCGTGCTGGTACGGGTTCATCGTGCCCGCGTCCACGTTGAGGTACGGGTCGATCTTGACGATCGTGACGGCGATGCCGCGGGCCTTGAGGAGCCGGGCGAGCGAGGACGTCGTGATGCCCTTCCCGAGACCGGAAATCACCCCGCCGCTCACCACCAATACCTTCACGGAACCTCCGACCCGCTCGTGTAGTAGGCCCCTCGCATAAAGACTGTGGCAGGATTTTGAACGCCGGCAGGTGACGAACGGTCGGACGAGCGCCGCCGGGGGTCAGAGAGGGACGCGCCGCCCCGAGGAGTCCCGGTGGAACGCGCCGAAATCGCTCAGGCCCTCGAGCTTCGCCGCCGGGAACACCGGGCCGTCGACACAGACGTGGTACGGGCCGAGAGCGCAGGCGTCGCACATGCCGAGCGCACATTTCATGTGCCGCTCCATCGAGCAGAAGACCGGTACTGAGCGCGGCGAGGCCGCCGCGATCACCTTCTTCATCATCACTTCAGGACCGCAGGTCCACACCACGTCGAACCGCTCCGAGGCTAGGAGCCGCTCGGCCAGGGCGGTGACGAACCCTTTGACGCCCTCCGAACCGTCGTCCGTGGCGACCTCGACCCGAGCGCCCATCGCGCGGAATCGTTCTTTGAACAGGAGCTCGGGCGCCCGAGTCGCCCCGAGGGCCACGGTGACGGAGCTTCCGGAGCCGCAGGCCCTTTCCGCCGCCGGCGCGAGCACGGCGGCCCCCGACCCGCCGCTGACCACGAGGACCTTGCGGGGAGAGAGGTCGAAGCGGTTGCCATACGGCCCGCGGATCCCCACCCGGGCACCCGTGCGGATCGAGAGGGCGTGTCGGCTGGTCGCGCCCATCGCCTTGATCGTAACGCCTTTCGACGGACCGTCGGTGTACGACAGCGACACCGGGAGCTCGTCGTCGCCGGGGAGCCAGACCATCACGAACTGTCCGGGGTCGGCCGCCGCCGAATACGGGAAGCGGAGGGTCACGGTGGAGGGGGTCTCGTCGACCCGCTCCGTGACGGGCACCACCGCGCGCACGTTCTCCTCCTAGCGGACCGCCGTTATAGCCGCTCGGTCGGGGAGCGGGATGGACTCGCTACCCCGGTGGGACCGAGCTCGCCCGGTGGGCCACACCCACCGCGTCCTCGAGGCGGGCGAACCCCAGCTCGTCCAGCAGCGCCGAGAGCTCCCGGACCAGGCGCCCGAACACCGCCACCCCGTCGAACGTCACTTGGGTGCCGACCTCGAGCGCTCGCGCGCCGGCCATCACGTACTCGAGCGCGTCCTGGGCGGACGCGATGCCCCCCACGCCGATGATCGGGATCTTGACCTTCTCGAAGATCTGCCAGACACAGGCAAGACCGACCGGCTTGATGGCCGGACCGCTCAGACCGCCCAGCCCGTGCGCCAAGACGGGGCGTTGAAGGTGGACGTCAATCGCGATCGCGCGGAGGGTGTTGATCGCGCTCACCGCGGCGGCGCCACCACGCTGCGCGGCGAGCGCCAGGGCAGCCGCATCCGCCGTGTTCGGCGTGATCTTCGCGATCACCGGCAGCGCGACCTTCTGGGTGACCGCCCGGACCACCTTCTCGACATCCTCCGGGGTCCCCCCTATCTCGGTTCCGTACCCCTCCGCGTGCGGGCAGCTCAGGTTGAGTTCCAGCGCGACCACTCCGGTCGCCGCCATGCGCACCGCGAGGTGCGCGAACTCCTCCGGGCTCCCCCCGAAGACTGAGCCGATCACCGTGGCCCCCGATCGGCGCGCGATCTCGATCTCGCGGGGATACTCGTCGATCCCCGGGTTCGGAAGTCCCATCGCGTTCAGCAGTCCCCAGCGTTCGTACGTCTCCACCGTGGGGTTCGGATAACCCGCCCGGGGGAGCGAACCGATCGACTTGGTGATGACCCCGCCCGCTCCCGCCTTCCACGCTCCCGCGAGCGACTCGCCGCTCTCGCCCCAGATGCCCGAGGCGAGCAGGAACGGGTTCCGGAGCTCCAACCCGGCGCAGCGGACCGCCAGTTCGGCCACGGGACGCGGGACGGGTGGTGGCCTTAAATCGCCTCGCCCGGATGGTCCGGAGCCATGCGTCTCGAACGGCTCACGGACGCCGCGCGGGAGGCGCTCGAGAAGGCGTTCCAGCGTGCGGCCGAGCTCCGGCACCCGGCCGTCGAACCCGAACACCTGCTCGCGGCCCTCCTCGACCCCGCCGACAGCCCGTCGGCCGCCATCCTGGCCGGGATGAAAGTTCCGGTCGAGCGACTGCTCGCCCGCGTGACCGAGCGGTTGAAGAGCCTCCCCACGGCCGACCGCGTGGCGCCCTCGGACCAGTACCTCGCCCGCGACCTTTCGAAGGTGATCGACGCCGCCGAAGCGGAAGCGGAGAAGCGGAAGGACCGTTACACGACCGCGGACGAGCTCCTTCTCGGCTTACTCTCCGTTCCCTCGCCCGCGCGCGACCTCCTCGAGGAGTTCGGGGTACGACGCGCTGCGGTCGAGACGGCGCTTCAGGAGGTCCGGGGGCCCGACCACCCCGTGGAGAGCCGAACGGAAGAAGCCCAGTACCGGGCCCTCGAGAAGTACGGAAAGGACCTCACGGCGCTGGCCCGCGAGCGGAAGCTCGACCCGGTCATCGGCCGGGATGACGAAATCCGCCGCGTGATCCAGATCCTCTCCCGCCGGACCAAGAACAACCCCGTGCTGGTCGGCGATCCGGGTGTCGGCAAGACGGCCGTCGTCGAAGGGCTCGCGCAGCGGATCGCCACGAAAGACGTGCCGGATTCCCTGCGGGACCGCCGCGTCGTCGCGCTCGACCTAGGGAACCTCCTCGCCGGCGCAAAGTTCCGCGGCGAGTTCGAGGAGCGGATCAAGGCGGTCCTCAAGGAGGTGGAGCGGTCCGAAGGGCAGGTGATCCTGTTCATTGACGAGCTCCACACTCTGGTCCACGCCGGCGCCACGGAAGGGGGCGCCCTCGACGCGTCCAACCTCCTCAAGCCCGCGCTGGCCCGCGGCACGTTGCACTGCATCGGCGCGACCACGACCCAGGAGTATCGGCGCTACATCGAGAAGGACGCCGCGCTCGAACGACGGTTCCAGCCCGTGATGGTCGCCGAACCGACGGTCGAGGATACCGTCTCGATCCTCCGCGGGCTGCGCGAACGCTACGAGCTTCACCACGGCGTGAAGATCCACGACTCGGCCCTGGTCGCCGCCGCGACGCTGTCGGCTCGCTACATCTCGGACCGTCACCTCCCCGACAAGGCGATCGACGCGATCGACGAGGCCGCTTCGATGGTCCGACTGACCTTGGATTCGCGGCCGAGCGAGCTCGACCAGCTCTCACGACGCATCCGTCAGCTCGAGATCGAGCGAACCGCCCTCGCGCGGGAAAAGGACTCGGCGAGCCGGGAACGGCTCAAGGCGCTCGACAAGGAGCTCGCCAACCTCAAGGAGAAGGAGAAGGGACTGCTCGCGCGCTGGCAACGTGAGAAAGAGCACGTCGAGAAGCTGCGCGCCCTGCGTGCGAAGCTCGACGAAGCGAAGGCGCAGGAGGAGCAGGCCGAACGGGCGGGCGACCTGGAAGCGGCCGCCCGACTTCGCTACGGGACGGTGCCCGACCTCCAGAAGCAGATCGACGCCCTCTCGAAGGAGGCCGAAGGCACGGCCGCGGGGCCGATGCTCCGGGAGGAGGTCACCGAGGACGACGTGGCGCTCGTCATCTCGAAGTGGAGCGGCGTTCCGGTCACGCGACTCCTTCAGGGCGAGATGAACCGCCTCCTCACGATGGAGGCGACCCTGCGGAAGCGGGTCGTGGGGCAGGACGAGGCCGTCGCGGCCGTCTCGAAAGCGGTCCGCCGCTCCCGCTCGGGTCTCGGCGACCCGAACCGGCCGATGGGGACGTTCCTCTTCATCGGCCCCACGGGCGTCGGGAAGACGGAGCTCGCGAAGGCGCTCGCCGAGTTCCTGTTCCACTCCGAAAAGGCGCTCGTGCGGATTGACATGAGCGAGTACATGGAGAAGCACACGGTCGCGCGACTGATCGGTGCGCCCCCGGGCTACGTCGGGTACGAGGAGGGCGGGCAGCTCACCGAGGCGGTGCGGTCGCGCCCGTACACGGTGATCCTGTTCGACGAGGTCGAGAAGGCCCACGCCGACGTGGTGAACGTCCTCCTTCAGCTGATGGACGATGGGCGCCTCACGGACGGCCAGGGCCGCACGGTCGACTTCCGCAACACGCTCGTCATCCTCACGAGCAACCTCGGTTCCGACCTCATCGCCGGCGCCAAGAGCGACGAGGAGCGGCGGAAGCTCCTCGAGCCGGCGCTTCGGGTCCAGTTCCGACCTGAGTTCTTGAACCGCCTCGACGAGGTGGTGATCTTCCTCGCGCTCACCGAACCCGAGATCGAGGAGATCGTTGACCTCCAGCTCGCGCAGGTCACGAACCGCCTCGAGGACCGGAGGGTGCGTCTCGTCGCCACGCCCGCGGCCCGTTCGCTGCTCGCGACCTCCGGCTTCGACCCGACGTTCGGCGCCCGACCGTTGAAGCGGACGATCCAGCGAATGGTCGTTGACCCGCTCACCGCGAAGCTCCTCGCGGGCGAGGTCCGGGACGGCAGCGAGGTCCGGGTCGACGCGAAGGACGGGGCCATCGTCCTCACCGTGTCCGCGCCGAAGGCCGGCGGGAGGACCTCGTGACGACGAGTGTGACGGTCGCGATCGTCGGCGCCCCCAACATCGCGAAGGAGCTCGGCAAGCGAGGGACGGAATCCGACCTCACGCTGTTCAACTCGGTCACCGAGGGCCACGCGACGACCCTCGTCGAGCCGACCCAGTTCCCGGAGAAGTTCTCGCCCCTCCTGAGCGCCCTGGCGATGGCCGACCGCTGCCTGCTCGTCGTGCCCGAGCTCACCCGCTCCGTCGCCGAGACGATCGCCACGGTCGAGCTCGCCGACGTCCCCACCACGGTGGTCCTCGGCCCGGCGGTCGGGGAGGCGGAGCTTGCCCGCGCGCTGAAGGGCGGTCGGCTCGAGTCGGCCGAGAAGTTCCCGCTCGACCTTCCGAAGGTCCGCGACCTCATCGATGGTTGGAAAGCCCCCGTCGTGGAGGGTCCGGTGATGATACCGATCGACCACTCCTTCCCGGTGAAAGGCGTGGGCACCGTCGCGCTCGGGGTCGTGCGGCGGGGCACGTTGCATGCCCACGACCGCCTTCGGCTCTGGCCGACCCCGAAGGTCCTCGACATCCGGTCGATCCAGGTCCACGACATCGACCGGAAGGAAGCCGAATGCGGCGAGCGTGTGGGCATCGCGCTCAAGGGAGTGGACGTGGACGAGCTCTCCCGGGGCCAGGTCCTGGCGCCGGACGGCTCGCTCTCCGAGGGCGTCGAGCTCACGGGCAACGCCTTCCAGAAATGTCGCTACTACCGCGGGGACGCCGGGGTCGGGGCGGCCGTCCAGCTTTCCCATGGCCTCCAGGTCGTCCCCGCCGAGATCGCGGGCATCGGTCCCGGCGGGGTCCGGGTGACCGCCGACAGGTCGGTCGCCCGCATCTCGGGCGCCCCGGCCTACCTGGTCGACCTATCCGTCCCCGCCGGTCCTCGACTGGTCGGACGGTTCGCGGTGAACGGTTGAACCGGGGGCTCTTCCCGACCGCGCCGGCGCCTTCGCCGAGTTCGGCCGCCGTTCACGCGAACATCGTGACGGACTCTTTGCGGAGCTCTTCCTCGCCGACGACCTTCTCGATCGCACGGTCGAAGTCCGCGGTCGTCACGCTGTCCCGCTCCTCGCGGATCGCCCACATGCCGGCCTCGGTGCAGATGGCGCGGATGTCCGCACCGGTGGCTCCTTCGCACCGGTTCGCGAGCGCTTCGAAATCGATCGGCTCATGAAGTGCCATCCCGCGGGTGTGGATCTTGAAGATCTCCGAGCGGCCGCCATACGTCGGCACCGGGATCTCGATGATCCGGTCGAACCGCCCGGGGCGCAGGAGTGCGTCATCGAGGATGTCGGGCCGGTTGGTCGCCGCGATGATCTTGACGTTCGCGAGCGGTTCGAACCCGTCCATCTCGGCGAGCAGCTGCATCAGCGTACGCTGAACTTCCCGGTCGCCGCTCGTCGCGACCTCGAGTCGCTTCGCGCCGATCGAATCGACCTCGTCGATGAAGATGATCGTCGGAGCCTTCTCGCGGGCGAGCTGGAACAGCTCCCGGACGAGGCGGGCGCCCTCGCCGATGTACTTCTGGACGAGCTCACTACCCACGAGGCGGACGAACGTCGCGTTCGTGTGGTGCGCCACCGCCTTCGCGATCAGCGTCTTGCCGGTCCCGGGGGAGCCGATGAGCAGCACGCCCTTCGGGGGGTCGACCCCCACTTTCTTGTAAAGCTCCGACCGCAGGAGAGGGAATTCCACGGCCTCGCGGATCTCCCGGATCTGGTCGGCGAGGCCCCCGATGTCGCCGTAGGCGACGGTCGGCTTGTCGACGATCTCGCTCGCGGTCACGAGCGGGTCGAGCGACGCGGGCAGGATCCCCATCACCGCGAGCGTCTGCTTGTTGAGCGCGACCCGGCAACCCACGGTGATCTTGCCGTGCTCCACCGTTTCCGCTGAGTTCACGACGAAATCGGGTCCGGTGGACGACTTCACGATCACCCGGCCGTCCGTGAGGACATCCCGGACACTGCCGACGATGAGCGGAGGGTAGCGTAGACGGTCGAGCTCCGTCTTGAGACGCTTGACCTCGCGTTGAAGACGAAGGATCTCCGCCTCCATGTAGTGACGCTCGCTCTCGACCCGCTTGATCGCCTCCGCGAGCTGCGTGTTCCGCAGCTCGAGGAAGTTGAGTCGGTCGAACGCGTCGTGCTCGGGGGCCGACGATTCAGGTTCGCTCATGGTTGTTCGGAGTATCCCGCTTCGGCGGCGGTACCAATCATAAAGCGGGTCCGCTTATAACTACGCATGACCAAAACACCGGGGCGAAGCCGATGACGGTCTCTCGCCTCCGACGTTCCCGAGCGTTCGCTCCGGGCCACGTCACCGGGGTCTTCCGACCCGATGCCTCGGCTCGCGACCCGCGGGGACGAGGATCCGTGGGGGCGGGCATCGTGCTCGAGCTCGGGGTATGGGCCGAGGTCGAGCTTGCTCCGGCCCCCCGCTTCCGCCTCCGAGTGGTCGGCGACGGCCCCGGCCCCTGGCCGATCTCGGAGGAGGTCGCCCGCCGCATGGGGGCGGGACTATCGGGCACCCTCACCGTTCACCTCGCTCATGCCCTCCCGATCGGCCAAGGTTTCGGCATGAGCGCCGCCGGGGCCCTCGCCACCGCAATCGCGGTGGGCACTGTCTCGGGTCGTCCACGATCCGACGCGGTCCGGGTCGCCCACCTCGCCGACCTCTTCGGGGGGGGAGGGCTCGGGGGCGTGGCCGCGATCCTCGGCGGAGGACTCGAGATTCGGGACCGACCCGGGATCCCCCCGATGGGCCACGTCATCCACCGGCCGTTCCGACCGTCGGTGCTCGTGGGTGTGGTCGGCCGCCCCATCCCGTCCCCGTCCGTCTTGGGCGACGCGTCCGCCCTACGGAGGATCACACGTGCCTCCGCCGGTTGGGAGACGCTCGGACCGCACCCGGACGCCTCTCGGTTCTTCCGTCTGAGCGAGCGGTTCACCGACCGCGCGGGCCTCGCTTCCCCCGCGGTGGAGCGAACGGTGGGGGCCCTGCGACGTCGTGGCGCCTGGGCCTGCCAAGCGATGTTCGGGCAGAGCTTCTTCGCGCTGCCCCGCTCGCCCGGAAGCCGGCGAGCCTGCCTCGAGTGGCTTGAGAACGAGGGCGTTCGAGCGGTGGAGCTCCGGGCGGCCACGGCGGGCGCTCGCTCGAGCCGCGCGTGAGCTCGTGAGCCCTCACCCTCGAGGAGACCGGGGATGCCGCTTCCCGCAAGCCTTTTAGTGGGAGCCCCGTCTCGGCGGCTCCCATGACGCGCAAACCCGCCCGCATGTACCGCAAGGTCGAGGGGCAGGTCTACACCCGCCAGGAGTACATGGGCGGCATTCCCACGTGCCGGGTGACCCAGTTCGACACCGGTAACCTTCGGGCCGAGTTCCCGTTCAGCCTTTCGCTCGGAACGGAAGAGGCCGCTCAGGTGCGCGACATCGCCCTCGAAGCAGCGCGCATCAGCGCGGTCCGGGTCCTCGAGAAGTCGGCGCCGAACGAGTTCCACCTCAAGGTCCGCCGCTTCCCCCACCAGATCCTACGCGAGCACAAGATGGCGATGGGGGCGGGGGCCGACCGTATCTCGGACGGGATGCGGGGAGCGTTCGGAAAGCCCGTCGGACACGCCGTCCGCGCCGGCATCGGAGCTGAACTGCTCACGGTCTACACGACCGAGGCCCATCTCGATGTCGCGAAGGAAGCGCTCCGAAAGGCGTCCCACAAGCTGCCGGTCCCGACCCGGGTCATCGTCAGCCAACGGATTTCGTAGGCGGACGCCCGCGCACGACCAGCACCGGACAGGGTGCGTGCGTGACCAGCGCGGAGGAGACGCTCCCGATCAGGAGCCGCTTCGTCGCCGAAAGGCCCCGCGAACCGACCACGACGAGGTCCACCGGGTGGGTCTCTAAGAACGCGAGGATCTCGTCGACCACCACACCCTCCTGGCACACCCCCGTGACCGCCGAGACCCCCTCGTTCTGAGCCCGTTTCACCGCCGCGTCGACGAGCGCCCGGTACTGGGCCGTGTCGCTCTGGGAGATGGGGGTCGCCATGTACGAGTTCCCGGACGGCATGTAGACCGGCACGATCGGGGCCACGGTGAGAATCGTGAGCTCGCTTCCGTACCGGTTCGCCAGGTCGATCGCTTCCCCGAGGGCGTCCTCGGAGTTGGGCGAGCCATCGATCGTGACCGCGATGCGTCCGAAACGGGAAGGCGACATGCGAGCAGCGAACGGACGGAACCCTACTTGGACCTTCCGGAACCTCCACCGTTCGCACGGGTCCGCCCGCTCGCGGCGCTTCCGCAACCGTTTTTATGGGCGGCCCACCTGACCGCGCCCACCGGGTGACACGATTGGCCCCTGTTTGCAGCAACTGCGGAGCATCCGACTTCGTCTGGGCGAACGACCTCAAGACCGGCGGGCTCGGCGGAGGTTCGCTCTCCCTGCGTTCCCGTGGGGAGCTCTCGCTCGGTACCCGGATCTGCCGCGCCTGCGGCCACGCCGACCTCTTCCTGAAGGACCCGTCGATCCTGCGGATGCCCCACACCTGGCGCCCGGGGGAATTCACCCCGATCACGCCGCGCCCTCCCGCCCCCGCGACACATCACGCCGTTTCGGCGGCTCCTGCTCCCAGCGCACCGGCGCCCTCATCGCACCAAGTGCCTCCCCCCGCGTCCGTGGCCGCCCCGCACCATGTCCCCCCCCCCCCCCCCCCCCCCCCCCCCCCCCCCCCCCCCCCCCCCCCCCCCCCCCCCCCCCCCCCCCCCCCCCCCCCCCCCCCAC